>Ga0164306_10000460_pt1 | contig 16559 bp, 23 predicted proteins | sample Whisoiple_242_MG_FD_110213 | JGI IMG/M metagenome (GOLD analysis project Ga0164306, IMG submission 110213) | Soil microbial communities amended with fresh organic matter from upstate New York, USA - Whitman soil sample_242_MG | ecosystem: Environmental > Terrestrial > Soil > Unclassified >... | reverse complement strand
GCCAACGCGGGATAGACGAGTCCGCAGGTGATGCGTCGGGCATCGTCGGTCTCCTTTCGGCGTCGTCTTCACGGTGCCCGCCGCAGGTAAAGGATGCAATTACCTCCCAGGTAGTGACCATGCCGGCGAGCACGGCATTCACCCCCGAGCGGGTGGCAGCAACTGGTATGACCACTTGACCTCTGGCCAATGATCGGACATTGTGGGCTCATGGCCCTCCAACCGGTGAACCGGCGCTCGGTACCAGAAGACGTTTTCGACCAGATCGTCGCCGACGTGCTCAGCGGGGAGATGCAGCCAGGCGAGACGCTGCCGAGCGAGCGGCGGCTCGCCGAACTTCTCGGTGTGTCCCGGCCCGCCATCCGCGAGGCGCTCAAGCGGGTGTCGGCGGCCGGTTTGGTCGAGGTGCGCCAGGGCGACGCCACCACCGTTCGAGACTTCCGCAGGCACGCAGGCCTGGACCTTCTCCCCCGGCTGCTGCTCCGCGCCGGCGAACTGGACCTGTCGGTCGTTCGCAGCATCCTCGAGGCGCGGCTGCACAACGGACCGAAGACGGCGGAACTCGCCGCATTGCGCCGCAAGCCGGGCCTGGCCGCGCTCCTCGACGACGCGGTGCGAGAGCTGGAATCTGCCACCGATGCGATCGAACGGCAGCGGCGCGCCCTGACCTTCTGGGACCACGTCGTCGACGGAGCGGACTCGATCGTGTTCCGGCTGATGTACAACACGCTGCGGGCCGCCTACGAGCCCGCGCTGCCCGCCCTCGCCGTGGTGATGGCCGCCGAGGTCGGCCGCCCGCAGGCCTACCGCGAACTCGCCGCAAGGATCTCGGCGGGTGAACCCGATGCCGCGAAGAAGGCGGCGATCGATCTCCTCGAACCCGCGACCGCCGCAATGCTCGCCGTGATCACCGAATTGGAAGGATTGTCTTGACCACAGCCACCGAGCGCCCGACCCGTAAGGCATTCACCCTGCGGAATGCGGGCATCGAATTTTGGAAACACCCGTCCCCCTGGGTGATCGGCACCATTTTGGTGTCCGCGCTGACGGCGCGCATGGTCGCCGGTGACTGGCGGCTCAGCGATGCACTGGTGCCGGTGGTGATGCTCGCACTGTTCCCCTTCTTCGAATGGGTCGTCCATGTATTTGTTCTGCATTGGCGCCCGAAAACAATCGGCGGACTGACCATCGACCCGGTGCTCGCACGCGAACATCGGCGCCATCATGGCGATCCGCGCGACATTCCCACGATCTTCATACCGTGGAAGGCCCTGCTGTGGGCCGCGCCGCTCGCGGTCGGCACTGCGCTGCTTGCGTTTCCCCAGTTGCACCTCGGACTGACGTTCCTTGTGGTCCTGATGATTCTCGGCCTCGGCTACGAGTGGACCCACTACCTGATCCACAGTGACTACAAGCCGAAAACCCGGTTATATCGGGCTATTTGGCGAAATCACCGTCAACACCACTTCAAGAACGAGCATTACTGGTTCACCGTGACCAGCTCGGGCACCGCGGACCGGGTGCTCGGCACATATCCCGATCTCGCATCAATCGAGACGTCGCCGACAGCCAGGAACCTGTACGCGTCGCAGGCTTAGTGGACGACGGTCGGTTCGGGTCGGCTGGGGCGGCCGACGGCCGAAATCCCGTATCCCAGAGCGAGAATGAACGCCGCCAGAAATCCCACGTTGACGGTGACGACGGCGATACCGACGGAGCCGGGATCCAGGAAGTAGTAGGGCGCGCGGCGCCCGGCCCCGTTGAGCACGACCAACGCCAGTATCAGATAGGCCGCCGGATAGATCAGCCATAGCAGAGGTTGCCACCAGCGGACCACGCACCTGCCGTGTCCGACAGCGAGCCAGTCCACGGCGGCCAGGACCGGGACGACAATGTGCAACAGGATGTTGGCCGGGGTGTACCCCATGCTGTAGTCGGTCAATAACAGATTCCAAAGAATGCCTGCCACAACGACATACAAAACAACAGCACCACGGATGCCGACTCGGTCGGCTACCCGCGGGGAGAACAGACTCCACAGGTAGTACGCGGCAGCGAGCACGTTGGCCTGGTAAGTGAAGGTGATCAGCCGCCAGAGCACACCGGACCGCGATGTCGACTCGACCGCAATCAGCGCGATCGCCACCGCGACGACGATCAGGACGCGTAACAGGACCCGCACATCGTCATTATCCAGGCGGTGGCGGCGCGGGCGCATCCGCAGGCGGCGGCACCAGCAGCGGATCCTGCGGCGGCACCACATCGACGGGCGCCTGTGCCGGTTCATCCGGTTTTCCGAGATCCGAGAGTCTGTCTCGAATCCGTCCCAGGAATCCCCCACTGCGCTGCGGCACCGGTGTCACCTCCGCGGGCACCAGACCCGGCGCCGGGTCGGTGACACCCGGGGGCAGTGGCACGCCATTGGGGGCAAGCTGACCCTGCGGAAGGGATCCGTCGGTAGGCGCGAGAGGGTCGGGAGCCCCCGCCTCGGGTGCCAGCGGATCGGCGACCGGAACCGGTTCGACGTTGTACACCGGCGGCGGAGCCGGCTCTGCGGGCGGCGGTGGGAGCGCCGCTTCAATGGTCGGCGTTGCGGCAGGAGCAGGCCTGGTGGCCTGCAGTGCGGCAGGCGCATCGGATGTGCTCGCCGCGGGTGGGTTCTCCGCGGGTTTCGCGCTCTCACCCGTCGTCAGTTGCATGCCGATCGCCAGCGATCCCGACACCACGAAGGTCACCACGCCGATACCCAACATGGCGCCTGCGGCGCCGACACGCGGAAACAGCGATGACCGTCGCGGCGTGGTCTGCCCGCGACCCGAGTCCTCTCGGCCTTCGTCGAGATAGAAATCGGGTCCGTGAGTCGACGCCATGGCGGCACCGCGGGCGAGTGCCAACTGAGCCTCGGCGGGCACGAACACGGGCACGGCCAGCACGTCTTCGAGATGCGGTGTGATCGCCTCCAGGTCGCTGCCCGACCCGACCAGCACCAGGGCTTCGGGTTGCCAGTCGGCCTGCGCGAAGATTGCGCTCAACCAGCGAGCCAGGTCCTCGTCGGTCGTGACGGCGTGGTTGACCGCGGTCTGCACGTCGCCACGGGCCGAGTCGACCACCAGCACGACGACGCTGTCGGGCTCGATCACGCACACGGCAGTGATCTCGTAACCGATGACGCCCGCGATCCCGCGGGCGAGCGCTTCGGTGGCTTCGGGCAACCGCACCGCGACGACGTTGTCAAAACCGGACTCCGACAACGACTCCAGAAGAAGGGAAGCCTCCGTATCGGCGTCCTCGCTCCAGGTGACGCCGATCGAGTGGAGGCGGTGGCCCCGCGCCGCAGCGATAGCCTCGGTGCGCATCACCGCCGCAGCCGCTTTCTCCGAGGTGTTCACGGCGCTGACAAGGCCTCGTTCGTGAACCGCGAACTCGTCCTTGTCCATGGTGGCGCCGTCGGCTTCCTGGCCTTCGACAAGGACGAGCCCAACGGTGGTCGGCGTCATGGACAGTCCGAGCACCGCGTCCATCCGCACCCCCTTGGGAAATCTCGTTACGGGTGGTCTAGGTCACCTATCGGGAAGTGAGACTACCTGGATCTGATGAGATAGCTGCCCTCGGGCGGTCGCCGTCACCACTTACTCGAAGCCGAGCAAATCTCCGATGCTGTGTAACGCAATTGAACCGCGAAAGACAGATTCGACAGCAAACCGGAACATGTTGCTGAACGATTTCTCAACCGATCAGGATGTCCGCGAGCGCCGACGGTTCCACATTGCCGCCGGAAAGGATCATCACCGTGGCGCCCGGTGGCGTCGCGCCCTGCCGGTACGCGGCGAGCGCGACTGCGCCACTCGGCTCGCTGACGAGGTGCGCATTGACGGCGAGTTCTTTGACCGCGGCGCGAATCTCTGTTTCGGACACCGTGATCATGCGGTCGATGACCCGTTGAAGATGAGCGAAGGTGAGCGCGGACGGCTGCGAACGCAGGCCGTCGGCGATGGTCCGGTTGCGGTCCTCGATGGACCAGTCCACCCGCCTGCCCCGTTGCAGGCCGTCGGTCGTATCGGCGGCAAGCTCGGGCTCGACCCCGATGATCCTGACCTTCGGTCGCGTGGCCTTGATCGCGGTGCCGACGCCGGAGGCCAGACCGCCGCCACTGACCGGTATCAACACGTTCTCCACGTCGGGCAGGTCGTCGGAGATCTCCAGGCCAATCGTGCCCTGTCCGGCGATGACATCCGGATGGTCGAAGGGCGGTATCAGCACGCCGCCCGTCCGCTCCAGAAGCTCGGCGGCCACCTGCTCGCGCTCGCCGGGCCCACACAGCACCACCTTGGCGCCGTAGTCACGGGTGGCAGCCACCTTGACCTGCGGTGTCTCGCGCGGCATGACGATGTGCGCGTCGGTACCGAACGCGGCAGCGGCGTAAGCAACGGCCTGGGCGTGATTACCGCTGGAGTATGCGACCACGCCCCGCGCACGGTCGGCGTCTGTCAGGTTGCCGATGGCGTTGAAGGCGCCGCGAATCTTGAAGGCGCCGATCGGCTGCAGGTTCTCCGGCTTGATCCACAGTGGGCGCTCGGCGTCGGCCCACCGTGCCGGGATCAGCGGGGTGCGGACGACGGCGTCCCTGACCCGGTCGGCCGCCGCATGGATGTCCTCGAGGGTGACCAGCTGCACGATCGTCAGTCTGCCCGTTTCCGGCTGACACCCAACAGTCCCCGCACCATTCGTTCGGCCATCGCCTCGTCATGCGGGGCGCCGGCAAGGTGAATCGCCAGTCCCTCGACAGCGGCGGTGACCGCCGCGCCGAGCGTCTTCGCGGGTGGCCCGGCAGGTATCGACCCGTCCCGCCTGCCGGTGGCGATCACGGCGCCGAACCGCGTTGCGAGATCTTTTCCGATATCGGCGACCTTGGTGCCGACGGGATGTTCGCGACCGTCGAACTCCATCCGCAGCGCCATCATCACCCGCGCGATGTCACGGCGGCAGAACACGATATGCCCCCGCGCCAACGCCACCAGGATGTCGACCGGGGTGCCCGCGTGCTGGGCGGGTTCCCACACTTCGCGTTCCCAGGTGTCGGCGACCCAGTCCACGACGGCAACGGCGAGTTCCTCCTTCCCCGTGAAGAGGTGATAGAGCGCGCCGCGGGTGTAGCCGGCATCGCCCGCGACTTTCTCGAGCACGACGTTGCCGTATCCGTAGCGCGAAAAGCCCCTCGCCCCCGCTTCGAGCAGGGCGGCTCTGGTGCGTGCCCTGCGCTCCGCCTGCGTCCGCGGTCGAGGAGCAGATCCTGATATAGATACGTGCATGTATGTATGTTACTGTGACCGTCAAGGAGGCGCTCGATGAAACTCCCAAACAGTGACCACTTTTCGCGGCCGTGGCGTATCCACGACCTCACCCCCGACTTCCGGCTCGAGGACGTCTGGGCGTTGCCGACACCCGGCGGACCGGATGACTTCCCCCGGCTCATTGAGATGGTGGCGTCGTTCGACGAAGCGCGACAGCGGGTTTCGCTTGTCGGGTTACTCTTTGCGATTCGGGAGGCGATCGGGCGCGTCTTCGGCTGGGATGAACATGCCGATGATCCCGCCCGTCCGAGCCTTCGCGGGAGGTTGCCCGCTGATCTACGCGACTCCCACTCCACCGTCACCCCCGCCATGGGATTCGTTCCCCTGTACCAAACCGACGACGAGTGGGCGGCCGAACTGATCAACCAGACCGTGCACGGTGTCATCCACCTCGGCTGGGTACCGGATGAAGGCGGGGGGTTCCACGGCCAGATGGCGATTCTCGTCAAGCCGAACGGCGTGCTCGGCCGTGCCTATATGACGGCGATCACCCCGTTCCGGTACCTGATCGTCTACCCGCGCATGGTGAAGGGGGCGGGTCGAAAGTGGCTGTCGTACAGCGGCGATCGATCGTAGCGACGCCCCCTTGCGATTACGCGGACGCGTTCGAAGTCTCGCTGGCCACCGGCGACGGACGGTCCGCCGAGGAACTGGTCCGCGCGGGCCTGGAAAACATCCCGCGGTGGTTGGGGGCCGCGGTGCTGATCGCGCATCGTCATGTGCTCAGGTTCGACCTCGCTCCGTCATCGGCGCCGAATCACCTCATTGGCTGGCAGATCGGCGACCGTGACCACGACAGCATCCGGTTGAGCGCAGGCGGGCCACTCATGGACGGTGTGCTGATAGCCAGACGCATCGCGCCGTCGGCGGCCGCGCTGGAAACGTTCGTCAGCTACCGGCGGCCGCTGGCCCGCGTTGTCTGGGCGGTCGTGGCGCCGATTCACCGCGCAGTCGTACCGTTCCTCCTGCGAAGGGCGGCTGCGGCTTTCGGCGTGCGGTGAAATGGCCGCTGCTCGAAGCTGAGGTTTCATCGACGTCGAATCCACGGCCCGGCAACCCTGCGACTGAAGAACTCCGCGCTGGTCTTGGCGGACGTGCGAACTGCGACCGATCCGATCCGTCGGGATCGTCCCGAAACTCATTGCCACGCTCGAAGAGTGGGATGACGAGTCAGGGTGGTGCACAAGGATTTCTGGCGCCTGGGCGAAGGCGGTCAGGGCATGGCGGCCGCCGTCGGTGCGGCCGACGGCTGGGGTTCAGGGCTGACGACGTTCGCCGAGTTCGCAGCGAAGTGACCTCCGGTTCCGGTATCGCCAAAAACAGCACGCGCCGGGAGGTACTGTCACGCTCATGGGCGATCAGCACGACCACGGGCCGCAGCGGGAACTGCCGCCGGGAATGGCCGAGCAGCTCGATCTGCCCCACTCGGGTCTCGCGTCGTTTGGTCATCGGCCGTTCCTGACCGAGCTCGAGCAGCTGGACGCGTGGCAACCCGATGTCGCGATCGTCGGGGCGCCATTCGACATCGCGACGACCAACCGGCCCGGTGCCCGGTTCGGTCCGAGGGCAATCAGGGCAACTGCATACGAGCCGGGCACCTATCATCTTGACCTCGGGCTGGAGATATTCGACTGGCTCGAGGTCGTCGACTTCGGCGACGCATTCTGTCCGCATGGGTTGACAGAGGTCTCGCACCGCAACATTCGCGAGCGCGTCCACGCAGTGGTGTCCCGCGGAATCGTGCCGGTCATTCTCGGCGGCGACCACTCGATCACCGGGCCAGCCGCAACCGCGGTCGCCGACGTGCACGGCTACGGCAACGTCGGCATCGTCCACTTCGATGCGCACGCCGACACCGCCGACATCATCGACGGAAATTTGGCCAGCCACGGCACCCCGATGCGTCGGCTGATCGAATCCGGCGCGGTGCCCGGCACCCACTTCGTCCAGGTCGGGCTGCGCGGATATTGGCCGCCGCAGGACACCTTCGAGTGGATGCTCGAGCAGGGCATGACGTGGCACACCATGCAGGAGATCTGGGAGCGCGGTTTCAAGGAGGTCATGCGGGACGCGGTCGGCGAGGCGCTCGCGAAGGCCGAAAAGCTGTACGTGTCGGTCGACATCGACGTGCTCGACCCTGCGCACGCGCCCGGGACGGGAACACCCGAGCCTGGCGGTATCACCAGCGCCGACCTTCTCCGGATGGTCCGTCAGCTGTGCTACGAGCACGACGTCGCCGGTGTCGACGTGGTGGAGGTCTCGCCGGCCTACGACCACGCGGAACTCACCGTGAATGCCGCGCACCGGGTGGTCTTCGAGGCGCTCGCGGGGATGGCCGCCCGCCGACGCGACGCCGCCACCAACCCAACGCCACCCGGTCCGCCCGCCCGTGGACCTGCTTGACCGGCTGAGCCTGAATGTTCCGGTCTGCCAGGCCGGGATGGGCGGAGGGCTGGCAGGTCCCGAACTCGCCGCAGCTGTCGCCGCCGCAGGCGGGCTGGGCACACTTGGTCTCGCTCCCCCCGACGATCTGCGCGAGTCGATCTCACGGGTGCGTGCGGACGCGCCCGGCCGCGCGGTCGCCGTCAACCTGCTCACGCCTTTCCTGCGGCGCAGCCACGTCTCGGTGTGCGTCCGCGAGGCCGTCGATGTGGCCGTGGTTGCCTTCGGGGGTGACCGCAGGCTTGTCGAAGAGCTTAGTGACGCAGGGGTTTTCGTCTTCGTCATGGTGGGTACCGCGGATCAGGCCCGGCGCGCCGTTGCGTGGGGTGCCGACGGGCTGATTGCCCAGGGCGACGAAGCGGGTGGTCATCTCTGCGGAACTGCAGTGGCGCTCGAATTCCTGCCGCGGGCGCTGGCCGTCGCCGATGGCAGGCCGGTGTTGCTTGCGGGCGGAATTGCCACGGGATCTGACACCCGCGCGGCGTTGGCGGCCGGGGCAAGCGGGGTCGTTGCAGGAACCAGATTTCTGCTCACCCACGAATCACGGGCTCACCCCGAATACCAGCGCCGAATCCTTGCCGCCGAGAGAACGATTCGGACGAATCTGTTCGGCCTGAGCTGGCCGGCGCCGCACCGGGTTATCCCCAACGCGGCAACCGACCGGTGGTGCCGCGCAGACGGGAGTGCCAAGGCGGTCCCCCGCTTGATCAATGGTGGCAGCGCATTTCTGGCCAGGCTTCCGGCCACGTCATCGGTATTGCGGTTGCAGGCGCCGCGGATGCCGTTGTTCTCCCCCATCGCACCGACGGTCGGGATGCCCGCATCGGCGGTGGACCGCGCCGCCTGTTATGCCGGACAGTCCGTGCTGCGGATGAACTCGGTCACATCGGCCCGGCAGGCGGTTGCCGAGCTGGCAGCGGGGGGACAATAGAGGTATGAACCGAGCTGCCAGTGGAGTGTTGTTCTTCGACGGGGCATGCGGAATGTGCACCCGATCCAGGGATTTTCTGCGCAGGCTCGACCGCACGGGCGAGCTGCAGACCGAGCCGCTGCAGCGGGCAGGCACAGCCGAGCGCCTCGGTATCTCCCCGGACCGCCTCATGGAGCAGGTCTGGTGGCTGGATGCATCCGGTCAGGTGTACGGCGGGGCCGAGGCGGCGAACGCGGCCGTGTCGGCGGCCGTCGGCACCAGGCTCCCGCTGCTGGTGTACCGAGCCCCCGGTATGAGGTTCGTCCAGGACGCCATCTATCGATGGGTCGCCGACCACCGCTATCGATTCCCCGGCACGACCCCGTACTGCGAAACGCATCCGGTCGCCTGCTGACGGCGGTGGGCAACAGCCGACCGACGATCCGGCCCACGGTGCCGGACGACCTCGCTGCGATCGGCGAGATCTATGCCCACCACGTGCGAACCGGTGTCGCCACGTTCGAGCTGGAGCCGCCCGACGCGCGCGAATGGGAACGGCGGTTCGGCACGGTGCTCGACAGCAGCCTGCCGTTCGTCAGCGCGGAGATCAACGGCGCGGTCGCCGGATACGCGTACTGCGTGCCGTGGAAGTCACGACCCGCCTACCGGCACACCGTCGAGGACTCGATCTATCTCGCACCCGAGGCCGTCGGCCGCGGGATCGGCGGTCGACTGCTCGATGCGCTGCTCGTCGGCTGCTCAGAGGTGGGGATTCGGCAGGTCATTGCCGTCATCGCGGACGACGATGCCGACGCATCGATTGCGCTGCACCGCAATCGCGGCTTCGTCGATGCGGGCAGGCTGTCGGCGGTCGGATTCAAGCACGGCCGGTGGCTGGACACCTTGCTGCTCCAGCGCAGCCTCAACGCAGTCGGTCGGTGATGTCGGTGAAGGCCGGATTGTCGTTGCGGTGATCCGAGGTGTTCCGGCATTCCCCATAGATGTGCATCGTGGCGAACCTCCGGTCGTCGGGGTTCTGGTGGAACGTCGACGTGACGCCGTCCCTGGTCAGCTTCAGGCCGAAGTGCTCGCCCATCGCGGGTGCCTGCTGCCAGCCGTGCGCGACCATGGCGGCGGCGACTTCCCTGATGCGCTTCACCGGATTCGACTCGGGCAGCTCGAAGTTGAGGTACACCGCGGCCTGATAGGGCGGATCGTGCAGGCTCGTGCACGAGAGGAAGATGTGGCTGGCACTGACATTCTGCAACCGGGCGGCATCAACGATCTGCCGCGCCGAGTCGAGTACCTGATTCGTGGCCTGTGCGTCGGTCATCGGCTCGGCGCCGCCAAGCGTGCCGGATTCGGCGTTGCGCGACGCGTTGATGACGACGAAACCGATACCTAGCGCCAGCGACATCGACAGGGCCACGAGAAGCAGCGCCTTGGCGGCCGAGGATCTGCGCCACTCACCCTTCCCGCCGCTCATAGGGGTCAAGGTACGCCGCCACCCGATACGGTGATGGTCATGCCGCAGGTTGCGTTGAAGCAGGCCACCATCGACTACCGGATCGTCGGCCCCGACGACTCGCCTCACCCCCCGGTGCTGTTCGTCCATGGGATCCTGGTCGATCACCGGCTGTGGGACCGAGTCGCCGAAGGTCTGGCGCGGCAAGGATTTCGGTGCATCCTCCCGGACTGGCCGCTTGGCTCGCACACCGTGCCGGTCAACGACGGCACCGAGCTGTCGCCGCGCTCCGTTGCCGCGATGATCGTCGACTTCATCACCGAGTTGGGATTGTCCGATGTGACGCTCGTCGGAAACGATACCGGCGGCGGTCTGTGCCAGTTCGTCATCGACGCGCATCCCGACGCGGTCGGTCGCCTGGTGCTGACCAACTGCGATGCGTTCGACAAATTTCCGCCGTTTCCGTTCCCGATCGTGTTCGCGCTGCTTCGCGGACCCGCGTCGATCAAGTTCCTCGCCGGTCAGATGCGGGTGGCGGCGCTGCGGCATTCGCCCTTCGGCTACGGCCTCCTGGTGACCGACCCCGACCCCCACCTGACGAACAGCTGGCTCGATCCGTGTCGGCGGGACAGCCGGATCTGCCGCGACCTGGCCATGCTGCTGCGCAACGTCGCCAAGACCGACCTGACCGAAGTGTCGACGCGGTTCCCGCAGTTCGCCAAGCCGGTGACTCTGGTGTGGGGTCAGGCTGACCGGTGCTTCAAGCCGTCCCTCGGCAGGCGGATGGCGGAGTTGTTCCCCAACTCCTCATTGATCGAGGTGGCCGGCGCCAAAACCTTTGTTTCCCTTGATGATCCGGAGGCGGTCATCGAGGCAATCGCCGCAGGCGCCGCTAGCTCTTGACGAGGGTGAACTGGCAGACGTCGGTGTAGCCCTTGCGGAACAGGTCCGCGCAGCCGGTCAGGTACCTCATGTACCGGTCGTACACCTCTTGCGACTGGATCGCGATCGCCTCGTCCTTGCGGGCCTCGAGGGCGGCCGACCAGATGTCCAGGGTGCGCGCGTAGTGCAAGCGAAGCGGCTGCACGAGCTTGACCTCGAAGCCGGCCTCGGTGGCGTGCTTTTCGACGACGTTCACCTGCGGCAGATCGCCTCCGGGGAAGATCTCGTCCATGATGAATTTGAAGAACCGCAGGTTGGTCATCGTGACCGGCAGCTGGCGTTCTTTGAACTCCTCGTCGCTGGGCTTGACGATCGTGTGCAGCATCATGACGCCGTCGGCGGGCAGGGCCGTGTAGGCCATGTTGAAGAAGTCGTCGTAGCGGTCGCGGCCGAAATGCTCGAACGCCCCGATGGAGACGATGCGATCCACCGGTTCGTCGAACTGTTCCCAGCCCTGAAGCAGCACGCGCTTGTTGCGTGTGCTCTCTTGTTTGTCGAGGAGCCCTTGGACGTGCGCCTGCTGATTGCGACTGAGGGTCAGGCCGACGACGTTGACGTCGTAGCGCTCGAGGGCGCGGTTGATGGTGGCACCCCAGCCGCAGCCCACGTCCAGCAGCGTCATGCCCGGCTGGAGGCCGAGCTTGCCGAGCGACAGGTCGATCTTGGCGATCTGTGCCTCTTCGAGCGTCATGTCGTCGCGCTCGAAGTAGGCGCAGCTGTAGGTCTGCGTGGGATCGAGGAAGAGCCGGAAGAAGTCGTCGGACAGGTCGTAATGCGCCTGGACGTCTTCGAAGTGCGGCTCCAGGTTGGGGGTGCCCGTCGGTGTCTTTGGCAAGGTACAGCCTTTCGGCGCTGAACGATTTTCCAGCCATGGTCGGCGCGGTGGTTTCGGCCGACGCTGGGTGAGTAGAGGATAACGGTTCTCGGTGTCAGCTCTGAATCGGGCACTAGTTGACAAAGTCAATTAAGTGTTTGACGCTGTCAACTATGTCGGTGTCGACTGTGAGCGAAGTCCGCGGTTTCAACCGCTTCTACACCCGCATCCTGGGCCTCTTGCGGCCGAAGCTGGCCGGTTCGGCATTCGGGCTGACCGAGGCCCGCGTCCTGTTCGAACTGGCACACGCCGACCAGACGGCAGTGTCGGAACTGCGACGCGGCCTCGATCTGGACGCCGGCTACCTGAGCCGGATCCTGTCCCGGTTCATCGCCGACGGACTCGTCGAGCGGGAACCGTCGGCAACCGATGCGCGCCGCCAGCTGGTCCGCCTCACCGACGCAGGACAGCGGGCGTTCACGGAGACGGACACGCTGCAGGCGGATGCAATCGACCGGCTGGTTGAGCCGCTCGACGAGGACCAGCGCAAGCAACTGGTCACGGCGATGGAGCGGATCCGCCGGATGCTCGACGGAGCACGCCAACCCGGCGGCCTCGTCCTACGTCCCCCCGAACCCGGCGACCTGGGTTGGGTGGTGGAACGGCACGGTGCCCGATACGCAGCCGAGCACGGTTGGGATGCCACCTTCGAGGCACTCGTCGCCCGCGTCGTTGCCGACTTCGGTGAACGTGCGGACGGCAGACGTCAAGCCGCGTGGATCGCCGAACTCGACGGCGAACGGGTCGGCTGCATCTTCTGCACCGCGTCCGACGCCCCCGACACCGCGCAACTGCGTCTGCTGCTGGTTGAACCGCAATCGCGCGGCGCCGGCGTCGGCACCCGGCTGGTCGAGGAATGCCTTCGCTTCGCGCGACGTGCCGGCTACCGGCGAATCATGTTGTGGACCACCGACGTCCAGGCGAACGCCCGGCGCATCTATCAGCGTCAAGGCTTCGAGCTCGACGTCCGTGAGCCACAAACGAGGTTCGGCCACGAGCTGGTTGGCGAATACTGGTCGCGCGAGCTATAGGTCAGACCGCAGGGGCGGCTCCCAGCACGCGCTGGATGTCGGGCTTCATCGCCTGCAGCTCGCCGCCCCAGTAGCCCCAGCTGTGGGTGCCGTTGGGCGGGAAGTTGAACACGCCGTTGCTTCCGCCTGCCCGCGTGTAGCGAGCCTGAAATTCCCTGTTGGTGTTGATCGTCAAACCCTCGAGGAACTGCGCGGGGATCTGGGCGTTGCCGAGGCCGGCGTCGAGGTCGGTCGGATTGCCGTTGCCGCTGTAGACCCAGATGCGCGTCCCGTTGGAGACCAGCCGCCCGATCTGCAGCATCGGATCGTTGCGCTGCCAGGCGGGGCCACCGTAGGGGCCCCACATGTCGAGGGCGTTGAAGCCGCCCGCATCGGCCATCGCGATGCCGATCAGCACCGGCCACAACCTGTTCGACGTGTTCAGAAAGCCCGACAGCGAGCCGGCGTAGACGAATTGGCCTGGATGGTAGGCGGCCAGAATCAGTGCCGCTCCCCCGGACATCGACAGGCCGACGACGGCGTTCCCGGATGGGCTGACGCCCTTGTTCGCAGCGAGCCACCCAGGCAACTCCGACGTCAGGAACGTTTCCCACTTATAAGTCTGCGTGGTGCCGTTGCCCACCGCCGGCCGGTACCAATCGCTGTAGAAGCTCGACATACCGCCAACCGGCATCACCACTGACACCCCGGACCCGTCGAACCAACTGAACGCGCCGGTCTCGATGTCCCAGCCATTGCGGTCATCGCGCGCCCGCAACCCGTCCAGCAGGTAAACGGCGTGCGGGCCACCGCCCTGGAACTGGACCGCGACGTCGCGGCCCATCGAGGCCGAAGGCACGCTCAGCACCTCGGGTGCTGCGGCCGCCGTCGGCGTGCCGCCGAGCACGCCGATCAGCCCGGCAAGGAGGGACGCCGCGAACGCGGCGGAAAAGAATCGGCGGAGGAATTTCATGGCGTTACTTCCCGTCGTGCGTTGAGCCCCGACAGCTTGGATATCGCCGACTATCGATCAGCAGTTACAGACCTTGCGCAGCGGGAGACAATTATTGAGCACGGAAGGAGTGGACGACCATGACCCACCCCGACGACATCCCGGTCGACACCGACGACGAGGACGCTGGACTGGACCCGTTCGAGGTTGCTGCGGAAGCTGACGAGGCCGACCTCATCGAGCAGGCGACAGCGGTCCCGCTAGGGGACGACGACGGCTTCGATCGCTGATTGCCCGGCCGGTCAGGCCGTGACGTCCAACCGGGACCGTCTGTCGTCGATCTCCTTCATCAGCAGGCCATAGCCGTTGCCCAGCAGGCTGATCCGCAACGGTCGCCCCAGTTCGTGAACCATCATCCACGTGCCGAGGGCGGCCTTCTGCTTAGCGACGCACGCCTGTGACACACCGAGCTCGCGCAGCAACCTGCTCGCGGTGGCGGGCTGAGTGGACTCGACGGCGTCGAACACGCGGTCTGAAATCGAGACGGTCATGTCTGTCTCCACTTGTCGTGAACGGGGCGCCTCGGTGGCGTTTTGCTGGTGGCGCCTCTGCCGATTGAGTGTAGGCCGGTGTTGCTGTCCGGGTGAGGAAAATTCGCGAACTGCTGATTGAGTGCGGCTCTGATGTTGCTGGCGCTAGGTCAAGCGACGCTCACCGGAGACGTCGTATTCGGACACCGACGCCGAGTTGATCATGGCGGCCTGGTCGCGGCGGGTACCGCTTCCGCGAAACTCCTCGACAGCGGATTGGGATGACCATCGTTCGAAAACGTTGATCCGGCCCGGGTCGAGAACGTCCGCCGAGATCGCGAAGTCGAGGCAGCCGGGCGCACGGCGGGCCTGCGCGACGACGTCCGCGCAATCGGCCAAATAGTCGTCGCGCACGTCCTCGTCGACGATCAGATGCCCCGAGACGATCACCATGGCGTGCCCCTTCTTCGTCGAGCCGCTACAACTGAGACCACGGGTGACCCACGAAGTCATCGACGGAAGCCGAAAGGAACGCGAATGAAGTTGCGCGACGCGCTGGACTCGATCGTGCCCGACCCGTCCGCCGCTCACGTCTACGGGCAGCCATATCAAACCCCGGATGGGGCAACCGTGCTGCCCGTTGCCAAGGTGCGAGGCCGGACCAGGCCGGGTGCAGAGGATCCGGATCTGCGGCTCAGCGCGAAACCCGTCGGTGTGTTCGTCATCAAGAATGGCGAGGCGACCTGGGTGCCCGCGCTGGATCGAACCCGGATCGCTCTGATGGGTGAGCTGATCGGACTGGTCGCAGCGACCTTCGCCACGCTGGCTATGGTTCGTCGCCCGCCGTGGCCCGATCTGCACGGGACCGTCGACGTCTCCAAGTAGCACCACCGCTCGCTCGCCAGGTCCACACGAAGGCGGCCAGCAGGAGCACCGCGAGTAACACGACCCACGGCCATGCGCCGTGCCGGTGCACCCAGCCGGCGATGGCCCCCTGCAGGCGGCCCGCTGCTTCGACGACCGGGTCGGCCGGACTTCCGCCCGCGGTGAACAGCCTGATCTCGTAGAACCCGTAGTAGCCGACGTAGAGGCCGACGAGGATCAGTACGGCGCCGCCGATTCGGTTGACGTAGGGCAGGATTCGCCGCATCCGCTCGACGAGCGCCGACCCTGCCAATGCGACCGCGACAGCCAGCGCGCCGACGACCAACGCGAAGCCTGCGGCATACGCCAGGTAGATCCACGCTCTGCCCAAGACGGATGTGCCGCCGACACCGGCACCCGTCACTGCAAGGAACGGGCCGACGGTGCACGACAGCGATGCGATCGCGTAGCCGACGCCATAGCCGAACATCGAGCCCAATCGGGTCGTCGGCGTCGTTGAAGCACTGTGCGACGACGGGTATGGCAGAGACAAGGTCAGTTCGCGCCCCGACAGCAGCCAGGCGCCAAGCGCTACAAGGGCGATGCCGATAAACACGGTGAGGTACGGCATGTACTTCTGGACCGTTGAAGCCAGTGACACGGTGAGGAACCCGAATGTGCCGAACACCGCGAGGAAGCCGAGCGTCATCGCGGCAGTGGCCGCAACGGCGCGGCTGACAGCGGTCGGCGCGCCGCCGTCGCCGCTGCCCCGCACCACCAGTGCGAGGTAGGCGGGCAGCATCGCGAAACCACACGGGTTCAGCGCAGCCACCAGCCCGGCGGCGAACGCCAGCCCCACCAGGTCCTGTTGCACTCGCGATCAGGTGGACAGGGCCGAGACCCGCTCCTGCAGCTCCTGCTGCGACATCGCGGAGGTGGGGTTGTTCACGAACGTCGATGTGCCGTCCGCGCGATAGAACACATAGGCCGGCTGCCACGGCACGTTGTAACGCGCCCAGATGGAGCCGTCAGCGTCATTCAGGGTGGTGAAGTTCAGGTTGTACTTGGATACGAAGGCTTCCATGGCACCGACGTCGGAGCGGGCTGCGACGCCGACGAACGTCACCTTGGGGTTGGCGGCTGCCACACTGCTGACCGACGGCCCTTCGGCGTTGCAGAACGGGCACCACGGCGTCCAGAACCACAGCACGGCGGGCTT
>Ga0164306_10000459_pt1 | contig 16571 bp, 5 predicted proteins | sample Whisoiple_242_MG_FD_110213 | JGI IMG/M metagenome (GOLD analysis project Ga0164306, IMG submission 110213) | Soil microbial communities amended with fresh organic matter from upstate New York, USA - Whitman soil sample_242_MG | ecosystem: Environmental > Terrestrial > Soil > Unclassified >... | reverse complement strand
GAGGCTAGTAGTGAGGAAGTCAGGAAAGTGAAGAGGTAGAAGACGATGACAGCAGGGACAGTACAGGGGTTTCATCTATCGGGGCAGCAGAAGCGGATGTGGCAGTTACAGCGGGAAGGGAAGGTGCGGCAAATCCAGTGTGTGTTGGAAATGGAGGGAGTACTGGACCGGCAACGGCTGGAAGCGGCAGTGAAGGGAGCAGCGAGAAGGCACGAGGTATTGCGGACGGAGTTTGTGTCGCTGCCAGGAATGAACTTGCCGTTGCAGGTGATTGCCGAAAGAGAGCGGGTGGAGTTTCGAGTGGGGGAGAGGGAAGGGTGGAAGAAAGAAGACGAGAGGGATGCGGTAGAAAGGCTGATGGGGGAAGAGAGGGAGGGATGGGTGGAGGGGGCAGAAGGGACGTTAGCGCGGTTTTGCCTGGCGCCGGTGTCGCGGGACAGGCATTTCCTTGTGGTGACGCTGCTGGCGTTGGTGGCGGACAGGGAGGCCCTGGTCCGGTTATCGCGGGAGATAGTGCGGGAGTACGAAGGAAGAGGCGCGGAAGAGAGGGAGGATCCGACCCAGTACGTGGATTTTTCAGAGTGGCAGGCGGGAATGCTGTCGAGCAAGGAAGGGGAAGAAGGGCGTGAGTTCTGGAGCAGACAAATAGAGGAGAGCACGCCGCTGCCGTTGCTGCCCGGCGAGGCCGACGCGCTCCCGGGAGAAGTGGACGGGGAACGTGGAGCAGTGGTTGTAGGGGTGCTGGATGGGGAGACGGTGGAGAGACTGCAGGCGGTGGCCCGGGCCCAGGAAACAGGCATGGATGTGCTGTTGCTGACAGGCTGGCACATCCTGCTGGGGCGGCTCACGGGTGAAAGCAGAGTTACGGTGCATTGCTGGTATGACGGGCGGCGGCTGGAGCAGTTGCAGAACGCGTTGGGATTGTTCGAACACTACCTGCCGGTGAGCTTCGATTGCAATGAAGACATTACCCTGGCCAGCGCCCTGCGCAACGCCGCTGAGCAGTGCGATGTTGGAAGGCTGATGCAGGATTCCTTTTCATGGGACGGTGCGCCGGGAGGCGCGGGCGATTCGTTAGTGGCTTTTCGCTGGCAACCATGGCCGCAAGCGGAGGTGGGGGAACAACTTCGGTGCGTGATGGCACAGTGTGTGGCGCCGGAGCATGGAGCGCGACTGACACTGGCCTGTACGTTGCTGGAAGAAGGCACGATACAGATCGGCCTGGAATATGACAGGCGGAGGTGGGACAAGGAAGGGCTGGAGCGGCTGGGAAAGGAGTTGAGTGCTTTGCTGGGCAGTATGGAGGGTGGGGAGGGAGTGCGGATCAGCGAACTGCCGCTGATGGCTGAAGAGGAACGGCGTCGGCTGATAGTGGAGTGGAACGCTACCGGTGCGGCGTACCCGCTGGAAGTTGCATGGCCGGAACTGTTTGAAGAGCAGGTGGCGAGGACGCCCGGGGCCGAGGCGCTGAAGGCAGGCCAGGAGCGGCTGAGTTTTGTGGAACTGAATGTTCGAGCCAATCGGCTGGCGCATTACCTGCAGCAGAGGCAGGTAAGGGCGGAGACGCCAGTGGTGGTGTGTCTGGAACGGAGCGCCGAACTGATCATCGGATTACTGGGGGTAGCGAAGGCCGGAGGGGCGTATGTGGTGATAGAGCCGGGTCATCCGGTGGAGAGAATCGCGCGCGTGCTGGAGGACAGCCGGCCGGGTGTGATAGTGACCCGCTCGAAGTGGGTGGGGTGGTTTGCCGGGAGTAAGGCGGAAGTGGTTTGTATCGATGCCGAGAAGGAAAGCATTGCTGCTGCTCCGGCGGACAATCCCAGGCGGCAAATAAGCGGTTCCAGCCTAGCCTACATTTTATATACATCCGGATCAACAGGGCGGCCCAAAGGGGTAATGATCGAGCATCGCTCGTTGACGAACCTGGCCTGGGCCCTGAGGCAGGTTGTGTATGGGGGAGTGGAAAGGGCAATGAAGGTAGGCCTGAATGCCAGTCTGGCTTTTGATGGATCAGTGAAACAACTGATCCAGATGGTATGGGGGCATAGTTTGCATTTGGTGTCGGAAGAGCAACGCGGCAGTCCCCGGGATCTGATGGAGTATGTGGCAGAGGAGAAGCTGGAGGTGCTGGACTGCACGCCTTCAGTGTTGAGGTTGCTGCTGGCCGAGGGGATGTGCAAGCCGGGGGGGTGGAAGCCGAGGCTGGTGTTGGTGGGAGGAGAAGCCGTGACCGAGGGTGACTGGCAGATGCTGAGGGAGACGGAGGGCACGGAGTTCGTCAATGTGTATGGTCCGACGGAATGCACCGTGGATGTTCTGAGCTGCGGAGTGGGGAGTTGGGCAAAGGTAAGTCTGGGCCAGCCATTGCCCAACGTACGTGTGTACGTGGTGGACAGGAATATGCAGCCTGTGCCGGTGGGCATGGCGGGAGAGCTGTATGTAGGGGGGATCGGGGTAGGGCGGGGGTACTGCAATGAGGGAGGCCAAACCGGGGAGCGATTTGTGCCGGATCCCTTTGGGGAGGAAGCGGGAGGAAGGTTGTATCGCACGGGGGACCGTGTGCGCTGGGAGAAGAGCGGCAGGCTGAGCTATGAGGGGCGGATGGACCGGCAGGTGAAGATCCGGGGGTATCGGATTGAACTGGGAGAGATCGAATCGGTGCTGGTAGAGCATCCAGGAGTTCGCCAGGCGGTGGCGTTGGTGAATGAAGACCGGGTTGGCGACCCGCGTCTGGTGGCCTATGTGGTTCCGGGAAGGCGGCAGCGGGTGGAAGGGGTGGCCTACCGGTTAGCCAACGGACTGGAGATCGCCCATCAGAACAAGAATGAAACGGATTATCTGTATCGGGAGATTTTCGAGCAGGAGATATATGTGCGTCACGGGATTTTCCTTCGGGAAGATGCGGTGGTGTTTGATGTGGGGGCAAACATCGGCATGTTCACGCTGTTTGCCGGGGAACGTTGTTCCCAGGGACGGATCTATGCGTTTGAGCCAATCGGACCGATTTATGAGAACTTGCAGCGCAATGCGGTGCTGTGCCCGGCACGGGTGAAGTTGTTTCCGATGGGATTGGGGGAGAGCGAGAAGACGGCTTCGTTTACCTATTACGCACGCTACTCGATGATGTCGGGCCAGAGCGAGTATGCCGATAGCCGCGGCGAAGAGGAAGTAATCAAACGGTACCTGCGCAATGATGAGGAGAGTGGATCGAAGGCGGCCACAGCCCTGCTTTCCGAAGCCGATGAACTGCTGGCGGGGCGTTTCCAGGCACAGATATGTGAGGGGCGTCTGCGGCGGCTTTCGGATGTGATCGAAGAAGAGAAGGTGGAACGGATTGACCTGTTGAAGATAGACGTGCAACGGGCGGAGATGGATGTGTTGCGAGGAATCGATGCCGGGGACTGGGTGCGTATCAGGCAAATCGTGATGGAGGTGCATGACGGGGAGAGCGGGCCGACGCGGGGCCGTGTAGAGGAGATCGGGGAGTTGCTGAAGCAGCAGGGATTTACGGTATGGAGCGAGCAGGACAAATTGCTGCGCGGCACAGACAGGTTCAACTTGTATGCGGTGCGTGGAGGAGAAGAGGGGCGGGAGGAGCCGTTGCAGGATGGCCGGGAAACCGGCAACGGGGCGGGTCCCCGGAAAATGCGGCGCATCAGCGAAGCCGAGTTGCGGGCGCATGTGCAGGAGCGGCTGCCGGAGTACATGGTGCCTGGGGTGATTACGGTGCTGGAGCAACTGCCGTTGACGGTAAGCGGGAAAGTGGACTTCAGGGCATTGCCGGCACCGGAGTATGGCAGCCAGGGGATGAAGAAGAAGTATGCCCGCACACCGGTGGAAGAGATAGTGGCGGGTATCTGGAGTGAGTTGCTGAAACTGGAGGGAGTGGGGAGAGAGGAGAGCTTTTTTGAACTGGGGGGACATTCGCTGCTGGCCACGCAGGTGATCTCACGGATGCGTGCAGTGTTTGGGGTGGAGTTGCCGCTGCGGGTTCTGTTTGAGGGGCCGACCGTGGCCGGACTGGCGGGCAAGGTGGAACAAGCGTTGCGGGAGGGCGAGAAAACTGCGATTCCGGCGATGACGCGGGTGTCGCGGGAAATACCTTTGCCGTTGTCTTTTGCCCAGCAACGGTTGTGGTTCATCGACCAGTTGGAGCCTGGGTCGACAGCGTACAACTCACCGGCGGCGGTACGATTGCGCGGTCGGCTGGAGCCTGGGATGATCGAGCGAAGCCTGACGGAGATCGTGCGAAGGCACGAAGTGTTGCGCACCAGCTTCCCTGTGGTCGAGGGCCAGCCGGTGCAGCGAATTGCGCCACCCTGTCCAGTCACCCTGCCGGTCATTGATGTATCGGGGATGGAACAACCGGAGGCCGCGGCCAGAGCGCTGTCGGCGGAGGAAGCCGACTGCCGGTTCAATCTTGCTGCAGGGGCCTTGCTGCGCTGCTCGCTGGTACGGTTGGGAGCGGAAGACCATCTGTTGCTGCTGACCTTGCATCATGTGGTGAGCGACGGGTGGAGCATGAACATTCTGGTGAAGGAGTTTACGGCGCTGTACGAAGCTTTTCTTCAGGGACGGCCATCACCGCTGCCGGAACTGACCTTGCAGTATGCCGACTTTGCTCACTGGCAGCGCCACTGGCTCTCCGGTTCCGTACTGGACTCCCAGATCAGCTTCTGGCGAGATCAATTATCCGGAGCTTCAGTGACGGAGTTACCCACTGACTATCAACGGCCAATTTCACCGTCAGGACGGGGAGCAAGGTTGAGCGTAGTAGTGCCACCGGAACTCGCAGAACGGCTCTTGGAATTAAGCCGGAGGCAAGGCACGACACTGTTCATGACGTTACTGGCGAGTTTCCAATTTCTACTTGGGCGATATTGCGGACAGGACGATGTCGTCGTCGGCACGAGCATTGCAAATCGTCACCTTCTGGAAATTGAACCACTGATTGGATTTTTCGTGAACATGCTGGCGCTACGCGCGCAGTTGCGGCCAGAATGTAGCTTTAACGGCCTCCTGGCACAGGTTCGGCACACGCTCTTAGACGCATATGCCCATCAGGATATGCCCTATGATCACCTGGTTCAGGTGCTGGCTTCAGAACGGGCGCAAGAGCGAAGGCAACTGTTTGAGGCGGTGCTGACTTTACAGAATAATCCTGAGGAACCACTTCATCTTACAGACCTGGACCTCAGTCCATGGGAAAGTGGCCATTCTTCCACGCAGTTTGACGTTATGCTTTCACTGGCCACATGCGAAGGCGGCCTGGTCGGCACGTTGGTATACGCTGCCGAACTGTTTGCACCGGATCGAATGGAATGGTTTGCGTCAGCGTTCATAAGCGTGTTGGAGCAGGTGGCAACAGAACCGCAGGCCCGTCTGTTTGAGATTTCACTATTGAGCAAGGCTGAGCGGCAGCAGATCCTTACAAAATCGCATCAGCCGCGGGGGCCTTTGCCGCTGCTCTGCGTCCATGAAATGTTTGAAATGCAAGCCCGGCGGCAGCCAGAAGCGGTAGCCGTTAGATCCGGCGAAGTGGAACTCAGTTACTCAGATCTCAACCGCCGGGCAAATCAACTAGCCCACTATTTAAAGGATATCGGGGTTGGGCCAGAGGTACCGGTTGGACTGTGTTTGGAGCGTAGCCCCGAATTAATAGTGGCACTCTTCGCAATTTTAAAAGCCGGAGGAGCCTATGTGCCTTTGGACGCTGGTTATCCAGCCGAACGTTTGGCATATATGGTGAAGGATAGCTGCATCCCAGTTCTGCTCACCACCGAACACCTCCGTGACCGTCTTATGCTGTTTTGCCCTCTCATCATTTCGATAGATTCGGAGCGGAATGTCATCGCTGCTCAGAAAGATCATGACCTCACGGTCGATATTTCACTCGACAGTCTCGCGTACATTATCTATACCTCTGGCTCCAGCGGCTTACCCAAAGGGGCTATGGTTACTCACCGCGGTTTGTCCAATTATGTGGAATGGGCCATTACCGCTTACGACTGTCTGCAAGGTACAGGTTCGCCAGTACATTCAAGCTTGAGTTTCGATTTGACAGTCACGAGTATCTTTCCAGCGCTTATCGTTGGCCGCACAGTGACCTTGTTGAATGAAGAGTCCGCTATAGAAGACCTGTCATGCAAGCTTGCGAGTGGAGAACCCTTCAGCCTCGTCAAGCTAACGCCTAGTCATCTCAGACTATTGAGACAGTTATCGCACAGCGATGGTGGTACCAGCCGGGCCCGTTTGCTGGTGATCGGGGGTGAAGTGCTGCATTATGAAGACGTCGGGTTCTGGCGGCAAAATTCGCCAGCAACAAAGCTTGTCAACGAATATGGACCCTCTGAGACGGTGGTAGGCTCATGCATATATGAACTGGAAGAAGCGTCCGAACAAGAAGGGCCGGTCCCGATTGGGAGACCTATAAGTAACACAAGCCTGTACGTCTTAGATCACTGGCATACCCTTTGTCCGCCAGGTGTTCGGGGTGAGCTTTTCATTGGTGGATCGGGTTTAGCTCGCGGCTACCTAAGTCAACCGGCAATGACAGCTGCGAAGTTCGTTCCTGATTCGTATAGCGGAGAGATTGGATCGCGGCTCTATCGTACTGGGGATCTGGCTCGGCGGCGAACAGATGGAAATCTCGAATTCCTTGGCCGACTCGATGACCAGGTGAAAATCAGAGGCTACAGGGTTGAGCCACAAGAAGTCGAAGCGGTGCTGAAGGGCCATTCACTCGTGCGCGATGCCACGGTGCTTGCCAGCAACGATTCCGATGGCCGAGTTCGTCTCGTGGCATATGTAGTGCCTCATAAAGAAACCATCGTCATGGATAGAGAATTACAAGTTTATTTGCAGGCGCGTTTACCTGAATACATGATGCCGGCTGTCATCACAATGCTGGAAGATATGCCCTTGACCGTGAACGGCAAGGTGGACCACAAGTTGTTACCGTTTCCACAATGGAGTTCGAATGTCTCCAGGGTAAATGCTGCGAGAACGATGGTGGAACACCGACTGATGGACATCTGGCGGGAAGTGCTAAGCCTGGATCGCGTCGGTCTGGAGGACAACTTCTTCCAGTGCGGCGGCCATTCGCTGCTGGGTGTCAGACTGATCACTCGCATTCACAGTGTCTTCGGGGTGGAGTTGCCACTCCGAACAATCTTCGACCAACCTACGATTATCGCGCAGGCTGCGCTCCTCGAAGGGATGCCAGTGTCCAGGAATTCCGGACCTTTGGTGGCTCTGCAAAAAAGCGGATCACGCCGGCCGCTATTCTGTGTGCATCCATTTTTTGGGCTCGCCCATTGCTACCAGGGGTTGGCCGAGATGCTTGGAGTTGACCAGCCTTTTTATGGATTGCAGTCGCAAGGCCTGGAACAAGGAGAGACGCCGATTTTCACCATTCCCGATATGGCAGCCGATTACCTGAAGGCAATCCGGTTGGTACAACCGTCGGGTCCTTATCAACTGGCTGGATGGTCTTTGGGATCCATCATTGCTTTTGAGATGGCACAACAGTTAGTTGGCGCAGGCGAGACTGTATCTTTTCTTGGATTGTTTGAGGGACGACCACGTTCGGTTGCAACTACCGCCCACCATCGTAAGCCGCCTGCAGACAGGGAAACCCTTGTATCTAATCGAGAGACGGAGGTGCTGGTTGAACTGGCAGTAAACGATCTGGAACTCTCAGAAAAAGAAGCGCGGCAACTTTCCCCGGAGCAGCGCATTGCGCGTTATCTCGATGGTATCAAATCAACAGATCAAATTGCCGCCACCTTTTCGCATGAGCAATTACGCAGGCTTTTGCGAGTCAGTGTCGTAAATCTGCTTGCGCTCGAATCCTACGAACTGAAAGCGTATCCTGGAGACGTAGTCCTATTTCGCATACCGGTCTCCAAAAACCAGGATGAGAGCTACGGATGGTCACGATTTGTCCTGGGCCATATCCAGATTCATGAATTCCCTGGTAAGCACAGTGAGTTTATGTCTGGACCGTCAATAGCATTGATGGCCGAAAAGGTCACCCAATACCTGCAGTCATAAGGTTAAATCAGCAATCGAAAGAAATCTGGAATTCCTGTGAAACAATTGTTTCAAGTCGTCATTGTGCTACTCAGATGGTCGCGTAGCATCGAGGGCTCTGGCCGTGTCACTTTCGGTGTAATAGCGACCGGCGCGCTTGCAGGCCTGGGTAGCAGCGCACTCATCGCGGTCGTCAATACAGCTTTGTCAAAGCAGCCTTCAAAAGCACTGGCTATGGCCTTTGTGCCTGTTTGTCTCGCCATTTCGGTGTGTGGTTTTATCTCGGAAGCGCTCTTGATCAAGATGACATCGCAGATTGTCTATAACCTGCAACTTCAGCTATCACGACAGATCCTAGGCGCTCCATACCGGCTTTTGGAAGAGCTTGGGGCCCATCGATTGCTGGCCACTCTTACCGATGACATTGGCGCTGTTTCCTCTGCCATCACGAACTTCCCTCTCTTATTCATACAGTGCGTGATTATGGCCGGCTGTCTGATATATTTGGGGTGGCTGTCTTTACCGCTGTTGCTTGTGTTGCTGGCCTATATGTGTGTAGGAGTAATCGCTTACCATTTGCCCTTACAGCATTCGGTAAAATATTTTCAACTGATGCGAGGCGAGCGAGATGTATTCTTCCATCATATCCGGCTCTTGATTGAGGGGATAAAGGAACTGAAGCTCAATAAACACAGGCGCAACGGGTTTCTGTCCCGGCAGCTTGAGCCTTCCGCAAAGAATCTTCAGAATTACAGCAATAAGGCAAACTATTTGTCTGTAGCAGCTTCTCATTGGGGCCAGGGTCTTTTCCTCCTGTTTATCGGATCGATCGTGTTTCTTGCCCCACTTCTCGCGACTATCGATCGTCGGGCGCTGACCGGATATGCTTTCACTATCCTCTTCATGATTTCTCCCCTGGCAACTATCCTTAATTTAATGCCGGTCTTTGCGCGAGCGAGCGTTGCTGCCGACAAAATTGAAAGACTGGGTCTCTCCTTGTCAAATTGCGCGGCCGAAACGGCTCCCGCTGCGGAAGTCAGCGCGTCCTGGGCAACGCTCAATTTAGTTGGTGTTACTCATGTATATCGACATGACGGAAATGTGAACGATTTCTACCTTGGGCCTCTGGATCTCACATTTGTCCCGGGAGAATTAGTATTCCTGATTGGCGGGAATGGCAGTGGTAAGACTACCTTGGCGAAGTTGATTGTTGGCCTGTATGAGCCTTTAAAAGGCACGATCCAGCTGGATGGCGAAATAATTACCATGGCTAATAGAGATTGGTACCGTCAACATTTTGCGGTGGTGTTCTTTGATTTTCATTTATTTGATTATATATACGGCACAAGCGACGAGGAACTGGCGGCTAAAGCGTCGAAGTATCTGGACCAGCTCAGATTGAGTGATAAAGTACAAATCGAAGGTAATAAATTATCTACCATCGACTTGTCTCAGGGGCAATGTAAAAGATTAGCATTGTTGCTCGCTTACTTCGAAGACCGTCCAATTTATGTGTTCGATGAATGGGCATCTGACCAGGACCCCGTGTTCAAGGAGATCTTTTACCATCAGATATTGCCAGAGTTGAAAGCCCGGGGTAAAACCGTCATCGTCATCTCTCATGACGACCGCTATTATCATATCGCGGACCGGCTTATTAAGCTGGAATTTGGCATGTTGGATCCAGAGGGATCGAGCGGTATGCGCCAACAACAAGAAGTGACAGCGCCGGTGCTTTGACCGTTCTGTTAAGTGTAACAAACACCAGGATGCTTTTGCGGGAGTTCCAGACGGGAATGCGGTCTCGTGCAGTAGTCGCTGCGCTGCTTACAGAAGTTGAAGTTAGTTTCGTTTCTTTCCGGAAGTAGGTTCATCGAAATCGACATAGCAGTGGGGAAGAAATGTACCGTCCGCAACAGCAGCAAGCCGGGCCTGGTTCTTGCCCGCGACAGGACGACTTTAGATTTTTTTTGCTGATCACCAGACTCCATAACAATTTCCAATAACAATTCCCAATAACAATTCCCAATAACAATTCAGAAATCCACCTTCGTTGGACCAGTGCACCATTGTCGCTATGGCGATGTGCGCTTAGAAAAGAGATTGCGATGACCAGAATTATGCTTTCTGATGAAGACGTTCGAACCATTCACGGGCTCTTAAGTGAAATAATCACTCAGTATCGAGATACCGATGAGAGTTCATTTCTGAGCAATGTAGGCGTATATGCTCACGAATTGCCACGTAACCTGCGGTGTCACATCAATAGGTTCAGGTTGGCGGAAGATTCAGCGGTTTTGCTGGTTTCCGGCTTTCCAATTGATGAAAAGGCGCTTGGCCCGACCCCGGAGCACCTGAGAGATGCTCAACTTCCCTTACATGAGGTCGAGGAAGAACTATTGTTTACATTGGTGGCCTCTCTGCTTGGTGACGTGATCGGATGGAGCAGCCAGCACGGCGGCCGGATTATTCACGATGTATTCCCCGTCAGAGCACACGCATTAGAACAAATTGGAACTGGCAGCGAGCAGTTGATCTGGTGGCATACGGAGGATGCATTTCACGACTTGCGAGGAGATTATGTCGGACTCATGTGTCTTCGTAACCCAGATGGAATTGCCACTACTGTGTGTCCGATGGACCGCATTTCGCTGACAAAGCAGCAAATTCAGGTTTTATTCCAACCGCTATTTATTATTCGCCCCGATGAGTCGCATCAACGGAAAAACGCTGTGGGGGTATGTCTTTCAGACGGGCAGCCTGATCCGAAGTTTGCGCGGATTGAAGAGATGGCCCGCAATCCAAAAAAGGTGGCCGTACTCTCCGGTGCTCTGGATGATCCATACATCAGGATTGATCCCTACTTCATGGAGCCGGCGGCTGAGCCGGAGGCTCGCCAGGCAATGGCGGAGCTGATCAGATCAATTGACGAACAAATCCAGGAACTGGTGCTGGCCCAGGGTGACATCTGTTTTATAGACAATTACCGGGCAGTACATGGCCGAAAGCCTTTCAAGGCCAGATATGATGGCAAAGACAGATGGTTAAAGAGGATCAATGTTACCCGTGATTTGCGGAAATCACGTGGCGAACGGGCCAGCCCTTTGAGCCGGATCATAGCATGAGAGAGAGCACTTCACAGATACTGGCCTGTATCGTTTCATGGTTTGCGGTTTTCTTGCTGGTGGGGCTCGCCCTCCAGAGTCTGCGTCCGCCCAATCCCACACCGATAGCGGCGCCGGCGCAGGAGTTTTCGGCCGAACGTGCGAAGAACCATGTGCGCATCATCGCCCGCGTGCCTCATCCGATAGGATCGCAGGCCAACCGAGAAGTAAAGGACTACTTAACCGCGCAATTGTCTTCTTTAGGGCTCACGCCACAGATATTCCAGGGCGTAGGTCTGGATGTCGTGGGGAGCGCCATTGTTGCTGGCCGTACTCAGGATGTGGTTGGGCGCCTTCCTGGCACCGAAAACTCCCAGGCCATCTTGTTAGTTGCTCACTACGACTCCATGCCCCGTTCACCTGGTGCTGCAGATGATGCGGCCAGCGTAGCGGCGATTCTTGAAACAGTGCGAGCACTCCGCTCTGATCGTGCACTGAAGAATGACCTTATTGTGCTCTTCAGTGATGGAGAAGAAGGGCTTTTGCTTGGCGCTGAGTCATTTGCAACGTCTAATCCATGGATCAAAGACGTAGGACTGGTCCTGAATTTCGAGGCCCGCGGCAATCGAGGCCCGTCGCTCTTATTTGAAACCAGTCCGGGTAATCATCAACTAGTGAAAGGCTTCCGCGAAGCAGCACCCTATCCAGTCGGATCTTCTTTGTTTTACGCGCTATATAAACTGCTGCCGAACGATACTGACTTTACCATCTTCCATCGCCTTGGACTCCCTGGACTCAATTTTGCTTTTGGCGAGGGATTTGATGCATATCATTCACGTTTGGACACTGCCGAAAATCTCAGCACTGCATCTCTTCAGCATCATGGTTCCTATGCCCTGGCTCTAACACGATATTTCGGTCAATTAGACCTGACCAAACTTCGGGAGCCCGCCGATGACGAGATATTTTTTAATTGGTTTGGCACCAATCTTATTTCATATCCGGAAAAATGGGTGATACCGGAACAGATGCTCATTTCGATTTTGATCGTATTGCTTGTAACACTCTCTTTTAGAAAAGCCACGATCCAGCCAAAAAGATTGATACTCGCAGTCGCGTCCTTTTTGGCGCTGCTTGTCTCTGTGCCTGGCGCAATGGCGTTAGCATGGAAAATGATTGCATATTTTCTGGCAGATCGGGTTTTGAGCACCGATTCGCCTGGTAATTCGCTGTTGCTGTCCGGAACGGTATTATTTGGAACGGCCGTGGCTGGTTTCTTGCTGAACATATGCCGCAGGAAGTTTTCTGTACAGGAAATGTCGCTGGCAGCGATGATGCTTGTTTGCTGTTTCAATTGGGTGGTAGCGGTGAAGCTCCCGGCCGGCAGTTACCTGCTGTTTTGGCCGTTGCTTTTCTCTGTGGCAGGGCAACTGATAATCCAGCTGTTAAACTATGAGGAACGGCCGGCTTCGCAGTTGATCGGCAGCCTGGCAGGCACATCAGCGGCCCTCCTCCTTTTCTCTCCCGTTGTCTATCTGGTTTATGTGTTTTTTACGCTGCAATCCATAGTGGTTGTGGTCGTCGGGGGATGCATTTTTATGGTGTGCATATTATCGATCCCTTTGATGGACAGGCTGGTTCTCAGAATAAAGCCATGGCTGGCCCCAGCTCTTGTTTTTTCCGTGGCGATAGCTTGCTGGGTGTCAGGAGCAAAACTGTCTGGCTATACTGCTGAACATCCTGGCCACGATACGCTTGCCTACAGCGTAAATGCGAATGACGGATCAGCGAAATGGATTAGCTATGACGATGTGCTTGATCGCTGGACGATGCAATTTTTCGGACAAGGAGTGAAGCGGCAATCGGTGCCCAATTATCTTGCTGGATCCGCACGATCAGTATTCACCGCAAGTGCCTCCACGGTGGAGTTGCTGGCTCCAGTCGCCACCGTAGAATCAGACACCATGGTTGGGGACTTACACCAGCTCAATTTGAGGATCAAATCATCAAGAGCGGCAGATATCATTTATTTGAGATTTGCCAAGGATATCCAAGGAGTGTCAGCGAATATTGAAGGACGAGACGTGCATATTCAAAAGCATTCAAATTGGCTAAGGCTCACTTTATATGGGATGGCCGATAAAGAGATAAATCTGAGGTTCCTGATTCGCGCGCCTTCTGGAATTGTTTTCTGGGTGATGGACGAGTCAGCCGGCCTGCCTGCCTCGGTTCCGCACCGGCCTGACAACCTCATGGCATGGTACGGCAGTGATGTTACACTGGTATGTCGAATGTATAGTCTTTAGAATGATGGTAGTACCCCAGCCTTCTAAAGCCATGCAGATTGAGGAAAGTTGAAGGATCCAAACTGCAAATCGAGATTGGATGCGTGAACCGAATGATTCTACGACCATTAAGTTATGCGAAATTATGCAGTATAGATGTTCTTATCTGAAGTGGGATTGAGTAAGGAGACGTCGAGATGGTGAGTACAAGCATGCAAGATATCCGCCAGGCATTCCGTCGCCTAAGGAAGTCCGGTTTCGCGACCGTGGTTGCAATTGGCATCATGGCGCTGGGGATTGGTTCCAGCACCGCCATCTTCAGCATCGTTGATGTTCTTTTGCTGCGATCCTTGCCTTACCAGGATCCTGACAGACTGGTTCTGCTCTGGGGAAATACGATTCACGATGGAAATATCGAACGGCGAGGCGCTTCCTATCCCGACTTTCAGGATTGGCAACAGAGCACATCATTCGAGGGCATGGCCGCCTTTTCATTGGAAGATTGGAATATGACAACTGCCGCGGAATCGCAAATCGTTTCCGGAGAGAGGGTCTCAGCTAATTATTTTTCTTTGCTCGGTATCAAGCCGATTTTAGGCCGCTCGTTCAATCCAGTAGAGGATCAGCCTTCCAACGGTGAACACGTTGTTCTGCTGGGCTATGGGCTTTGGCAACGCCGGTTTGGATCTGATCCAGCGATAGTAGGAAAAATTATTAAACTGGTCGATCATCCTTTTGTTGTAATTGGCGTGTTGCCTGCTGGATTTCGCGGACTTACCGATGAAGCTGACATATGGACATCCACTGCAAGTGCCGACCCGGATATGGTAGCCAATCGAGGCATGCGTACTTTTCCTGTGGTTGCCCGACTGAAGAAGGGCATTAGCATTCAACAGGCGCAGACCGAGATGAAGATTGTCGCCCAGCAACTCGAGCGGGCATATCCAGCCACCAACTACCAGCGCGGAATAGAAGTGATTGGGCTCAAAGAGAATACCGTTAGGGATTTGCGCACCTCCGTCTTGTTCAGTTTCGGAGCAGTGCTTCTGGTATTGCTTATTTCTTGCGTGAACGTTTCTAATCTAATGTTGCTTCGGGCAGAAGGACGTGAAAGGGAAATCGCCGTGCGGTATGCCCTGGGTGCCACCCGGATGAATATGATCCGTTTGGCTTTAATCGAGAATGCAATGCTTGCTATGGGTGCGCTGGTTCTTGGCGTCTGGGTTGCGTATTGGGCTGCTCCCAGCGTGCTTTTGCTGAGTCCAATCCCGCTCCCCAGTTATGCCCATGTCGGTTTGAACGGCGTGGTTATCGCCTTTTCGGCATTGATGGCCGGTCTATCCGCTATTCTCGTCAGTTTTTTGCCAGTTTTGCGTTTCTGGAACCGGGACCTGAACAGCATGCTCACTTCGCGAACTACTGGTGCAGGCCCGAGCCCGCGTTTGCGCTCGGCCTTGGTAGTTTCCGAGATCACCCTCGCAATGGTCCTGCTGATTGGCGCTGGGTTGCTCATTCGCACCTTCCAAAGACTCATTTCCCTTGATCCTGGATTTAAGACGAGCGACGTCTTGACGGTTCACTTCAGATTCCCTTCCAACGGTGGTTCTGATCAGGCTTTCGAGAACCGGACATCGGAGCTACTACGGCGTGTACAAGCTGTGCCTGGAGTCGCAGATGCAAGCCTCTCTTCGGATGTTCCACTAGATGGCCGTTCTGTTGCCTCTTATTACGCTCCGGAAGGAAAGATCCTTGAGGCAGGCCAGATCCGCCTTCGTGCGTTCGTCCACCGGGTAACTCCCAATTTTTTTTCAACCTTTGGCATTCGGTTGACCAAGGGACGTTGGTTCACCGCAACCGATAGGGCGTCCCTTGCGCAGGTCATTCTTATCAGCGAGGATGTTGTCCAGCGTTCCTGGCCATCAGACAATCCTATTGGTAAGCGCATTCAGCTCGGCCGAGCTGACTCCGCGCCCTGGTTCCTCGTAATTGGAGTAGTGGACAATGTCAAATATCGAGGCTTGCCTGCAAATCCGAGTCCTGATCCAGATATATATCTCCCATTGAAAGAATCTACTGACGAGTTGGCTTTAGCCATTCGATCAACACAACAGCCCACAACACTGCTTCGGCCAGTCAGCGCTGCCATCAAAGGCCTCGAGTCAGAAGCAGCCCTGTATGACATTGCTACAATGCAAGAGCGGGCCGGCAGCCAACTTGTGGTTCAGCGTTTCGCGGGAGTGGTCATGGGGCTTTTTGCCTGCATAGCCTTTCTCCTGGCCATCGTGGGCATTTATTCGGTAATGTCGTCTCTGGTGTCGCAGCGCACAAAGGAGATTGGCATCCGCATGGCATTGGGGGCGCCGCCTGCTCAAGTCTTTGCAACCGTCGTCGGCAGAGGGCTTGTCCTGGGTGTTGCCGGCACAGTGATCGGCATTCTTTGCGCCATGGCAATGCGCAAGCTCATCTCCAGTCTGCTTTTTGGAGTGAGCGCTGTCAGCCCACTGGTATTTGGTTCGGTAGCTGGTCTAATGCTTGCTTGTGTTGTTATCGCCTGCTATTTGCCTGCTCGCAGTGCAACAAAAGTTGACCCCGTCATGGCATTGCGTCAAGATTAAAGGTGCGAAGTTTTGCGTCGGTGTTGAGCGAAAGAATAGTCTTCGCCATCTCGTCCCGGTCGAGATCTATCCCTGTGTCTCGCACCAATGCAGTGGCCAGGCCGCCACCGGGGTTGAATTTTGTGTAGGCGGGCTCGTTATTGGGCCCTCTTTAGGAGGGGCGTCGACGCAAAGTAAAATTGGAAGTGATTTCCAAAAAAAGTGCAGGAAGGGTGCAAAATTCGCCGCATGTGCGGCATTTTCGGCTATACTCGGCGAGATAAGTTGTTTATTTTCGTTGGCGTTGGAGTTTTCCACCCGCTTTCGAGGCGGATCGTTTTAACCACTCACGCACCTCTCCGCGCCGTGAAAATTCGTGGTCTGCTGACCATTTTATCAGGTGCGGCGAATTTCGCAGGCGCGGCGCAGCGCCGCCCCGGTTGGCAGTGAATCTCAATGCGGCCATTGGTGCCGCAGGGCCTCCATGGGATCCACTTGCATGGCGCGGCGGGCAGGAACATAGCAAGCCAGCATGGCAATAGCGCACAGCAAAG
>Ga0164306_10000453_pt1 | contig 16659 bp, 11 predicted proteins | sample Whisoiple_242_MG_FD_110213 | JGI IMG/M metagenome (GOLD analysis project Ga0164306, IMG submission 110213) | Soil microbial communities amended with fresh organic matter from upstate New York, USA - Whitman soil sample_242_MG | ecosystem: Environmental > Terrestrial > Soil > Unclassified >... | reverse complement strand
TGGTCCAGCCCTTGGGCGACTGTTCGCGCTCCATGCGCACATCTTCAAAATACCCGCTGTTCCATACCGATCGGAGATCGCGTTGCAATGCGGCTTCGTCGTAGACGTCGCCTTCACGCGTGTAGATCCTGGATTTAACTGTTTCGGTTGGGATTCGCCGATTACCAATGACGTCAATGTGCTCAACGATTTGGCCAGCCTGTGGCGCAGCCAGGGCCCTTGGAACCAGTCCAAGAACCAACAGACCAAGGATCAGCCCCAAGGGCCCGATCCGCGCGACATGCCTAGGACTGGTTTCCTTAATTACCGACGAAGCTATATGACTACCCTCAGAGCAAGGTGGGAAAAGCCAGATTATACGGGAGTTATCGCTGAAGTGCCACTTGGACATGTTCTTCACTCTGAAATCTCCCAAACCAACGCACTGTCTCTTAGTTTTTGATCTTTATTCCGCTTTCGGCCGACGGAGGCCGTTTGTTTCCCGCGGAAGGCGGCGCCGCCTTCCAGCTTCAACTTGTCCACAGACTCATCATCGGTTCGTGCGAATGTGAGGCGTTTCAAATCTGCCCCTCACCCGGTCCGTTTTTGGGCGGTCTACTCCCCGGTATCTGGAACGTGCCAGATTGGGAAACTTGCAGGGTTTTTTGTTGAATTACCGAACCGCGCTTCAAGTGGATCGATCACGACCTTTCAATCGGCTCAACTTCCACCAGGCAGGAATAAAACGTGGCTCCGCCGCCGATGTCGGTCAGCGTCTCTGACGTGAGCACGTTGATGCTGTTGCCATCTGGAGTGAAGCGCGCCGCGTTGAGCCGCGCTGCCACCACTCCGGGCTGTACCGCGCCATTCACATGCGCGCGCAGCCGCACCTCGCCTCGTGAGTTGAAGACCCTCACCCAGTCGCCATCCCGAATGTTGCGTGGTTTGGCGTCTTTGTCGCTGATCTCCAGCAGTTCCGGCTGCTCCATCTTCTGGATTGAAGGAATGTTGGTAAATGAGCTGTTCAGGAAGTTATCGGCCTTGCGCGACAAGAGCTCCAGCGGAAACTTTTTTGCCGCCTGTGAAAGACGCGATTCCTCTGGAGGAACAAATGAAACCACCGGGTCCATCCCCTGGGCCGCAAGGCTTTCACTGTACAGTTCGGCCTTGCCGCTGGCTGTGGCAAACCCGCCCTTGGCGAATGGTAGAAACGGCCCGTCGCCCAGGTTCAACCGGACGTGGCCTTCTTTTTCCAGACGCTCGCGCGTAATGCCTTCCAGCCACTTTTCCCAGCCCTTTGGAATTTGCTGGCTCTCCGATCTCGCCAGCGTCGCGTCGATCACATCGTCCGTGCTCTGCTGAAAGCAGTCATCGGTAAAGCCCATGCGCTGCGCCAGGGCGCGGAACATGTCCGTGTTAGACCGGCTTTCACCCACCGGATCAACGGCCTGGTTCGATATCTGAAGATAGGTGTGGCCATACGCCTTGTTCAGGTCCTTGTGCTCCAGAAACGTGGTGGCGGGCAGAACGATATCGGCGTAGCTGGTGGTATCGGTAAAAAACTGCTCGTGGACCACCGTGAACAGGTCCTGGCGCTTGAAGCCGCGGACAACGTCATGATGGTTCGGCGCGACTACCGCCGGATTTGAGTTGTAAACAAAAATCGCCTTCACCGGCGGATCGCTCAGCGTGTTCAGCGCCTTGCCCAGCTCTGACATGTTGACTATGCGTGCGGCCCTTCCCAGCGGGCTCTTCTGCATCAGGTCCGGACGGTCCAGCGCGTGCATGTTCAGGTAAAACGCGCCGCTGGTGGAAAGCTGCAATCCTCCGCCCGCTTCAGCCCATGAGCCGGTAATGCACGGAAGCATGGCAATGGCCCGGATGGCCGAGCCTCCATTTTGCGAGCGCTGCACGCCGTAATTCACGCGGACCACAGCCGGCCGCACCGTGGCATACTCGCGCGCCAGCTTGCGGATGTCTTCCGCGGAGATTCCCGTCCATCCGGCCACGCGCTCCGGCGGATACTCCTGCACGCGCTGCCGCAACTGCTCGAAGCCCACTGTGTACTTGCTCACGTAATCGGCGTTATGCAGGTTCTCATTGATGATCACGTTCATCATCGCCAGCGCCAGCGCCACATCTGTGCCGGGATTGATGGGCAGATACCAGTCTGCGCTCCTGGCCGTGCGCGTCAGATAAGGATCGATCACGACCAGCCTGGCGCCGTTGCGCCGTGCTTCGGCAATAAACGGCCACAGGTGCACGTTGGTGGCATGAATGTTCGCGCCCCACGCGATGATGTATTTTGAGTCGCGAAACTGTTGCGGCTCCGTCCCCACGTTGCGGCCTGTCACCGTCAACATGCCGGCGCCGCCCGCGGAAGCGCAGATCGTGCGGTCAAGCTGCGATGCGCCGAGGCGATGGAAGAAGCGGTGCGCCATCCCCGAATAGCTCAGCACACCCATATTGCCGGCATAAGAATAAGGAAGAATGGCCTCGGGGCCGAATTCGCCGGAAATCTTCTTGAAGCGACCGCTGATTTCGTCCAGCGCTTCATCCCAGGAGATCTGGGTGAAGTCGCTCGCGTCGCCCTTGCCCTGGCCCTTGGGCGCTGTGCGCCGCATAGGATGAAGCACGCGATCGGGCGAATACACGCGGTCAAGATATTTGGTCACCTTGGCGCACAGAAAGCCGCGCGTTACCGGATGCGCCGGATCGCCCTGCACGCGCGTGGCGCGGCCGTCTTCCACCGTGACCAGAATTCCGCAGGCGTCGGGGCAATCGTGCGAGCAAACGGCATGGACGACCTTCTTCATAGGGACATTATAGGTGACTTCGGTGAAACTTTAGGAATCGGAATCAGATCGGGAACCATTCTCAGTTTGCCTGATCAAACTGCTCCCATGAATGAATCGTCATCCCGAGGTCCGTTGAACGAGCGCGCGCAGTCGGGTTCCCGTTTACGGGCCGCATTTGCCCGTAAATGGGCAGAGCGCGCGAGTAGGACCGAGGGACCTTGTGCTTTCTATTACATTGAGTTTATGTCGCTAAAACACAAGGTCCCTCAAGGCTACTCGCCCGCTGATCTGCCCATTCACGCCAAAAGCGGGCGCGAATGGGGACCCAAAAACGCGGGCTCGCTTACGCCTTTCGGGATGACGACATAATTAAAGTGGGAAAATACCAAACTGCCCCACTTCCCTCGTTGTTAGACCTCTTTCCCCGCCAACTCCGCAGCCTGCGTCTTCAAGGCCCTTAAATCAAGCTTGCCGCTGCCGAGATACGGCAGCACGTCCACGTGAAAGAACTGGTCTTTCTTCGGCTTCCACAGCGCCGGCAGGTCGGACTCAGCCAGCTTCGCCAGCACTGGAGCCAGCTCTTCGTCAGTCAATGTGTGCAGCACGATGATGCGTTCGCCCTTTTTCTCGTCGGGCACGGCGGAGACGGAGAAGGTCTGTTCGGTCGTCCCTGCCAGTTCATTGAGTTTGTCTTCAATCTTGATGTGCGGCACCATCTCGCCGCCGATCTTGCTGAAGCGGCTCAGCCGGTCTGTAATGGTCAAAAACCCGTCTTCTTCCATGGTGGCAATGTCGCCCGTAACGTACCAGCCGTCTTTCAGGACTTCTGCTGTCTTCTCCTCACGGCCCAGATAGCCTTTCATGACGTTGGGGCCTTTCACCAGCAGCATTCCCGGCTTGTTGAGTCCCAGCAGTTCCTGCGTTTCCGGGTCGACGATCCGCACGCTCACTCCGGGCAGCGGATGCCCAATGGTCCCGCGCCGCGCCGCCACCTGGCGAAAGCCTGGAGCGCGGAAATCGCGTCCGTTGACGGCGACTACCGGCGCGCACTCGGTACATCCATATCCTTCCAGCGGGCGGATGCCAAAGATGTCTTCAAAGGCCAGCGCCGTGCGCTCAGGAAGTTTTTCAGCGCCGACCAGCACATATTGCAAGCTGCCAAAATGTTCCGGCGAGCAGCGCCGCATATAAGCTTGCAGGAAAGTGGGCGTGGCAACCAGAAACGTCACGCGGTAGCGCGACACCAGTTCGCTGATTGAAGTTGCGTCCAGAGGATTGGGATGGAACACCACGCCGATTCCGTGCATGGCCGGAAGCCAGAGGCCCACGGTAAATCCGAACGAATGGAAGAACGGCAGGATGCCCAGCACTTTGTCGGAGCCATCCAGCATGAATACCTGCGTGACCTGCCGGATATTGGCGATGATGTTGTTGTGCGTAAGCATCACGCCCTTGGGATCGCCGGTGCTGCCGCTGGAAAAGATTACCGTGGCCAGGTCGTCATCGGTCCGCTTCAAGGAACCAAGCGCCGCCTTGAGCAGGCGATACGGCAACAGCCATGCGACAAGCAGCGCCATCAGTTTTTCCCCGAGCCGTGGTTTTTCCAGCACGTCTTCCAGCAGCAACGTGCGCCCGGGAATTTCAATCTTGGGAAAGCGCTCCAGAAATGCCTTCGACGTCACCGTGGTCTGCAGGTTGCATTGCTTCCCACAAGACGCAATCACTTCATTGTTCGCCGTGTAATTCAAATTGACTGGGATGCGCCCCAGCAACGTGGCGGCATGATTCACCAGGGCCCCGCCCACCGACGGCGGCAGCAGGATTCCAACCATTTCCTGGTTGTTCCACAAGGGCTTCATGCGTCGCGCCACAAAGATGGCCTTCACCAGCGCGGGGCCGAAGCGCATCTTGGGGACGCGTGCATCGGCCATGGCAAATCGCCAGAAATACCGGCGGGCGCTGCGTACGAATGTCCGGTCCAGCGTAAGCTTGCGATTGCGATCGGCGGCAAACGCCGTGCTTTGCAATTCCTGCACTGCCTGGCGTACCTCAACCGGAGCGCTGGTCGGCGGCAAGCCTTTGCCAAAACTCACCGTCACGGGATAAGGAATGCGCCGCGGCACCTTCCATAGAAAGCGGTTGCGCTCAAAACTGAATACGCTGCCCCAAACGCCGTGCAGATTGACCGGAACAATGGGCGCGTCAATGCCTTTGATGATGCGTTCCATGCCGCGGCGGAAGGGAAGCAACTGGCCGGTGCGGGTGATCTGCCCTTCGGCAAAAATGCAGACAATTTCGCCATCGCGGATTGCGTCACTGGCCGTGCGCAGGGAACGGATCATATCTCGCGGCCGCAGCTCGGAAGAAATCGGGATGGCCTTCATCATGCGCGCAAATGGCTTGATGATGGGCTTGTCATAAATTCCCTGGAACATCAGGAAGCGGATGGGCCGGTCCGTGGAAGCCAGAAGCAGCAGCACATCGACAAACGACATGTGGTTGGAGACGAACAGCGCTCCGCCTTTTTCCGGAATGTTGTCGCGCCCAATTACCTTGATGCGGTAGAGCGTGTGCGTCAGGAAGAAGAGCAGCAGGCGCAGGAACCAGTCCGGCAGCAGGTACAGAAGATAAACCGTGCCGCCGAAGGTAATCAGCGCTCCGGTAAGGAAAACACCGCGCGGATTCAGATGCCCCACGCTGGTCAGCAGGAAATACATTCCCGATGCGCCGGCGATTCCGATGAAGGAAAGCAAATTAGAAGCAGCAATGATTCCGCCCTTGGCGTCCGGCGCGGGCCGGTCCTGGATCAGGGCATTCACCGGCACGGCAAAAAAGCCGGCAAAGAATCCGAGCGTCCCCAGCGGAGCGGCCGTGCCGGCGAAGGTATGTGGCATCGCGCCGAGCAGCGCGGCCATGATCGTGAGTCCAAATGAGCCCAGGGGAATCAGGCCATACTCGATCTTGTTGCCCGAAAGATAACCCGCGACTCCGCTGCCGATTCCAATGCCGGCCGCCAGCGCCGCCTGCAGCAGCGCAATGTCTTTCGACTCGGCATGGAATATGACCTTCCCGTAGACGAAGACCGTCTGCAGAAAAAGCATTCCAATAAACCAGAAATAGGTATTGCCCAGCACTGCCAGAAAAAGCGTGCGGTCCTTGCGCATAACGCGGACCTGCTCAAAGAGGTCGGCAATAAAGTTGGGGCGAAATTTCTTTTCGGGCGCAGCCGCCGGAACTTTCGCAATTCCCAGGCTCGAAACCAGCCCGCAACAGGCCAGCGCCAGCAGCAACGCGAATGCGTAGCCTTCATGCCCGTGAAACCGTTGTGACATCAGGCCGGCCGCCACAATTCCGCTGATGATCGCCAGGAAGGTCAGCAGTTCCAGAATGCCGTTGCCCCAGGAGAGCCATTTTTCCGGCAGGATCTCCGGCAGCAGGCCGTATTTCGACGGGCCAAACAGCGCAGACTGCGTGGCCACTACAAACAGCACAATCAGCTGCAGAGGGAAATAACCGGTCCCCAGCGCCACAATGCCGGCGGCCATCGCGGCTATCTCAATCAGCTTGGTCCAGATGATGACGCGGCGCTTACTGAAGCGGTCGGCAAGAAAGCCGCCAACCATGCTGAACAAGATCAGCGGGACGGAAAAAAACAGGAGGATGAGCGGGACCATCCTGTCCTCTTGCGCGTGCGTCAGCCCCATGCTCAGCACCATGTAAGAGAGCAGGTTCTGAAACGCATTGGTGCTAAACGCTCCCTGGAATTGCGTGATATTCAACGCCCAGTAACTGCGCCGCCAGCTTCCTTCCGGAGGCGGTGATGAAGGCGCGGTTTCCCCCGTCGCACTTGACGAGTTGGATGAGGGAATTCCTGAGGTTGGCTTGGAAGCGGACTCGGGCATAGTTTTGACGGTGATTTTTATCGACTGGCGGGGGACATTCTGGCATCAGTTTGGCCGGTTGTAAATGGCAGGAACCGAAAATCAAAGACTTCACTTAAAAATCCTCCAGTGATTCTGCATGCCGGCATCACAGGGGTAACTTCGTGTTACCAGCGTAACCAATCAATTTCGCACCAACTGGAATACAGTTACGGAAATCAGGAGAAGAGTCAGCCCATGTGGTTTCTTCTCCACACAGACAGCGCCATGCCCAGGTAAGGCAAATGGCGCTGTGCATTACAAAAAGGTGAAGGTGTTTTATGCGAGAGGTAGAAGTTCGGGACGCAGTCCCGAAAACTGCCCGATCGTCGATATCCAGCAGACCGCGACGGAACGGAAACTGTCTGGGATGGGCAAAGCTGATTTCGATCACAATTCTAGCCGGCTTGTGTGCGGCGCTTTTTGCCGCCGAGCCGCAAGGCGTGGTGCTGGTGGGGGCCGGATCGAGCGTCCCTCTGCCGCTCTATCACAAATGGGCCGATCTTTATAACCAGAACAGCAAGACGATCCAGTTGCAATACCTGCCGCTGGGCACCATTGAGGGAATCGCTCAGATCACACGTGGCACCAGCGACTTCGGCGCTGGAGAGGTGCCGCTCACGGTGGAACAGCGCCGCCTTGGCAACTTGACTGAGCTGCCAGTGGTACTCATCGGTATTGTTCCCATTTACAACCTGCCAAACATCCAAAACCTGCGACTGTCCGGCGACGTGCTGGCCCAGGTGTACCTGGGGCACATCAGCCATTGGAACGATCCGGCAATCGTGAAGCTCAATCCCGGGACAGCCCTGCCTAACCTGCCGATCCGGGTGATTTATCGTCCCGCAGGCAAAGGCAGTAACTATGTATTTACCGACTATCTCTCGAAGGCCAACGTAAAGTTTCGCGAGCAGATAGGGCGGAGCGCTTCGCCCAAGTGGCCTGTCGGGCAGCCGGCAGAGCGCAGCTCAGATATGGCGGACAAGGTCAAAAGCACGCCTGGGTCGCTTGGGTACGTGGAACTTCAGTATGCAGACGACAACCAAATCACACATGCCAGCGTGTTGAATGCGGCGGGAAAATTTGTGAAGGCCACCGCGGCAAGCATCACTGCTGCATGTGTCGCCGTCGAAGCGCCAGCCTGGGACAAGCTGGCTGCTTCCTTGACGAATGCTCCTGGGGCCGACTCTTATCCGATCTCGAGTTTTACCTGGCTGTATGTGCGTCCCAGCGCGCGGGACCAACGCCGGACCGCGGCGCTGGTCGGCCTGCTCAACTGGGCGTACTCAGACGGACAGAACATTGCGATTCAAGAGGGTTATTCCGATTTGCCAAAGCCTCTCGTAGCGAAGGTCCTGGCGAAAGTGAACGTGATGCAGTAGTTGGCCTTTTGATGATCTAGAAGCCGCTGTAGCCAGCGGCTGAAAGGAGATACATGGTGAAGACTCTAGTAGCTGAACAGGAAGTTCAATCCAGCAGTGCGGCGACCACGCAGGACGCGAGACCGCGGCAAACAACCCAGGAAGTCATTCGGAGCCAAAGTAAAGCGGAGCCGAAAACGCCTGCTGTTGCCCGGGCTGAGGTGGATTGCTACGAAAGCTGCCTGGATCTTTCCGCTCTATTTCTCCCGCGCGGGTGACGTGTTCCGGCATGAAAAAGCCTGGCGATTGCCGCCAGGCTTTTTTCGCTTCCAGGTATTCCCTAGACGGTCATCAGTTCCTTTTCCTTGGCCGCCCCCATTTCTTCCATCTTCTTGATCTCCGTATCGGTGAGCTTCTGGACTTCCTCCAGCGCTTTCTTTTCTTCGTCCTCGGAAATCTTTTTGTCTTTCATGGCCTTCTTGATGGCTTCATTGCCGTCGCGGCGGACGTTGCGGATCGCGGTGCGGTGGTCTTCCAGGATTTTGTGCAGGTGCTTGACCATGTCTTTGCGGCGCTCTTCCGTGAGCGGCGGCACGGGGATGCGGATGAGTTTGCCGTCATTCTGCGGATTCAGCCCCAGGCCGGCGGAACGAATGGCCTTTTCAATATCGGCAATGATCCCAGGATCGTAAGGCTGCACGGTCAGTAGCTGCGACTCGGGCGAATGCACCGTGGCCACCTGGTTCAGCGGCATTTCAGATCCGTAATACGGCACGCGGACAGGGTCCAGCATGTTGACCGTCGCGCGGCCGGTGCGCGCCGCAGCCAGGTTGGCCCGGAAGTCTTCCACCGCTTTGTCCATGCGCGTTTTAAGCTGCGTATAAACTTCTTTCAATGCGGGTATAGCCGCGATTCCTGATATCGCCATTGCCGAAAGCCTCAAAAAAAAGAGTTGCGAACGCTCGATTATACAGCGAGTCCGCAGCCATGATGGATAAGCAGGCAGACGTTCATCGCGTAAGCGATGAATTGAAACTTCAAACTGTACCACTACCAGATGTCCCGGGCAGGCCGCGTTGCTTCTTGCAGTGCGGTCGAACAAAGTCACGCCGCGCTCTTCTGCCCCGTTTTTCTATACAGCATCCACGTGTGCCACAGAATGCGCAGCGTCGCCAGCACCGGGATGGAGAGAAACACGCCGATTACGCCTGCCACCTCGCCTCCGGCAAATACGCCAAACAAGACGGTCAAGGGATGAAGTTCCAGCGTATGGCCCAGAATGCGGGGCGAGGTCACGTAGTCCTGAATGCATCTCCACACGAGCAGGAAGATCAATAGCAACCACATGTGGCTGTAACCGGAAAGCAAAGCAACCGCCAGCACCGCAAGGCCGCCCAGGGCGGGTCCAACGACCGGAATAAATTCGAGCGCACCGGCGGCCGGGCCTAAAGCAAACGCGTACGGAACGCGCATGATCCAGAGCACAAAGGTCACCACCACCATGGCCAGGATGGAAAGCGTTAACTGGGCGCGAATGAAGTGCCCGAGCATGGAATCCATTTCCCGCACCGTCTCCGCAACCATCCGGCGGTTGCGTGAATCTTCCACCGAATTGATGATGTTCTGGCTCAACTGGTGCCCGTCTTTGAGGAAGAAGATGGCAAAAATCGGGACCAGCACCAGCCACCACATATTCTGAATTGTCCTGGCCGCGCGAAGGGTCAGGCTCTGGGTGGTTGCGATCATTTCCGTCTGATGCTCATTCAGGTAATTTGTGACCCACTTCACCGTTTCCTGGTTCCAGCCATGCCGGGCGGCGAGTTGCTGTACCAGGCTGCCGGACTTGATCTTTGCGCCCAGTTCCGGGGCCTGTTGCACCAATTTCTGCGCTTCGTCCATCACCGGAGGGCCAAGCAGAGAGAAAGTGATGATCAGCAGCGCGGCAAATAGCAGGTACACCACGGCAATGGCCGCGGGACGCGACCCTTTCAGCCAGACTTGCAGCTTGGAGATGGGCGCTTCCAGGATGTAAGCGAAGAAAATTGCGAACAGAAACGTGATGATCGCGCGCCAGGCAACGTAAAGGAACATGAGCGCCAGGGCAAAGACCAGGGCGGTCAAGAGCGCCTGCGCGGTTTTTTTGTCGAAGAGTTTCAAACGCCTCCCGATTCCGGCGGTTCCCATTGTAACCGCTGCCGTCCTGCATACCACGCGCGGCGCGTTTCGCGGGACCGGCGTGCCCGGCAGTTATGGCCAAATCATGGGCATTGCCGGTCCGTGAGATGATTTATTCATGCCGGAACTGCCAGAGGTTGAAACCATTGCCAACGGGCTCAACAAGCGCGTGGCCGGGGACCGCATTGACTCGGTCTGGGTCGGCAGCAAGCGGGAGCCGCTCAAGTCTTCAGCGGCGGAGATTTCAAGCACGCTGGAAGGCGCGCAAGTGGAGCGGGTGCGTCGCGTGGGCAAACACATTGTTTTTGATCTGGGCCCCAGCCAGGCAACAGGCGGACGCCAATGGATCGTTCACCTGGGAATGACGGGGCGAATGCTCGTGGTCGCGCCGGAAACCGAGGTCCCCAAACATACTCATCTGGTGGCCAGGCTGGCGTCGGGAAGGGAGCTACGCTTTGTCGATCCGCGGCGGTTCGGGCGCCTGGAGGTGCGGCAAACAAGTTTCAGCGGGCCGGGCGCCGAGCCGCTGACCATCGACGCAGAAGAATTTGCGCGGCTCTTTCATTCCAGCAAAGCGCCGGTGAAAGCAGCGCTGCTGAACCAGAAACTTTTGCACGGCGTGGGCAACATCTATGCCGATGAGGCGCTGTTTCGCGCTCACATCCGGCCACGCCGCCGCGCCCACACGCTTACGAAAGCCGAGCTGCGCAAGCTGCACGCCGCGCTGCAAAAAGTCCTTCATGCGGCCATCGCCGCAGGCGGATCTTCAGTCTCAGATTACGTGGATGCAGATGGCGAAGCCGGCTTCTTTCAGATCCAGCACCGCGCCTATGGTCGTGAAGGCAAGCCTTGCCTGACCTGCAAGACCCCGATCAAAAAAATCGTGGTCGGCGGACGGGGTACGCACTATTGCCCGAGGTGCCAGAAGTAGCAGTCAGCAGTCTGCATTCAGCCATCAGCAAAAGAATATCGCCGCAGATTCCCGCAGATAAAGGCTGATAAAAGAAAAAATTAGCCGCGAATCAACGCGAAAGACGCGAATCAAAATTAAGAAATGATTCGAATGTTCATCGTTATTCGCGGCTTTACTTTTAAATTACTCAATTACCCGATTACCAAATCTTGTTTGATTCGCTAATTCGGATGGATTTTTGGCTAATTGCCAGTTGCTAATTGCTAGCTGCTGGGGCTGAATGCTGAATGCTGATTGCTGATTGCTATTGCCTTGTGGCCTTGCTGTTGAAGGCCTTCTCCGCTTGCAGCATTTTTCTCATGCTGCGGATCCAGCGGTCATAGTCAGTGGCCTTGTTCTGGAAATACTTGCCTGCTTCAGGATGGGGCAGGATGAGGAATTTCTCTTCGGCCATGGCTTTTACCACGTCGTCGGCAACCTGGTCGGGGTCAATGGCGCCTTCCTTCAGGAACTGGGCGCCGATAAATTCTTCTCCCAGCAACATATTGGTGCGCACGCCTTGGGGGCAGAGCGCGGAAACGCGGACACCCTGGTCGCCATAATTGATCGACAGCCATTCGGCAAAGCCCAATGCCGCGTGCTTGGTGACCGAGTAGGGCGCCGATCCAACCTGGGTGAGCAGCCCGGCGGCGGAAATGGTTTGCAGAAGGTAGCCTTCCCTGCGGGCGAGCATCTGCGGCAGCACGGCGCGCGCGGCGTAAACATGCGCCATCACATTGATGTTCCAGCTGCGTTTCCAGTCGCGGTCAGACGCTTCAGGGCCTCCCGTGGTCCCGATGCCGGCGTTGGAGCAGAAAATATCAATCCGGCCAACCGCGCTTGTGACCGTATCGACCATAAATTTTACCTGGGATTCTTTAGAGACATCGCAGCAGAAAAAAGCGCCACGGCCTTCCTCAAGCTCCTGGAGGACTTTGAAGCCGTTGTCTTCATCAACGTCTGCGCAGCCGACAAGCCGGGCGCCTTCTTTGGCAAACCTGAGGCAGAGCGCCCGGCCGATTCCGTTGGCGCCGCCGGTCACAACCACCACTTTTCCCTTAATCTGCATGCCGGAAACGATACTTGCTTCTCCACAAATCTTCAAACGCCGTCCAGAGCGGACTCGCATTCATGCAGGCAAGCTATTAATCTAATGCAAGCATCATCTGTTGTTCTTGTACCGGAGCCAGAGATCATATGACGACATTTGCCATCGGAGTGGACCTGGGCGGCACCAACCTGCGCATTGCGGCGGTAGACAGCACCGGCAAGACGCTGGAAAAAATTACTACCAGCACTGAAGTGGCGCGCGGGCGCGACCAGGTGATCGACGAGATGTGCGCAGCGATCCAGCAGATCACTATTCAGCAAACCGGGGCCGGCGAACTGGCGGGAATCGGCATCGGCGTGCCGGGAATTATTGAGATGCAGACAGGCATGCTGCATGAGTCGCCGAACCTTCCCGGCTGGCACAACTATCCGGTGCGCGATGAAATTGAACGCCGCCTGCAGACCGCAGTGGTGCTGGAAAATGACGCGAACGCTGCCGCGCTGGGAGAAAAATGGCTGGGCGCCGCCGCCGGCGTGGATGATATGTGCATGTTCACGCTGGGCACAGGGGTCGGCGGAGGCCTGGTGCTGCAAGGCAAAATCTGGCACGGCATGACCGGGATGGCCGGCGAACTAGGCCACACCAACGTAGAGCCCGAAGGACACCCCTGCAAATGCGGCAGCCGCGGCTGCCTGGAGCAATATGCCTCCGCCACAGCGGTGAAGCGCCTGGCCCAGGAGGCAATCGCTTCCGGCACAGCCCCGCACATGGCCAATGCCTTGAAGCAAGACGTTGAATTTACTTCCAAGAAGATCTTTGACCTTGCCATGCAGGGGGACGCGCAGGCCAGAGGGATCTTTGAGCGGGTGGGAAAGGCGCTGGGGACCGTGATTGCCGACATGGTGAACATTTTTAATTTCCCCATGTACGTGGTGGGCGGCGGAGTGGCCAGCGCGTGGGATGCATTCGCGCCCTCGATGCTGGAAACCATCGGAAGGAACTCTTTTGTCTATCGCAATACCGCGCCTTACGTGAATGCGGCGGCCGGCGATGCCGGCGGCGCTTCGGTCCACGGCACCATCATTACGCGCGCGCTGCTCGGCAGCGATGCCGGACTGATTGGCGCGGCGCGGCTGCCGATGATCGCCGGCAAAGCCAATGCGCCGGAAGCAGAGTTGAAGCGCGCATAGGATTCACCGCAGAGTACGCTGAGAGCGCAGAGGAAAACAATTCCGCCACGTCATTGAATCTGCACCGCGCTTATTTTTCTCTGCGGTGAGAGTTCAAAAATGGGTGTTGAATGCGGTAAACTGCGCTATGAGTCTCCGGATTCGCCCCGCAGACCGCGCCGACCTTCCCCGCCTCACGGAAATCTACAACCACTATGTCATCCATACGCCGGTGACGTTTGACCTGGAGCCATACACGGTAGAGCGGCGCGCCGCATGGTTTGAGCAGTTCTCTTTGACCGGACGATACCGGCTGGTGGTGGCCGAGGAGGATGGCATAGTGATGGGCTATGCCGGCACGACACGTTTTCGCGTGAAGCCCGCCTATGACACCACGGTCGAAACCACGGTGTACAGCAGTCCGGAAGCGGTGGGCAAGGGAATCGGCAGAAAGCTTTACGCCGGATTATTCGACGTGCTGGCGGATGAGAACATCCATCGCATCGTTGGCGGATACACGCTGCCGAATGCAGCGTCGGCGAAGCTGCACGAGATGTTCGGCTTCAAGAGCGTGGGTATTTTCAGCGAAGTTGGTTACAAATTCGGGAAGTACTGGGACGTGGCGTGGACGGAGCGGCCGCTTAAAGCAATTAGCAGCTAGCAATTAGCAACTAGCTCAGCTAAAGCCGGATCACTGAGTACGGGCTGAGATGGACGGGGCGATGGGGAGCGCAATACCCGGCAGCTTCGATGCTCACGCTAGTCGCTAGTTGCTAGCTGCTAGGTGCTAACTGCTGCTTTCCAGCAACTGCCGCGCGACCTTCGAATACAAATCCACCGCTTCATGCAGTTGCTTTTTAGAAATGTATTCCCGCTCCGTGTGCGCCACGTGAATCGATCCCGGTCCCAGCAGCACCGGAGCGCCCCAGTTTGTCAGCGCCGGAATGTCGGTAGTGAACTTCGCGACCATGCTCTCAACGCCCGCAACGGTGCGCAGCTTCATGAAAGGAATTTCCAGGACAAACTCGGCTTCAGCCAGGCCATCAACCTGTTTTGTGATCTGTTGGCGCAATGCTTCAGAAGGACCAACCAGCCGATAAAGCAGTTGCGCGCGCGCGTGATCAGGAATCACGTTGGGAGCGCGGCCGCCTTCCATCAGGCCGATATTCAGCGTGCATGGACCAACTTCCGGGTTCACCGGCAATTCCATCGCACGCAAACGCTCCAGAGCGGTCAAGAGTTTTTCGATCGCCGACTCGCCCAGCTCAGGATAAGCCGAGTGCGCCATCTTCCCTTTGGCCGTAAGTTGCAAGCGCAGCGCGCCCTTGGAAGCCGTGGCAATTTTGTTTTCCGTTGGCTCGCCGTTGATCAGGAAGCGGCTGCCCAGCGCATTTTCATTGGCGACCTTGGCGCCCAGGCTGTCGCGCTCTTCACCCACAAGGAACAGCATGCCCACGGCCGCGCCTTCCTTACGCAACTGCTGGCAGGCCGCGATTTGCGCCGCGATGATGCCCTTGGCGTCGCACGAGCCGCGCCCGTAAACGTTGCCGCTGTCCTCAGAAGAGGGGATAAACGGCGGCACGGTGTCCATGTGCGTGGAAAAAACAATATCGGGTTTGCGGTCATCGACCGTGGCCACGACATTGAACCGCTCATGCGCGACCGGCATTTTGTGGGCGGCGTATCCCAGCCGGCATAGCTCTTCATACAACTCCGCGCCTACCGCGCCTTCATTGCCGGAGATGGATTCAATGTCGATGAGCCTGCGTGTTAGCTTGATGGGGTCCATGAGCTGAGATACAGAATAAATGGTTGAAGCAATTCTCACCACGGAGGCACGGAGACACGGAGAAAACCAACATCTGACCACTGATCAACACTGATTACACTGAGCGGATAATCCCTAAGAGGAAGCGGTAACGAAATCTTCAGACTCTGGCTTCTCTCCGTGTCTCCGTGCCTCCGTGGTGAGATTTTGTTTTTTTGGTTAACACTCTGTTACAAGTGTAGAGTGGCCAACGGAATCAAATCCTTCTTCCTCGATGGGCCCGCCGGGCGGCTGGAGGCGCTGCTGAATGAAGGCCAGACGGATGCGACGCACGCCGCGCTGGTCTGCCATCCTCATCCTTTATTTGGCGGCACCATGCACAATAAGGTCGTCTACCACGCCATGAAGACCCTGAGCGGGTTCGGCTTTCCGGTGCTGCGCTTTAATTTTCGCGGCGCGGGAATGAGCGAAGGCGAGCACGATCGCGGACACGGCGAGCAGGAAGACGTCCGCGCGGCGCTTAACTGGATTGAATCCGCCTTTACCCTGCCGGTCATCTTCTGCGGATTTTCCTTTGGGGCGGCGACGGGCCTTCGCGTCGCGTGCGACGATCAGCGCGTTACCGGCATGATCTCCCTGGGCACGCCCGTTGGAGTGGAAGGCCGCGCCTATACGTATTCGTTTCTTAAGGACTGCACTCGCCCCAAACTGTTTGTGAACGGCTCGCGCGACCAGTACGGCCCGCCCGAGAGCCTGAAAAAAATTGTAGAGGCCGCGCCGGAGCCGAAAGAGATAGTGATCGTGGAGGGCGGAGACCATTTCTTTGAAGGCCATTTGCCGGAGATGCAGGCGGCCATCCAGTCCTGGGTGAGCAGGCTCTTCGCGCCGGGCAGGCAGGCGGAAGCCAGCTGATGTCAATCGCCCACAGCATGCGCTCTACGGCGCGGGAGGTTTTTCTCGATGCTTTGTCCGAGGCGAGCATCGAGAAGGCTTTTGACCGTCACGTGCATTACCAGCGCGGGGTGCTGCGCGTGTGCGACGATCTTTACGACCTGAAGTCCCATAGCCGCGTGGTTTGCATATCCTTTGGCAAGGCGGCGCACCGCATGGCTGAGATCCTGGCCCGGCAGGTGGGGGCGACCGTGGAAGGCATCGTCGCCGACCCGAACCGGCATCCGTACCAGCTTCCCGGCTATCGCTATTTTGCCGGCGGGCATCCGCTGCCCAATGAAGAATCGGTGCGCGCGGCAGAAGCGATATTGAAAACGCTGAGCGCGCTGAACCCGCAGGCGCTCGTTATTTTTTTGATCAGCGGCGGCGGCTCGGCGGCGGTGGAGAAGCCGGTGGACCCGGAGATCACGCTGCCTGACCTGGTCGCGACGTACAAGGCGCTGGTAAATTCAGGCGCTCCCATCGCGCAGATCAACGCCCTGCGCAAGCACCTCTCGGCGGTCAAGGGCGGACGCATGGCCGAGGCCGCGGGCGG
>Ga0164306_10000451_pt1 | contig 16696 bp, 16 predicted proteins | sample Whisoiple_242_MG_FD_110213 | JGI IMG/M metagenome (GOLD analysis project Ga0164306, IMG submission 110213) | Soil microbial communities amended with fresh organic matter from upstate New York, USA - Whitman soil sample_242_MG | ecosystem: Environmental > Terrestrial > Soil > Unclassified >... | reverse complement strand
TCCCGCGCGAGTCCGACGCGGTGCTCTACACGCACGCCGGCCCCGAGGTCGCGGTGGCGTCGACCAAGGCGTTCCTCGCGCAGATCACCGCCGCCTACCTGCTGGGCCTCTACCTGGCGCAGCTGCGCGGCAACAAGTTCGCGGACGAGATCGCGGAGATCCTCGAGGACCTGCGGGCCATGCCGGACAAGATCCAGGACGTCCTGGACCGCTCGGGCCGGGTGCGGGAGATCGCGCGGTGGATGGCGGACACCTCCTCGGTGCTGTTCCTGGGCCGGCACGTCGGGTTCCCGGTGGCGCTGGAGGGTGCGCTCAAGCTCAAGGAGATCGCGTACATCCACGCCGAGGGCTTCGCGGCCGGCGAGCTCAAGCACGGCCCGATCGCCCTGATCGAGCCCGGGCAGCCGGTGTTCGTGATCGTGCCGAGCCCGCGCGGCCGCGACTCGCTGCACTCGAAGGTCGTCTCCAACATCCAGGAGATCCGGGCGCGCGGCGCACGGACGCTGGTCATCGCGGAAGACGGCGACGAGGCGGTGCGCGCGTACGCCGACGAGGTGTTCTACGTGCCGCAGAGCCCGACGCTGCTCGCGCCGCTGCTGTCGGTCGTGCCGCTGCAGATCTTCGCGTGCGAGCTCGCCACGGCCCGCGGCCTGGACGTGGACCAGCCGCGGAACCTGGCGAAGTCGGTCACGGTCGAGTGATCGTCGGCGTCGGGATCGACGTCGTCGACGTCGCCCGGTTCCTGGCGACGGTCGAGCGGGTCCCGGCGCTGCGGGAGCGGCTGTTCACGCCGGAGGAGCGCGAGCTCGCGCCGGCGTCGCTGGCCGCGCGGTTCGCCGCCAAGGAGGCGATCGCCAAGTCGCTCGGCGCGCCGGCGGGGATGTCCTGGCAGGACGCCACGGTGCGCCGGGTGCGCGGCGAGCAGCCGGTGGTCGAGGTCACCGGCACGGTCGCGGCCGCGGCGGCGGCCCGCGGGGTGACGCGGTTCCACCTCTCGCTGAGCCACGACGCCGGCATCGCGTCGGCGATGGTGGTCGCGGAGTCGGACTGAGCCGCGCGCCCCGCCCGCCCTCGGGGCGACGGGCGCGGTCCGTCGCCCCGAGCGCGGTAGCCGGAGCCACCGCGCCCGGCGCGAGCTGCCGCGCCCGGCGCGAGCTGCCGCGCCCGGCGCGAGCCGCCGCGCTCGGCGGCGCCGCGGGCGCGCCGGTCAGCGCAGGGCCGGGACGACCTCGCGCTCGAACAGCTCGATGCCGCTGCGGTCGTAGGCGGCCTCGGCGAAGTACGTGATCGCGTAGGTCATGCCCAGCCCGCGGAGCTCGGTCAGCTTCTCGACGATCTGCTCCGGGGTGCCGACGAGCGGGCCGCGGCGGAACTCCTCGGCGACCTCGGGGGCCTTGGCCGGGACCGTGCGGGCGTAGTGCTCCTCGATCCAGGCGATCCGGTCGTCGACCTCCGCCTCGGTCGCCCCGATCACGACGTTGTAGTTGGCGGAGCGCGTGATCTCGTCGTAGTTCCGGCCGATCGCGGCGCAGTGCTCCTGCAGGACCCGGCTCTTGTGCGCGAAGCCCGCCGGGGTGCCGTCGAAGTTCGTGTACGCCGCGTGCTCGGCCGCGACGCGCAGGGTCTTGCGCTCGCCGCCGCCCGCGATCCACAGCGGCGGGCCGTCGACCTGCAGGGGGAGCGGGGCGAGCTGGGCGCCGTCGACCTGGTAGTGCCGCCCGTCGAGGGTCGCGACGCCGTTGGTCCACAGCTGCTTCATGATCTGCACGCCCTCGTCGAGCATGGCGATCCGCTCGCCCGGCCGCGGGAAGCCGTAGCCGTAGGCGCGCCACTCGTGCTCGTACCAGCCGGCGCCGATGCCCATCTGGACGCGGCCGCCGGAGATGATGTCGGCCGTCGCGGCGACCTTCGCCAGGTAGGCGGGGTTCCGGTAGGACATGCAGGTGCACATCTGGCCGAGCGTCACGCGGCTGGTCGTGGCCGCGTAGGCGTTCATGAGGCTCCAGGCCTCGTGGGTGGCCTCGCCGTTGGGCTCGGGCACCGCGTGGAAGTGGTCGTAGACCCAGATCGAGTCGAAGGCGTCGCCCTGGTCGGCGTAGGTGGCGAGGCCGTTCATGACGGACCAGTGGTCGCGGGCCTCGATGCCCGTGAGGTCCTGCCGCCAGCCCTGGGGGATGAAGAGTCCGAAGCGCATGCGCGCAACGTAACCCCGCGCGCGGGGGAGCGCCGCACGGCGACCACGCACGGAGGCGCGCTGCGCCGGTGCCCGACGGGTGCGGCGCGCCGGGCCCGGCGGGCGCCCACGCGCGCCGGGCCCGGGCCTCCGCCAGGATGGACGCATGATCCTGGGGTACACGGCGGCCGAGGTCCGGGCGGCGGAGGAGCCGCTGCTCGCGGACGGGGTGCCGCTCATGCAGCACGCGGCGTTCGCGCTGGCGACGCGGGTGGCGGCGGAGCTCGCCGACCGGCGCGGTCAGGTGCGTGGCGCGACGGTGGTGGCGCTGGTCGGGTCGGGGAACAACGGCGGCGACGCGCTGCACGCGGGGGCGTTCCTGGCGCGGCGCGGGGTGCGGGTGGTCGCGGTGTGCGCGACCGGCACGCCGCACGCGGAGGGGCTCGCGGCGCTGCGCCGGGCCGGCGGGCGCGCGGTGCGGGCGGTCGAGCCGACCGCGGGCGGCGCGAACGGCGCGGACGCGGGCGGCGCGGGCGCGGGCGGGTCGGCGTCGGACGGTGCGGGGTCGGACGGACCCGACCTGCCCGGGGTGTGGCTCGGCGACGCCGTGGCCGAGGCGTACGCCGCGGACGTCGTGCTGGACGGCCTGCTCGGCATCGGCGGCCGGGGCGCGCCGCGCGGGGTGGCCGGCCTGCTGGCGGGGCTGCTCGCCGACCTGCTGGACGCCGAGGACGCGGGCGCCGCCGCCGGGGGGCCCCGCAGCGCGGCCGAGGCGGGCGGCGGCCCGCTCGTCGTCGCGGTCGACCTGCCGAGCGGCGTGGGCGTGGACGACGGGTCGCTGCCCGACGGCCCGGTGCTGCCGGCGGGGCTGACGGTGACGTTCGGCGCGGCGAAGCCCGGGCTGCTGCTGCCGCCCGCGGCGCGGCGCGCGGGCCGGGTGGAGGTGGTCGACCTCGGCCTGCCGCTGCCCGGCCGCCCCGCGGTCGCGCGCCTGGCGCCGGCGGACGTCGCGGCGCTGTGGCCGGTGCCCGGGCCGGCGGACCAGAAGTACAGCCGCGGGGTGCTCGGGGTCGTCGCGGGGACCCCGGCGTACCCGGGCGCGGCGGTGCTCACGGTGTCGGCGGCGGCGCTCGCGGGCGTGGGGATGGTCCGGTACGTGGGGCCGTCGGCGGTCGCGCGGTCGGTGCTCGCCGCCCGGCCCGAGGTCGTGGCGGGGGACGGGCGGGTGCAGGCCTGGCTGCTCGGCCCGGGCGTCGACCCGGGTCACGGCAAGCAGGCCCGCCGGCTGACGGACGCGCTGCACGCGGCGCTCGCGGCGGGGCTGCCCGCGGTGCTGGACGCGGGCGCGCTGGCGCTGGCGCCCCGCGAGCTCGCGCCGTGGTGCGTGCTCACCCCGCACGCGGGGGAGCTGGCGACGCTGCTGGGCCGGCTCGGCGAGGACGTGGCGCGCGCGGCGGTCGAGGCGGAGCCGCTGCGCTGGGCGCGCCGGGCGCACGAGCTCACCGGCGCGACGGTGCTGCTCAAGGGCTCGACGACCGTCGTCGTGGGTGCGGGCGGCGCGGTGTACGCGCAGGCGGACGCCCCGGGCTGGCTGGCGACCGCCGGCTCGGGCGACGTGCTCGCGGGCGTGCTCGGCGCGCTGCTCGCGGGCCGGGCGGCGGACGTGCTGGACGACCCGCCGCTCGCGGCCGCGCTGGCGGCCGCGGCGGCGCTGGTGCACGGCCGGGCGGCCGAGGTCGCGGTCCCCGGCGGGCCGGTCACGGCGCTGGCCGTCGCGCACGCGCTCCCGGCGACCGTGGCAGGGTTGCTGCGTGGCTGAGACCCCGACCGTCGCCGCCGGCGACCCGCACGACCCCGGCCCCGCCGGCCCGTCCCCGCGCACCCCGCTCGCCGCGGCCCCGCTCCGGGACGACCTCCGGCGCCAGGTGGCCGCGCTCCTCGACCCGCCCGAGGGGGCGGCGGCCCCGGCGCGCCGGCTGCTCGGCATCGCGGGCGCGCCCGGCGCCGGCAAGTCGACGCTGAGCGCGCAGATCCTGGCCGCGTTCCCGGGCCGGTGCGTCGTCGTGCCGATGGACGGGTTCCACCTCGCGCAGACGGAGCTCGAGCGGCTCGGCCGGGCGGACCGCAAGGGCGCGCCGGACACGTTCGACGCCGCGGGCTACGTCGCGCTGCTGCGCCGGCTGCGCGCGCCGGTCGCGGGGGAGACGGTGTACGCGCCGGAGTACCGCCGCGACCTGCGCAACGGCGTGGCCGGGGCGATCGGCGTGCCGGCGGACGTGCCGCTCGTGATCACGGAGGGCAACTACCTGCTGCACGACCGGGACGGGTTCGCGCCGGTGCGCGACCTGCTGGACGCGTGCTGGTTCGTCGACCTGCCGGAGGAGGTGCGCGCGGAGCGGCTGGTCGCCCGGCACGAGCTGTTCGGCAAGCCGCCGGCCGCCGCGTACGCGTGGACGCACGGGCCGGACCAGCGGAACGCGGACCTGGTGGCGGCGACCCGGACCCGCGCCGACGCGGTGGTCACGGTCGACTGACCCCGCCGCCGGGACGCCGCCGCACCGCCGCACCGCCGCCCGGCCGCGCGTCCCCGCGCGAGGCACCGGCGCGCCGGTGGGAGACTGGGAGCGTGAGCAGGTTTCCCGCGCGGGCGGTCGTCGACCTCGGGGCCGTGCGTGCCAACGCGCGGACCCTCGGCGACCTCGCGCCGACGGCGCAGCTCATGGCGGTCGTGAAGGCCGACGCCTACGGCCACGGGCTGCTGCCGGTCGCGCGCGCCGCGGTCGAGGGCGGCGCGACCTGGCTGGGCGTCGCCCAGGTGTCCGAGGCGCTGGCCCTGCGCGCCGGCGGGGTGACCGCCCGGGTCCTGACGTGGCTGTACGCCCCGGGGGCGCCGCTGGCCGAGGCCGTGGCCGCCGACGTCGACCTGTCCGTCGCGGCGCCCTGGGCGCTGCGCGAGGTCGCCGCCGCCGCCCGCGCGACCGGCCGCGCCGCCCGGATCCATGTGAAGGTCGACACCGGCCTGGGCCGCAACGGCCTGACCCCGGCGGACCTGCCGGCCGTCGTCGACGAGGCGCTGCGGCTGGAGGCCGAGGGCGTCGTCCGCCTGGTGGGCATCTGGTCGCACCTGGCGTTCGCCGACGAGCCCGGCCACCCGAGCCTGCACGCCCAGGGCGACGTCCTGCGCGCGGCGGCGGCGGACGCCGAGGCCCGCGGGGCCCGGTTCGAGGTGCGGCACATCGCGGCCTCCGCCTCGACGCTGACCGACCCGGAGCTGCACCTCGACCTGGTGCGCCCGGGGATCGCGCTGTACGGGCTGACCCCGGTCCCGCAGCTCGGCGGGCCGGAGCGGTTCGGGCTGGTGCCGGCGATGACCGTCGAGGCCGAGCTCGCGAACGTCAAGCGGCTGCCCGCCGGGCACGGCGTGTCCTACGGCCACCACTACGTGACGCCGCGGGACACCGTCGTCGGCGTGGTGCCGCTGGGGTACGCGGACGGCGTGCCGCGGCACGCGTCGGGCGCGGACGGCGCCCCGGGCGCCCCGCTGGGCGTCGGCGGGCGGCGGCTGGCGATCGCCGGGCGGGTCTGCATGGACCAGGTGATGGTGGACCTCGGGCCGGGCGCGACGGAGCAGGCCGGCGACCGCGTGGTGCTGTTCGGCACCGGCGCGGACGGCGGCCCGACGGCCCAGGAGTGGGCCGACGCGGCGGGCACGATCAGCTACGAGATCGTCACCCGGCTCGGTGCCCGGGTGCCGCGGGTGTACGTGGACGGCGGCCGGGAGGTCCCGGCGAGCGGCGCGGAGCGCGTCGCGGAGGGAGTGGCGTGAGCGAGCAGGACGGGGCGACCGCGACGGTCGCCGAGGTGACGGTGGACCTGGCGGACGCGGACGCGACCCGCGCGTACGGCGAGGCGCTCGCCGCGCTGCTGCGGGCGGGCGACCTCGTCGTGCTGACCGGCGACCTCGGCGCGGGCAAGACGACGCTGACCCAGGGCATCGGCACCGGGCTGGGCGTGCGCGGCGCGGTGGCCTCGCCGACGTTCGTCATCGCGCGGGTGCACCCGCCGCTGCCGCGCCCGGACGGCCCGACGGGCCCGACGCTGGTGCACGTCGACGCCTACCGGCTCGGCTCGCTCGACGAGGTCGACGCGCTCGACCTGGACACCTCGCTGGACGAGTCGGTGACCGTCGTCGAGTGGGGCGAGGGCCTGGTGGAGTCGCTGGCCGACGACCGCCTGGAGGTGGCCCTGCGCCGCCCTCGCGGGGCCGACGCCGCCGGTGGCGCCCCGCACGCGGAGCACGCGGAGGACGCCGCCGCGGGCGTGCGCGCGGTGACCGTCCGCGCGCGCGGCGACCGCTGGCGCGGCGTCGCGCTGCCCGGCGCCCCCACCCGGCCCGGCGCCACGGCGTCCCCGGCCTGACCTCCGGCGCCGCCGCGCCCCGTTCCCGCGACCTCGCGACCCGTCCCCGACCCCGAAGGAACCCACCGGTGCCCGTCCTCGCCCTCGACACCTCCGCCGCCGCGTCCGCCGCCGTCGTCGACGACGCCGGCCGCACCCTGGCCACCCGGTCGACCGGCGAGTCCCGCCGGCACGCGGAGACCCTGACCCCGCTGCTCGACGAGGTCCTGGCGGAGGCGGGCGTCGCCCGCACGGACCTGACCGCGGTCGTGGCGGGGACCGGCCCGGCGCCGTTCACCGGCCTGCGGGTCGGCCTGGTCACCGCCCGCACGCTGGGCCTGGCGCTCGGCGTGCCGGTGCACGGGGTGTCGTCGCTCGACGCGCTGGCCCTGGCCACGGTCGCGGCCGCCGCGTCCGGCACGGGGCCCGAGGTCGACGGCCGAGAGGTGCTGGTCCTGACGGACGCGCGCCGCAAGGAGGTCTACTGGGCCCGGTACCGCGCGGTCGTCGGCGCCGGCACCGCGCCGTCCGTCGAGGCCGTCGAGGGCCCCGGCGTGGCGACCCCGGCCGCCGTCGCGGAGCAGGGCCTCGACGGGTTGCTGCTCGTCGGCCCGGGGACCGCGCTGTACCCGGAGCTGCTGCCGCCGTCGCCCGGCACCCCCGACGCCGTCGACGCGGCGGACCTGGCGCGGGTGGCGCTCGCGCGGCTCGCCGTGGGCGGCTCGGGCCTGGTGCTGCCGACCGAGCCGCTGTACCTGCGCCGGCCGGACGCCGTGCCGCCGGCCGCCGCGAAGCGGGCGCGGGCGTGACCTCGCCCGCCGACAGCGCGGGGCCCGACGGCACGTCCCCCGACGGCGCGGCCCCCGCGGCCCGCACCGCGGACGTCCTGCTCCGGCCGCTGGTCCCCGGCGACCTCGACGCGCTCGAGGAGATGGAGGAGGCGCTGTTCGGCGCGGGCGCCTGGTCCCGGGCGTCGCTCGCGGAGGAGATCACCGGCCCGGGCCGCTGGTACGTCGGGGCGCAGGACCGCGCGTCGGGCGAGCTGGTCGGCTACGCGGGCCTGTGGTTCGACGGCTACGACGGCCAGGTGATGACGGTCGGCACCCGCCCGGACGCGCAGGGCCGCGGGGTCGGCCGGATGCTGCTCGACGCGCTGCTGGACCGCGCGCGCGAGCTCGGCGCGGGCGACGTGCTGCTGGAGGTCCGGGTCGACAACGAGCCGGCGCTGCGGCTGTACGAGCGCGCGGGCTTCGAGCGGTTCGGGCGGCGCAAGGGCTACTACCAGCCGGAGAACGTCGACGCCTGGACGATGCGCCGCAGGGCCTGACCCCGCCGGGACGCGGCGCCCGGCGCGGGCCCGGACGCGACGAGGGCCCCGCCCGGACGAACCGGTGCGGGGCCCTCGCGCGTGCCGCCCGGGCGGCGGCGGGCGTCAGATCGAGCGCGCGACGTCCTCGAAGTCGAGGCGGCCCTGGCGCGGGTGCGAGGCCGGCATGCCGAAGCCCTCGACGTCCTCCGGCGCGCTGCCGACGTTCAGCACCATGATCGAGCGCCAGCCCGAGCCGGCGAGCAGGTCGGTGTCGAGCCCCGGGGCGTCGAAGCCGGTCATCGGCCCGACGTGCAGCCCGGCGGCGCGCAGGCCGACGATGAGGTAGCCGGCCTGCAGGAAGGCGTTGTCGCGGGACATCCGGGCGCGGACGTCCTCGACGCCGGCGAAGTTGTCGCGCGCGCCGGCCATGTGCGGGGCCAGGCGGGGCAGCTGCTCGTGGAAGTCGACGTCGGCGGCCACGACGATGCTGAGCGGCGCGCGCCGGGTCTTGGCCTTGTTGCCCTCGTTCATGTGGTCGACCAGGCGCTCGCGGCCCTCGCCCGAGCGGACGAGCAGCAGGCGCAGCGGCAGCGAGTTCATCGCGGTCGGGCCCCAGCGGACGACGTCCCAGACGGCGCGGACCTGCTCGTCGGTGACCTCGCCGTCGGTGAACGTGTTGACGGTGCGGGCGTCCCGGAACACCAGGTCCACGATCTCCTGCGGGACGCGGAGGTCGGCGGTGACGGACGACGGTGCGGTGTCGATGCTCATGATCGGTTGAATGCGCAACATCTACGAGGTCATCCCCGTTGCCTGCGTGAACCGTGTCACACCGCGCGCGGGCCCGGGCGGGCACCGCCCGCGCGAGGGGACCGCCGGGCGCAGCCTAGACTCGGGGTCATGCCTGACGCGCCCCTCGTCCTCGGGATCGAGACGTCCTGCGACGAGACCGGGGTCGCCCTGGTCCGCGCCCACGCCGACCGCAGCGAGCTCCTGGTCGACGCCGTCGCGTCCTCCATGGACGAGCACGCGCGGTTCGGCGGGATCATCCCGGAGATCGCCTCCCGCGCCCACCTCGAGGCGATGATCCCGACGATCGAGCGCGCGCTCGGCACGGCCGGCGTCACCCTCGCCGACGTCGACGCGGTCGCGGTCACCGCCGGGCCCGGCCTGGTCGGCTCGCTCACCGTCGGCACGGCCGCCGCCAAGGCGCTGGCCTACGGCCTCGGCAAGCCGCTGTACGGCGTGAACCACGTCATCGGCCACGCGGCCGTGGACGAGCTGGTGCACGGCCTGTTCCCCGACCGCGTCATGGCGCTGGTCGTGTCCGGCGGCCACTCCAGCCTGCTGCTCATCGACGACGTCGTCACCGGCGTGCACGAGCTCGGCTCGACGCTCGACGACGCGGCGGGGGAGGCGTTCGACAAGGTCGGCCGCCTGCTCGGCCTGCCCTACCCCGGCGGCCCGCACATCGACCGTCTGGCGCGCGAGGGCGACCCGACCGCGATCCGGTTCCCCCGCGGGCTCACCGCCGCCAAGGACCAGGCGAAGCACGCGTACGACTTCTCGTTCTCGGGCCTGAAGACCGCCGTGGCCCGCTGGGTCGAGGCGCGCGAGGACGCCGGCGAGGAGATCCCGCTGGAGGACGTGTCGGCGTCGTTCGCGGCGTCGGTCGCCGACGTGCTCACCGCCAAGACGATCGCGGCCTGCCAGAAGCACGGCGTCGAGACCCTGGTGGTCGGCGGCGGGTTCTCCGCGAACTCCCAGCTGCGCGACATGGCCGCCGAGCGGTGCGCGGCGGCCGGGATCGACCTGCGCATCCCGCCGATCAAGTACTGCACGGACAACGGCGCGATGATCGCCGCCCTGGGCGCCGCGGTCGTGCGGCGCGGGCTGCCGGCGTCGGACTTCGCGATCGGCGTGGACTCGACGATGCCGCTGGAGACCGTCACGGTCTGACGCGCTCGCGCGCCCGGCGTCAGAGCGGCCGGCCCGCCCGCATCTCGGCGACCAGCGACGCCACCACCGCGTCGAGCTCGCCGGCGTTCCGCCGGGCCACGGCCCGCTGCCGCTGGTACGACGCCCCCTTGCGCAGGATGACCCGCACGGCGTCGAGCTCGGCCGCGCAGCCCAGCCGCTCGGCGACCGGCTCCAGGTCGACGAGCAGCCGCGCCACGGCGTCGGTGACGAGCTCCTCGTCGCCCGCCGCGTTCGTGATGATGATCGCGTCCATGCCGTAGCGCGCGGAGCGCCACTTGTTCTCCTGCGCGAACCACGGCGGGATCGTCGGCAGCGGCTCCCCGCGGTCGAGCAGCGTGGAGAAGTGCTCGACCAGGCAGTGCGTCAGCGCGGCGAGGGCCGTGACCTCCAGCAGGCTGGGGGAGCCGTCGCAGATCCGGGCCTCGATCGTGCCGAACCGCGGCGACGGCCGGACGTCCCAGCGCACCTCGTCGAACGCGTCGATCACGCCGGTGTGCAGCATGTCGCCGACGTAGGCCTCCAGCTGGTCCCAGCGCTCGAACGGGAAGGGCAGGCCGGCGGTCGGCAGCTGCTGGAACATCAGGGCGCGGTTCGACGCGTACCCGGTGTCCTTGCCGCCCCAGAACGGGCTCGACGCCGACAGCGACTGCAGGTGCGCGAACGTGGTGAGCAGCGCGCGGGAGATCGGCAGCACCTTGTCCCGGTCCTCGATGCCGACGTGCACGTGCACCCCGTAAATCAGCATCTGCCGGCCCCACCACTGCGTGCGGTCGATCAGGGTGGCGTACCGCTGCTTGTCGGTGACCTTCTGCTGCGCCCACCGGGCGAACGGGTGGGTGCCGGCGCTCATCAGCTCGACGCGCAGCGGGTCGGTCACCGTCCGGACCTCGTCGACCGCGCGCTGCAGGTCCGCGCCCGCCTCGCCGACGGTGCGGCACACGCCGGACACCACCTCGACGGTGTTGAGCAGCAGCTCCTGCTTGATCGCGGGGTGCTCGGCGGCGCCGGCGGGCCGGACGGCGTCGAGGACGGTGCTGGCGACCTGGCGCAGGTCGCCGGAGTCGGCGTCGACGAGCGCGAGCTCCCACTCGATCCCGACGGTCGACCGCTCGGACCGCGCGAACGGCAGCCGGGCGGGCGTGGTCATGCGGCCGCGCCGACCGGCTCGACCAGGAGCACCTGCTGCTGGCCGGCGACCCGGGTGAGCACGATCGTCGCCGCGGCCGTCCCGCGCAGGTCGAGCTGCCGGCGGAGCTGCTCGGGGACCACGGCGGTGCCGCGCTTCTTGATCGTGAGCGACCCGACCCCGCGCTCGCGCAGGTAGGCCCGGAGCCGCTTGAGGCCGAACGGCAGGGTGTCGAGCACGCGGTAGGCCGTGGCGAACGGGGTCGCGTGCAGCGCGTCGGAGGTCACGTAGGCGATCGTGCTGTCCACGAGCCGTCCCTGCACCTCGGCGGCGACCTCGGCGACCAGCCCGGCGCGGATCACGGCGCCGTCGGGCTCGTACAGGTAGGCCCCGACGGGCCCGACCGCGGCCCGTTCCCGCCCGGCGGACGCGCGCAGGACGGCGGAGCCGCCGCCCGCGCCGAGCAGCAGCGCCGACCGGCCCGGTCCCTCGGGCGCGAGCGGGCCGAACCACAGGCCGAGCTCGACGACGTCGCCGTCGACCGACACCCACTGCGCCTCGGCGTCGTCGGGCAGCGCGCTGTGCGGCACCCCCGGACCGAGCTTGAGGCCGAGGGCGGGCACGCGCTCGCGCAGGGCGAGCACGTCGTCGAGCGGCGGGGCGTAGGCGGCGGGGTCGAACACCCGGCTGCCGCCCGAGGTGCGGCGCGCGGGGTCGGCGTACACGCCGTCGACCCCCTCGGCGGCCAGGTCGACGGCGAGCCCGTCGCCGTGCCGGACCTCGGCCTCGGGGAACGCCCGCAGGTTGATGGTGGCCAGGGCGGCGGTGGTCTCGTCGGCGTCGACCGCGAGCACCCGCAGCCCGACCCCGGCGAACGCCATCGCGTCGGCCCCGAGGCCCGAGGTCAGGTCGGCGACGCGCGTGACGCCCGCGGCCGCGTACCGGCGCGCGTGCCGGGCGGCGACGACCAGCCGGGTCGCCTGCTCCAACCCCGCGGGGGTGAACAGCATGCCGTCGGCGAACTCGCCGAGCTTGTCGTGCGCCTTCGCGCGCAGCCGCGACTGGGTCAGCGCCGCGGCGACCAGGTCGGCGTCGAAGCCGTCCTTGCGCAGCCGCTCCGACAGGGCCATCGCGTGCCGCTCGTCGTACGGGGGCAGGGCGGACAGCAGAGCCCAGCCCTCGGGGCTGAGCAGCTTGGCGAGGCCGGACGCGTCCATCCCGCGATCCTCGCACGGCGGCGCGGGCGGGCGACGGGCGCCGCGGCGGGGGCGGACGGATGTGACGTCGACCCCCCGGACGTTGGCACTCGCCTTGACCGAGTGCTAACGGGTTCCTAGAGTGCTGATCGGCACTCTCCTCGTGGGAGTGCCAGCGCACCGCAGTTCGGCCGGCACCCGCGACGACGGCAGGACCGACGGGGCGACAACGGACATCAGGCAGCACTCACACGCGAAGGGGAGGTCCGCTGTGTCGGTCTCCATCAAGCCGCTCGAGGACCGGATCGTCGTCAAGACGCTCGAGGCGGAGCAGACGACCGCCTCCGGTCTCGTCATCCCGGACAGCGCCAAGGAGAAGCCCCAGGAGGGCGAGGTCCTGGCCGTGGGTCCGGGTCGCATCGACGACAACGGCAACCGCGTCCCGCTCGACGTGGCGGTCGGTGACAAGGTCATCTACAGCAAGTACGGCGGCACCGAGGTCAAGTACGACGGCGAGGAGTACCTGATCCTCTCCGCGCGCGACATCCTGGCGGTCGTCACCAAGTGACGCCCCCCGCCGGCCGCTGAGGCCGGCGGTCGCCCGACGAGGGCCCCCTCCGCGGACGGAGGGGGCCCTCGTCGCGTCCGGCGGCGCGCGCCGCGCCGGTGCGCCGGGCGACCGGCCGCCGCGAGCCGCCGCCCACCGCGCCGCGCTCCGCGATCCGCGAGTGAGCAAGGAACCCGCCGAGTGAGTAGCCCCCGGGTACCCGCTCGGCGCGTTTCCTGCTCACTGGGCGACGGTGGGCGGGCGACGACAGGCGCGCGACGCCGGCGGGATGCGCGCGGCGGCCGGCGGGACCGCGCGACGGCCGGCGGGCAGCGGGGCGCCGCGCGGCGGCCGGCGGGCATCCGGACGCCGCCCGAGGCTGCCGGCCGACCACCGGCCGCCGCCCCGGGCGCCTGGCCAGCGGCGGCGGCCGGTGGGCCGGCGCGCGGCGCACCGCACCGCGGGCCGGACAGCACGACGGGGCCCCTCCGCATGCGGAGGGGCCCCGTCGCTCGTGGACGGCGACCGCGCGGTGTCGCACCGCGCTCGGTCGCCACGCTTCAGGTGGCGGCGCTCCGGCCGCCGGCGGCTCGCGGCCGCCCGGGCTCAGATCGCCTGGTGGGTCGTCCGGCCGGCGCGCTCGGCCAGCACGGCGGTGCGCTCGTCCTCGGAGAGGCCGCCCCAGACGCCGTACGGCTCGCGGACCGCAAGGGACTGCTCGCGGCACTCGTTGATGACCGGGCAGGTGGCGCAGATCGCCTTGGCCGCCTCGGCGCGGCGGCGGCGCGCGGCGCCCCGCTCGCCCTCGGGGTGGAAGAACAGGTCCTGGTCGGCGTCGCGGCAGGCGCCCTCGTACTGCCACTCCCAGAGCTCCATCACGGGTCCCGGAAGGCGGGAGATCTCGGCCATGGTGGTCCTCCATCCTGCGCGGCGCCGGGGCGCCGTTCTGGTGACGTGCGGGGGGTCGTCCGGCCGACGACCGTTCCCTGGGACCGAGGTCCCTGGCGCGCCGTCCGAACTGCACTGATGAGGACAGTACAACCGCTTCAGCAGTTGTTCAAGACCGTGTCGCGAATCGGTTCGGCGCGAATCGCTTCACTGCCGCGACCAGCACTGGCGCGATTCGTGGCGCGGTTCGGTCGACGGAGCGCGGGGCGCTGGCGCGGTTCGCCCGGTCGCCGCTGGAAACCGCGCCAGATCCCCGGCACAATCGGACACGGCCGCGCGACCGGCGGCGGGACAGAGACGGGCGAGATGCAGCACAGCGAGGACGAGGGACCGGCCGGCGGCGCCGACCGGGACCCCGGCGACGGCGCGACCGAGGCGGTCGAGCTCGACGGCCCGATCCTCACGGTCGCCGCGGTCGCGGCACGCCTCGGCGTCGCCCCCGCGACGCTGCGTACCTGGGACCGCCGCTACGGCCTCGGTCCGTCCGAGCACACCGCGGGTGCGCACCGCCGGTACAGCACGGCCGACCTGGCGCGCCTGATGACCATGCGCTCGCTCACGCTCGACGGCGTGCCGCCGGCCGACGCCGCCCGGCTGGCCCGGGAGGGCGCCCCGGGCGCGCTGCCGGAGCCCGCGGCGCCGCCCGAGCACGACGGCGCCGACCGTGCCGCGCACGGCGGCGCGCACGGTGACGCCCGCGGCGGCGCGCACGGCGGCGCGCACGGGTCCGCCGGCCCTGCAGCCGATGCGAGCCCCTCCGCCGACGCAGCCCCCGCGGCCGACGCCGCCGACACCCCCGCGGTCCGCCACCTCAGCGCCGTCCCGGACGCGTCCGCGCGCGACCGCGAGGACGCCGCGCCCGCGGACCCGCGGCACCCGGCGCCCGCCGCGCCCGCCGCCCGCGCCGCGCGCCCGCCGCGCCCCGCCACCCCCACCTCGGTGATCGACGCGGCCCTGCGCGCCGACGCCGCCGAGGTCGCCCGCCTGCTCGCGCTGCCCGCCGGCGGGGACCTGGTCCGCTGGTGGTCCGACCTGGTCGCGCCCGCGCGCGCCGGCATCGCGTCGCGCACGGTCCTCGCCCGCCCCGGCGACGAGCCGGACGCCCTCGTCGCCGCCGCGGCGCTCGCGGTGCTGCGGGACCGCTCGGGCCGCGTGCCGCGGCACCCGTCGCGCCGCCGGATCGTGCTGCTGCTCGCGGCGCCGGGTGAACCCCGGCCGCTCTCGCTGCACGTGCTCGCCGGCGCGCTGGCCGACGCCGGGGTGGACGCGCGGGTCGTCGCCGGGCCGACGGGGCGCCACCGCCTGCTCGAGATCGCGGCCATGACGTCGCCGTCGGCGGTGGTGCTGCTGAGCGAGCAGACCGCCCCCGACCTGGGCCTCGTCGGCGCCGTGGCGGAGGCGCACGCGGAGCTGCCGGTGTTCGTGATGGTGCCCGACGAGGCCGCGGGGGAGGTCCCGCTGGGCCGCCAGGTGCACCGCGTGCGCACCGTGCCGGGCCTCGTGCACGAGGTGCTGGCCGTCTCCGCCTGACACCTGGGTTCTTCCTGGACGCTAACGTCGGGCCGGATCCGGCCGATACAGGAAGGAAGCCGGATCCGCCAGGGTCCTGGCACAGGCGGAAGGCGGAGGTCGATGGCGGGCGTCGTGGTGTGCCACGGATCGACGGCGGTGCGCGAGCGCATCGTCCTGACGGCACTCGGTGTGCCCGCGCTGGCCCCGGTGCGCGCGGCGGCGTCCGTGGACGAGCTGGTCACGCTGGCGCGGCGGGTCCCGCCGACCATCGTGCTGCTCGACGCGCACCTGCCGACCCCGGGCCCCGTGGAGGCGATCCGCCGGCTGCGGGCGGTGCCGTCCCAGTCGACCGTCGTGATGCTGGCGGTGCCGGGCGACGAGATCGCGCTGGACCGGGCGATCGCGCTCGGTGCCCGCGGCTACCTCGCCCCCGACGTCGGCCGGGCGGAGCTCGCCGCGGTCGCCGCGCACATCCTCGCGAGCCCGGGCATCCCCGGCGCGCCCGGCGCGGTGCCGCACGACGGCCTGTCCGCGGCGCACGGGCACGGCGGCGTGGCGAGCGCCCCGACCCCGGTGGTCGCGCGCGTCGAGCTGCCCGCGCAGGCCACCGGCCGCGACGAGGTCTCCTTGACGAAGCGCGAGGTCGAGGTGCTGGTCGGCATGAGCAACGGCCGGTCGAACGCGCAGATCGGCCAGGAGCTGTTCCTGTCCGAGGACACGATCAAGACCCACGCCCGCCGGCTGTTCCGCAAGCTCGGCGCCGCCGACCGCGCGCAGGCCGTGGCGATCGGGCTGCGCAAGGGCCTCATCCGCTGACGCCGGCCGGGGTCGCCCACCCGGCCCCGCCGCGTCCGCCGCCGCGCACCGCGCCGGCCGCCGCGCACCGCGCCCGGCGTCGCGCAGGTCACCCCGGCCGGCGGGCGGGTCGCAGGAGCGACGGCCGTATCATCGGGGGATGACCGACCTGGGCACCCCTGGATCCGCCGCTCCCGCCGACCCGTTCGGCTTCATCGGTCTCACCTACGACGACGTCCTGCTGCTCCCGGGCGAGACGGACGTCATCCCGAGCGAGGTCGACACCACGACCCGGCTCACGCGTGAGATCTCCCTGTCGATCCCGCTCGTGTCCGCCGCCATGGACACCGTCACCGAGTCGCGCATGGCGATCGCCCTGGCCCGCCAGGGCGGCATCGGCGTGCTGCACCGCAACCTGTCGATCGAGGCGCAGGCCCACCAGGTCGACCTGGTGAAGCGCTCCGAGTCCGGCATGGTGTCGGACCCCGTGACCGTGGGCCCCGACGCGACGCTGGCCGAGCTCGACGCGCTGTGCGCCAAGTACCGCGTGTCCGGCCTGCCGGTCGTGGACGACGACCGCCGCCTGCTGGGCATCATCACCAACCGCGACCTGCGGTTCGTGCCGGCCGCCGAGTGGGGCCGCCGGCTGGTCCGCGAGATCATGACGCCCATGCCGCTGGTGACGGGTCCGGTCGGGATCACCTCCGAGGAT
>Ga0164306_10000449_pt1 | contig 16718 bp, 12 predicted proteins | sample Whisoiple_242_MG_FD_110213 | JGI IMG/M metagenome (GOLD analysis project Ga0164306, IMG submission 110213) | Soil microbial communities amended with fresh organic matter from upstate New York, USA - Whitman soil sample_242_MG | ecosystem: Environmental > Terrestrial > Soil > Unclassified >... | reverse complement strand
GGTTTCAGCCATTGCACGTTCGAAGCGCGCTCCAATGCCCCGATCAGATCATTCCATTCGGCGTTGGCATAAGCATGCTCTTTCAGATACAGCCGCAGGCCGTCGCGAAACTTGTCATCGCCAATCACAAACGCCAGTTGCTTGATCACACCCGGAGCCTTGGAATAAACAATCGCCCCGTAGGCCGACTTCGCGTCCTTCAGGTTGGGAATTTCCTGGTAAATCGGCGTGGTGCCTTTGGTGGAATCGATGGCGTAGGCCGCCGGCTTGATCGCCTGATAAAACCGCTTCCACACGTTCTCATTCGGCTTGAGTGAATTCAATGCGTGGTACGCCATGAACTGCGCGAAACCTTCTTTCAGCCAGAGATCGTCAAACCAGCGCATGGTCACCAGGTCGCCGAACCACTGGTGCGTGAGCTCGTGCAGCAGCAGGATGTCGCGGTTCAGCCGGTCGCTGTGCGTCGGCGCGGTGCGGAACAGGATCGACTCTTCGCGCAGGAACGTCGCTCCGGCATGCTCCATGCCGCCGTAGGCAAAGCCCGGAATCATCACCATGTCGTACTTGGGGAAGGGAAACGGCTGGGCAAAGTAATCGGAGAGATATTTGATTCCGTCTGCGGTGATCTGCTGCACTTCAGCGGCTTCAGCTTCTGCTTTTTCGAGTTTCGATTTGCGCACGTACAGCCCCGGCAGCCCCGGCGTGTCATGGACTTTCTTGAATGGCCCTGCGGCGAAGGCAAACAGATACGTGCTGATAGGCCGCGTCTCGGCGAATTCGGTTTGGTGGGTTCCGTTGCCGCCGGTGTATATTTCCAGCCCAACAGTGCCCGCGGTGTTGGAGATTACCGTCCAATGCACATCCGTTGTCACTGTAAGCTTGAATCTCGCCTTCAGGTCCGGCTGATCAAAGCACGGGAACGCCATATCGGCGTCCATCGGCACAAAGAGCGTGTATATGTACTCGCTGCCGTCATCTTTATCTTCAAAACGCGTGATGGCCTTGCCCGCCGGCGCGACCGGGGCGGTGAAGTCGATCACGACTACGTTCTCATCCAGCTTAAGCAATTTGACGGGAAGCTCGACGTGGCCATTCTGAGTCTTCGGCGGCAGGGTCTTGCCGTTAATAGTGAGTTTGCTGATTGCGCCATCGCGAAAATCCAGCCACTCCGTCGTTGGGCCGCGGTCGTAGTAGGAGGTCAGCACAAACCGCAGCTCCTCATGGCCGATCACGGAATTGGCTTTCGGGGTGATCGTGTAGCTGAGCTGGTAGCGGACATCCTGTATCTGCTGCGCACGGAAACGCGCCAGTTCGCGCGGAATGCCTTCCGGGGCCCCGGCGAAGGCGGACGTGACAAAGAGCAGACTGGACAGGCAAATCGTTGCTAATCGATAACGGGTTGGCATTTGGACAAAGCTCCGGGATCGTGCTGGCTCAAGATTGCACATTTTACCCTCTGCCTTCGACCTGATACTCTCTTTCGTATTCCCGGGAGATTTCATATGCCTTCAACCGTCATCTGGCGATTGCTGTTCTCCGCGTCTCCGCGCCTCCGCGGTGCGATTTTGATTTTGTGTTTCATCGCTTCGCCGTTTGCCAACGCGCAATCCTCCAAGCCGCTCGACGGCCAGCCCTGGGAACTCGGCATCTGGGCCGGCGGCGGCTTCAGCGTTCCTGGCGGCACCAAAGACACGCACACCATGAACGCGGGCGTCCGCCTGGGAAAGGTCCTCACGGACGATCATCTCGGCGGCTTCCTGCGCGGCAATTTTGAATGGGCCGCCGACCTCATGCCGATCTATTACATCTGGCAGCCGTCGCCGGCCCAAAATGCCTACGCTGCCGCGTTTAATCCAGTGAACTTAAAGTGGAACTTCACCAGCTCTGCGCGCACCGTGCCTTATCTCGAACTCGGCGGCGGAGTGCTCTTCAGCAATCACGCCGTGCCGCTGAATACGTCGCACGTAAACTTCCTCACGCACGCCACCCTGGGCTTTCAGTTCTTCAATAACGACCGTCGGGCCTTTACCGCAGGCGTGCGCTATGAGCACATTTCCAATGCCGGCCTGACCGTCCCGAACCCCGGAATCAACACCGTGCAGTTTCAGGTGGGGATGAATTGGTTTAAATGAGGGTTGTGAAATCTCAAGCGAAGCGAGAGATCCCTATCGTCGCAAGCCAATGAATAACCGCCAAAATAGGCAGCCGCGAATGAACGCGAAGTACGCGAATCGCAATAAAATTAGTCTTTATTCGTGTATTTGCGCTTACAACGCAACGACGAGGATAGCGATCTCTCGCTCCGCTCGAGATTTCACAAAAAGCGTCCTTTGCGCCCTCTACGTTCCATCCTTTATTCTTGCCAGTTATGTCCACACTGGTTGAATGCGTTCCCAATTTCTCTGAAGGCCGCAACAAAGCCGTAGTCGACGCCATTGTCGACGCTATGAAAATTCCCGGCGTCTCGCTCCTCGACCGCGAAATGGATGCCGACCACAACCGCTGCGTGATCACCATTGTCGGCGACCGTGAAGCCATTGCCGAGGCGGCGATTCGCGGCGTTGGCAAGGCCTCTGAGCTTATCGATCTCAACAAGCATCAGGGCGCGCACCCGCGCATCGGCGCGTCGGACGTGGTTCCGTTTATCCCCATTGAAGGCGTCACCATTGAAGACTGCGTGGCCATTGCGCGCAAGGTTGGTGAAGAGATATGGAAACGCTTTAAGGTTCCTGTGTATCTCTATGAATCGGCTGCGACCAGCCCTGAGCGGCAAAATCTGGAAAATATCCGCCGCGGCCAGTTTGAAGGCTTGCGTGAAGACATCCTGGTGAACCCTGCGCGCTGCCCTGATTTTGGCGATCCACGCTGCCATCCCACGGCAGGCGCAACGGTCGTTGGCGCGCGCAAGGCCCTGATTGCCTATAACGTTTTTCTCAACACCAAAGACGTTGACATCGCTAAAAAGATCGCCAAGGCCGTGCGTTACTCTTCCGGGGGGCTGCGCTATGTAAAAGGCGCAGGATTTGAAGTCCGCGGGCTGGCCCAGGTCTCCATGAACCTGACCGACTTTGAGCAGACGCCGATTGCCCGCGTCTTTGAGTTTGTGAAGCGCGAAGCCGAGCGCTACGGCGTACAGCCGCTGAGCAGTGAGATTGTCGGCCTGATCCCGAAGAAAGCGCTGGAGCAGGCAGCCGAATGGTTCCTGCAGGTGGAAAACTTCGATTCGTCCATGATCCTGGAAAACCGCCTGGCTGCCGTGACCAGCGGCAAGATGGCAGTCGGCGGCCTGCGCGCCGGAACAGAGCCGTTCATCGAACAACTGGCTGCGCCCACAGCAACTCCCGGCGGAGGCAGCGCCGTGGCGGCCGTGGCGGCCATGGCAGCGGCGCTGGGCAGCATGGTGGCTGCGATGTCGCGCACCAAGAAAGCGTATATGCAGTATGAGCCGCAGTTGAGCGCGGCGCTGGCGCGGCTGGCGCAGCTTCGCGAAGAGCTGAAGGCCGGAATCGATGCCGATGCCGAAAGCTACAATCAGGTGTTGGCCGCATACAAGCTGGCCAAGACCTCCAGCGACGGTGAAGCAGCCATCGAAAACGCCATGAAAGGCGCCACCAGCGTTCCCATGGAGACGGCGCAAAGAGCGCGCGAAGTCAAAGACGTCCTCGAGACGCTGAAGCCGATTACCAGTCCCAACATGGCTTCTGATCTGACGGTGGCCTCGTCCCTGGCCAGCGCCGCCATCGTTGGGGCCTTAGCCAACGTGGAAATTAACCTGGGATCATTAAAAGATGCTCGATTTGCCGAGGACATACGTTCTAAAGTCATGCAGCTCCAGAGGTGAATACCTTAAGTAATGGGAATTAGCATCCTGAGCTGCACCTGAACGCATCAGATTGAACAAAACCGGACTAAAATATGAACATGAAACGCACTCTCGTTATTATGCTTGCCTTTCTGGCCAGCGGACTGACCGCCTTTGCCGCGTCCCTGGGTACGGCTGCACGAACGGTAATTCCCGTTGAGGTCCAGCAGATCATCAACGTGGACTATCGCCGCATGAAAAATTCCGATACGGCCATGGACATGAAGGCCAAGCTGCTGCCCCCCAACATGAAGCAGTTTGAAGATGCGCTCAAAGATATCGGCGTAAATCCTGACAAGGACATCGACCAGATCACGCTGGCATCTTTCCGCCTGAAAGACCACGGGCTGCAGATGATCGGCATTGCCCAGGGCCAGTTCCCGCGCAAAAAGCTCCTGCTCAAGATCGCCAAGCAAAAGATCAAAGGCACCAAAAAGAACGGCTCCATGATTTATCCCATGGCCGGCGGAATGCAGATGACGTTTCTCGATGACTGGACCATGCTGTTCGGCGACGTCTCCGCGGTCAAGGCCGCGCTTGATGCCCGCGATAATTCCAGCCAGAGCCTGAATGCCAACGCCGAAATCACTGACCTGATTCCTTCCGTGGAACAGGGGACGGTGTGGAGCGTGCTCGATTCAACGGGCACCCAGACCATGTTGAAATCGGCGCTGGGCACGGCCGCCGAGCTGGGCGAGTTTGACAGCATGAAGAAGAAACTGCTGGGCTCGCGCTACAGCATGGACTTCGATCATGGAGTAGATTTCAACCTGAACGTCCTCACTGCTGATAACGTGACGGCTTCTACCCTGTCTTCTGTCCTGAAAGCCGGAATGCTGTTCAAGAAGATGGACGCCACGCCAACGGAAAAGACGGCCATCGACGGCACTACGGTGGACAACGACACAAACAAGCTGGTGGTCCGCTTCAAGGCCGACGACAAGAGTTTCCAGCAGCTGATTGAATCGCCGATGTTTGCATCTGTGGTGCGATAGAGCAAGGGCTTTAACCACAAAGGACACGAAGTATCACAAAGGTTCTTCTTTCTGCCCTTTGTGTTCCTTCGTGTCCTTTGTGGTTAAGGGGTTCTAGAGATCGGCGCTTACCGCGTGCGCCAGCTCCTTCAGCGACTTTTCATTTCTTCGGTACCACATCCACAGGCCATGTTTTTCCGCCACCACCAGGCCGGCCTTGCGCAGGATGGACATGTGGTGCGAAATCGTCGGCTGCGACAGCGTTACGTGGTCCTGCACGTCACAGGCGCACATACCCACACCTTTGCCGATGGAACACTGGCCTTTCTGCTTGAGCAGCCGCAGAATCTTCAGCCGAGCCGGATCGGCTACGGCCTTGAGCGCAAGCACGAGTTGTTTGTCGGGAAGAGACATCGTTTTATCTATACACGGAAACATCGACGTGTGCCAATATGAAAACCTACCACGGAGGCACGGAGACACAGAGAGATTGCCAGAATTGCCAAAATTGCCAAAATCGCCGAAATTGAAAATCAATCCCTTGGAAAATTGACGAACGAAGGAAGATGGGTAATGCTTCCGATCACGCGCGATCACCCGATCTTGATTTCCTCCGTGCCTCCGTGTCTCCGTGGTGGATTTTTAGTGTGCCGCCTACAATAATCTCATGGACGAGTACAGTGGTATTTTCTCCGGAAACGAGCGCAAAGAGAAAGAGCAAGAGATGCTGCGCGCAGGCCGCTTGCCGCCCGGCCAGTCGCTCACGCTGAAGTGGCCGGTGCTGCATTATGGCTCGGTGCCGCGCTTTGATCCGGCGCGCTGGGACTTTCGTATTCACGGCCTTGTAGAGCAGCCTGTGCGTCTGACCTGGGATGAGTTCAACAAGCTGCCCCAGGTAAAAACGCACAGCGACTTCCACTGTGTCACGCGCTGGAGCCGCTTTGACAATGACTGGCAGGGCGTCGCTTTTCAGGAAGTGCTCAAGCTGGTGAAGCTCAAGCCGGAAGCGAAATACGTTCTGGTCCATGCCGAGCAGGGATTCACCGCCAACGTGCCCCTGGCCGACCTTGATCGCGACGACGTGCTCTTTGCCACGCACCATGATGGCCAGCCGCTCACGGCCGACCACGGCTATCCGCTGCGCCTGATCGTGCCGCATCTTTATGCCTGGAAGTCAGTGAAGTGGGTGCGCGGGCTGGAATTTTCGGAGCGCGACGTCCCCGGCTTCTGGGAGCAGAACGGCTATCACATGTATGGCGATCCATTTCTGGAGCAGAGGTTTGATACGGATTGAGCAACTAGCAATTGGCAACTGGCAATTAGCCAGAACAGCAGCCCGAAGCCTCGCACACTTTTTCTTTTGGCCAATTGCAATTGCTATTTGCTAGCTGCTATTTGCTCTACTTCACAATCGCGTTATACCCATCTCCAGACAAGCGCGTGCGCATGGCCTCAGCGTCTTTCCTTTCGCTGAAGGGGCCAACCTGCACGTGAAAGAGCGGATCACCCGCAGAGTTGGCGATAAAGACCGGGTATTGCTTCTTGCGGAGCGCGGTCACCAGGATTTCTGCATCTTCCTGTTTGGAAACGGCTGCAACCTGGACCATAAAAGAGCTGTTGGCGCCGTTTTTCACGTCGGCGCCGGCAGGTTGAGCCGCCGATTGATCTGCCGCCTTGCTGCCGGAAGGTTGGGACGAAGTCTGCTGATCGGCGGTCTTGCCCGCCGAGCTTGTATCCGAGGAGCTACTTGCGGACGATGCGCAATTAGGCGAACCCGGAGGACAGGTCTGGGTGGTTGTTTCCGGGGTCTTGTTGCCGGCGTTGGGTTTGACCGCGGCGCTGCCGCTGGGCACCGATGCCACGATTTCCGTCCTGCCGCCGGCGCTGGTGCTCTTGCCCAGCAGGTAACCCATGGTGAAAAACACGCCGCAGACAATGGCCAGCGCAAAAAAGATGCCCAGCAGTTTGCCTGTGCTTAAAGTGATTTCCGTGTCGCGTACCTGATCGCTTTCTTTTTCACCCATCTGTGCCCCAGTTGCCATTCGTCCCCCGGTTTTTGCCTAAGAATGCCCCAGTGTAACCCGATTTTTACTTGTTAGAAATCTTTTCCACGGCTTTAGTAATCGCGGAGATCATGTCCACTGGTAACGGGAAGACGATGGTAGTGTTTTTTTCCACGCCGATTTCGGTCAGGGTTTGCAGGTAACGCAGCTGGATGGCGATAGGCTCGCCCGAAAGAATGTGCGCCGCCTCCATAAGCCGCTGTGAAGCCGAGAATTCGCCTTCGGCATGGATGATCTTGGCGCGCTTCTCGCGCTCGGCCTCGGCCTGTTTGGCCATGGCGCGCAGCATTGACTCGGGCAGATCAACCTGCTTCACCTCGACGTTGGAGACCTTCACGCCGTAAGGCGCGGTGTGCTGGTCAAGAATGCTCTGGATGCGCGTGTTCAGCTTGTCGCGATGGGCCAGCAGTTCGTCGAGCTCAACTTCACCCAGCACTGAGCGCAACGTGGTCTGGGCAAATTGCTGCGTCTGCCAGTAATAATTCTGCACCTGCACCACGGCCTGCGGGGCATTCACCACACGCCAGTAGATCACGGCGTTGACCTTCAAGGTGACGTTATCGCGCGTGATGATGTCCTGGGGCGGGACTTCCAGCGCCTGCTGGCGCAGGTCGATGCGGACCATCTTTTGCACCGGAGCAAACACAAAGATCAGGCCGGGACCCTTGGCGTCTTCCAATAGACGGCCGAGAGAAAAGATTACGCCGCGTTCATATTCGCGCAGGATCTTAATGCAGTTAAGAAAATAAAGAACAACAATTCCAACTGGAACGAGAACAAAAAGCACAGGCGCCTCCATCTGGTACGAGTGGGAAGTCGAACGGATTCTATGGCACACGGGACAGCAAAAGCAAAGAAATCATCCTGCAACCAGCGCCTGTGGGACCGACTCATGCACCGGTTCCACATGGAGCACCAGGTTTTCCACCTGCCGCACAACGACCTTGCTGCCGGCATCGGCGTTCACCGGCGAGACGGCGTCCCAGAGTTCGCCCTGGACAAAGACCTTGCCGGAAGGCGTGAGCGCGACGCAAACAATCGCGATCTCGCCGATCATGCCTTGTTCGCCGGTTACGACCTTGTTTCTGCGCGCTTTGAGGGCGACGGTCATAAGAAACACGGTAATGGCTCCCATGGGTATGGCAACAGCCAGGGCGGCCCACAATTTCACGCGCAACTGCGGGATGGGCCCATCGACGAGAAGCAGCGCGCCAATCACCATGAGCAGCACGCCGCCCGCCCCGATGAGGCCATGCGTCTGAAGTTTGGCTTCCAGGATGTACATGGCGAACGCGGCGATGATCAACACCAGCGCCATGGAACGCAAGGGCAGCAGGTTCAAAGTGTAAAGCGAGATTGCCACGGCAATGAACCCCACAACCCCGGGCAAAATCGCGCCGGGATGGTTGAATTCCACAAAAATGGCCATCATGCCGATGGCGAAGATGAGGAATGAGACGCTGGGGTCCATGAGAACGGAGAGCGTTTGTTGTCTCAGCGTCAGCTCATGCAGACGTACCGGCTTTCCCACAAGATGGAGCACCGTCTTGGACCCATCGAAACGCGTGATGGTTTTGCCTTCCAACTGGTGAAACAGGGCGTTCTCGTCGGTGGCGATGTAATCCACCAGGTGCTGTGCCAGGGCTTCTTCGGCGGTAAAATCTTTTGACTGCCGGACCGCCGTTTCCGCCACCGCCACGTTGCGGCCGCGCTTGCCGGCATAAGAGCGAAGAAGCGAAGCGGCATAGTTCTCGATCTTTTCCTTCATGATGGGGTCCATTGTGTGCCCGTCGCCCCACACTGGATGGGCAGCGCCGGTGTTTGTCCCTGGCGCCATGGCGGCGACGTCCGCCGCCTCAAGGATGAAGAACCCGGCTGAAGACGCATCGCTGCCGGCGGGCGTTACATAGATGATGGTGGGGACTTTTGCCGCGAGCAGCTTCTGGATGATGGTTTCCATGGAAGACATCAGTCCGCCGGGCGTGCGCAGTTCGATAAGAAGCGCGTCGGCATTCGTTCGCTCCGCCTCCTGAACGGCCCAGTCAACGCGCTCAGCTACCACGCGATGAATGGTGTCATTCACCACGATCTTCAGCACGTCCGCTGAAGCCGCGCGCGAAGCGAGCAGCAGCGCAAAGACGATTGCGATTCTGGAAAGGCCGGTTTTTGCAAGAGAATTGGGACGCATGGTTCTTACCTCACGGTTGCGGAGACCCGGCCTTTGCCGGACCCGCTGCGATATCGCGTTTGAGCGCGGCTGCCACTGCATTGGCCGGATCAAGCGCGAGTGCATGATCAACATTTTGCCGGGCGGAAGCTGCCTTGCCTTCCGCCAGGTCAAGCCGCGCCAGCACCAGGTAGGCGTCGGCGGTGGGCTGGAGTTTCAAAGACATGCGGGCCTCATTGCGCGCGCCCGCGCTGTCCTGGGTGGCCTCAAGCACCTGCGCCAGATCGGCATGGGCCTCAGCGCTGGTGGGCTGCAATACCACGGCTTCACGAAACTGCTTTTCCGCTTCGCCGGTCAGTCCTTCCTGCAGAAGTTCCTGGCCATGTTGCAGGTGAAACGCGGCGTGGCTTGCCGGATCGGCTTTGGCCAGACGCGCTTCGTTGGTGTTTTCGATTTCCATTGCCAATTGGCGGAAGGTGGACTCGTCATAGTTGCGCTTGATGCGTTCCAGAGGCATGCGCGCTGGAGGCGCGCCGGACCCGATGGCTTCAAGAAAACTTTTCGCCTCGGCGTCGGGGTGGATCGCCAGCAACTCGCGCAGTTCGCGGGCCGTGCCGGCAGAATCGCCTTCGCGAAAAAAGGCAACCGCCAGATTGAAGCGATAATCAGGCTCATTGGGATCGGTCTGGACGGCCTTCTCAAAGTAAGCGCGCGCTCCATGCTCCGCCCGGCGCGCTGCCACCACGCCAAGATTGTTCAGGACCTCAGTGAGCGGCAGCCGCGAAGCGAGAGCGCGAAAAGCGGCGTCGGCTTTGTCCATGTGCCCGCCGTAGAAAGCGGCAAGGCCAAGATAAAACTGTGCTTCGTTGGCATTGGCGTCGCCGCCGGGGATGCGGGCAAGCCAGTTCATGGCAGATTCGTAATCACGCGCCTTGTAATAACTCTTGCCCAGTTGCAGCATGGCCAGAGTATGTGCCGGTTCAAGGTTTACGACTTCCTTAAAGCGCCTGATCTTTTCCTGCTCGTTGGCGGCGGTGATGCCGCGCACGTAGTTCTCCAGGACTTCCGGACGCTCAGCAGGGAACTGAGCGACAAAATCCGATTTGGCGACCGTGCCGGGATTGAGCATGTTGAGAACGTCCCAGGCCAATGCGGTCTGGATGGAAATCAAATTGGCGAGTGGACCGGTTTCAGCAAGTTCGGGGCTGAGGCGCAGCCGTTCCATGTCCATTAGCCGGGCATGGGTCGTGATGGCGGGGCCCTCAACGCGGTAGTCGCCCATCAGCACGTAGTCGGCGTCAAGCTGCTGCGCCACCTGGTAGAGAGTCGCGCGGGAAGGCCGCGCGCCGGGCGGAATGCCCAGGCGATCAAATGCGCTGAGCCGGTCTTCACGGCTCATGACGAAAAAACCTTTGGCGCTAAGCCGTGTCGTGAGCACCTCGGGAAAAGATTCGCTGATCCAGTCAAGCCCGGGCGTGGTGGAAGTATTTTCAAAGGGTATGATCAACAGCAGCCTGCTCACGCGGGTAGGGCCGGGCTGCTGCTGGGCCGAAGAGAGTGGAGCTACCGCCAATGCGGCCAGAAACAGCAATGAGAGAACAGTACCGGCTGGTTTTCTCAAGGTAAGTAAATTATAGGCCAAATCATCGCCGAATCGCGCGTGATCGCCGTGATCGCCGTGATCGCGCGGAATCGCCAAAATCGCTTTTAACCAGAGAAAGACACAAGGACCAGAAAGGGGCGGCCCCAGTTGCTCGCTCAAAAATTCGCGCTCTTGATTCCCATTTCGGCGTTCGCATCGATAAAAAAACATAGCCGGGCGGCTGGAGGGACTTGGCGCAAATATAAAATGGTGCGATTCGCAGAGATTTTTGCGGATCGTAGAGCAATTCATGAAAGGAGCAATCCATGAAGAAACTTTTAGCACTAACTTTCCTGGCGGCAACACTGGCAACTGGTGCCCTATCCGTGCATGCCCTTGGCACAAAAACACAAGCCCAGACGTGCGGGCAGACCTGTAGGGTTCCAGGCATCAGCTGTCCGAAAGGCTGCTTCTGTCAAATCAGTGGCGTTGACACTGGCGTTTGCATGAAGAATTGATGGTGGTTTTACCGCTTTCTCTGCAATCTCGAGCGTAGTGAGTGAACCCTATCCGCTGACAAAGTTTGTAAGTGCACGAATCCAGGGGATCAAAAGAGCGTTGTGAAATCATGATCCGTCAAAACAGCGAAGACGATAGGGGTCCCTTGCTGCGCTCGGGATCGCAGCTCTTTGTCTTGACCGGAGCGGGAATCAGCGCGGAGAGCGGGATCCCTGTGTTTCAGGGGACCAACTGGCGTGGCCACAGTCATTACGAACTGGCGAATATCGAAGCCTGGGAGAAGGACCCGCAGTTGGTTTGGGAGTATTACTCTGACCGTCGCGCTCGCGCCCGCGATGCCAGGCCCAACGCGGCGCACATTGCGCTGGCCGAGTGGGAAAAGGATCTCGCAGGAGGCTTGTTTCTGTGCACGCAAAACGTGGATGGCCTGCATGAAGCCGCGGGCTCGCAAGAGGTGGTCCACATCCACGGCAAACTGTTTGAGAGCAGGTGCGCCGCGGAGTGCGGACGCCCCGCGTTCGCCGACTATAAAGGATACTCCGAGAGCGAGCTGCCGCGGTGCGCGTGCGGGGCCCTGGTGCGTCCGAACGTCTGCTGGTTTGGCGAGCAGCCATACCATCTTGATCGCATCGATGACGCGCTAAAAAGGTGTGAAGTATTTATCGCCATTGGAACGTCCGGCTCGGTGCAGCCGGTTGCCGGCTTTGTAACCATGCTCAAGCAAAAGCCACAGCCGGCGCGGACGATTTTTCTCGGGCTGACGGAACCAGCCAATGCAAAATTCTTCGATGAAGTGCATCTTGGCCCGGCGGCCGAACTTGTGCCGCAAGCGGTGCGGTCACTGAATGAGCTGTTAGGGCAGAGCTAAGAGGATCGTCTCTTGAAACCCTGAGTCAGAAGAAGGGACCTTCGACAAAAGACCTGGAGCGGGAGACCGGGATCGAACCGGCGACGTCCAGCTTGGGAAGCTGGCATTCTACCACTGAATTACTCCCGCCCGAGAGCGACTCGCCCAATTCTAACAGGCTCTTGCTGGCCGTTGCCAGAAACAATGCGGGCGCGCGTCTCAACAGAAATCGGCTACAGAAATAGCCGGAAGTTTAGAAGGTCGCTCCGCACCTTATCTGGCTGGATCCATCCGGCGCCATTCCATCACTTGCATAGGTGACCGGCATCACAGTGCGGTTCTATTCTGCCGGATTAATTTGGTGACACCTTTCAGTGCGCGGCTCAAAGGGCATGTTCGGCCAGTTCGCCGGTCGTGACGTTATGTGTCCTTCTTTGGTTAGCCCCATCTTGTGGAGCAACTCCACACCGGGACGCACTTTCTGAACTTCTTCCCCTGCTAAATCCCGACTCATGTGTTGGGAATACTAGCAAGGCTTGCATCACCAGGAACCCGAAAATTCATAGAAATCAAGAAATAGTAAGGAGAGTATCCTCATGTCAAATCGTAGAGACTTTCTAAAGTACGCAGCGCTAACCGGCGCAGGAGTTGCTCTGCCATTCAAGTGGAGCCTTCCCGCCTCGGCTTCCGTGACCACGCCACAGATACCTTTGGTAGGTGGAGTAGTTCGCCGGTACGTGGACCCTCTGCCCACGTTTACAGGCAAGCGAGTGAGTGCGACAAGCATCACGGCCCTGATGCAGGAGTTCCAGCAACAGATCCTGCCGGCAAGTTTCCCCAAGACCACGGTATGGGGCTACAGCTTGAACAACAAAGGGCCAAGCTTTCCCGGAACCACAGTGGAGGCGAAGAAAGGTACCCCCACCACCATCACCTACGTGAACAACCTCGTGTCGCCCTTTCTGCAGCAATTCCTTACGGTGGACCAGAGCGTCCATTGGGCGGATCCCCTGAATCAGATGGGTACATTGCCCTTTCCTCCTCCGCCTTATACGGGCCCCATCCCGCTGGTCACGCATCTCCATGGCGCCGAGGTTCCGTCAGAATTCGATGGCAATCCCGAGGCCTGGTTCACCGCGACCGGACTGCACGGAAGCGCTTACCGCACTTTCAGCAAAACAGCCACGAACGCAACCGTTTACCAATATCCAAATAAGCAGGAGGCCACGACCTTGTGGTTCCACGATCATGCGCTGGGCATGACGCGTTTGAATGTCTTAAGTGGCCTGGCGGCGTTTTACCTGTTGCGCGACGATCGCGACACCGGACTGGCCAACAACCCGATCGGCCTGCCCGCCGGCCCATACGAAAATGAGCTCCTGATCCAGGACCGGCAGTTCGACGTCAATGGACAGTTGTATTTCCCGGATGGCTCCGGCACGGGGCTCAACGGCACACCGCCGAACCCGGAAATCCATCCCTTCTGGATTCCTGAGTTCTTCGGCGATGTAATCGTTGTCAATGGCAAATCATGGCCGTTCTTCAACGTTGAACCGCGCCGCTACCGGCTCCGCTTCCTGAACGGCTCCAACGCGCGCTTCTATGAGTTGCGGTTGCAGAACCGCGACACGAAGAAAGCCGGACCGGCGTTCTTCGTCATCGGCACGGACGGCGGGCTGCTTGATCGGCCGGTCAAGCTGAATGATCCGAACCTTCCTGACAGCATGGCGCCGCGGCTGCTGATGGCGCCTTCAGAGCGCTATGACGTGATCATCGACTTCTCTGGCTTCGCCGGACAGACGTTGACGCTCGTCAACAGTGCGAAGGCGCCCTTCCCCAACGGCATGTCGCCCGATCCGCAGACGTTTGGCGAGGTGATGCAATTTCGCGTAGTCTCGCCCCTGCAAGGCAAGGACAACAGTTACAACCCGGCCACGGGCGCGCCCCTGCGCACTCCCATGGTGCGGCTCGCTGATCCCGTTGCAGGAGCGCTCGCCGCGGGTGTAGTGCCCAATGTCAAACGCCAATTGGTGCTGGTGGAAGTCGAAGGCGGCGGCGGACCTGTGGAAGTGCTGGTCAATAACAGCAAGTGGGACGGACTGGAAGAGGGAACCAATACTCCGATTCCCGGCGCCACGCCCGTTAACGGCAATTTCACGACAGAGCTGCCGCAAGTGGGATCCACGGAAGTGTGGGAGATCATCAACACAACCGCGGACGCGCACCCGATCCATATCCACTTGATACAGTTCCAGCTCATCAACCGGCAGATGTTTAACGTAACTCAATACCGGCAGACTTATAACTCGTTGTTCCCGGGCGGCCTGTACATTCCGGGCTTCGGTCCGCCGAACGACTACAACACGCCCAACGCCGCCGGCGCGGTAGGCGGCAATCCAGACGTAACTCCCTTCCTGCAAAATGGCATCAATCCACCGCTGCCTGAGGAGGCAGGTTGGAAGGATGTCTTCAAGATGTTCCCCGGACAAGTGACTCGCGTGGTGGTGCGGTTCACCCCGCAGGCCAACCCCGTGGGAACAACTGTTGCAGGAACGAATTACTTCTCCTTCGATCCCACAACGGGGCCAGGCTACGTGCTGCATTGCCACATTCTCGACCACGAGGACAATGAGATGATGCGGCCGTACATTCCCAAGAAGTAGAGTGACGCTACATACAGAGGGCGGCGCCTGCGCCGCCCTCTGTTTCATTCCAGACACGATCATCTGAATGTAACGATTGCCAATACGCGGCGTGAGTTGAAATTTCTCCACGCTGCGACATAGCATAAGATACTTGGGATCATAAGCTTAGACGCTGCTCTTCTTTGGTCCCCGCCATATAGCGCGCCTTCTCTTCCGGTTTTCGAAAGCAAACGAGAACTATCTACTCGCATGCGGCTTTTATCGATAATCTGTTAATTGAGGCGATATTGCCGGAGCAGGGCATCGCGCCGGAAGGCAAGGTCGATTTTGAAAAACAAGCATTTCGATCCCGAATCGCTGTGGCGCCGCCTGGACCATGATCGGGACTTGCTGCGCGAACTGGTGGCGGTGTTTGCGGTGGAAGCGCCGCAGTTGCTGGCGCGGATCGAAAAAGGCATCGGGGCTGGTTTGGCGGGTGACGTCAAGAATGCCAGCCACAAATTGAAAGGGTCGCTGCTCCAGTTTTCCGCGCGGACTGCCGTCGCCGCCGCGCAGGAGCTGGAAGAAAAAGCACAGAACGGCGTGGTCGCCGGGGCCGTGCCGCTCTTGAACAGGCTCAGGCATGAAATTGATCTGCTGCGGGAAGGTTTGAATGCGATGGTTTGCGGCCCGCCGCCCGCTCACGAGCTCGGTAAAAACTCGCGGCGAGGAACGATTTCAAAGGAGTAGGTTGCAACATGTCAACGCCGGTGCTCCATGCTACAGAGGCAGAATCGCTTCGGGTTCTGCTGGTTGAGGACAATGCGGTAGACGCAAAGCTGATCACAGCATTGCTGCGGTCGCCGAATGTTGCGTGCATCCACGTCAGCCGCCTGGATGCGGCCCTTGTCCGGTTAGGCAACAACCACCCGGACGTTGTTCTGCTGGACCTGAACCTGGAAGACAGCGCCGGGTATGAGACTTTCCATCGTGTGCGGCAAGCCACGGCAAAAGCGGCGATCCTGGTGCTAAGCGGATCGAATGACGAAGAGCTGGCCATCAAGACAGTGAGGGAAGGCGCGCAGGATTACATCGTAAAAGGTTCGTTTGACGGACGGCTGCTGCTGCGCTCCATTCGTTATGCCATCGAACGCAAGAAGTCAGAAGAGGCGTTGCGGCAGAGCGAGGTCACGGTCCGCGCCATCTTTGAGAATTCACTGGATGGAATCTTGATCTTTGAAGAAAGTGGCAAGTGTCTGGAGGCCAATGCCGCAGTCGCCGCCCTGGTGGGCGTGCCCCGCGATCAATTGATTGGAAGCCGACTGTGCGATTTATGCGGAGGGCTTGAGGAAGTTTGGGCGGGCCTGGCCGGGACCAAAAACGGGCGAGGCGAGTTCTGGATGCAACCGAAGAATGGCGCGCGGCGGCTGGTGGACTATTCCTTTACCGCCAACATCCTGCCCGGCCAGCACCTGACCGTGTGGCGCGACGTTACCGAGCAGAAGAGCGTGGAAGAGCAATTGCGGGATTCGCAGAAAATGGAGGCCGTGGGCCGTCTGGCGGGCGGAGTGGCGCACGATTTCAATAATATTCTCGGCATTATCAGCGGGCACGCGGAACTGCTGGAATCGAATGCGCCGGGCCAGGCGGAGCGGGCGCGCGCGGAAAAGATCATTTCCGCTACGGAAAAAGCTTCGTCGCTTACGCGGCAATTGCTGGCTTTTGGGCGCAAGCAGGTCATGTCACCCAGGTTGCTGGACCTCTCCGCGGTTCTGGAAGGGCTCAGCAGCATGGTGGATTGCCTGATGGGAGCGGAAGTCCAGATCAGCATTCATGCCAATAAGAACCTGGGACTGGTACGCGCGGACCAGAGCCAGTTGGAACAGGTGATCATGAACCTGGCCACCAACGCGCACGAAGCTATGCCCGAGGGCGGGACCCTGACAATCACAATCGACGAGTATCAGTGCGGCGAAGACCATTGCGACCTTCCCGCGGGCGAATACATCTGTTTTTCCGTGAGCGATACCGGCGTGGGCATGACCGAGGAAACCCAGGCGCGCATATTTGAGCCATTCTT
>Ga0164306_10000448_pt1 | contig 16720 bp, 14 predicted proteins | sample Whisoiple_242_MG_FD_110213 | JGI IMG/M metagenome (GOLD analysis project Ga0164306, IMG submission 110213) | Soil microbial communities amended with fresh organic matter from upstate New York, USA - Whitman soil sample_242_MG | ecosystem: Environmental > Terrestrial > Soil > Unclassified >... | reverse complement strand
CGAACGGTGAATTCCGGACCACCCGCGACCGCGGCTGCGTTGGTCGGGCGATGACCGTCGGCTCACGCGTGCACCGTCGGCCACCGGTGCGCCCATGGCCGCGCCTGTTCCAACTGTGCGGCCAACCGGAACAGGGTGACCTCGTCGCCGAACCGGCCCAGGACGTGAACCCCGATCGGCAGGCCGTCTGCGTTCCAGCACAACGGGACCGACATCGCCGGATTGCCGGTGATGTTCGCGACGACGCCGGCGAAGGCCACCGTCGAACCACCATTGCGGGCCGCCCGCCAGGGATCGTCGTCGGTGGAGGTGATCTCGCCGATGGGCGGCGGCGGGCTGGACATCGTCGGGGTCAGCCACACATCGACGCCGGTGAGGAACCGGGCCACCGTCCGGCCGAACCGCTGACAGGTCTCGACGGCCTGCAGGAACCGTCCACCGGAGATCGACCGGCCCTGTTCCCGATAGGCACGGGTCAGCGGCTCCAGGTCATCGGGACCCGGTTCTCGCCCCATCCGGTCGACCCAGTACCGGACGATCCAGTCGGTCGTGGCCATGAACACCGTCCCGATCGACTCGCCGACCTCCGGGGTGAGACCCGGCAGCTCGGCCTCGACCAGCTCGTGCCCCAAGTCGGTCAACAGCGCGCTTGCGTCCTCCAGGGCGACGACGCAGTCCGGATGCGCGGCAACGCCTTCCGGAGTCCGGGCGGTGTAGCCGATGCGCAGCCGGCCGGGGTCGGCACCGACCTCCGCAGCGAACGGGCGCGCCGGAACGGGCGCCGGATAGGGGTCGCCGACGTCGGGGCCGGCGGTGGCGTCCAAGAGCACCGCGCTGTCCCGCACGGTCCGGGTCAGCGCGTGCTCGCAGGCCCAGCCGGCGATGGCGTCGCCGTACTCCGGGCCGAGCGGATTGCGCGCCCGGGTCGGCTTGAGCCCGAACAATCCGCATGCGGACGCCGGGTAGCGCAGCGACCCGCCGGCGTCGTTGCCGTGGGCCAACGGCACCATCCCGGATGCCACCGCCGCCGCGGATCCGCCGGACGAGCCGCTGGTCGAGCGGCTGACGTCCCAGGGGTTGCGGGTCGCGCCGGCCAGCAGCGGCTCGGTCGCCGGGACCATGCCGAACTCCGGGCAGTTCGTCTTCCCGAGGATCATCAGCCCGGCCTTGCGCCACCGCCGGACGATCTCGCTGTCGTAGCTCGACACGTGATCGCGCAGGAATCTCGACCCCTCGTGAAACGGGATGCCGGCGATCTCCACCACGAGATCCTTGGCCAGGAAGGGAACTCCGGCCAACGGCGCATCCCGCGGCACGGCCCGGGCGGCGGCCAGCGCCGAGTCGAACATGCGCGTGATGACCGCATTCAGGGTCGGGTTCAGCGCCTCGATCCGGTCGATCGCCCCCTGCACCAGTTCGGTCGCGGTGACCTGGCCCGAGCGGACCAGGTCGGCCTGCGCGACCGCGTCCAGGGTCGCGACCTCGACAGCCGCCGAGGTCATGGCGACACCGCGGCCGGAGCGACGTGCAGCCACTCGACGTCGCCGAGTGGCTGGATCCGTGGCTCGGGCAGGCCGACGGCAGTCAGGGCTCCGCGGAACTCCGCGCTCGCCGCGAATGCGTCGTGCACCTCCCTGCTCGGGCACGCATCGAGGATGGCCACGCCCGTTCCGGTTCGGACGAGGGCGTGCAACAGCAGAGTCGACGCCGGGTAGTGGTCCGCGACCATCCGCCGGTGCGCGGCGGCCAATGCCTGCGGGTCGCCGTCGAAGAGGTACAGGCACAGGTACATCGGGGGCTCCTCCCATCCGGGTTGTCCGGTCACCCGGCAGGCGCGAGACGGCGCCTCGCGGGCCGCGAGGTCCGATCTCGCGCCCACCTGGTGATGCAACCACCGAGCGAGAGGGAGACGGGGCATGACGCTGATCGACGAACCGGTCAAGGTGCACGAGGCGCGGGGAGTGGACGACTATCTGGGTCGGCTGACCACCGACCTGGGCGGCTCGCTGGGGGTGCTGCTGATCTCCATCGGCACCCGCAGCGGGCTGTGGCGTGCCCTCGACGGCGCCGGACCGCTGACCGCACAGCAGGTCGCCGCGAGGGTCACCGTCGATCGGGCGCTGGTCCGGGAGTGGCTGCGTGCGCAGGCCGCCGCGGGCTACCTGGACTACGATCCGGCCGCGGACACGTTCGAACTCTCCCCGGCGGCTGCCGCGGCAATCCCGGACGGCCCCGGCTCCCCGTTGGTCGAGGCGTGCATGGAGATGTTCACCGCGATGATCGGAGGGTTCGACGACTTCAGCGAGGCTTTCCGGGCCGGCCGCGGGTTCGGCTGGCACCAGCGGACCGGACAGCACTGGCATGGACAGGACGCCTTCACCAGGTTGACCGTCCCGGACGAGCTGATCGGCGCGGCGGTCGCAGCCCTGCCCGACGTGGCCGCCGCGCTGGACGCCGGCGGGACAGTGGTCGACGTCGGCTGCGGGTACGGCGCACCGACGCTGGCGGTCGCCCGGCAGCATCCCGCAGCCAATGTGCTGGGCATCGACTACCACGACGCATCGGTCATGCATGCCCGGCAGGCCGCCGCGGACGCCCAGGCCGACAACGTGCGGTTCGAGGTGGCGGCCGCCCTTGACCTGCCCGGCGGGCCCGACCGCGGCTACGACCTGATCACCTATTTCGATTCGTTGCACGACCTCGGTGATCCGCTCGGTGCGCTGGTGCGCGCCCGCCGAACGGTGGCGCCGACCGGTGCCGTACTGCTGTTCGAGCCGGCCAGCGGCGACACGGTTGCGGACAACCTCAATCCCGCCGGCCGGATGATCTACAGCATTTCCACCTTGATCTGCACGCCGAACGCGGTGTCCCAGCGGACGGCGACGTCGTCCGAGCCGCTCGGGGCGCAGGCCGGCGAGCCGACGCTGCGGGCGCTCGCGGCCGCGGCCGGATTCTCGACCGTGCGCCGGCTGGACATCCCGCTGCCGTTCAATCTCGTCCTGGAACTGCGGCCCTGACGTGGCCGGCGGCCAGTGGCAGGGTCAGGGCAAAGCGGACACCATGGCGGCATGGGTCGCGGCGAACGTCTCGTCGGGCGCGCGGAGGTCAAGGCGGTGGTCGGCGCCGCCCTGGCGGAGGCGCGATCCGGCGCCGGGCACCTGCTGCTGATCGGCGGCGAGGCGGGGATCGGCAAGTCCGCGGTGCTGTCCCACCTGGCCGCGGCGGCCGGCGACGAGTGGATCCTGCTGCGGGGGTTCTGCCTGGCCGGAACCGGGGTGCCACCGTACTGGCCGTGGATCCAGGTGCTCCGCGCGACCGGATTGCCCGCAGGAGAACTCGGTGACGCCTGGCAATTGCTGGACATCAGAAGCGGCACAACCGGTCCGGACGGCGCCCTGGCCGCCGCGGACGCCCGGTTCCGGCTGCACGACGCGATCGGACGGGTGCTCGCTACGCTGGCTTCCGACCGTCCCGTCGTCGTCGTGCTCGACGACCTGCACTGGGCCGATGAGCAGACACTGGCCGTCATCCCGTTCCTCACCCGGGCGTTGGCCGCCGACCGCGTGCTGATCGTCGGCGCCTACCGGGACACCGAGGCACCCCAGGCCCTCCTCGGTCTGACCGGAACCGCACACCACATCCAGCTCAGCGGGCTGACGCCGGCCGATGCGCAGGCCTTGGTCGCGTCCCTGCCGGGAACGACACCGACACCGGAGCTGACCGAGCAGGTCTGGCGGCGCAGCGCCGGAAACCCCTTCTTCATGGGCGAACTCGTCCGGCTGATGCAGGCCCAGGGCACCGGGCAACTGCCCGGGCAGCTGCCGGCCGGGATCATCGAGACCGTCCGGCGACGGCTGGCCCGGCTGCCGTCCGACAGTGCCCGGCTGTTGGACTGGGCGGCCGTCGACGGACGGGACATCGACGTGCCGCTGCTGGTGGCCGCCGGGGCCGTGCCGGACGAGCCGACCGGGTTCGCGCTGCTGGGGCCCGCCCGCCGGGCCGGCATCGTCACCGTCGACGACCCACCCCGATTCACCCACGATCTGTTCCGGGACGCGATCCTGGACGCGATGCCCGAACCTGTCGCGGCGGCACGCAACCTGGCGTTCGGCCGCGCGCTGCAGGCCCGGTCCAGTCACGGGGATGCCGCCCGGATCGCCGCCCACCTGCTCGCCGCCGGGACCTCCGCCCGCCACGACGCCGTCGACGTCAGTGTCCGGGCCGCCCGGGAGGCCACCGCCCGGCTGGGGCACGACGACGCCTGCGCGCACTATCTGCGGGCCCTGCCGCTGCTCGACGACGGCGACCCGCGGCGCCTCGAACTGCTCCTGGAACTGGCCGCCGCGCACGACCGGAACGGCTCGGTCGACGCCGCCCGGGCACGCTACCGGCAGGCCGCGGCCGCTGCCCGCGACGCCGGGGATACGACCGCGCTCGCCCGGGCCGCACTGGGCCTGCAATTGCTGGGGCACCGGTCTCAGGCCTCCATCGATGACGTGGTCGACCTGCTACGGGAGGCCGACGACCGGCTGGGGGCCATGGCGGCGAACCTCGCACTGCATTCGCGGGTACTCACCGGCCTGACCCGAGCCTTGCGGCACGGCGCCCAACCACACACGGTCCGGCAGCTGGTGCCGCTCGCCGGGCGAGCCGTGGAACTGGCCCGCTCGTCCGGCGACCCGGCCGCCCTCGCCAGCGCCAAGCTGGCCCTGCACGACGCGCTCTGGCAGCCGGGAACGGCCCGTGACCGGTTGCCGGTTGTCGACGAGATGCTTGCCGCAGCAACGGATGCCGACGATCGCGAGCTGGTCGCGTTGGCCCATCAACTGCGCGCGGCCGCGTTGATCGAGATCGGCGACCCGGACGGCCGGAACGAACTGCTCCGCTTCGTCTCGTTGGCCGCCGGCCTCGGGCACGCCCGGGGCCGGTGGGCGGCACTGACCCGGCAGGCGACCTTCGCGCAGATCGCGGGCCGCGCGGAGGATGCGGCGGCGCTGGCTGCCCAGGCCCTGGAACTCGGCCGGGCGATTGGCGAGCCGGACGCGGAGGGATGCTTCGACACGCTGCGCGGATCATTGGTGGCACTCGGCGGCGACGAGCCGGCGCACCTGCTGGGCCGGGCGGACCCGATGTGGCCGGTGTTCCCGCTGCTGCGGGCCTGGGCACCGGCCGTCCACGAAGACCTCGACGCCGCCCGCGAAGCCTTGGGCGACTTCAGCGTGCTGGACGTCATCGTATGGACGGGGCTGGAGGGGCTCGCCGTCGCCGCCGTGGTGTTCGCCGTCGTCGGGACGCCCGAACAGTGCCGGTGGACCTACGATCGGTTGCTGCCGTTCGCCGGCACCCATGTCGTGGTCGGCGGATGCGCGTCCTATCACGCCGCGGTCGACCATCACCTCGGCGGCCTGGCCGCCGCGCTCGGTGACCGGGCGGCCGCCCGCCAGCACTTCGAGACCGCGCTGGCGATGCACCGCCGGCTCGGTGCGGCCGGCTGGGAGCGGGTGTCCAGCCGGGCGTTGCACCGGCTGGGATCGGACACCCTGCCCGGCAACGAGTTCCGGCTCGTGGACGGCCGCTGGCTGCTGCGCTTCGCCGGCCGGGTCGCCCACCTGCCGGACGCGAAGGGTCTGCGCGACCTGGCCAGGATCATCGGTGCGCACGGGACCGAGGTGCACGTGCGCGATCTCGTCGACCCGGACGCGGCACCGGTCATCGTCGGCACCGGCGCCGACCCGGTGCTGGACGAGCGCGCCAAGGCCGGGTACCGGCGACGGCTCGATGAGCTGGCCGGGCAGATCGACGAAGCGCGCGAGCTCGGGCACACCCTGCGCGCCGACCGGTTGACCGACGAGCGCGCCGCCCTGATCCGGGAACTGGCCGCCGCCACCGGTTTCGGCGGGCGTGACCGGCGGCTCGGCGACGAGACCGAACGAGCCCGGAAGACCGTCGGCGCCCGGCTCCGGGACAGCCTGCGCCGGATCGACCGGGTCCACCCGGAGCTGGCCGCGCACCTGCGGGAAGCCGTCCGGATGGGAACCACCTGTAGCTACCGGCCGGCGACGTCGACGACCTGGCGCTTGGGCTGATCCGCGTCAGCCCTCGACGACCCGCCCGCCCCGACCGAGGGAGCTGGCCGTACCGAGCGGCGACGGTGCGCCGTGACCGGGTGACGGCTCGTCTGCCATGAGCCACCCGCACCGACTTCGAACGGGAACACTACGGTCGAGGGCGACATGGCCGTGCGAGCCGGATGACCCACCACCGGAGGTGTCGATTTGGAAACCCGATGCAGCGGCAGCCGCATGAGACGAAGCGGGCGCGACTTCCCGTCGGTTCCTGAGGTGAGCAGATGAACGACCCGAGTACGCCGGCTCCGGCAGCGATCCGGACGACCGAGCCCGGCATCGTGCGGTTCCGGTCCGACGGGCTGGAACTCGTCGGGGAGCGGGTCGTCGCTGCCGAGCCCCGCGGCACCGTGGTCCTGCTGCACGGCGGAGGGCAGACCCGGCACTCCTGGCGCGGCACCGCCCGGCGGCTGGCGGAGGCCGGATGGTCAGCAGTTTCCTACGATGCGCGCGGGCACGGGGATTCGGAATGGGCACGTTCCGGCGGCTACTCGATGGACGCGCTCGTCGCGGACCTTGGGGCGGTCGTGCACACGATCGACGAACCGCCGGTGCTGATCGGCGCCTCGATGGGCGGCCTCACCTCGTTGGTGGCGGTCGGTGAGGGTCACCTGGACGTGCGGGGAGTCGTCCTGGTCGATGTCGCTCCGCGTGTCGAGCCGGCGGGCCTGACCCGCATCACCGGCTTCATGTCGGCCTCACCGCAGGGATTCGCGACGCTCGAGGACGCCGCGGATGCGATCGCCGCGTACACCCCCGGTCGCAAACGGCCTCCCGGCCTGGACGGGCTGCGGAAGAACCTACGACTTCGGCAGGACGGCCGTTGGCACTGGCACTGGGATCCGTCGTTCCTGAATTTCGGTGACGAGCCGACCCGGTCCGCCCGGCACCGGCGGCTGATCGAGTCGGCGGCCGGCGTGCGGGCCCCGACGTTGATCGTCCGGGGCACCCGGTCCGATGTCGTCAGCGCGGCCGGCGCGGCGGAACTGCTGTCCACCACGCCGGGCGCGCGCGAGGTCACCGTGCCCGGCGCCGGGCACATGCTGGTCGGCGACGACAACGATGTCTTCAGCCGCGAGGTCATCGCCTTTCTCGAGGATCTCCCGGAGCGGTAGCGGCGAGGACCTCGGCTCCGGAACGGCTCTCGTCCCGGTCCGGGCGCAGCACCTGCCGGACGGCGGTGCCGTCGGCCAGCGCATCGAGAGCCTCGTTGATGTCCGCCAGCGGCAGTTCGTCGCTGAGCAGACGATCGACCGGAAGCCGACCGGACCGCCACAGCCTGATCATCACCGGAATGTCCCGCTGCGGCTGTGCCTCCCCCATGTACGACCCGAGGATCGCGCGGTTCTCCGCGACGATGCTCAGGGCGGGCAGGACGATCGTCGCGTCCGGGTGCGGCAGGCCGATCGCCACGGTGCCACCGCCTCGTCCGGTGACCGCGTACGCCATCGACAGCGCTTCCGCGGACCCCACGACCTCGAAGGACCAGTCGACCCCGCCGGGACAGACCGCGCCGACCAGGCCGGCCGCCTCCTGCGGCGAGCACGCGTGGCCGGCGCCGAGTTCCCGTGCGAGTGCGCGCTTCTCGGGCACCGGATCGACCGCCAGCACCGGCCCTGCCCCGGCGGCCGACGCCGCCATCACCGTGGCCAGGCCGACGCCGCCGAGACCGAACACGGCCACCGAGTCGCCGCATCCGACGCCCGCCGTATGGGTCACGGCACCGAACCCGGTGAGCATCGCGCAGCCGAAGAGCGCGGCCACGGCGGAGGGGACGTCGGGATCGATGACGACCACCGAGTTGCGGTCGACCACCGCGTGGCTTGCGAAGCCGGAAACGCCGAGATGATGCCGCTGTTGCCGGCCTGCGAGATCCCGCAACCGTGAACCCCCGCGGATCAGGTCGCCGGCGCCGTTCGCGGCGGCCGCCGATGCGCACAGCGCCGGGCGACCCGAGTTGCAGTGCTTGCACACGCCGCAGCTCGGGACGTACACGCAGACGACGTGATCGCCGGGCGTGACGTCGTGGACGCCCACCCCCACCTCCAGCACCGTGCCCGCCGCCTCGTGCCCGAGGGCCATGGGCAGCGGGCGGGGCCGGTTGCCGTCGACGACCGAGAGGTCGGAATGGCAGAGCCCGGCCGCCGCTATCCGCACCAGGACCTCGCCGGGGCCGGGCGGGTCGAGCTCCAGGTCGCTGACCCGAAGCGGTGCGGACCGCGAATACGGACGGGTCGCTCCTGCCCGGTTCAGGACTGCCGCACGGATGCGCAATGGGTCCTCCCTGCTTCTCGACCGGATGCCGGTGCCGCCCGCCGGCGCCAGCCTCGCCCATGTTAATCCCAGATCGCCTTCGGGTCAGGTAAGAGTTGGCCGGTATAGGCGACTTGACGCACGATGTTAGTCGTGGTTAGGGTCGAGCAGATTCCTTGGATGGAGGCTGACATGGACGGACGGGCAAGGATCGCCGGCGTCGGCATGGTGCCGTTCTCGACGCCGAGCCGCTGCGAGTCCTACGACGCGATGGGCGAACGCGCGGTGATGGCGGCGTTGGCGGATGCGGGTATCGGCTACCAGCAGATCCAACAGGCCTATGCCGGCTATGTATACGGCGATTCGACCAGCGGGCAGAAGGCGCTGTACCGCGTCGGCCGGACCGGCATTCCCATCGTCAATGTCAACAACAACTGCGGGACCGGATCCACGGCACTGTTCGCGGCGCGCCAGCTGGTGGAGAGCGGGGCGGCGGACTGCGTGCTGGCGCTGGGTTTCGAGCAGATGCAGCGCGGCAAGCTCGTTCAGCACTGGCTGGACCGGCCGACGCCGTTCACCGAGTTCGACGCGATCGTCGACTCCATCCAGGGCACGGATCCGGACGCCCCGGCCGCGGCCCAGTATTTCGGCGGGGCCGGCCGTCAGTACGCCGAGCGGTACGGCATCGCCGAGCAGACCTGGGCCATGATCAGCGTCAAGTCCCGCCGCCACGCCGCGAACAATCCCTACGCGGTGTTCCGGGATCCGGTCACCGTCGAGGAGGTGCTGGGGTCCCCGCACATCTACGGCCACCTGACCAGACTTCAGTGCTGCCCGCCGACCTGCGGTGCGGCCGCGGCCGTGCTGGTCTCCGAGAAGTTCGCCCGGGCGCGGGGGATCCGGGCGGATGTCGGGATCCGCGCGCAGGCGATGACCACGGACACGCCGGCGGTCTTCGAGGAGCGGGACATGCTCAAGGTCGTCGGATACGACCTGTCCCGGAACGCGGCTCGGCAGGTGTACGAGGCGTCCGGCGTCAACCCGCAGGACATTCCCGTGGTGGAACTGCACGACTGCTTCACCACCAACGAGGTGCTCAGCTATGAGGCCCTGGGCCTGACCCCCGAGGGCACGGCAGAGAAATTCATCCTGGAGGGCGACAACACCTACGGCGGGCGGGTCGTGGTCAACCCGTCCGGCGGCCTGCTCTCGAAGGGTCATCCGCTGGGTGCCACCGGTCTGGCCCAGTGCGCCGAGCTCGTCTGGCAGCTGCGCGGGCAGGCGGCCGCACGCCAGGTCGACGGTGCCCGACTGGCGTTGCAGCACAACGTCGGTCTCGGCGGTGTCGCGGTGGTCACGCTCTACGAAAAGGTCGGCTGAGCCTGCCGAGCGAATCGATGTCAACTCAGGTTTCGATGGAAAGGGAATGCTCGATGGGAAATCTGGACAACAAGGTCGCCATCGTCTCCGGCGCCGGCCGGGGCATCGGCAGCGCGGTGGCGCTCAAGCTCGCCGCCGAGGGCGCCAGGGTGGTCGTCAACGATCTGGACGAGGGCCCGGCCAAGGAGACGGTCGCGGCCATCGAGGCCCTCGGCGGGGAGGCGGTCACCTGCGTCGGCAGCGTCACCGAACCCGATTTCGCCGAGCGGTTCGTCGCGACGGCGGTCGACACCTACGACGGGCTCGACATCATCGTCAACAACGCGGGCTACACGTGGGACTCGGTGATCCAGAAGATGACCGACGAGCAATGGGATGCGATCCTGGACCTGCATCTCAAGGCACCGTTCCGGATCCTGCGCGCGGCCCAGCCGGTGATCTCGCGCATGTTCAAGGCCGAGGCCGGCCTGGGCCGGCGCGTCCAGCGCAAGGTGGTCAACATCTCCTCCGGCGCCGGCACCAACGGGAACGCCGGGCAGGCCAACTACTCCTCCGCCAAGGCCGGCGTGATCGGCCTGACCAAGACCCTGGCCAAGGAGTGGGGCCGCTACCAGGTGAACGTCAATGCCGTCGCCTACGGGTGGATCGTGACCCGGCTCACCGAGGCTCCTGCCGGTCCGGACTCGCTGATCGAGATCGACGGGCGCCTGCTGCCGTTCGGCATCAACCCCGAGGTGCGCCGGCAGATCGAGGCGCTGACCCCGTTGGGACGGGCGGGCACGCCCGAGGAGGCGGCCGGTGCCGTCTACCTGCTGTGCACCCCGGAGTCCGACTTCATCAGCGGGCAGGTGGTGATGTGCGCGGGAGGTCTCGTCCTGTAGGGCATTCGGGTCGAACCGGTAGGGAGAGCGATGAGTGAGTCCGGTAGCCCTTCCGTGGCAGCCTTTCTCGAGCGAGCCGTCGAGTGGCTGGCGGCCAACGCCGAACGCCGGCCCCGCGGATCGCAGGTCCGCTGGGGTGAGGGCGCCGACCGTGTCGCGCTGTTCCGGGACACCACGGCGGAGGACGAACGCGCCCAGGTGCAGGCCGCGCGCTCGTGGCAGCGGACGAAGTTCGACGCCGGCTACGGGGCGATCAGCTGGCCGGTCGAGTACGGCGGCGCGGGGCTCACCTCCGGGCACGAGGTGGCGTTCCGCCATCTGGAGTCCGAGTTCGTGACCCCGCTGATCGTCGAGGCGGTCAGCATCAGCGTGTCACTGGAGGCCTCGACAATCCTGGCGCTGGGCACCGAGGAGCAGAAGGATCGATGGCTGCGCCCGCTGCGCCGCGGCGACGAGCTGTGCTGCCAGCTGTTCTCCGAGCCGGGCGCCGGATCGGATCTGGGATCGATCTCGCTGCGGGCGAGCCGCGCCGGCGACGACTGGGTGCTCGACGGGCAGAAGGTCTGGACCTCCGGGGCCCAGTTCGCCGACGTGGGATACGTCGTCGCCCGGACGGATGCCGCCGCTCCGCGCGGGCGGGCGTTCACCGCCTTCCTGGTGCCGATGGATGCGCCAGGCATCGACGTGCGACCCCTTCGTCAGATGACCGGTGGGACAAGTTTCAACGAGGTGTTCTTCGACGGGGTCCGGGTGCCCGACTCCGCCCGGCTCGGCGAGATCGGCGGCGGCTGGGCGGCCATGATGACCACGCTCGCCTTCGAGCGGGCCGGTGCGGCGGAAGGGCTGGGGTTCAGCGGCACCGAACTGGTGGACCGGCTGGTCCTGACCGCTCGCAAACTCGGCCGGAGCCGCGACCCGATGGTCCGGCAGCGGATCGCAGAGCTCTACAGCCGCAACCGGATGCGCAATTGGCTGGCCGACCGTGCGCAGGCCCGGGTGGATGCCGGCGGGCTGCCGGGTCCGGAAGGATCGCTGTCCAAGCTCGCCTACACCCGGGAACTGCAGGACGCGGGCGATCGCGCCGGTTCGCTGCTGGGCCCGGCCATGGTCGCCGACACCGGTGCCTGGGGCACCTTCGCCTGGTCGGCATTCGTCTGCGGCGTCCCGGGTCTTCGGCTCGGCGGGGGAACCGACGAGATCCAGAAGAACACCATCGCCGAACGAATCCTGGGTCTTCCCAAGGAATCGCGTTGAGCACCGGCCGGACCGGGACGTCAGGCAACGAGGAGAGGGATCATCCGTGAGCCGGACGAGCACCGAACGGCCCGTGCGGGACGAACTTCGCGACACCGTCCGCGAGTTCCTTGCCCGGCGGGCCCCGATGGGCGAGATCCGGCGACGCATCGCAACGGAGCAACCGTACGACCCCGACGTGTGGGCGCTGATGTCCGATCAGCTGGGGCTGACCGGGCTCGCCATCCCCGACGAGTACGGCGGTGCCGGCGCGAGCTGGCAGGAGCTCGCGGTCGTCGTCGAGGAACTGGGCCGTGCGCTGCTGCCCTCCCCCTACCTGGCCGGCGTCGTGCTGGCCGGAACCGCCATTTCCTGTTCGGACGACGAGGTCTGCAAGAAGGAACTGCTGCCCCGGATCGCAGCGGGGCAGCTGACCGCCGCCCTCGCGGTGCTCGAGGACGACGGACGCTGGAATGCGCCCATAGGTCTGCGAGCGGTGCCGAACGGCGACGGCTACCTGCTGGACGGGCACAAGTCCTTCGTCCTGGACGGACATCTGGCCGACGTGCTGATCGTCGCCGCCAGGACCGCGCGCGGGGCAAGCCTTTTCGTCGTGGACGGAGCCGGTCCCGGTCTGATCCGCACACCGCTGACGACGCTGGACCGGACCCGGCCGCAGGCGCGGCTGGAGTTCGCGGGCGTCCCGGCCCGGATCATCAGCACCGAGGGCGGCGCCGGACCGGTCCTGGCCAGGACGTTCGATCTGGCGTCGATCGCCGCCGCAGCCGACGCGCTGGGCGGGGCGCAGCGCTGCCTGGAGATGTCCATCGGGTACGCCAATGAACGGATCGCCTTCGGGCGGCCCATCGGAGCGTTCCAGGCGATCAAGCACAAGTTGGCGGACCTGTTGCTGGAGGTGGAATTCGCGCGGGCCGCGGTCGAGCGCGCCGCACTCGCGGCGGCGCAGGACACCGATGAGGTGCCACTGCTCGCCGGACTCGCCGCCGCCCACTGTTCGCAGACGTACGCGCTGGTCGCCACGGAGAACATTCATATCCACGGCGGCGTCGGCTTCACCTGGGAGCACGACGCGCAGCTGTACTTCAAGCGGGCCAAGTCCTCGCAGGTCCTGTTCGGGGACGCCGCCGTGCATCGCGAGCGGGTCGCCGCGCACCTGCTGGACGAGCCGGCCGATGCGGCCGGCTGACCGCCGGGCACCGACATCCAACGTCGAAATGGAGAACTGACATGGTCGACCCATCGATCACCGGTCGCGAGATCGCGACCATCACCTTCCCGGTGGACCGGAGCAAGCTCGCCGAACTGGCCCGCGCGTTCGGCGACGGCGACCCCGCCTGGCACGACCCCGACGCCGCAGCGGCAGCCGGTTTCGACGCCGTCCCCACCCCGCCGACCGTCACCGTGCTGGCCGATCACTGGCGCAGCGGGGGCGTCGCCGGTCTGGTCGAGGCCATCGGCGCGGATCTGGCGCGGGTGCTGCACGGCGAGGCCGAGTGGGAATACCGCAAGCCCGTGCGCATGGGCGACATTCTGACGTCCCGCCAGCGGGTTTCGAACGTGACGCAGCGCCAGGGCCGGCGCGGCGGCACCATGACACTGATCGCGATCGAGACCGAGTTCACCAACCAGCGCGGCGAGCTCGCCGTCCGTCGCACCGACACGCTGATCGAGCGGGAGATCTCCGGATGACTGCCTTGCTGACCACCGCCCTGCCGGCCGCGCCAGTCGATCTTGCCGCGGGTGACGAGATGCCCAACGGCACTGTCGGGCCGATGACGCGCACGGACTTCGTGCGGTACGCCGGCGCGAGCGGCGACTTCCACCCGCTGCACCACGACGAGCTCTACGCCCGGAAGGCCGGGCTGCCGAGCGTTTTCGGTATGGGGCTGCTGCACGCCGGCATCCTCGGGAACCAGCTGGCCCGGTGGGTCGGCCCGGACAACATCCGACGCCTGGGTGTTCGATTCACCGGTCAGGTCTGGCCCGGCGACGTGCTGACCATTGCGGGACGCGTCGATCGGACCGAGGTCCTCGACGGTGTGCGGTTGGCCCACCTGACGCTCACGGTGACCCGGCAGACGGGCGAACCGGTCATCACCGCGACCGCGACCGCCGAGGTCGCCCGCTGAGCCGCGGGCCGCCCGAAATCGACCGAGACACGAAGAGGTTTTTTGCATGTCGATGCCGCCGTACCGTTCGCCGTGGATGACTGACGAGCTGGACGACCTGCGCGAGCTGGCCAGGACCTTCCTGGCCAAGGAGGCGGAGCCGCACCAGTCGCGTTGGGCCGAGCAGCACGTCGTCGATCGGGAGTTCTGGTCCAGGGCCGGCGCCACCGGCCTGCTCGGCATCAGTCTGCCGACGCGGTACGGCGGTTCGGGTGGCACTTTCGCGCACGAGGCCGTGATCCTCGAGGAGTTGGGCTACATCGCCGACGAGGGGTTCGGCTTCGGCGTGCACAGCCCGATCGTGGCGCACTACATCCTCAACTACGGCACCGAGGAACAACGACTGCGCTGGCTGCCTGGGATGGCCGGCGGGGACCTGGTGGGCGCCATCGCCATGACCGAGCCGGGCACCGGCTCCGACCTGCAGGCCGTTCGGACCACCGCGGTGCTCGACGGCGACGAATGGGTCATCAACGGGAGCAAGACCTTCATCAGCAACGGCACCAACTGCGACCTGCTCATCATCGTCGCCCGGACGAACGACACCCCCGGCGGCAAGGGTCTGTCGCTGATCGTTGCGGAGACCGCGGATCTGCCGGGATTCGAACGGGGCAGGGTGCTGACGAAGATCGGCAACGGTGCACAGGACACCCGCGAGCTCGCCTTCGTCGACATGCGGGTGCCCGCGGCGAACCTGCTGGGGGTCGAAGGGCAGGGGTTCGTCCAGCTGATGCGGCAGTTGCCCCAGGAACGGCTGACCATCGCGGTCACCGCGGTCGCGGCGACGGAACACGCGGTGCGGCTCGCGGTGGACTACGCGAAGGAGCGCAGGGCGTTCGGCCAGAACCTGATGGGGTTCCAGAACACCCGGTTCGTGCTCGCCGAGTGCGCGACCGAGGCACTGGTCGCCCGCACGTTTCTGGACCATTGCATCCAGCGGCACCTGGCCGGCGGCCTGGACGCGGCGACCGCGTCGATGGCGAAGTACTGGACGACCGACAAGCAGTGCGAGATCATCGACCGCTGCCTGCAGGTCTTCGGCGGCTACGGCTACATGCTCGAGTACCCGATCGCCCGGATGTTCACCTCGGCGCGCGTCCAGCGCATCTACGGGGGCACCAACGAGATCATGAAGGAGATCATCGCGCCGGCCCTGTGACGCGACGCGGGCGGCCGCGGCCTACGCCAGCTCGGCCATCGCGTTGCGGACGATCTCCGGGATCGGATGTGGCCGCCGGGTCGTCGCATCCACATACACGTGAACGAATCGCCCCAGGGCATGCGGGCTTTCGTCGAGAGTGCCGTCGACCTCCTCCCGGAAGACGGCGAGACGGTAGACGACGCTGCTGCGCCCCAGGCGTTCCAGACCCAGACCGATGTGCAGCGTCTCCGGATAGGACAGCTGCCGCAGGTAGCGGCACGACGTCTCGGCCACCACCCCGACCGCGGGCAGCGCGCGGATATCCGTGCCGGTGGCCTCGATGAGCCACCCGTTGACGGTGGTGTCGAACAGGCTGTAGTAGACGACATTGTTGACGTGTCCGTAGACGTCGTTGTCCGCCCACCGGGTCTGCTGGCGGCGCAGCACCGGAAAGTCGGCCGGCCCGGGCAGCCCGTCCGGGCCGGCCGGCGAGGACGTGACCCGCTCGCTCGGGACTTCACCTCGCGGGTCCCCGAGGATCGGTGTGGGCGACGCGGTCACGATGACGTCCGTTCCAGATCCGTTCTGTCGGACCGCGACCGCGCGGCGCCCGCCCGGGCCGGCAGGTCGGCGGGGGCGCCGCGGGAAACGTCCGATCCGCCCCGATCGAGCGTCGCCCATCCGGTCAGCACATCGTCGACCGCCGTGCCGCCGAGGACCTCCGGATCCCGCCGGATCGTCCCCGGCGTGCGCGAGAAGCGTGGCGCCGGAGCGGGTTGCCGGACACCGAAACGGGTGAGGAAGGTGCCGCGAGCGGCGAGATGCGGATCGTCCGGAGCCTCCCGCAGACTCAGCACGGGTGCCACGCATCCGTCACCGTCCCCGAAACGCTCGAGCCACTCGTGACGGGGGGCGCTGCCGATCCGCTCCGCGATGCGCTGCCGCAGCCGCGGCCAACCGGTCCGATCCAACTGGCTGGACGGCGGTACGTCCAGTTCCAGCCGTTTCAGGAACTCCGCATAGAACTCCGGCTCCAGGGCGCCGACCGCCAGGTACTTGCCGTCGGAGGTCTCGTAGACGCCGTAGAACGGGGCCCCGCCGTCGATCAGGTTCGCGCCGCGCTCGTCCTGCCAGCCGCCGTCGGCCAGCAGCCCGTAGAACGCCGTCATCAGGTGGGCGGCGCCGTCCACGATGGCTGCGTCGACGACCTGGCCCTTTCCGCTGGTGCGCGCCTCCAGCAGCGCCGCGAGCAGGCCGACCGCGAGGTACATCGAGCCGCCCCCGTAGTCCCCGACCAGGTTGAGCGGTATCGCCGGCGGCGCGCCGGCTTGCCCGATGGCGTGCAGGGCTCCGGTCGGCGCGATGTAGCAGATGTCATGGCCGGCGGTGTGGCGGAGCGGGCCGTCCTGCCCCCAGCCGGTCATCCGGCCGTACACCAGCTGCGGGCGCCGCCGCCAGCATTCCTCCGGTCCGATGCCGAGCCGCTCGGCCACCCCGGGCCGGAAACCCTCGAACAGG
>Ga0164306_10000446_pt1 | contig 16747 bp, 13 predicted proteins | sample Whisoiple_242_MG_FD_110213 | JGI IMG/M metagenome (GOLD analysis project Ga0164306, IMG submission 110213) | Soil microbial communities amended with fresh organic matter from upstate New York, USA - Whitman soil sample_242_MG | ecosystem: Environmental > Terrestrial > Soil > Unclassified >... | reverse complement strand
AGCGAAATTTGCTCTTTGGTATTTTAATCCACATGCTCCGTGCCCTCCAACATGGTACGGTCAACCTGCATCTGGTCAATTTAAAAATCATTGTTATTATGAACCAAAACCTGATACATGTGCGAGTGTTTATAGAGGTTAAGTTATCCAGGTGTTATGATTGATTCTGGAGTAGTATGGTGGAGCTGCGCTGCGAATCCAACATTTTAGTCGTAGGTGCTGGTAGCTAGTCCTATTTTATTCAATGCAACTCCTATAGATTATGTAACAGTGATCGCTTGAAAAAAACTTTGCCCCCACTGTAGCCTATTTCTTTAATCTTTGTTTTGATGTATTTTTATCTGGCGAAATAAAAAGGGAACTTCCTCGTTAGCAGGTGTTCCCTTTTTTATATGAAACATAATAATTATTTATCTAAGAAAATAAGATTACAAAATATGTACTTCAATTAAAGCTATGCTGTTTAGCTTCACTCTTAAATGGAGGACATCTTGCGATTTCTTGTCTATTTCATAAAAAAATAAACCACTAGGACAACCCCCAGCATATAAAAGCCAAGCACCTCTTACATACCCATCTACCCCTTACCTACTTCGGTAAGGGGTCTTTTTTATTTTTGGAGTGGACAGGCAAGCTTACTGCAGTAGCTACATAGTATCTAAAGAATCATAACTCCATTACCTAATCAGTATCTAGTTCAGTATTGTTACCGCGTTAATACAAGCTGTATACGCTTAGTGAAGCCCTTCATGGAACTTGTAAGGGAGCTGAGCCGAAGAGGCGAAGGGGGCGACCGGATGCGTTGAGCTGAAATCATGCATAAATTAAAGGCAAAAAAATTGAACGAATGAAAGAAGGTATCAACATGAGAAAAACAAAAGGATTGACCTTTCGAAAGATCATTCCTCCATCCCAAAAATCATCTCTCACGAGACCTCGTCCTTTCAAGGCGTATTCCTTTGTACCGTTTAGTCCACTAGCCATGCTTGACCCCACTATTCTAACCATAGGAGGCATTGTCTTAGGGATTGCTATCATTGAACGAATATTAGAGCGATGGGGTGTCATTGACCTTGTTGATCAGTTCGCAAAGGTGATGCGTTTTATCTTGCCTGTTACCTTTTATAGCGCCTTGATTTACTTTTTTGCGACCTTTATGTTTTGAGGAGGAATGTTCATGTTTGAAAAACTGAAATTGCGCGGCCAATTGATAAAAGCGTTTCGTACGGCGGAGATTTACCGGGTGGTAAAACGTGGAGACCGTACCTCCTATCTGTTTCCGAAAATTCATCAAATCGATAACCATCATACGTACACTCGGTACGCTTTTTCCTTACTAAATGGGATTGATCCTGATCTTTTAATGAAAAAAAGGTGGGCATTACGACAAGTATTAGGCAGCAACATTGAAATAAACGGCAGCCTGAAGAATTTCAGTATCACGGTTCATCACAAAAGCTTACCGAAGATGCTTACTTATCAATATGATTCAATTCATCCTCATATTAAGAAAATGGAGCTTCCAGTATGCATTGGTCAAGATATCTATGGAAACCCTGTTTCATGGGATTTTGCGGATTTAGAAACGTTACTGATTTCTGGCGAAATTGGTGCTGGAAAAAGCAGCTTAATGCGCGTGATTCTGACCACATGGGTGAAGAATGCCTCGCCTGAAGATTTACGCTTAATCTTAGTGGACCTTAAACGAGCCGATTTAGGGTTATTTCATGGAATTGAGCACGTCGATGCGCTTTGTTTTGAGGCAAAAGACATGCGAAAGCCTTTTGCATTGTTACGCGCTGAAATGTATCGACGGGGCGATTTACTGTTAGAGCATGGCGTGACACATATCAGCAGACTTCCTTTTAAGCTGCCTCGGATTGTAGTGGTCTTAGACGAAATGAGCATCATTAAACGAGAAACGGACCTTGTAGAGATGATCCAACAGTTTGCGAGTCAAGGTCGTGCGCTAGGTGTTCATACGATTATTGCCATGCAGCGTCCGGATGCTGATTTATTAAATTCAGCGTTAAAGGCTAACTTACGGGTACGCATCTCTGGAAGGCAGGCCGATGCCACAAATGCGAAAGTAGCCGGGGTGATAGGAGCAGAAGAAATTGATGCCGCAGCCAGGGGGCGTATGAAAATTAAAATTGATGAAGTCAAAGAGTTTCAAGCGTATTTTTTAGATGAAGAAGCGTGTAAAGAAATGCTTTCTCCTTATAAAACACGGGTAAAAGATTCTGAACCTCAACTGGAGGTCGTATCACAGCCTATCTTCGGATTATTAGAGAAGGAGGAACAGCGATGAGCTTTCGGTTATCTCAGCGTGATAAAGACATCATTGGGTTTATTAATCAGTTTCGGGCTGTAGATCGAGACTCATTAGTGGAACTGTTCTTTAAACAGCTCAAATCGCCTATTAATGCCTGTAATAGTGTGATGATACGTTTATATCGGTTAGGGATGATTGAACGCACTCAGCAGTATTCCCCAACGGTATATTTACCTGTGGATGCGAAGATTAAAAAGAACTCTCAAAAAATATTACATTTCCTTTCAATTCTAGATATCTATAAACAAATGTGTACGTATAGTGCCCCTAAACAGGTTATTGTCGAAGATAAGCCCACAGGACGAAAAGGAGGCATTGAACCAGACCTGTTTTGTATTTTTAAAGGATCTCCGTTTTGGATTGAAATTCAGAGAAATCAGTATTCGGAGCAGAAGATGCAGGCGAAGGTCACCCTCTATGAGGAGTTTTTCTTTTCGGATGAGTGGAATGACTTGCACTGGCAACCAGAAGGTCGATCACCTATCTTCCCTTCGGTTATTCTGATTACGCCTGTTCGGTATGCAGTGTCTTCAGAGCATATACGGATTATTCAAGTAGCAAGTATTCATGAACTTATGGAGAAATATAAGAGTTCTACTAAACAACATAGGGAAGCAAAACCGATAACACAGTCCTCTTCTGGTGAAATTAGAATCAACTTAACCTAGAGTGCTAAAAATTCAGCCTACAAAAAGAGCTCCTATCTAATTTTGAGCAAATGGAATAAGAAATCAGATAGGAGAAAGAAAAAGACACATATAAAAATATGCGCAAACAAAAGATAGATTCTAACATCTATGAAAGTGAACCTCTACTTTATGTTTGCATGTAGATTGGTATGGATAGATAGTGGGTAAATTTGATAGATGTAAAAAGATTTCTCCCTCCTCCTGACAAGGAAAGAAGAATCTTTTTATGAGCTGAAATGCATGATGAAACATGCCATACCGACCTAACAAATCGTAACATATCTTTATAACAAGAAGGAGGCAGTAGTGTTTCTTTTTATAACGATACTATTTCAGGTAGGTTACAGCATATATATAAATATATTTTTACTTTTTGTAATTTAAAAATATATAGAGGGGAAGTTTAATAATTGATTAAGACAAGTATTAATTTAATGAAAGTTGTCATGGATACTACTATGAAGAGTAACTTAGTTTTTATGAATTATTATCTTAATTCTAGGAAGATTGTTTTATCTAGATATAAGAAGCCTTACAAAGGGGTTTTTTATGGAGTATATAGATAAAAAAGAATACAATATCCTACTTTTTTATAGGAACTAGCATATACATGGAAAAAGAATCCTTGGCGGAAATTCACTGCCCCAAGGATTCTTCATTACATAGATTCAGTTAAGAGATATTATATTAAGTAGAGAAATAGTTCATACCAATTCTTTTTTAGACTTGCAACTCTCCTATGTGTATCTCTACCTGTTTAACCAGTGCTCCTGTATGGACTAAATTTTCCGATTGGTTTATATCTTCTGATATGACTCGGTCATCTTCTAGTGGCGAAACGTATTGTCGAAGTAATTGATATGCAGCTTCTGTACCCATTCCTGATTCTAAAGGCTTTAGAAAATCTAAACCTTGGGCACTGCACATTAACTCAATTCCAAGGACTTTCTCTGTATTGGAAATAACCTTCAACGCTTTCAAAGCAGCAGATGTTCCCATACTTACATGGTCTTCCTGTCCTGCTGTTGTAGGGATCGAATCGACTGAAGATGGATGGGAATATACCTTATTATCAGAGACTAATGCTGCCGCCACATATTGTGAGATCATATACCCTGAATTCACCCCACTCTTCTCAACTAAGAAAGGAGGTAATTCACTATGCTGAGGGGATAAAAGTCGAAAAACCCTTCTTTCAGAAATATTTGCTAACTCCGAGATAGCAATTGTTAAAAAATCCATAGCTAAAGCTACTGCTTCACCATGACAATTGGAAGAAGATATAGCAACCCCTTTTTCTCCTTCATGAAAAATCAGAGGATTATCAGTTGCTGAATTCATTTCCCTCTCCACCACTTCCTTTGCATAGTTCATAGCATCTTTACAGGCTCCATGCACTTGAGGAATTGATCGAATACTTAAGGCATCTTGGGTTCTATACTCCTTAAATGTCTCAGCAATTTTACTTCCATTAATAATTTTATGTATATTTGAAGTTGTTTTTTGTTGTCCTGGATGAAGCTTCACTTGGCTAATTCTTGGATCGAATGCATAGTAGGTTCCACGCAAAGCCTCAAAACTCATCATAGATATAATGTCAGCAGATTTAAGCAAATTCATAGCATCATAAATTGCTAAGGCTCCAATCCCTGTCATATCAACCGTTCCATTAATAAGAGAAAGTCCTTCCTTTTCATGCAATTCAAGTTCAGAAATACCTATGGACTGAAGAGCTTCTTTTCCACTCATGACTATCCCTTTGTATTTCGCTTCACCCATTCCAAGAAGAACTAAACTAATATGAGCCTGATGATTTAAATAACCTAAAGATCCTTCTTTAGGAACAATCGGTGTAACTCCTTTATTTAATAGTTTAATTAAAGCCTCCACTGTTTCTAGTCTTATGCCTGAATAACCTTGTGAAAAGTTTTGAATCATCATAACCATAATAGCTCTGACCTGTTCTGGTTTTAACGGCTCGCCTACCCCACAAGCATGGCTCATGATTAACTTTTTTTGCATTTCTTTAGACTCGGTTGTTGAAATTCTAACTTTTGAATTTTCTCCTACACCTGTCGTAATTCCATAGATAACTTGATTCTCTTCTACAAATCTCTCTACTAATTTCCTTGCTTGAATAATACACTTCTTCCTTTTCTCAGAGAGTTCTAGAGAAGCATGATGCCTTGCTACTGCTACCAGATCCTTAATGGTAAGGTTGTCTTCAATTACTACCTTCGTTTCTCTTACTTCAATCAAGATTACTCCTCCTCAATGTGATGGTATTTAATCTGAAATTAATTTTTATTAGTAAGTTCCTGTAGTCAGCTTTCCCTCTCTACAGTGCTAGCTTTTTAGAATCTAATGTCTATATAAGAGAGCAAAAGCTGACCTTATTTTGTTTAAGCTTTACGATTCATAGAGTTTAGAGTTGTCTTATCTTCTACATGTAAAGGGTTATCTTCTAAAGGATTACTTGCTTCACTTAGAGAAAGAGATTTTGTTTCAGGCGCCCACATAATTGAAACAATAGTACCTATTAATAAAATCGCAGACATTCCGATCATTGTTGCACCTAATCCCATATTATTTAAGCTCAAAGGCAGCAGAAACGTTCCAACAGCAGATCCGATCCGGCTGAAAGCTGTCAAAAAACCTACTCCCGACCCGCGTATTTCAGTTGGAAATAGTTCAGCAGGATATGTCAATGTTAGATTCGAAGCTGCTGATATAATGAAAGTAAACATTAAAAACAAAGTGATAAGTAAAATATCAGGCCTCTGTAAAATACTCAGCATAAATAAACTTATGGTCATCAATGCAAACGTTCCAATGGTAAAACTTCTCCGAGAAAGTTTTTCCATAAGCCAAAGTCCAACCAACGATCCAACAATTAGAAATATATTTAGCCAAAGATCTACTGTGAAATTTTCAGATAATCCCATGCTTTTTAATATTGAAGGCAAAAAGGTATAAATAGCGAAATAAGGAATAACAATGCAAACATAAAATATTCCTCCAAAAGTAGTGCGCTTCCAAATTTGTTTGTTAAAAAGTGATAGATATCCTTGGTTTTGCTGATGCTCTGTTATCTTTTCATCAATTTCTGCGTTTACCCCAATGTATTTTTTAACAATCTGGCGTGCCTCTTCATTACGTCCCATGCTAATAAGCCATCTTGGTGATTCAGGTGTACCAATTCTTAATAGCAGTACGATAATTGCAGGAATTGCCGATGTAGCAAGCATCCACCGCCATGATTCGTTGTCATTTGAGCCTAAATAGTGGCCGACTATGGTCGCAGCAACATACCCAACTGTCCAGAGCACATTTAAAGAAGCTAGTAAGATCCCCCGGTATTTTCTAGGCGCAAATTCTGCAAGTAAGGTTGAGCCTACGGCATAATCACCTCCTAGAGCAAATCCTATTATTAGACGCAAAATAAATAGCTCTACTGGACCATTTACGAATAACTGTAGAACAGAGGCAATAGCAACTACTAGAAAATTAAACAAATATATTTTCTGTCTACCTACACGATCGGATAACCCTCCAAGCACTAGACTACCTAAAAAGAGGCCAATTAAAGCTGAGCTGCCTATTAGCCCTTCCCACATGGAATTAAGTTTCATTTCTGGTCCAATTAGAGCAAGAGCTATACCAATAATACCAAGAGCATAACCATCGGTAAAATTAGACCCAAAAGTAAGTGCAGTAATCTTTAAATGAAACTTATTAAGTGGAGCATCATCCATTTTAAATTTGTGTTCCGCCATAAGAAATTTACCTCTCCTTCAACTGGAGTAATATTCTAATAATTTTTTGGTAATACCTTGAAAAGGAGCTTGTATTAATTCTATTCTCCATTTACTTACTCTCAGAAAATCTAACTAAGTAAGATTTTAACCAAAGTTCAAAGTAAATGAAGAGATAAATAAGTAGCCAAGCGCTTTTTTGAGAAAGCCTTGGCTTTTTCTTATGTTTCAAAAATTTGTGTATATTGATAAATAAAAATCTTGGCTATCCTGTAGTAATAATTTGATATAAGAAAATATATGTTTATAAGCATACAATAAAGTAAATCGATATCTGGGTAGTAGAGTAGAACAAAATTATTGTTTTATTAAGAAGCATGTTTGTTAACAGCTATTTATTTTCATGGTTTTATATTCTTTCGTTCATAAATTAGGTATCTCATTTTGATAGAAGCTCTTTATCCTATAGAAGAATAATGGTTACTATAATATGATATTTTCCTCATTATGCATATCCGATATATGGCTTCGTTGTCCTGGTTTTACAAATATCATAGATACCATTCCAATTATTACAGCAATGGCAGCAGCAGTAAACATAGCATTATATCCATGTGCCGCAACAAGGCTTCCTGTTAGTGTAGGCGCAATAATAGTAGCCAGGTTTGCAATAAAATGAGTTACTCCCCCAAAAGTTCCGGCTTTATTAGGCTCTGTATCAAGAACAACTGTCCAATAGATCGAATTGGGTAGGTAATTAAAGGCATTACCTATACACATTAATAAAAGTACTGAGGTCGCACTTCCAACCGTGGGGATTAGCATAAAGCAAATAGCTGTAAAAAATAAGCAAACTACTGTGAACCAGGATCTGGCTATACGTAAATTTCCAGTTTTCTCACGTAACTTATCCGAAATTTTTCCTCCTACTAATCCTGTAATAATAGCACCTACCCATGGAATCATACCTATATATGAAAGAGATGCTAAAGAATAGTTAAATTCATCTTGCAAATATTTTGGAGTCCAAGTTAGTAATAGAATATTGACATACAAAAATGCAAAGTACCCAATGGCATTCATTACTAATGTAGGGTTTTTAAAAAAATAATACCAAGGAACATTTTTGGAGTTTGTTTTTTCTAATTGTGATTCACCTTTTATTAAACTATCTATACTTCGAATTTTTTGAAGTTCAATTTTTGAAACTCTCGGATGATCTTCAGGTAAATTTGTAAATATTTTTCTCCATATTAATACCCAAACAAAACCCAACAGACCAAGAATAATAAATGTTACCTTCCAATTAGTAAACGTTAAAAGGCCCACTACGATAGGTGCGGTGACTAATGCTCCAATTGGAGTTCCAACTAAGCCAAGTGCTACAGAAAAACCTTTTTCTTTTGGAGATACCCAATTTGCCATCGTTCGGTTCATTGTAGATAAAGTAGGTCCTTCAGCCAGTCCAAACAAAACACGAAATACCGCAAAACCAGCTAATGCAGAACCCCCAAAGAACGCTGCACCTAAGTGACCAGCAAATATTGTCCCAATTTCAAATATAGACCATGTGGTTCCAGCAAGAATCCACATAAACTTAGGACCTTTCTTATCTGCCAACGCTCCTCCGAATAGGGCACCGAAAATATAACCATAGCCAAAATACCCCAAAATTGCTCCCCAGCTTACGGGATTTAAGTTGAATTCTTGAATAATTTCAGCCTGAGCGTATGAAAGTGCTCCTCTATCTATGTAATTTATGATTGTTATAATAACAATCATAAAAATAATAAAGTAGCGATAATTGTTTTTCATTAATTACTTCTCTCCTCTCTCATTTTTTCACTTTTCTTCCTGAGAAAGAAAGTTTCATAACAAATCGCTAGAGATTTGTTACTTTCAAAAGGATAAGAAAATTAATATTTTATTTTCTATTTGCAAAGCCTGTTAAAAAATTCAAGAATACATGAACTCCTGCTTTAACAGTAATTCCTGATTTATCGCGTAAGGGATCTAAACATACCATATCCATTGCTTGGACTAATGGATGTGAGCCCGCAATGTATATGGCTTCAAATAATTCATCCGTTCTCATTCCTCCTGTTGTTCCTGCTGGTACACCAGGGGCATAAGCCACATCAAGAACATCCATATCTACTGTTAGATAGATGACATCCACATTCTTGGCTAAATCATCTAAGGCTCTTTCAACTATACAAGAAATTCCTGTTTTTCTAGTTTGAAGTAAGGTCACATAATTAACCTTGTGGGTATCTGCATACTCTTTGAGAGATTTAGAGTTATAAAACCCATGCAGGCCAATATTCCAAACGTTTTTGCCTTCAACCGTACCACTCTCAATCAGGTTTCGAATGGGTGTTCCATTTGAGGGTCCGTTATCTTCTAAACTGCGTAAATCAAAATGTGTATCGAATTGAAGAATTCCTATACGTTGTTCTGGATGCGACTCTTTCCAGCCTTTTACTAACATGGCCGTAATTGAATGATCTCCCCCTAACATGATAGGCAGTGTATGAGGGTGATATTTCCGCATTGAAATCATTGCTTCTTTAATATATCGATGAGAAAGTGAAATATCTGTTACATGCTGTTTGACGTCGCCTAAATCTAAAACCGATAAGGGGGTCAAATCCGTATCATATTCAATATGATACGGATTAAACGATTTCCATAGTTGTCTCATGGCAAGAGGTGTTTCACTTGCCCCTGAGGCACTAATAGAAGATCTGGAAAGAGGGACTCCCAAAACGGTTACATCTACAGCTTGAAAATCTATTTCATCTTGCACTTCAAATGTCTCGATCCAATCACTTACCTTAGGTTCAGTTGAACGCTGTCTTTCCCAATGAAAAGAGGGACGATTAAGTTGTGGGTACGGGTACATCACATAAAGCCCCACCTTCCACAATCACTTTTCCTTTTTTAATGACAGTATCTACAAGGTTCACTGCATAGTTATACTGCAACGTTTGATAATTCGGTGCATCAAATAAAACAAGGTCCCCTTTCTTTCCCACTTCGATACTCCCCACTTCATCAGCTTTTCCGATGGCATGAGCTGCATTAATTGTACATGCCGTTAGAACTTCGGCTGGCGTCATCTTCATCGTAAGACACGCTAGATTCATAATAAAAGGTAACGATTCAGTAGGTGATGACCCTGGATTACGATCAGTTGAAAGGGCAACCGGAACTCCAGCTTCAATCATCTTTCTTGCATTCGCAGGCTTCTCCATTAAAAAGAACGCTGTACCCGGTAACAAGACTGCAATAACACCACTTTTAACCATTTGTTTAATACCTTCATCCGATGCTTGTAATAAATGGTCGGCCGAAACAGCTTCCACCTTGGCTGCAAGTTCTGCACCGCCGAATTGAACAATTTCATCTGCATGTATTTTTGGTTTTAAACCATACCTTTTTCCTGCCTCAAGAATTTGCTCCGACTGTTGAATTGTAAAAACTCCTTCTTCACAAAAAACATCGCAAAACTCAGCCAAATTTTCTTCTACAACTCTTGGAATCATTTCCTCTATCACTAAACGAACAAATTCGTCTGGATTTTCTTTATATTCAACTGGAACAGCATGGGCTCCCATAAATGTCGAAACTATATCAATAGGATGCCTTTCATCGAGCTTTTTTGCTGCTCGTAGCTGTTTCAATTCATCTTCCAGTGTCAAACCATATCCACTTTTCGCTTCAACCGTCGTAACTCCATATTGTAGAAAACGATTTAGGCGTTTGGAGGTTTCTTGAATCAATTGTTCTTCTGTAGCTTCTCTTGTACTTGTTGTTGTCTGGAGAATTCCTCCGCCTGCCTTTAGGATATCAATGTATTTAGCTCCGTTTAATCGCATCTCTAGCTCTTTTTCACGACTTCCCCCAAACACAATATGAGTATGAGCATCAATTAGACCTGGAGTAACAATTTTTCCTGAAGCATCAATCGTATTGATATGTCCATTCAACGTATGAACATAGCGTTCTGCTTCAACATCTGATCCAACAAATGTAATCATTCCATTTTCCACTACCACACTGCCATGTTCGATAATACCGATATCGGACATATCTTGAGCACGTTTTGGTTCTTTACTTCCACCTCTAACTGTAATCAGTTGTGAGGCACGTTTAATATACATAATAGATGACATACTACTCACTCCGTTTCCTTTAGTCTAATGTTGGAATGTTCATGCCTTTTTCCTTGGCTGTTTGAATGGCTAACTCATAGCCTGCATCTAAATGGCGAACAACCCCCATACCAGGATCTGTTGTTAATACACGTTCAAGACGTTTAGCCGCATCTTCCGTGCCATCTGCTACTACGACCATACCTGCGTGAAGAGAATATCCCATGCCTACGCCACCACCATGGTGAACAGATACCCAACTTGCCCCTGCGGCTGTATTAACTAGTGCATTTAAAATAGGCCAATCTGCTACAGCATCACTGCCATCTCTCATCGCTTCTGTTTCGCGGTTTGGCGAAGCAACAGATCCCGCGTCTAAATGATCTCTACCAATAACAATAGGTGCTGAAAGTTCTCCAGATGCAACCATTTCATTAATGATTTTTCCAAATCGTGCACGTTCTCCATATCCTAACCAACAGATACGCGCCGGTAATCCTTGAAATTCAATTTTTTCTCTCGCCATTTTAATCCAGTTACAAAGGTGAGTATTATATGAGAATTCACGTAAAATAACTTCGTCTGTTTTATAAATATCTTCTGGATCACCTGATAAAGCTACCCAACGGAACGGTCCTTTTCCTTCACAGAATTGAGGGCGAATATAAGCAGGTACAAAACCTGGGAAGTTGAATGCGTCTTTTACGCCTTCATCAAGCGCTACTTGACGAATATTATTTCCATAGTCGAAAGCAATGGCTCCTTCTTTCTGCATATCTAACATAGCCTGAACATGAACAGCCATACTAGCTTTAGATTTTCTTACATATTCCTCTGGATTCTGATTACGTAATGTTTCTCCTTCCGATAGAGTTAATCCAATTGGTAGATAACCATTTAATGGATCATGTGCGGAGGTTTGATCCGTTACAATGTCTGGAATAAAGCCACGTTTGATCATTTGAGGAAGCACTTCAGCTGCATTTCCAACCAACCCAATAGAAAGCGCTTTCTTTTCTTTTTTTGCTTCTTTAGCTATTTTAATTGCCTCGTCCAAACTTTCTAACACAACGTCACAATAGCGTGTTTCAATTCGTTTTTCAATACGTGTTCGGTCAACATCAATTCCAATGACTACGCCCCCTGCCATTGTAACGGCTAATGGCTGAGCGCCTCCCATGCCTCCTAATCCAGCTGTTACGGTAATGGTACCTTCGAGACTACCATTAAAATGTTGTTTCGCACATTCAGCAAATGTTTCATACGTACCTTGTACAATTCCTTGACTTCCAATATAAATCCAGCTACCGGCTGTCATTTGCCCATACATTATCAATCCTTTTTTATCGAGTTCATGGAATTTTTCCCAATTCGCAAAGGCCGGAACAATATTGGAGTTAGCTAAGAGTACACGTGGTGCATCTTTATGAGTTTTAAAAACAGCTACTGGTTTTCCAGACTGTACTAATAGTGTTTCATCCTCTTCTAGATCTTTCAAAGTGGCTACGATACGATCGAATGCATCCCAATTTCGAGCTGCCTTCCCTATTCCCCCATATACAACTAATTTCTCCGGATGTTCTGCCACTTGTGGGTCTAGGTTATTCATTAACATACGAAGAACAGCCTCTTGGACCCACCCTTTTGTATTTAATTCAATTCCTTTAGGAGCGCAGTATTTGCGCAAGTTAACTGATTGAGTATTCATCATATAGTCCCCTTTCTGTTAATTAATAGTTTATTAAAAAAACACTAACAGAAACAGAAGATAATAATCAGAATATAAGTAATATTAAAACTATAACAATCTTTAATATTACCAAATTCTTCATTAATTATAGGAAAATAACTAGATATCTAGATAAACATTTGATTTTTCCAGATAGAAGGTGATACACCAGTCTGATTTTTAAATACCCTACTGAAATAATTTGGATCCGAAAAACCTATAGAAAATGAAATTTGCTGAATTGACAGTGATGTTGTAGATAATAGATGTTTAGCTTTATTTATCCGAACATTCGTAAGGTATTGCTGAAATGTTTGTGATGTTCTCTGAGATAATACATAACTAAAATAACTTGGACTTTTATTAACATAATCAGCTACTACTATGAGGTTTAAATCTGTCCGACTGAAGTGTTCATCAATAAACCTCAAACCGAGTTCAATAAAGTCATTTTGAGTATTTTTTTGCTGAGTTTTAACTTGTTCTAAAATTTTATCAATAAAAAGTAATAATTCCTGAACAACTTTAAAAAGTACTGGTGAATTAAGAACAATATTAAAAATGTTTTGATATTGTTCCTCTAATGCTTGATTTTTTTCTAATCGATAGGATTTCATATGCCTCCGTATCTGTGCAAGAATACTAGTAAGGCTAATACGGATTAACTCAGGTTCAGGGTACCCGTTAGGAAAATTAGTGAATTTCTCATAAAGCCAATTTTTTATAGGTATTAGGTTTTCTCCCTCTAACATTTTAATCCATATTCGTTGTTCTTCAGAATTTAATAAAGGATCAAATTCTTCAAAGCTCGGGAATTCGGAAGCCTGCATAACTTGTGTATATCCCTTGTAAAATACCATTTTTAACGTCTGGATACACCTCATATAACAGGCATGTAAGGAGTCCTCAACTTTATTTATGGAGTCAATACTAATAAAAACTCCCCCGTTCAGTAATTTGATTGAATTACTAATGAATCTAGTAGAATCTATGTACAACTTGTCCATTTCAAAAACAGAAAAAAGACATACTATGTAATCACTAAATAATAAAACAACCGGTGTTTCCATAAATATGTATTCATTAATATACTTATAAAGTTCTTTTAAATCGTCTGGATATTCCGGCTTTATTATCATCATTCCTTTATAATCATTAGAAAACTTTACCTCAGTTTCTATCATCAATGATTGGTAATATCTATAATTTTCATCTTTGTTTTCTAAATGAATAGGCTTCTCTTTAAAATTTGATAGCTTTTTTATACTCTTTTCTAATGACTCTTTTAGTTTCTCAGGTAACAATGGTTTTACTAATAAATTAACAGCTTGAAGTTGAATTGCTTGCCAGGCACGTTCAAAAATTGCCTCAGTAGTGATAGCTATTATAACTCCTTGGTAATTTTCCACTTTTCTTAAGATAATCTCCCAACTGTTAGTTGAAAACATTTCTAACTCTAAAATCAATATATCTGGTTCACTTTTTTCAAATTCATTAATAAACTGCCTTGCATCTTCAACTAAACATACTTCATTAAATTTCATAGAATAAGAATTTATTAACCATTTAATACCTACTCTTTCTGTAGAGTCTCTATCGGCAATTATTATTCGCATTACTCTGACCTCCTAGAATTTAACAGGTAATAATTGAACATAGCTATTTACTCAAAAGATAAATTGTAAAAAACTAAATCTGGATAATTACTGCTCTTATTATATAAGTATATATAATACTTAGGCTCCTAGCACATAAGGTATTTAATGGTAAGTGGTCATCCTTCTTTTTTTCGAAATAGAGGATTAAATGGATTAAAAATAATCAAAAACCAATACTGTCACTTTTATAAATAAAAAGGAGGCGAGATAAAGGTGGATGTACAAAGAGCACAAGAAATTGCAGATTCAGTGGACATGGTCAATGTAATATATAATGGGAAAAGTATTTACATTGAGCATATAGAAAGAGGAATAATAGCTTGAAGACAGTTAATTTAATAGAGAATGAGGTTTATTCTCTAAAACGATTATATGGGGACATTAACTTTAAAGATAAAAATTTATAGGCAAGTTCTTTCTAAGAGGAGCTCTAGATTGGTTTAACTAAATTTTATTAATTAGTTATAGCTTAAAAGAAGGCGAGATACTTAAAACAACCTTTATCTCGAATTGATCCTAAATCGAAATATAGCAACATAATTTACATTTCCATATAACACTAAACCCCATGTTATATATCATTTACATGGGGTTTAGAATTGAAAGAAATCATCAATATCTTTTGTTTTATCTACTTTTTGAACGGTGGCCATGATCTTTTTCATTACTCTAGGAGTTGGAATATAACCTTTGGTGTTACAAACTCGCCAAATAGTGTTTCGGGAAACACCACTTCGTTCAGAAAATTCACTTTGTGTAATTCCTTCTCGATCCAGCCAACGACCAAATTTACTGCGATTCGGGTTACGCCACCAAAACACATCTCTCACTCTCCTTTTTTATTAGCTTGTCCACTTTGCACCAAATTGAATCAAAAGTGTTTGAAAAATTAGGAATAAGGAAGCGTTTTTAGCATAGAATAAGAGAAATAAGATTCCTCTACACATGTTGTCGATATTTTTGTCATAATCATATAGCATGAATACAGTTAAGACCGCCTTATAGACTGATACATAATGGGCGGTCTTTGTTATGGATATTCTTTGAAATTGAACTTCACATAAAAAAACCTTTTCCCCTACCTAGAGGGAAAAGGTTTTTTTGTGTGAATATTAGATAATGAGATGCCACCCATTGTAGCAAATTATTTTTCAAAAAAGGTTTTTAACCACTTATAAAAACTCTTCTTTTGTTGTTGTGCTTTTTTTAACGCCCGAATTTCGCGAGCCATTGAAATTAATTGACGTTCTCGTTCTTCAAATTTTGCATCGATATAGCTTTGTATCTCTTTCATTTGTGCTTCGAGTGGTTCTAAGATAAGGGTTTGTTTTTCAGTTGAAATGTTAGGTGGAGTGTCTGGTATTTGTACTAAGTTAAATTTTTTTGCAACGGTTATAACGGCTTTTTCTAAGGTCATTTCGGGATGGGCATAAATTCTTTTTAGTTCATGAAAGATAGTAACGTCGTCATTTGTATAAGCTAATCTGCCTTGTTTTTTAGTAAATTGCACACCAATTTTGGCAAAATGGAAGTTGTACTTTCGGATAGTTGCTATGGACAACCCAAGTATATCAGCTAATTCTTCGGTGGTATATGCTGCTTCTGCGGTTATGACTCTCAACATATGATCACCTCCTCTTATCAAGAGAACTATTCTAGGTATATACGTTAAAACCTTCAAATAATAAGAGGACCATATTTGGTGTCGTGCCATTTTGCCGTTAATATACCAAGAAACAGTCTTGGCTGAAAATAAGCTAGTACGTTCAACTATTTAATTATTTCATAAATTAAATAGTTGCCCCAATCCCTCATTACAATGGTTTCTCCTGCTCCAGCTTCTTTCTGTAACCACTTTTCATCTTCGTTCATATTTTTTAATTCATGTTTTACCGTTAATAATCGACAGCCTAGCATTCTCATAGCCATGGGATAATCAAGTCCACCTGCTCGATATTTGGGCTCACTTTTTCATCTTGAGTCAAGGTGTTCTTCTTCTATACCAGTCTACTCTCACTTTATTTACTTTTGATATTCATAGACAACAGGAACTTGATCCATTTTGACCGTTTTAGCCACGACATAACGGCGGTATCCATCTTTTAAGATCTTCGATCCTTTTTCAATCGTCAACGGCTCATCTAAACGTCCTGTACGCTTCACAAAATCGATAACCTTTTGCGTTTTTTCAGGGTTTGGGCGTGTCTTTAAGAACTCTTCAGGAACGATAATATCATCAAAGTTCAATAGATCCTGAGTTCCCTTCGGTTGGTTTGATAGTGTTGTCTTTTTTTCCTCAGCCTTTTTCTCTTCTGTAGGTGCTTGCTGTACTTCTGGCTGAATAGGCTTTACTTCTTTCTTCTCTTCCTTTGCTACAGGCTGAGAAACAGGTACTTTTTCTTCTCCCTGTTTAGTAGATTTCGT
>Ga0164306_10000443_pt1 | contig 16750 bp, 17 predicted proteins | sample Whisoiple_242_MG_FD_110213 | JGI IMG/M metagenome (GOLD analysis project Ga0164306, IMG submission 110213) | Soil microbial communities amended with fresh organic matter from upstate New York, USA - Whitman soil sample_242_MG | ecosystem: Environmental > Terrestrial > Soil > Unclassified >... | reverse complement strand
GATATACTTGTGTAGCCTATGAGACCAATTAGCGTTATCAGTACTATTATCAAAATGGTAGTAGTTAGAAGAATCAATATTCTATTTATTCAAGTATGTTCATTTTAACTTGTCGATTGAAATTTTCGCCACCGAAATTAATGAGGATTTCCACTTATCTGTATAATTAAGAATCTACATCAATAACGCTTAGCACTTACTTATACGGAATCAGATCTTGTTCTAATTTCTAATCCAAATGGTTAGATTTTTACATACATCGCAATATCCGGAAAAACAGTATTTGTTTATTTGTTACCATCTTACAACGGCTATTGAAATATTATGAATATCTAGATCACATATTAATTTAAAAGTTATGCTAATACAATTTTATAGTTATTGCTGAAAGGCAAGGTTTATAACAAAATATATCAAGTCCTTCTTGACTATTTATCAGGTCCACAATTACACAATATCATAGGCATATTAGGATAATTCCAAGGAATGAATGGATATTCTATGCTGAAGTATCAACTAACCGTGTGTCTGATTTAAGCGTATTTTTGCCAGTTATGGTGTCGGATATATTCTTTTTTGCTTTAACAACGTTCTCTCGATAGAGGTCTATTCCTAAAAAATTTCGTCCAAGAAGAACAGAAACCATTCCAGTTGTTCCTCTCCCTGCGAAGGGATCTAAAACCCAATCTCCTCTTTGGGTAGAAAACTTGATTATATTCGCTATTAAATCTTCTGGAAATATTGCAAAATGCTCATTGCCATGATGAGCTTTGGTAGAAATTTCCCAAACATTTCCTGGATTTTTACCTGTCGGATTGCATACAGCAAATATAGGATAATGCCTATGATCGCCTATTCGCTTGCGCGTTGCATGACGCTTAAACTTACGATAACAGGTGGGGCAAAATTTCTCTGGATCATATCCATAAGCGCGAGCTATGTCGACAGTTGTAGGAAGTTCGTTAAACGGTGTATCTGACTGTGAATTATGAATAATTTGTTTGATCTTCTTAATTTTAGCCTTGTCTTGATTTGATGATTCATATTGGATCATATCCCGAGGTGGTAGCTTGTTTCTTCCCTCTCTAGCTTCATTTCCCTGTATCCTGATGCTATTCATATTAGAGAAGCTTTTTTCGTTCTTCGACAAAAACAACACTAGTTCATAGGCCTGTGAAAAGTTAGCTGTTGAGCTAGATGAAACATTATTTTTCTTGAACCAAATTATATCTTCTCTTATTGTATATCGCCTTTGAGTTAATTTGAGAGCAAGTCGATGTGGTATTAGCAATTTTCTATACCTGTGTCGCGTGTCACCTATCACTATCCACAAACTCCCGTCTTCTGTTAAAAGCTCTCTACAAATCGCAAAGATATCGGCTAGCTTCTCAATAAAAATGTCATCAGTTTGTTCTTGCCCTATTTCGCTTGGGTCCATCCCGTAGTGTCTGTGTCCGTAATACGGTGGAGAAGTTACGATTAGCCTATACTTTCCTAGTTCATTTGGATTATTCAGTAGATTTTTCAATATATCATAACAATTACCATTGAGAACTTGATAATTCACGCTTTTTATTAATCCTCCATTCTCAAACCTGTGTGTCTTCCCTTCTCCTTATTTGATTTAACTAATTTACTTTTACCCGTTAAACATGTGCAGTTAATAAGACAGCTACATGAAGGATAGCTGTTCTTGGTCGTCGAAAGTAGAATAATCCCGATAATCAACTATAAAAAATTAGCATGAAATATTCGACCTAATTATTTCGTATGCTCTTGCAGCATCCTTATTTCTCATTATTAATACGATTTCATTAGAAGTAAGAAAGGCATCATGCAGTGGAATATTGTTGTTATAGAGGATATTTAATATTTTGGACATTATATTATACGGATTACGTTTAAGATGCTCGTTGTCTTCTATCCTATTAGTGTCAATTAAGTGAGAATCATCATTCTTGTCATTATCACTAGCACGAGAGGTAGATGGTAAAGTAATACTTATGCGAGAAAGACCTTCATTGATTCTATGGCTAAATTTGCTAGAGACAACAGAAATCAATTTTCTTACCTCGGTGATGTCTTCAGCAAATAATCTTAAGTGTTTATTAGTCTGAAACAAACTATACCTTGCTTCCTTCTCAAGAATTTCTTCCAGCATCTCAGAAATCTCGTCATTAAAAAACTTGTCTTCAACGTCGATACCGAACAGACCTATATCAACAATGCTATCGGTTAGGGACATTCTTGCACCATTAAATAAAGTTTCATTTTGTTTGGCGAGGGTTTGCGGAGTACTATTTCTTTGAACTCCGTCTGCCTGTTTTTCACCAATATGATGCACATGTCCATGTTGACTGTCCTGTCTTTCGTTTTCTAGTGAATCAGCTAATCGTTTTATCACCACAATTACTGTACCTAAATTGACAGTAGAGCCTACTAGTCCCTCAACTTCTGATTTGATTCTTTCTGCCAGCGCTGTATAGTTCGCAATCCCGAGTTGGAGAGCACGAAGATAAATTTCATTGGTCGATAGTACGTGTCGTATGGCTTGGGTGATAGTCATAGATCGATTTAGGAATGACATGACTTGAATCAAATTATATTGGAATATCGAAGTATTAAGCTTATCGATTAGTTATATACATTTATATATGTAATAGGTATTACACTATGTAATGACAAATAACATATCTCCGTGGAAATTTGGTGGATTCGGTTCAATTTTTGAGGAAATGGACCGAGAATTTGCTAGGACAGAAGAGACGATGGGTAGAATGTTTAGAAGTATGCTAGAAAACATCTCGACACAAGATAGTCCCTCCTCGTATTATTATGGATATCAGATCACAGTAGGACCCGATGGCAAGCCTCATATCAAAGAATTTGGCAATGTCAGACCATCAGTCAAGGGTTTAGTGAAGCATAAGGAAAACAGGGAAGCATTGGTGGACTATTCTCTGGATAAGAAGAACAATCAAATAATCATAACAGCAGAGATGCCAGGAGTCAGTAAGGAAGGCATTAAGATTAGTATTACTCCAAAGAATGTATCAATACATGCCGAGAAGGGAGAAAAAAAGTACCAAAATGAAATCCCAGTAGACGTTGAATTGGATGATAAATCTGCAAAAGCCTCCTACATCAACGGAATATTAGAACTGAAAGTAAAGACAAAACAGTTGACTGCCACCTCGTCTAAATCAATCGGTACCGATGTGAAAGTAGATTAAAGGATATGTGATCCTCAGGGCCATTTCCTCAATTTTTTAATATCAATTTTCTGGTAATTTGCATCATAACCGAGTATGTTTTTACATAATGGAAATTAAAGCAAGTATTATTTCGAACATGTTACTGATTCAGTTGTTCCATGGTTGACCATCTTTATAATGTGATCGTATTCTAACCGATTACTTTTTTTTGAGCTTGTACGTAACAAATTCGACTTCATGTTTTGGAATATTACCATGAGGCGCATGTGATTTCTCTTGTTTGTGGGAAACTGTTAACTGTCCTACTTTTTTATTTTTCTCTAATCGCTCCACCTTGTAGTGACATGAAAAGCAATAATTACACTTTAAACAAATGTGAGGAGTTCGCTTCTCACAGTCAGCACATACTCTATATGAGAGCGGAGGATACTCTGTAAAATATTCATGCATCTATGAGATCGATCATTCCTCTCCTTGCTGCGTAGATAACACATAGAGTAACTAATGGAGACGGAGGGGGAATGAATTCCTCAATCTCATTGTTATTTTTATCTTGGGAATGTCAGTCAAAAAATGACCATGTTTTGTCTCTGAACATCTACAATTTCTATCAAGAATTGTCAATCAATCCAATAGATCAATAATTAGTCTATGTTAATCTTCGATTTTATATTCTAACTAAATTTTTTGCCATGTTATATTGGAAAAGCTAGTGCTAATCTGGTCCACCTGCGATAGTGACACGGGATCGGATCAAGTCAATTCTCACAATTGCGGTCATTTACACAAACGATTCTCTGTCATATATCAAATCCTAAGATTAGCCACAAATCTATAATTGCCAGGCCATCTTGTATACCTTAACTGACTACTCGAAACTCTATTCCTTTTTGTTTCAGAAATTCGATTAACCTGTTTGCATGGCTTTCGTTTTCCATCTCGAGGCTCAAATAAACTCCTGCACTACCAGCCGAAACATTGGAGCTCAATCTATCGTGTTCTACTTCGACAATATTGAGGCTTAGCTCAGCGATGCCATCAACTACGGTCTTTAAAGCCCCAGGTTTGTCTGGCAATTGAATAAAGATCTTTAGCATTCTGCCCATCTGCATAAGACCTTTCGTCACAACCTGTCCAAGCAAGTACATATCAACGTTTCCACCAGATAAGATTGAAACAATATTTCTGTTATTATCATGATGGCCATTTGAGAGTAAGTATGCTAGACTAGCTGCGCCAGCAGGCTCTACCACTAATTTCATCCTCTCCATTAACAAAAACATTGTTCTAACTATAGCAGAATCTTCAACTAATACTATATCATCTAAATATTTTGAGGCTATCTTATACGTAAGCTCACCAGGAGATTTCACAGAAATACCATCTGCGATAGTGAATCCAGCTTCGATTTTCTGTAAAGAACCCTTCATAAGTGATTGTTTCATGGCAGGAAATGCTTTAGATTCTACCCCTATGATCTTTATGTCTGGTCTTCGCGATTTTACTGCAATCGCAATGCCAGCTGCCAGACCACCGCCTCCTATTGGTAGGTAGATTTGGTCAATATCATTTAGATCTTCCAATATCTCCAAACCTATTGTTCCCTGTCCAGCTATTACCTGTTCATCATCAAAAGCATGTATAATTGTGCGATCCTTACCTGCAATGTTTTGTGCAGCAACCCACGATTCATCATAGTTCATACCACGTAAGATCACTTCTGCGCCGTACGATCTTGTTGCTGCTATTTTAGCAGGTGAAGCGTTTTTGGGCATCACGATAGTACATGAAACGCCCTTTCTTGATGCAGCATATGCTACTCCCTGTGCATGATTGCCAGCAGATGCAGCTATAACACCCTTTTTTCGCTTTTCATCTGCTAACGTATTTAACTTAACATATGCACCCCTAACTTTAAACGAACCTGTCATTTGCAATGATTCAAGTTTTAAAAAAACATTGGTTCCTATAAGCTTCGAAAAGGTAGCTGATCTCTGTAATGGTGTTTTCCTTACACTGTCATCAAATAGATCTCTGGCTTTAAATATATCATCTATAGTAGGTATTTTAGGTTTAGCAGTCAATTCCCCAATCACCATTATCTGGATCTAATAGGGGATTTCTATCGATTCCATAATTATGTTTTTTGGCCTTATTCTTAAGAAGAAGGTATTAAGATCGATAATTACGTTACTTGGTCTAAGAATAATAATCCTATGTCACGAATTCCAATCGAAATGTGATCTTCTAAATATAGAATTCATTTCTGATTTGCTATCACAATATCTTCTATAATTTGCAATACTTTCCGTTCGTATATTTAGGGTATGTCCGTTCTAAAGATTTGGAGATTTTTGCAGTAGCACCTCAATTTAACTGACCAACTCAGACTAGACGTGAATTGTTTTACAGAACTCAACTATGTTGATCACGTGAAATTTGAAAGCTGTATTAGAAATTACTACAGTATCTCAGCTATGAGATGGATTTGAATGCGAATCTTTAATGTCTGTTATCAAAATGGATATTGATTCTAGTAGAATGAATACTTCTTTCTATGAATATTTACAAATTGGAATATAGCAAAACAATACTATCTAACATGACCTAACTTAAATTTTAGTACTAATATTGGATCATCATAAATACTTTAAACTTTTACTAATCTTCACAATATGAAATACAGAAGTAGAACTGACATAGTTCATTTGATTTTGGAAGCTGCTAATGGAGGAGCAGCGACAAAATCAAAGATAATGTACAAAGCGTTCTTGTCCTTCGGACAATTAAAGGAATATTTGATGGTGTTAATCGAGAACGATCTGTTGGAGTATGAGGACGGACAAAATACATATAGGACGACTTCTAAAGGAATAAGATTATTACAGATCTTCAACAATATGGAAGAATTGACTCCAATAACCTTGAAGTAAATCTTTTTATATTTGTACAAGGTATGCTGCTCGAAAACTCGAATGCATTTACGTATATGCCTAGAGCATGATGTTAATTTGGAAATAATGAAATCGTAATATTTGGAAATTAATATAGACAACAGACATTGAATCTTTGATCTACTCATTAGTTAGTTTTCTATAATTACTTTAAATCCGTTCTGAGGACTGTGAATACTAAATACTCTTGTAAATCACAGTTATTCATAGTGTGTATGGCTAACTACCCACTTAATAGATAGTGTATCTAAGTTTGATATTACATGGCATAACAAGAATAGAAAACAAGGACTATAAAATACTAATTGATGCCATATTTTAATCTATGAAAGAATCTTCCTAATATTTCCAAGTTACTCTTCAACATTACTCTTCAACATATTACCTGCTTCCTCCCTTCTCGCATCTCTTATTCTTCCATTTTGTCATGGCTCGACTTCCATGGTCCTTGAGGATTTTTTACCTGAAATTATATGATATCTGTTATACCAAAACAAAGCCCCTGCCATGATTATAAAGTCGGTCACGTAGAATAAATCCCAGAACACTAAATGTCTGAAATTTCCATTCACATAATCTATAACATACCCATCATCGGCTATCGCGCTTAACAATAAGGATAACGAAGAAAGAAGCCATGGAACGTAATGACGTATGTCATTTCGCAATGTAATAAGTATCAAAATAGAGGGAACGATCAATATCAAGTCCAAAACTGGATACGCGATAGTTACAATTAGGGCCTGAAAATCTACCCGTTCTTCCGGATTTGTAAAGGATTCTGACGATGAAATTAATAACATGTTGAAAATGACGAATGCAGTTGCTATTATAACGATAAGGATGATAACAATTTTTGTTTGAGTTCTACTAGAAGGATCGTAGGTATTTCTTTCGTTTCTCAATGATCGAAGAATAATAGACAAATGTAGCGCTAGGAATATGTAACCCATAAACCATAAGCCATCTGTAGAGGATACAAGCATCTCTTCTTTACCATGAGTATAGTGTGAGTATAGCAGTGAGAGATCTGCAGCGAACCAGAAGATCAGTCCTATTGTTACACACATAATTGATTTACCGTGAAGATCATGAATTCCGTATCTATATACTGCAATAATGCCCAAACTGGACGCTACTGCTGCAGATATATTCATCATCCAAAGAGCTGTGTGGGTTCGGTTAAATGGATCCGAAAGTAATATAATGGAATTAGCAATCACTATTAGAATCAAGATAGATATGAAGAGTAGTTTTAGAGATGATTTGTGATAATGCTCCATTGTTTTTAATTTCTTGGTCAGATAAAATCTAGAAATTATATGAATTCATCTAGCATATAAGTAAATAGGACCAATAGTTATATTAGGTGCTGATATTTTCATCACAGTGGCTTCCAATTTCACTTAAATATGACAACACTTTTCAATCCGAGACGTCATGGAACTGGGTGAAGCATATTTGCAAGATTCAGGAACAACTGCCAATAGAACATCATCAACATCTTCACATATGTCAAAAGTATCATTTCCAATACTCTCATTCAAACTGCCATTTGCCCTCAAACTAGATCAAGTCGAAGCAGTAGATGCATGGATATCATCCGGCTGCAAAGGATCCATAATATATAGTACTGGGACTGGGAAGACCGAAATAGCCTTTGAATGCGCAAGAAGGGCAGCAGAACTAGCTGCTAGAAAGTTAGTACGATTAAAACACACTAAGGATAACGAGTCATCTAATTACTCTATAGTCACGCCTGATCAATTTAAAGTCCTCTTTTTAGTACCTCGTATTGTTTTAGTAGAGCAAAATGTTAAGAGGCTTATCAGATATGGTATAGCCAAAGAGTATATAGGAACGTATTTTGGAGAACGGAAACAGAACCGCCATATCACTATTGGTACATATCAGAGCATAATAAATAACCGTGATCTCATTTATGACTTTGATTTGATAATATTTGACGAGGTTCATTTAGTAAGTGATACAACTAAGATGTTAAGGAATATATTTGATACAGTAAGTTCTGGACTAAGTCGGCACAATAATCCTAAACCCTCGGCTTTGTTAGGCTTAACGGCGACAATAGATGAAGCAGATCCTAAATATAATACCATCTTATCACTGATGCCAATTGTAAAAAAATATATGATAAAGGAAGCGGTGACGGATAAACGATTGGCAAGGCCGGTCGTCATCCCAGTCAAAGTAGAGCTCACTCCAGACGAAAGGAAGATCTATGACATGTGCTCCATCGAAATCAGAAAGGTTTCACAATCTCTTAAATCCTCCAATCCCAATGTTATTGCTTCAATACTCAGACAAAGAGGATTCAGATCTAGACTGGCAAGAACATGGTTCGCCGAGGTTAGAAAGAGAAAAGGCTTGATTAATTGTGCTGAAAATAAACTATTAGTTGCAGCTGATATAATCTCAAGACATCCCTATGAAAGGATTATGGTATTTAGTGAAACTATAGAGTCAATTCAGAAGTTAAGAGAAATATTATTAAAAAATAATGGAATAAACTCTATGATAATTGATAGCAGTCTAAAGATAAATGAAAGAGAAAAAATTTTATCGGTTTGGGGTAAGGATTTTTTTCCCTTGCTCTCAGTTCATACACTAGAAGTGGGTTACAATGTGCCGGAGGTTAGCATAGCGATAATATTAGCAACGACATCAAACATAAATCAAGTAGTACAAAGAATAGGTAGGGTGGTAAGAAAGACTGAACAGAAAGAAACTGCACTAATCTATACCATTTATCTTTCACATACACAAGATTACAGCACGCTAAAGATGATAAAACAAGCAACAAAGATAGATAGAGACTATGATACGAGGATAAAAAAACAGGAAAGTAAGGATAATAGTATAAAATATAATCACGGTTTAGATAAATATTTCTCCTAGTCCGTCAAAACTATACCTGTAACACTTCTTATGCCTGGCTTGTCTGGATATACGATACTTGGACTAAATGTAGCAGTAGTGATAACTAATCTGCTGATCACAACCTGAAACTATCATTTAGTTCCCAGGAACTTATTGTACATAGTGGCTTCGCATTGTTGTTTGGCAAATTGATCTGCAACTATTGAAGAATTAAGACAAATCTGCTTCATTGATAGTTGTCTAGAATTAGAGGCTAACGATCCGTTTGGAAAATTGGTAACATTGGTAGAGGCAAATTTACTCAAATGGGTTTGATTGGTGTTATTTGGAGCCCTGACACTATCACTTTGATTAAAAAAAGAATTCGCAAGATTTTCTACAAACGAATCAGAGTATGCTGTTTGTTGTATGTATGAAAGGATACCGTATGCCAACACTGAGATTGTTATCATCGTTATAGCCAGAATATTCAAAGTATGGTAAATAGTGTAGTTATTACTTATCTATATCTATTACCGGAATTATTTATATCACTTTGAGACAAGCTCAAGAAGTAAGAGAAAAATAACAATAGTTGGTGACCGTGCTACTAGATAAGGATCAGGTTTCTTGCGAGATCTATCAGCACAATTGCAAAAGAGACGGTTTTTTGTTTGGAACGATTTGATTTCTTAGATATTGACAAAATCTTAAGTCCTTGGCAGGAGTGACCACGCATTTGCCTCTTTATTAACAACCTTAATTTTTCTACGTTTGCAGATGCATACCTTGGATTGAACAGAGTAGCATCCATCACTCTACCAGTTTCAATCATTTCTTCCTTTAATATCCTGTTCTTGCAACGATTCTACAAATTTATCGAAACATGTCTCATCCTTCTCCGATACTACTTTAGAAACTGGTACAGTAGATATAAAACACGCTTCAACTTTCAGCGCACCACCTCCAAGTGGTACTGCATATAATTCGCAAATGATCCTAAACATGTTTGAGTTTAACCATGTCCATAACCGTTTTGTTGCCACATGAGTTGTTGTAGATATTAATGTTACAAAATTAGCATCAATGATAATAGAGCCTGGACAGGAATGATATCGAATTGGCTTATTTTCCAGGCATCTAACCAATTCTTAGGATAACGACTTAACGATTCTTTATCCTCTTTTAACAGAGCTTTGTTTAATTTCAGAAGATATGTGTTTGTTTTATTCGCATCCACACATAGCGAGTCAGATTGTCCAATCTTTATTACTGCAGGGATAATAAGGTGGTCAGGAATGAATAGTTCAGTTAAAATAGTTCGGTTAAGCTCTTGCCTCCCTTAGTGAGAGTAGCAATATTTTACTATCTTTTCCTCATGTTTTCTAACGTAGAATAATTCATTACAACCTATTCGTAGACCTTGGTTTGCACTCCATCCTAGCGGCTGTAACGCGGAGAATTCATACCCTTAGATTAAGATGTGAGTGTAATTGCTCATTGAAAACCGACGAAAGGCTACTTTTATTCTTATGTGAGAGGATGACTCAAGCCATTGTTTGAAGGAAACCTGCAGTTGACCGTAACTACCAGGTGCTGGCAGGTTATCAACCCAGTTCCAGAAATCACCATTTAACGAGAATCTAAGATACTACACAATGTCTGCAGTACTTGTGCTTTCAACCTCAATATGTGGTATACCTAACGAGCTTTGTCTGTAGGATACATCTCCTTTGAAAAAACAATTATGCTGGTTGGTGTCTGTGCTAATGGAAACCATTTCCCTTTTCTTGCCTCACAATTCCCCTGATTGTTCCGTGTAATGCAACAAAATGTCTTAGAGCATTCCATATCCGCGCTCCATCCAACGATTGCTCATCACAAAAGCTATATGCCCTTCAGGGAGTCAAAAGCCATGCGAACGTTATTGAATATGAGCAAGATCACTCAATCCTGACCACTCTTTAAATATGTACGCTAAGTCCAGTATAACTCCCTTCGCAGTGGTCATCTCCTCTAATGTTCGAAGTAGATAGGTTCTGTAATCATGTGTCTCTTTATTATGAATAAGCTGTTTTAACCTTGGGTAAATTTTGATAGTTCCCATATGCTGGATTTCCAACTATGGTATGGAAGTTACACGATGGATTATCTTTCACACGTTCTTTAGCCCAACTAAAAACGTCCGCTGATATGAGAGTTATTTTACCATCCGTTATCAACTTTGCTGCATGTAGCGGCAATGGATCTATTTCTACACCGACGATGCTAGCATATGGATAATGTTTCACAGATTGCTCCAAGGAACCCCCCATGTCCTGCCATTGGATTTAGGATCGAGGTAGGAGTACCACGAAGTCCACATAATGTTAATTCAGCTATATGGGTAAGTGTAAAGTGTTGACCCAAAAAATTCGAATGCTCGCCGGTTCTAGCTAGGAGGTCTTCATATAGATTCTATGGTTGCAGATATTTTTGTCGCCTGCTCCAAAGAGAACTAACTTACCGGACCCCACTAGAGGGGTTGATCAATAAGCTTGTTCCTACGTTTAAGCCAACTATCCAATTCCTTCTTTGTCTTGAATAATAGTTGCTTATTGACCTCCTTGAACCACTTTATGGCCAATGTGTAATTATTTAGTACTAACTCCTTTTGACCCATTATCCTATTCTTTCCTTCCTGGCTCTTTCTACTGGAAGAGCTACATAGGAATATTGACCTGCTGTGAATGATAGAACTACATCTGATTTGAGCGTAGTAAAAATAAATTTAGATTCAATTCTGCCTTTGAGATCGATACTCCATTTATTGTTAGGATTAGCCTTTTCGACTTCAGACGTCTGAACACTAAGTATCTTTGCTTTCTTGTTCCCCAAAATGTCTCCTATTACCGCTTGGCGAGGCATCAAATCAGCGCCCTCTTTAAAGCAAGATCGATATGACCCATTTTCATTCAATATAGAAAGGTACTTTCTAAGGGAACTTTTCTTACCAAGGGTAGAAAGCTCAAGTACCAGTGGTTTTTCTGTAAGTGACATATCGCTTTATCCTCATTTAGGGTATCTTCATTAATGCCCCACTCCATCACCCGGCACATAGATCATATTATTGTTGACCTTCGGCTCTCCTACACCAAATTAGGTATGGCCATTTTCACGACGCTTCGCCTTAATATTATTGCTAACACTATTGAGACTACTGAGAGTATTACTGCAGAGAGAAATATTAGATTAAATGAATCTGCTGAAGGGAAATATTGTGCAATTCCATAGATATTTAATAATGATTGATGTGTCTGCATAAACATTCCTGCTAACGCTGGACCTATCGCAGCACCAATGATTCTCATAAGAGTACTCATACCCAAAGATATGCCACTAAATTGTTTCGGGGTTGACAAAATAATTACGTTCATAGCCCCAACACTAGTCAAAGATAATCCTGTTGATAATATCGCGAGATTAGTTGAAACTAATAACTCTGTAGAATGGAACACAAGCAAACCAATAAAACCTGCAGCAGTTATACAAGTGCCAAATATTATTGGTTTTAATGAGCCTAATTTTGATACGATATACCCAGAAGTTGGACCAAATATTAATAGCACTATGGCAAAAGGCAGCTGTACTTTTCCAGTACTGATTGCATCTTCTCCAAATCCAACTGGTTCAGGATTTCTTACTAGAATTGGTATTGTCTGAAAGACCATAAACATGGATAGTCCAACTAGCATAATGATCAAATTCGCAGGAAGTATGGACTTGTTGAGCATTAATCTAAAATCTACTAATGGATATTTAGAGCGTCTTTCAACGACTATAAACAGTATGAATGAAATAATTCCTCCGGTGATAAGGAATGGCAGTAGTGTGGTTGAAGAATTAGAAGAATTATTGCTATTGTTACTATTAGTCATGTTAGTAGCAGTTGCACTATTACCACCTGATGTCTCGATGAACGTTAATACTAGCAGAAATAAGGTTATTGTAGCAGCTAAAGTAACAGCACCTTTTACGTCAATTTGATTTGCTATTCTTTTACTACTGCTCTCGTAATTTTTGTTAGTTCTTCTATCTTCAATATTGTTGTTGCTATTGTTATTGTACCTATTATTTTCTACAATTTTGGATTGTTTCTGTATGTGCTCTTCTTGTTCTTGTAGTTGCGGTTCTCCATCGTCCACATTAATAAATCGCCTTATTATCAAAAGTAGGACAATTGCAATAGGAATGATTGTAAAGAACGTACTTCTCCATCCATAATTTTGAATGATTATCCCTCCTACAGCTAATCCAATGACAGCTCCAGATGCAAACATAGAAGTGATCACTCCCTGACCAATAGAAATTTTTTCTCTTGGAAATACGTCTCTTACTATACCAAAAGCAATAGGAAACATCGACATTCCTATTCCCTGAATTGCCCTAGCCACAATCATAAAGTATATGTTTGTGGCAAATGCCGACAAAGAAACTCCAACAGCATAAATTACCATTATGATCAATAGAATCTTCTTTCTTCCGTAGATATCTGATAACTTACCAGCTATAGGTGTCATAACAGCACCTGCAACAAGATATGCTGTAAGGATCCAGGAAGACATACTGTAGGATACATGAAAGTCTTTGATAAGATCTGGAATAGCAGGTATCAACATAGTTTCTGCGTACATTACCATAGTTGCAATGCAGCTTAGTAAAGCTAATACTTTCCATGCGGAAGCAGGAATCTTTACATTATTCGTTTGGGAAGAAGTATATAAATTAGAAGATGAATTACTGTTGTTCCCATTATCATTATAATTCTTAGTATTAATTTCGTTCCTATTTTTGTCGGACGATGGCTTCATTTTAAAAAACCTTTATTTTACTAATTTTTCTTATTTGTTCTGATTGTTGTTGAAGATGTTAATGCACTAGTTGTTGTAGCGACGGCAATATTTTTCGGAGTATTGGCAGTTGAATCTTGGACTGTTACTGTATTATTGCTATTATTATCAACAATAGCACAATCAACATCGTCAAATTCAGTCCTTAGATTTAGCCATATCTTGTCTAAAACATCCCGCATGATGGCGATATTCTGTTCTGATATATCTCTGACAGAAATTTGCCTTATTCTAAAGGAACATTCTAGCATCTTATCCCATAATGCATCTGCTTTTTCTGTACGATAAATTCTATTATTCCTTCTATCATCCGTATCTACTTTTCTTATTAATAACCCTACCTTTTCCATTTTATCTATAATCGGAATGAGTGTCGGACCTTCTAATCCTAGCCTATCAGCAATCTCTTTTTGAGTTAAACCATTTTGATCTACAAGCATTACAATTACCTTCCATTGACTAAAAGTTACACCTACTTTGTCACGTAATTCTGTATCAAATGCCTTGGCGAAGGCTTTTGCTGTCCTGTTAACTTTAAATCCTATATTATTTTTATAATCATATTTTTGCATGTTATGATATCTAATTAATAGTATGCTAATTAATAGTATATAAATATTTAATTATTATTTGGATGTCGAGTAATACCGAAATAAATAGAATACACATTCTATTTGCTTCAACTCTTGATCAAAATAATATCACTAACTCCTACCCCCTCAAAGTGATGCCAAAAAATAAAGGGGGTTTCATAAATTCTGAACATGAAGTAGAATTGAGATAATTTAATCTATAGATCATCAGTATTCCCAATTCCTTATTTATAATTGCCATTATTTTGGCACAACGATTTCTTCTAGATCAAATAATTCGAAATCCTGCACGACCCTGTGATCTATATAGCGGTAGCTAACCTGCCAGCAAAACTTACAAGGCCGTGACGAGTGGGAGAACGTCTTTCGATGCTTGTGGATTGTTTGGAACGAACATCGAAACTCCCATTGGCAAGTATCTGAAGCTATAGTCCGTATCAGAAGTTTGGTAAACTAATTGTTTGATAGAAGGAACAGCCAATTTTTCTACCATCAAATATGGAGAATCCAATTGCTTATAATGGAATATATATTTGGATCCGCCTTTATTTTGATCAACATGTTCTTGCAACATCCGTTACTCTAGATTTTAGAGGATAAAAAAAATAGATGCAAGTTAAGCCAGCTCAAGATCTTGAAAAGAATACTGCCAGTTTTAAATACAACAGGCCGTTATTTTGGGGCCATTCAAAGCAGTTATTCATAAAAACACGAATATTATTTAATTCATAAATTTATCTGCGAAATATCTAATTATGTATTCTCAGAGTAACTATTTACTGTAGCTGCAAAAAATCAAGTGAGTCAAAAGTCATGTTAACATTTTCTTCTCCTTTATCCTAATATTCTTAAATGAAACATGGGAACCTGCATGATGATTTTGAATTCCAATATATCCAACAGTGAGTCTGTTGCCTGTAAACTCTGGTATTACTTTTTTACCATTTAACATAACACTATATTTTTGGTTTGTTATTTCTATCTCAAAGGTATTCCATTGGCCTATTGGTTTTGATACTGCTGCGTCTGAGGGAGAGGCAAAGTTGTATATTGCACCTGTTTTATGAAGAGGATTGCCATCAGGCGCCGCCATATCATCAATTTGTATCTCATACCCTGTATTGACAGCTATCATAGGATCATTGTTGGATTTGAAAATCTGACAAATACTCCTGAATTGTCATTTATACTACTGGCTTTCCAATCAATCTTTAGTACAAAATCCTTGTACTTCTTTTCGGCATACCATAGTAATCCCATTCCCCCTTCTGATCGCAATGATTTGTCGTATTCAACAAGTACAAATTCTACAGGACCGGCCATACGCCAGCTATCCATGCTTAGTCCATCAAACAGGTAGAAGAATTCATTACTATCGCTGTTGTTATATTTCATATTTTGTAAGATAGCCTAGGCGTGGTAGTACTAGTGTATTCTCTAATAAATGACGGCGCTCCTTTCATAACAGATATACTTGGTTTCATACTAAACGCACCTAATTATAGATGGTTAGTGCCTTTGGATTAACTGTCCCTTTTTAGTCTAGTGGAGTTTTGTTGATCCAATCGTCAAATATGTTAGGAACATTATTTATCTAGCAATGATACTTAAATAGATGCTACGCAGACGGCACAGAATTACTCTTTTTCTCATAACCACGTCGTTATTATACAAATGACTGTCCTCATAATTAGATAATGACCTATCCACTGCTACATACAGTGATTCATGTAATCTATACTCTGCATAAACTCGAATACTGGACTGCTATATGAAGTTGTATGTATGGCAGCCTTCAGAGAGAAAATGTTAGATAACCGACACTACAATATCTTAGTATGATCCATGTTCCAAAATCTGAATTATCGGAGCTTACAATTGCACTCGTCATTCAAGCTAAAATTAAACTCATTCCCATCATTAGAAGAGTACACAGCACCAAAAATCACCACCATCTTCAATATGATTCTCTATCGCTCCTAATGCAGAAGAGGGAAAATCACTGGCAACAATAAACCTGTGGCCAGAGTTGCCATTAGCGGAATGGAAAGATACTTACGAGACGCTACATATGTGGACCCAGATTGTTGGCAAGATCCGGCTTAGACTCACTCCACTAGTGAATCACTGGTGGAACGTTACTTTGTATGTAACACCTCGTGGACTTACGACATCTGCTATCCCATACGATGATCGACTATTTCAGATAGACTTTGACT
>Ga0164306_10000442_pt1 | contig 16765 bp, 11 predicted proteins | sample Whisoiple_242_MG_FD_110213 | JGI IMG/M metagenome (GOLD analysis project Ga0164306, IMG submission 110213) | Soil microbial communities amended with fresh organic matter from upstate New York, USA - Whitman soil sample_242_MG | ecosystem: Environmental > Terrestrial > Soil > Unclassified >... | reverse complement strand
GGCCGCCGCTGGTAGGGTCGCCGCGTTCGTGGGAGGGCTGGCTGAGCGGCCGAAAGCGACGGTCTTGAAAACCGTTGGGGCGTCGAAAGGCGTCCTCGTGGGTTCGAATCCCACGCCCTCCGCTCCCGCGCCCAGCCGCCCCGCCGGCGTCAGCCGCCCGGCGGCGTCGTCCGGTCGGGAGCGGCGTCGGCGCGTCGCCGGCGGAAGAGCCGCGACGGGCTCACCAGCCGGCCTCGTACGCCACCCGGAACGGCCCGCCCGCGACCGTGCGGAGCGCGACCGACCCGTCCGCCGCGGTCGCCGGCACCCGGTCCAGGACGTACAGGTCGTACTCCCCGGACGCCGGCTGCGGGTACGGCGGCTCGGGGCAGCCCGTCCACCACTGGAACACCTCGGACGTGAACGACCCGCCGGGGCCGACGTCGAACGGCGTGCCCGTCAGCGCCCCGCCCGCGTACCCGATCAGGTCCGGACCCGTCACGACGGTGCCCGAGTCGTCCACCAGCACGGCGGCGAGCCCCTGCGGCACCAGGCCCGACAGCGCCTCGTCCGACGCCGTCAGCGTCACCGGCAGGTGCAGGCCCCAGCCCCCCGCCTCGGCGGGCGGACCCGCCGCCCCGAACGTCACCGCGAGGTCCGGGTCGGCGACGGCGCGCCGCCACTCCTCGGGCAGCGGCTCGCCGCACACGGGCAGACCCTGGTACCGCTCGGTGGCCTGCTCCGTGGCGCGCGCGGCCGTCTCCGCGTCGGCGTCGGCACCGAGCGCGACCGGCGCGAGCTCGACCGTCTCGTCGGCGTCCGAGGCGATCACGCGAAAGGTCCCGGACAGCGGCTGCCCGGTCCGGCAGTCCTGGGCGGGGTAGAGCCCGTAGGTCGAGAACGAGCCGGGGTTCGTCGTGGACTCGATCTGCGGCAGCTCGCGGGCGGGGTCGTCCCAGAAGACGACGGTGCCCGCGTCGTCCAGGAGCAGGATCCGCAGGTCGGACGTGCCGTCGCCCGCGGGCTCGCCGGGGTGCTCGCTCGTCGTCTGGACGGCGCGGAACAGCGTGGAGTCGCCCTCGCCGCCGCGGAACAGGGCGGTGGGCACGTCGAAGGTGCCGGGCACGACCGAGCCCTGGATCTCGACCACGTCGCTGTCGTGCAGCTCGACCACCGGCGTCGTCCCGCACGGCTCGGCGCCGGGCACCCAGCCGGCGACCGGCCCGTCCGGGGCCTCCGTGGGCGTGGCCGACGCGCTGGGGCTCGGGGACGCGGACGCCGTGGGCTGGGCGGGCGCCACCGGCCCGGGCCCGGGCACCGCGCCGAGCGCCACCGCGGCCGCCCCGACGGACGTGGCGGCGAGCAGGGCCGCCGCCACCCCCGCGGTCCGGCGCACGGCGCGCCGCCGGCGGACGCGCCGACGCAGCCCGGCCAGCGGGACGGGGCGCAGCTCGCGGGCCGCGCCGACGGCGATCTCCGCCAGGGTCGCGCGCAGGTCCTCGGTCATCGACGGCCTCCCTCGTGGACGAGCACGGTCTCGGACGGCAGCAGCGCGGCCTGCGGCCCGAGCACCTCGGCCAGCCGGGCGACCGCGTCGCTGAGGTAGCGCTTCACGGTGCCCTCGGCGACGCCGAGCGCGCCGGCGATGTCCCGGACCTGCAGGTCGTCCCAGTAGCGCAGCACGACGCACGCCCGCTGCTGGCGGGACAGCCCGTCGAGCGCCGCCTGCACGTCGCGCCGCTCGGCGACGCGCTCCGCGGGCCCGTCGTAGCTGTCGGCGCGGCCGAGCAGGTGCCGGACCCGGTCCCACTGCCGGCGACGGCGGTACCGGTCGACCCAGGTGGTCGCCATGACGCGGCGCAGGTACCCCTCGGCGGACTCGAGCTCCCGCACCCGCGACCGCGCGAAGGTGGTGACGAGGGCGTCCTGCAGGAGGTCCTCGGCCTCCCGCAGGTCACCCGTCAGCAGGTACGCGTACGCCCCGAGCGCGTCCCCGCGCCGGCGGACCAGCTCCGCCATCAGGTCGTCCGACCTCCCGGCCCGATCCATCCCCACCCCCTGGTGCTGCGACAGCCTCACACACAAGGACGGATGCGGGGGGCGGAACGTTGTGGGCCACGGGGCGCGGATCCGGCCAGGGCCGCGCGCGCCGGACCGCGGGGTGTCACCAGGCGGCGCGGGACGCCAGCCCGAGGGTGTACTCCTCCCAGTACGCGCCGGCGACCGGCCCGCCGTTGCAGGTGCCGTCCGAGCGGCCCACCGTCTTGATCCACAGGTCCGCCACGTGCGGCCCGCCGCTCCCCGTCGCGCCGGGGGCCGCGCCGAGCGCCCGGCCCTCCGGGTTGCACCAGACCGTGCCGCTCGGCCCGGCGAGCGGCCCGGCCCCGTTGCGCGAGGTGTCGACGACGAAGGCCGTGCCGCCGAGGAGCGCCGAGAGGTACGTGCCGTACGCGACCTCGTGCTCGCTGCGCTGGAAGTTCGACACGTTGACGGAGAAGCCGGCCGCACGGTCGACGCCCGCCGCGCGCAGCCGCAGCGCCATGTCCCGCAGCTGCTCGGCGCTCCAGCCGAAGCTGTTGCTGCTGGCCGCGTCGAGGTACACCTCGGCGCCCGCGGCGCGGTACGCCTCGACGGACGCGCGGAGGAGCCCGAGCCGCTGGTCCCGGTCGCCGCACCGGTCGAGGTGCAGCAGGGCGTCCGGCTCGACGACGACGACGGCGCGCGAGCCGCGAAGGCCGGCGGCGACCGCGTCGACCCACGCGCGGTACTCGGCACCCGTCGCGAAGCCGCCGGTCGAGTACGAGCCGCAGTCGCGGTCCGGGATGGCGTAGGTGACGAACACGGGGGTGCGGCCGGCCACGGTCGCGGCGGCGGCGTGGGCGCGCACGGCCGTCGTGCCGTCGGCGGGGCCGAGCCAGCGCGCGGCGCCCCCGCTCGCGGCCTTGTCGAGCAGCGCCGCGTCGGTCGTCCGGCCCCCGGCGCGGGCGGCGGCCGCGGCGCGGGCGACGTCGGACGCGGGGTCCGCGTACGGCGGGGCGGCGGACAGCACGGTGCGGTAGACCCGCTCCGTGCCGCCCGGTCCGCCGTCCGTCGACACGCCACCGCCGGAGCCGGCCCCCGGCCGGGACACCACCGGCAGCGCCGCGGGCAGCGGGAGGGTCACCACGGCGGGCACCTTCTCGGCGACCGGCGTCGGCGACGACCAGACGCTCGCCCCCGAGGTGGAGATCAGATAGGTCCGCGCGTGCTCCTTGACCACCAGCCGCGCGCCCGGGGAGGCCGCGCCCGCCGACCACAGCACCGCGCCGGCGGGGGAGACGACCTGGAGGTCGCCGCCCGCCGTGACGCGGGCGGACGCGCCGCGGACGGCCGTGCCGGTGCGCCAGGCCACCGCGCCGGCGCGGGTCAGCACGAGGTCGCCGTCCGCGCCCATCGCCAGCCGGACGTCTCCGGTCGCGATCGACTCGCCGGCCAGCAGCAGGCCACCCGACGGGACCCGGTCCGCGGGGGTCGTGCGGAGGGCGGGGCCGTCGGTGGTCGACTTCCAGACCAGGCGGCCCGCGGTGTCCACGGTGTAGAGGACGCCGTCGGGCTTGATGATCGAGCGGGCGCCGGGCGACGCGGCCCCGGTGGACCAGAGCAGGGCGCCCGCCGCGGAGCGCACCTCCAGGGCGCCGGACGCCTGCTGCACGAGCCGCGCGCCCGGGTTGCCGGTGGTCCCGGTGTGCCAGAGCACGGGGCCGGCGCCGAGCCGGACGGTGACGTCCCCGTCGGCGCCCACGGCCAGGGTGTGCGCGCTGCCCACGGCGGCGAGCGACGCGCCAGCACCGATCGCCCGGCCGCTGGTGAGCCGGTCGCCGGCGGTGCTCGCGGTGGTCGCGACCGGGGCGGAGGTGCTCGCGGTGGCCGCGGACGGCGCCAGCACGACCACGACCAGCAGCGCGGCGGTGGCCGCGCGGACGGCGGCGACGAGCGGGCGGGACCAGCGCGCGCCCGTGCGGGGCGGGCGCGGCCGGCGGGGGCCGCGGGGGTCGAGCGGACGGGGCGCGGGCGGGCGTGCGGCGGCAGGCATGGTGGGTCCTCGTCGGGGAACGGCTTTCCCTCCCCATCGACGGGTGCGCGGCGCCGCGGCCCCGTAGGTGCGGGTGAACCGGCACCTAGGTGCCGGTCGTGCGTACGGTCGTGCCCGATCGCACCGGGGGGCCGGGCCGACACCACGGAGGATCCCCATGCCCTCGCTCGCTGCTCGACGCCTGCTCGGCGCGGCCTGCGCCGCCGCGCTGCTCCTGACGGGCTGCACCGCCGGCGGGTCGCCGGACGGGGGCGCGACCGCGGCCGCCGCGCGGGAGCTCGGTCCGCTGGAGGAGTACTTCGCGCGCGTGTACGGCTGGGCGGACGACGGCGAGGCGGGCCTGGACGAGCAGAACGCGGAGTACGAGCGCCAGCAGCGCGAGGTCGAGCAGCTGGTCGCGGAGTGCATGCGCGAGCAGGGCTTCGACTACCTGCCGCGCGAGGACGGCGGCATGGTCGCCGCCAGTGGCGGGACGGACCTGGAGTGGGGCAGCGCCGAGTTCGCCGAGCAGTTCGGCTACGGGATCAGCACCGACCCGAGGGGCTGGGACGACCAGGACGACGCCGTCGCGTCGGAGGACCCGAACCAGGAGTACGTCGACTCCATGTCCGACGCGGAACGCGAGGCGTACTACGCGGCGCTCTGGGGACCGCCCGTCGAGATGGACGAGGACGCGGATCCGGAGGAGTACGAGTACGACTGGACGCGGTCCGGGTGCTACGGCGCCGCCCAGCACGAGGTGTGGGACGACGACGCCGACGAGGAGTTCGCCGGTCTCCTGGACGAGGTGTCCCGGGTCTGGGAGCAGACCGCCGAGGACCCGCGGGTGCGCGCGCTCGACGCCGCGTGGTCGTCGTGCATGGCGGACGCCGGGTACGGCGGGTTCGACGCGCCGAACGAGGCGGCCCCGCGGCTCAGCGAGGAGTGGAACGTGATCCAGGGCTGGGACGACCCCGAGTACCAGGCGCTCCGCGACGGCTGGGACTGGGACGCCGAGCCGGACGGCCCCGGGGAGCCCGAGGTCGACGAGGCCGCCGTGCGCGCGTTCACCGAGCGGGAGATCGCGGTCGCCGTCGCCGACGCCGGGTGCAAGGCGGAGGTCGGGTACGACGACGGCGTCCGGGAGGTCAGCCACGAGATCCAGCAGGAGTTCGTGGACCAGCACCGGGCGGAGCTCGAGGCGTGGGCGGAGGCCGCGGGGCGGGACGACTGAGCCCCGCCCGGACGGTCCGCCCGGCCGCCGCGCCGCGGCTCAGGCCGGCGCGCCCGACCCCTGCGCCCGCGCGACCGCCGCGGCGATCCGCCGCTGCGTCGCCGCCTCGCGCCGCGTGCGCGCCTGCCGGACCGCCAGCACCCCGCCGACGAGCAGCAGCACGAGCGCGACCTGCACCCACGGCACCGCCCAGGCGGACCACGACGCCTCGGCGGCGGCCAGCGCGGCGGTCACCTCGTCGTCGCCGACGACCGTCGGGGTGACGGCGACCGCGCCGCCGAGCCGGACGAGGGGCCACGCCTCGACCTCGACGCCGCCGGCGGCCGCGCCCCCGGGCAGCACCTCGCGCAGCGTCGCCCCCTCGGCGGTCGAGCCTGCCAGCCCGGACGGACCGGCGGCGCTCGCGGACGTCGTCGCGCCCAGCCGGACGTTGCCGGCGTTCGCGACCGTGTACGACACCCGCAGCGTCCCCGGCGCGAACGGGTTCCACGACGGGGTGTAGGCGGCCCGCACGTCCTGGACGGCCAGCGCGGGGGCGAGGTCGCCGGTGACGCGCAGGTGCAGCCGCGCGCCGACCCGGCTGTCCATCGCGACGCCCGCGCCCGCGTCGGTGGCGAGCGCGGCGACGACGCCGGCGGGGTGGTCGCCCGGGGTCGCGTCGGCCGGGACCCGGACGACGAGCGGCAGCGTCACGGCCGACCCGGCGGGGACCTCGACGCGCTGGGTGGCGCCGGGCTCCGCGAGCGTCCCGGCGGCGTCGCCGAGCGCGATCCAGGAGCCGGCCGCCTCGGCGGCGGTGCCGGTCGGCGGCAGGTCAAACTGGCCGTCCGCGGTGACCAGGCCGTCGCCGGCGTAGACCTCGAAGGTCGCCGGGTGGTCGGAGAAGTTGGTGAGCGTGACGTGCTCGGCGACCTCGGCGCCCGGGTCGACGGCGTGCCGGAACGACACCCGGCCGTCGGGGCCCTCCGCGGTCGCGGGCTCGAGCGCCCAGGTGGTGCGGGCGGCGGCCTCGGGGGCGGGCGCGGGCTCGGCGGCGGGCACGGGCTCGGCGGCCCCCGGCGTCAGCGCGGCGGCGGGCGCGGCGGTCGGCAGCGCGAGGGCGGCGAGCAGGACGAGGGCGGCGGACGCCCGGCGGCGTCGCGGGGCGGCGGTGCGCGGCACGGCGGTCTCCAGCGGGTCTCGGGGGTGGGGGGAGGACGGGGCGAGGGCCCGGCGCGCCTGGTCGGGCGGCGCCGGGCCCTCGCGTCGCGGTCAGTCGACCGGGAACAGCGACACGGTGAGCGAGCCGGCGTACTCGCCCGCGCGGGTGTCGACCGGGACCTCGAGGCTCAGCTCGGCGGTCAGGTCGGTGGTGCCGAGGCGGCCGTCCGAGGTCGCCGTCGCGAGGGTCGCCGGCGTGCCGAGGCCCTCGCCACCGCCGAGCACCGTCGCCACCGGGGAGCCGGGCGTGACGCCGGGCTTCGTGGTGAGCAGGCCGGGGGTCCAGCCGAGGTGCTGCGCCCGCAGCACCTGCGAGCCGGTGGTGAGGTCCTGCGCCTGGCCGGAGACGGTCCAGCCGCCGGCGCCCGCCTGGGCGTTGGAGCGCGAGTCGGTCACCGACACGGTCGGCAGCGCGCCGCCGAACCGGAGCCGGTCGCCGACGTTCGCGCCGCCGCCGAGGGCCACGCCCGCGCCGAAGTCCGCCACCGACATCGTGAGGGAGCCCTCGACGTCGCCGGCCTGCGGCACGGTCGCGGTCAGCGGGATCTCGCCGGCCTCGGGGGCGTCCTCGCGGCCCCACGCGGCGAACAAAGCGTTCGCGAGCGCGGTGTTGTCCAGGTACGCGCCGCGCACCGGGTCGGTGCCCGTCGCCGCGGCGGCGAGCCGGTCGGCTCCGGCGCCCTTGGCGAACAGCGGGACGAGCTGGTTGGTGTGGTCGCCGGAGTACCAGCCCTCGTCGGGCAGCTGGCCCTTCGCGCCGGTGATCGGGGTCCAGGTCGGGTCGGACGCGGAGCCGTCGAGGTAGCCGGTCTCGTGGTCCGCGGTGACGACGACGATCGTCTCGTCCCAGGAGGACTCGGACTCGACCCAGTCGACGACCGTCTCGACGGCGCGGTTGAAGTCGACCGTCTCCTCGATGTTGCGGGTCGTCTGGTTGGCGTGGCCGGTCCAGTCGATCGCGCCGCCCTCGACCATGAGGAACAGGCCGTCCTCGTCCTGCTCCAGCACGTTCAGCGCGCCCTGGGTGAGCGTGGCGAGCGACGGGACGTCGTTCTGCTCGACCTCGAACGGCAGCGCGCCGGCGACGTCACCGGACCGGGCCTGCTGCAGCGTGGAGCCGACCTCGACCAGGCCGAACAGCTGCTCGGGGACGTCCTGGCCCGCGGCCAGCGCCTCGAAGTCGGCCGTCTTCTCGACGAGGGTGAACGGCGTCTGGCCGTCGCGCAGCCTGGACCAGGACGACTCGCTCAGGTAGTCGAACCGGCCCGACGACAGCGGCTCGTGGTCGTCGTCGAACATCGGGTGACCGGCACCGATGATGACGTCGAGCGGGCCCGCGAGCATCTCGTCCGAGATGCCGTGCAGGTCGTTGCGGCTCGCGTTGTGCGCGCCGAAGCTCGCGGGCGTCGCGTGCGAGAACTGCACCGAGGTGACGACGCCGGTCGCCTTGTCGAGCTCGGCGGCGCGCTCGGCGACGTTCTTCACGGAGGTGCCGGCGGGGTCGATCCCCAGCACGCCGTTGTTCGTCTTCACGCCCGTGGCGAGCGCGGTGCCGGCGGCGGCGGAGTCCGTGGCGCCGGTGGCGATCCACTCGAAGTCCGACCACGCCTTCGTGGGGTCGTACTCGGCGCGGCCGTTGGCCGAGTGGGTCGACATGCCGACCTGCACCGGGAACTGCTGGAAGACCTGCGAGGCGGTGCCCGGCAGGTGCGCGATCGTCCCCGCCTGCGGGTCGACCTCGACCTGGGCGTATGTGGTGCCGTGCTCGTAGAGCGAGGCGGCGTCGATGTGGTTGTAGCCCATGCCGTCGCCGATCAGGACGATGACGTTCTTGGGGCCGGGGGCGGGGTCGGCAGCGACCGCGGGTGCGGCCGAGGTCAGGGCGACGGCGGCGGCGAGCGTGCTCGTCCCGGTGAGCGCGAGCCACCGGCTGGGTCGTCGGGTCATGATCTCTTCTCCGTCGGATCGAGGCGGGCGGTCACCCGCGTCCCTCGACCCTCGGCGCCGCCTGTGACGTGTCAGTGAACTTCCGGAGAAACCGGACGGAACAGACAGATCGCCCAGGGGTGGGTGACGGCCTCCGCGCCCGGGGCCGCCGCACGATCGCCGACCACTCATCGGCGCGCTCGGCACCCAGCACCCCCGTCGACACGCCGGGTCCGCTACTCATCGGAGCCGCCTTTCCGTACTGCCCGGTACGGAAAGGCCTCGCGCGGCGGTGTCATGCCGACCGAACGACGGCACAGGAGCCGTCCGGCGGGAGGACACCGGCCATGTCACGAGTCATCCGGCGTCGAGCACGGCGGGCGCTGGTCGCGTCCGCCGCCGCGGTGGTGCTGGCGGGTGGTGCGGTCGGCGGCGCGGCCGGCCCCGCCGCGGCGGACGAGGGCGACCCCGGCGGGTCGCTGCTCATCACCGAGTCGTTCGCGGGGGCGGCGGTCGACGACCCGCTGCTGCACGCGCTGGGCGCCGCGTGCCTCACGGCGGCGACGCCGGGCGAGGGGCCGCCGGCCGGGGCGTCGGGACTCGGCCCGTGCGAGGACGACGGGTCCTCGGGACCCCCGCTCGGCGCGGCGTGCCTGACGGGGGCGGCACCCGGGTCGGCACCGCCGGCGGGCGCGTCCGGCCTCGGGCCGTGCGACGAGGCGGGGTCCGGCCCGCCGCTCGGCACCGAGCCCGGGTACCTGCGGCTGACCGGCGACGTCCTCACGAGCGCGGGTGCCGTCGCGCTCGACCGTGCCGTGCCCGCGTCCGCCGGGCTGGTGGTCGAGCTCGACACGTACCAGTACCAGCGGCGGTCGGGCGAGGGTGCGGACGGCATCGGGATCGTCCTGGTGGACGGCGCGTACGAGTTCACCGAGACGGGCGCGGTCGGCGGTGCGCTCGGGTACGCGCCGAGCGCCGAGACGCCCGGGGTCAGCGGCGGCTACCTGGGAGTCGGGCTCGACGTCTACGGCAACTTCGCGTTCGACGACAACGGCCGGGGAGTCGGGTGCGACACCGCCTCGCCGTACCGCTCGAAGCAGGCGAACTCGGTGACCGTCAGGGGCCCGGGCGAGGGGCACGAGGGCTACTGCTGGCTCGCCACCACCTCGCTGAGCCAGGCCACTCAGCGGCTCGACGTCGCGAACCCGTACGGGACCGAGGCGGCGGTGCGCGCGGATGCCCGGCGCAACGTCCGGGTCGCCATCAGCACGGACGAGTACCCGGTGGTCACGGTGGAGATCGACTTCACCGGCACGCGGACGGCGTACGAGACGGTGCTGACCGCGACCATGACCGAGCCCGCGCCCGCGACGTACAAGCTCGGCCTGGTCGGCTCGACCGGCGCGTTGCGCGACGTCCACCTGGTCGGCGAGGTCGAGGTCCGCACGATCGAGCCGCTCGGCAGGATCGACCTCGTGACCCAGGTCGCGCAGGACGGCGCCGCCGACGGCGGGTACCGGACCGGCGACACGGTGCCGCTGGAGTACGTCGTCACCAACACGGAGGCCGACGCGCTGACCGACGTGGTCGTGACCGACCCGCTCGCGGGCGAGGTGTGCACCGTCGACCGGCTCGGGCCGGCGGGGACGGGCACCGGGTCGGCCACCTGCTCCGCGGACGTCGTCGTCACCCCGGCGCACGCCCGGGCCGGTGAGCTGGTCTCCGACGCCGCGGTGACGGCCCGGACGTCGGACGGCGGGGAGGTGTCGGCGGCGGCCGGTGAGCTCCGGGTGCCGGTGGTGGGCGTCGCGGCGCTCGCGGTCGAGGTCGGCTGGCAGGTCGGCGCGGGCGCGGCGGACGAGGCGCGGCCGGGCGAGGAGGTGCACCTGACGTACGCCGTGACGAACACCGGCGAGGTCGACCTGGCCGACGTCGCCGTGCACGAGGCGCTGGGCGTGCCGGTCACCTGCCCGGCCGGGGCGCTCGCGCCGGGGGAGGACCTCGTCTGCGCCGCGGACCAGCCGTACGTGGTGACGGACGACGACGTCCTGGACCCCGGGGGCGTCGTCGCGACGGCGACCGCCACCGGTACGCCGCCCGCGCACGCCGGCCCCCGGAGCCCGCGGTCGGCCGGGCGGTGGTGCCGGTCCGGGACTGGGTCGCCGCCCTCGCGCTGGAGATGCGCGCCGAGGTGGTCGGCTCGGCTGACGGCGTCGCCGGCCTGGGCGACCGGATCCGGTACGCGTTCACGGTGACGAACCCCGGCGAGCTCGCGGAGTACGACCTCTGGGTCGAGCACCCGCTGTCGGACGACGAGGTGGCGTGCGAGGCGCGGACGCTGGCGCCCGGCGCGTCGACCGGGTGCGTCGCGGCGACCGAGTACGCGGTGACCGAGGCGGACCTGCTCGCCGGGTCCGTCCGGAGCGCGGCCCTCGCGCACGCGCACCCCGAGGGCCGGGGCGACGTGCCGGCCCCTGCGGAGGTGGTCACCGCGACACGCGCGCCGGCGGCGGCGCTGGACCTCGCGATGGTCGCGGTGGTCGACGACGCGGAGGGCGTCGCGACGCCCGGGACGGACGTCTGGTTCGCCTTCGAGGTGACCAGCACCGGGACCGTGACCGTCCAGGACGTCGCCGTCGCCGGCCCCGGGCTGCCGCCCGTCGGGTGCGACGCGACCACGCTGGCGCCCGGGGCGTCGACGACCTGCCGGACGACCGCGCCGTACGTCGCGACCGCGCAGGACGCGGCGGCGGGCGGGGTCGGGTTCGCGGCCACCGTGACCGGGACGCCGCCGGCCGGGGTCGCCCTGGAGCCGGTGACGCGCGAGGTGGTCGTGCCGGTGCGGGCGGTGGACCCGGACCCGGAGCCGGGGCCCGAGCCCGAGCCGGGGCCCGAGCCGGGGCCGGAGCCGGGGCCGGGGCCCGGGCCGGGGCCTGAGCCCGAGCCGGAGCCGGGGCCCGAGCCGGAGCCGGGGCCCGAGCCGGGGCCTGAGCCCGAGCCCGAGCCGGGGCCGGGGCCGGAGCCGGGGCCCGAGCCGGAGCCGCTCCCGCGCGAGCCGGCGGACCCGGCCGGCCCGCCGAGCGCGGACGACCCCGCGGCCGACACCCCGCGCCCGCCGGGCGCGGTGGACCGCCTCGCGGCCACCGGCGCGACCCTCGTGGGCGTCCTCGCGGCGGCGATCGCCCTCCTGGCGACCGGCGTCCTGGTGGTCCGGGCGCGTCAGTCCCGCGACACGGACCCGTCGACGTAGGACCAGCGGCCGTCCTCGCGGACGAACCGGCTGACCTCGTGCAGCGACCCGGGCGTCTCGCCCGGGTCGCGGTACGTGGCGCGGAACTCCACGGTGCCGGCGGTGTCGAACGGGCCGCCGGCGCTCGTGGCGAGGACGTCGAGCCGCACCCACCGGGTCGCGGGGTCGAGGTCCAGCTCCGCGGGCCGGGTCGACGGGTGCCAGGTCGCCCCCAGGTAGTCCGCGTCCCCGACGGCGAAGGCGCTGTACCGGGACCGCATCAGCGCCTCGGCGGTCGGGGCCGCGCGCTCGCCGCGGTGCAGCGGGCCGCAGCACTCGGCGTAGGGCAGGCCGCTCTGGCAGGGGCAGCGGGTCGGGGCGGGCACGGCTCCAGTATCGGCCGGGTCAGCGCCGCCCGTCCCGCTCGCCCCGCGCCGGCACCCGGACCCGCACCCGGCGGGACCGCGTCGTCGCCGTCCGGAGCGCGACGCCCGCGCCGGTCAGGCCCAGCGCCAGCACGGCGAGCGGGAGGCTGTCGGCACCGGTCCGCGGCAGCTCGTCCGCCGCGAGCACGCCGGAGCCGCCCGACCCGCCGGACCCGCCGCCCGTGCCGCCGCCCCCGGTCCCACCGCCCCCGGCCCCGCCGCCGTCGTCCGCCCCCGTGACCAGCACGGTGACCACGGCGCTCGCGCACGCCGGCGAGACGTCGGCCGCGCACACCCGGTACGTGAACGTGTCCGTGCCGACGAACCCGGGCGCGGGCGTGTAGACCAGCACGCCGCCGACCAGGGCGACCGTCCCGTTCGCGGGCTGCGAGGTGACGTCCGGCGGCAGCACCGTGCCGAGGTCGTTGGCCGCGACGTCGATCGTCACCGGCGTGCCCTCGGGCGTCGTCGCGGCGTCGTCGACGGCCACCGGGTCCACCAGCACGGTCACCAGGCCGGTGCTGCACAGCACCGGGATGCCGTCGTCGCACACCGAGTACTGGAACTGGTCGCGGCCCGCGAACCCGGGTGGCGGCGTGTAGGTCGTCGTGCCGCCGGACAGTGTCACGGTGCCGCCGGCGGCGCTCGGGAACGTCTGCACGATCGTCACCGCGTCGCCGTCGGGGTCGCTCACCCCGGGGTCGCCCGCGATCGGGGTGTCCACCGTCGTGTCGAGGAACAGCGGCGGCGCCACCGGCGGCAGGTTGTCCGGCCACACGTGCACCGTCACCACGGCGGTGGCGCAGTCCGTGGGGTCGTCGGGGGAGCACGCCTGGTAGGTGAAGGAGTCGGTGCCGAGGTAGCCGGGGCCGGGGGTGTAGAGGACCGTGCCGGTCGCCGGGTCGACGGACACCAGGCCGTGGTCGGGCCCGTCGACCAGCGCCGGCGCCAGCACCGCCCCGGGCGGGTCGTTGGCCAGCACGTCGATCGTGATCGGGGTGTTCACGAGGGTGGTCGTCTCGTCGTCGACCGCCAGCGGGTGCACGATCAGCGTCACCGTCGCGGGCGCGCTGCACTGCACCGGGTCCTGGTTGTCGCACACCCGGTAGGTGAACGAGTCGGTGCCGACGAACCCCGCGTCCGGGAGGTACCCGAACCGGCCGCCCGGCAGCAGGATCAGCGCGCCGTCCGACGGCCCGGTCACCGTGCTGTACCGCAGCTGGAGGTCCGGGTCGGGGCTGCTGCCGGTCACGGTCGAGACGATCGGGCGTCCGACGACCGTCTCGCGCACCAGGTCGTCGGCGGTCGGCGGGTCCACGACGTCGGGGCCGGGCGTGACCTCGGTGGTGACCGTCTCGGAGTCGGCCGTGCCGTCGTTGTTCGATGCGTCCGGGTCGGGCGTGGTCGCGGTGGCGCTCACCGTGTTCACCAGCACACCGCTGCCCGGGGCGGTGCCGGTGACGGTCAGCGTGACGGTCGCGCCCACCGCGAGCGTGCCGAGCGACCAGGTGACGGTCGGCGGCGCGACGACCCCGCCGGCGGAGACGGTGACGCCGGTCAGCTCGGCCGGCAGGGCGTCGGTGACCGTGACGCCGACCGCCTCGTCGGGGCCGGCGTTGCTGACGTCGATCGTGTACGTGAGCTGCCCGCCGGGGCCGACGAAGGCCGGCCCGGTCTTGCTGACCTGCACGTCGGCGGACGCCGCGCCGACCGGGTCGGCGCAGTCCGGCGCCGGGTAGTCGGCGGGCCCGGGGACCGCGAGGTCGCGCAGGTCGACGTTGGTCACGGACCCGGCGCCGGTGTCGGGGAACGTCGTGCCGGGGACGTCGACGAAGATCGGCACCAGCCCGGAGTCCCCGACGAACTGCCCCTGCACGCTCGTCGCCCCGCTGAACACGTACCGGCCGAAGCCGGTGACGGTGCCGTCGTCGGTGAGGGTCGTCGCCGTGAGCGCGGCCGCCGGCAGCTGCCGCCACGCGCCCTGGTTGGCGAACCCGCCGCCCAGCGCGACCAGGCCGGTGTTGCTGGACCCGCCGTTGTTGGTGAGCCCCCCGGTGGCGGTGAGCACGCACAGGTTGGTCAGCGACCCCGAGCCGTTGACGATCAGGTCGCCCCCGAGGTCCGCGGTCCCGGCGTTCTCGAACGGGCCGTTGACGATCGTCGTGCCCGCCGCGGTGAGCGCCCCGTTGTTGGTCAGCGAGACGGAGGAGTTGAGGGTGGCGCCGCCGGGCAGCGCCAGCGTGCCGTCGTTGACGATGGTGCCGGCCGCCGGCGTGAAGGCGCCGGTGATCGTGAGGGACGCCCCGGCGCGGTTGGTCACGGTGCCGGGGCCGTTCAGCGTGAGCCCGGCGAACGTCGCGCTGCCGGCGTTGTCGAGCGCGAAGCCCGCGTTCGTGGTGATCGCCGGCATGGTCGCGGTGCCGCCGGGCGCGACGTAGATCGTCCCCGCCGCGTTGTTCACGTACGCCGGGGCCAGCGTCGCCCCCGCCGCGACGCACAGGGTCGCGCCGGCCGGCAGGGAGTTCACGCCGCCGACCTGGGTGCCGCCCGCGATCAGCACGACCTCGCCGGCCGCGATGTCGAGCGCCGCGCCGGTCGCCGCGCCGGTGACGGTGCGGGTGGGCGCGGCGCAGTCGTCCGCCGGGGCGGCCAGCGCGGGCCCGCCGGGCACCAGGGCGGCGAGCAGCAGCCCGCCGAGCGCCGCGGCGGCCCACCGGCGCCGCGCGCGCGGCCGCGAGCCCCCCGTCGTCCTGGTCCCCGTGCCGTCCCGCCGCGCCCCGCTGCCCGACCTCGCCCGCACCGTGCCCCCGATGCCTCGTGCGCCGGTCCCCCGACCGGCGCGTCCGGTCACGGTACCCAGCGTCGGGCCGGGTGGCGAGCGGGTGGCGGCGGGCCGGACGGACGTCCCGCCACGGCGCCCGCGCGCCCGTCATCATGGTGCGCGTGCCGACCCAGCCAGGAGACGACGAGCTCGAGCTCATCCGCCAGTCCGGCGTCGCGCTGCGCGTCGGCCGGCTGAGCCTGTCCGCCGGGACCGGGTCCTACCGGGTCAAGTCGTCGATGGCCCGGATCGCCCGCGCGATCGGCGTCGACCGGCACGAGGCGCACGTGACGCTCACCGAGATCACGACCACCTCGCACCGCGGCCCGAGCTTCCGCACCGAGGTCGCCGAGGTCCGGTCGGTCGGCATCAACGCGGACCGGCTGGCCGAGCTCGAGCACCTGGCCGGTTCGCTCGCGCGGTCCGGCCGGCGCGCCACGGTCGACGAGATCTCGGCCGAGCTCGACCGGATCGAGCGCAAGCCGCCGCTGTACCCCGACGCGGTGAACGCGCTGTGGGCGGCCGTCGCGTGCGCGGCGTTCGCGTTCCTCAACAACGGCGGCCCCGTCGAGATGGCGGGGGCGTTCGTCGCCGCCTGGCTCGGGCAGCTCACCCGGCGGGTGCTGCTGCACCGCGGGTTCAACCAGTTCGGCGTCACGATGCTGGCCGCCGCGCTCGCCTGCCTCGCGTACCTGGGGCTGGTGTCGGCGGTGCACGGGCTGGGCGCCACGGAGGTGCGGCACGCGGCCGGCTACGTGTCGGCGGTGCTGTTCCTGGTGCCCGGCTTCCCGCTCGTGACGGGCGGCCTCGACCTGGCGAAGCTCGACTTCTCCGCCGGGGTCGCCCGCCTGACCTACGCCCTGATGATCCTGACCTCGGCGGCGCTCGCGGTGTGGGGCGTGTCGATCGCCGTCGGCCTGTCCCCGGACCCCGAGGCGGCCCCGGTGCTGCACTCGGGCCTGCTCCTGGTCCTGCGCATGGTCGCGAGCTTCGTCGGCGTGCTCGGCTTCGCGCTCATGTTCAACAGCCCGTGGCGGATGGCCCTGGGCGCCGCCGTGGTGGGGATGGTCGCGAACACGGGCCGGCTGTACCTGGTCGGGGAGATCGCGCCGCAGGCGGCCGCCGCGGGCGCCGCGCTCCTGGTCGGGCTGCTCGCGGCGGTGATCGCGCCGCGGCTCGGGGTCCCGCGGATCACGGTCTCCGTGCCCGCCGTCGTCATCATGGTGCCCGGCGTCTCGGCGTACCGGTCGGTGTTCTACCTGTCGAACGGCGACACCACCCAGGCGCTGGCGTACGGCGTGCAGGCGGGGCTGGTGGTCGTCGCGCTGTCCGTCGGGCTGGCCGTGGCGCGGATGCTCACGGACCGCGAGTGGGGCTTCGAGCACTGATCCGGGTGGGCGCCGCGGGCTCGCGCCGGGGCCGCTTTGCCGGGTGCCCGGGACGCCCGGTACTGTGTCGCAGTCTGGAGACGTCGCATAGCCAGGTCTAGTGCGCGACCCTGCTAAGGTCGTGAAGGGGCAACCCTTCCGTGGGTTCAAATCCCACCGTCTCCGCGTGACGAGGCCCGTCAGCCTCCTGACCAGCACAAACGCTGGTCGGAGGCGGCGGGCCTCCTCAATAAGTCCCAAAGAAGTCCGGGAGACACACTGGCCTACGGGCAGGCTCCTGCGGTCCACGGGCACACGGTGTAGTCGAAGTCGCGGCGCATCTGAGGCGACCTGAGGAACTCGGCTGTCGGTCCCCAGTTGGGGCTCAGTACCCGGGTGAGTGCCAGGATTGAGATTTCGGCTGCACCGGCTTCCCGGAGGGCGATGGCGACCGATTGGGCGCTGCCCCCGGTCACCCACGAGTCGTCGACTACGACGACGTGCGTGTCCGGGGTGATCGAGTCCCTGACCTC
>Ga0164306_10000441_pt1 | contig 16791 bp, 15 predicted proteins | sample Whisoiple_242_MG_FD_110213 | JGI IMG/M metagenome (GOLD analysis project Ga0164306, IMG submission 110213) | Soil microbial communities amended with fresh organic matter from upstate New York, USA - Whitman soil sample_242_MG | ecosystem: Environmental > Terrestrial > Soil > Unclassified >... | reverse complement strand
TGCTCCAGGTCCGGGCGGTCCGGGCGGTCCGGACCGAGGAGCCGGCGTCAGAAGTCCGAACTGATGGCGATGGGCGATGACGATGACGTGCGGTGGTTCTGTCGGCTCTTGCGGGTACCGGACGACTTTCGGCCCCGCTGCCGAACAGCTTCGGCAGCGGGTTCCGGCTGCAGATCGGTGTCCTCGACTCCGGTAAAGGATGACAGTTCGGCACGGGTCATCACGGAATCCGATTCGACGAGCGCTGCCGCAAGAAGACTTTCGGTCTCCGACAATTCCTCGCGCAGTTGTTCCCGTTTCGCGACGAGCGTGGCGATCTTCGCCGCAATGTCGGCTCGCACTCGAATGCGCGCCTGGTCCGCCGCCTCGACGCGGGCGCGTATTTCATCCTCGGTGGCCATCAGGACTCCTCGACGACATCCGCCAGTGGAAGACCCGAGCCTACCGATTCCGCCCAGAGCTGTGCCGGATCGGGAGTTCGGCTTCGCTGCTCGTGACATCTAGCCGGCAAACGCGCCGGCCGGCACTCCACTGTTCCGCATCGCTGCGCACCGCCAATGGCGAGCCGGTCTCGGACACACTGAATCCGGTGGTGTCAGGCGGCGGTTGGGTGAAGTACAGCGGCACCGGGACGCACAGTCATGGCTGCAGTGACGGTTCGTCCGGTGCCGACAGACCGAAGGTGGTGGCGACCACGGCAGGTGACCTGCACACCGTTGCCTCCAGATCGCGTAGCCGGACTGCCAGCAGGGGCTCGTCGTCGTCGCCGGTGAGGTCGACGTCGGCCACCACGACCAGCTGGTGTGGTCCGACAAACTGCAGTCGCAACATGGTCACCCGATCCACCTCCGGTAGATCCAACAGAGCCTGCAGGGTGGCGCGCCGAACTCTCGGATCGGCTTCCTGCCCAACCAGGAACCACCGGTTCCGGTTGATCAGCAGCACCGCGACGACCCCGAGCAGAACGCCGACCAGGATGGAACCGATCGCGTCAGGTACCGGAGACCCGGTGAGCTGGTGTCCGGCAAGTCCCGCGGCCGCGATCAACACCCCGACCAGAGCGGCGGAATCCTCGGCGAAGACCGCGCGCAAGGTGGGGTCGGACGTCGCCAACACATGCTGGATCATGTCCAGGTCCAATGCGGCGGCCTCTGCCCTGGCCTGACGAACGGACTGCAGGAAGGAAATGCCCTCCACCACGAACGCCAGGGCCAGAACCAGGTAACCGACGAAGAAGTCGGACGCCGGCTCCGGGTCGATCAGTTCCTGGATCCCATGACCGATCGACACCGTCGCGCCGGCCACGAACAATCCCATCGCGGCGAAGAGCGACCAGACGTAGGCCTCTCGGCCGAATCCCAACGAGTGTCCCGGTTCCGGTGGTCGCCGCGATTTGCGATCCGCGACCAGCAGGAAGATCTCGTTGCCGGTATCGGCCCAGGAATGCGCCGATTCGGCGACCAATGACGCCGAACCCGTGAGCAACGCCGCACCGGACTTGGCCACAGCGATCACCAGGTTCGCTGCGAACGCCACCCACACGGTGAGCGTGCTCTGCCCACCGGCAGCCGATTCCGGCACGATCGCATCCGGCGCTCCGCCCGGTCGTCGGTCCGATTCCTGTTGGGACACTTGTTCATCGGTCATGAGAACCAACCCTGGTCGATGTCCGGACGCGCCGACGCGTCAGCCGGCCCGGCTCAGAAACGGCAGCGGCACCTGGCCGCCGGCCAGGATCAACTCCGACCCGCGTTCGTAGTCGTCGTCCGCCTGATGGGTGAGCACGCCGACGACAACGCCGTCGGTGGAGTACCACACGGTGAACCCGCCGTCCTCGTGTTCGACGAGATCGTCCCGGTCGAATCCATCACCCCAGGCGGCGTATTTGAGCGTGCGATCGCCGATCTCCGACCAGAACCCCGGCACCTCGGCCCAGGCATCGGCTTGTCCGGCGGCGCAGTGCCCGGCCACCTCGCCCATCCGGAGCGCGTCGCCCCAGTGTTCGACCCGTAGCGGCCGCCCGGCCGCGCCGTTGTGGGCAAGCGCGACATCGCCTGCTGCGTAGATCCCCGGGCAGTTGGTCGCCATGTGCTCGTCGACCGCTATCCGGCCCTGCTCGATCCGCAGGCCGGCCCGCTCACCGATCCCGGCCAGCGGCACGACGCCCGCCGCCGACAGCAAGAGATCGCCGCCGACCTCATCCCCGCCAAGGGTCAGAACCGTTGTGCCGTCGCGGATCTCGGACACTTCCGTCGATGTCATCAGTCGAACTCCGGTGCCGACCAGCCATCCCGTCAGACGCCCGGCGACGTGACCTCCGAGCCGCTCCAGCTGAGGGCGTTCCTCGGCCGTCACCATGGTCACATTCATCCCCCGGATAGCCAGGGAGGCAGCTGCCTCGCAGCCGATGAACCCGGAGCCGACAACGACGGCCGTCCGCGCTCGTTGCGCAGCCTCCCGCAGGTTCTGACCCTGGCGCAGGGACCGCAGCCGCAACACCTCCGGATGGTCGGCCCCTGGCACCGGCAGATCAGCCGGGTGAGCGCCGGTAGCGATGATGCATCGGCTGAAGCCAATCGTCCGGCCGGACCCGGTGGTCACCACGGCTCGAGATGGATCGAGCGCCGAGACCGGCTCACCGAGCAGGAGTTCGATGCGGTGATCGCGGTAGAACGACGGCGATTCCATCGGCAGCGCGTCGGTGTCCGTTTCGCCGCGCAGGAAGGCCTTGGACAGGGGCGGACGGTCGTACGGCGGGGCTTCGTCGGCAGTGACGACGACCACCCGGCCGGCACCTCCGGCCTCGCGATAGGCCTGTGCGGACGCTTTTCCGGCGGGTCCGCTGCCGATGACGACCAGGCCGGCGACGGGGTCCGGCGGATCAGGTTCGTGTGCGCGCATGACTGCCAGGTACCCAGATCTCCGCGGTCCAAAGAACATTCGGTCCCTGACGGTCGCCCTGGCAGCGAACTCCGTCGCCGTCTATGGGGGTTCGAGGTCGGTGAGCGGGATCCGTTGGTGGGTGAGGTCGTCGGCGACGGAGTCGATGTCCCGATTGCGGGCGTGGGCAAGCCCGCGCAGGGTGGCGAGGGCATCGGATGCGGGCAGGTCGAGGTGCACGCTGACCATTCCGATCGCGAGCCAGACCCGTTGTCGCCCTTGTGCCGCAGGACTGTCGAGCCACGGCGGGTCGACCCAGTGATCCGGAGATCCGTCGCCGGGAACCGGTTGTCGTGCGGCCAGGGCGGTGCCGATCTCGTCGGCCACCTGATAGATCGACTCCTCCCGCAGGTAGGCGTGGACGGATTCGGAGTGACGAAGGTGTAGGTCGAGTGCGCCGAGCCCGGTGAGTTGGTGCCGGAGGGGGAGTGAGATCACCGCCCGAAAGGGCGTGCGGGTGATGAGGTGCTCGTACAGCGACGGCCACCTGCTGGCCAGCTCATCGGAGTCGGCAATGACGGGACGGCCGATCGCGTGGGCGTGCAGACAAGGTCCCTCACCGAGGGTGAACTGCAGTCGTTCGGCGGCGGCCGCGTCGGGATCGCTGGCACCCAGCGGCACCCGTAGGCCCGGGTCGGCCATCACGCTGATCCCCGCGCCGTCCACTCCCAACAGCTGTTGGGCCGCCGTCGCCAGTTGCACCGGAAGAAGTTCTGGGACGGCAAGCGCTGCCGGCTGGTCCCGGATAAGAGCGACAAAACGCTCGGCGATGGTCATTGGGTCGCCATCGCGCTGATGCGGCCGGCAATCTCCGGCGTGGCCAGAATCTTCATTCCCGTGTCCCTGGACGGCTATCGACTCCGTGAGACAGGTGCCCTACCCGGCGGTTTGTCAAACGGGATCTTCCAGGACGTGACGACGGTTCAGTCCGATGTCGGCCCGAAGCTGATTCGCCCGGCAAGGACGTCTCTGGCCAGATCCAGGATGGGCCGATTCTGGGCGTAGGCGGCGGCCCGTAGGGCGGCAAGCGCCTGGGGGATGCTGCTGCCCTGCTGAACGGCGATCATCCCGGTTGCCTGCGGCACTTCCACCTGCCCGAAGACCGGATCCGGATCGCTGTCGGTGGGAGCCAGGCTGGTGGCGAAGTCATCCAGAACGAGCCCGGCTCCGACGTCGGCGAGCACCAGCGCATCCGCCAGGTCGGACCCGGTCAGTCCGCCCGGGACTGCACGGTAGAGCTCGAGTACTCCGAACGGGACGGCACCGATCTGCAGTGGAAAGGCGAACACGGCGGCGGCGCCGGCACCGACCGCCTCCCGGGTGAACCCGGGCCAACGGCGGCTGGCACGACCGGAATGCAGATCCGGTTCCATGACCGGCGTGCGCAGTCGGTACGCGTCCCGGCAGGGACCTTCTCCCAAAACGAACTGAAGATCGTCCATCCGGGTGATGACCGCATCGGTGGCGTACAACAGTTCGGTGGCGGATGGACCGCCGCGAACAGACACGGCGGCCCCGTCGATCGGTAGCCGGCGCAGGCAGTCCAGGCAGAGGCGACGGGTGTTCGGGACATCGATCGAAGGCGTCTCGCCAGGGGCCGGGTCATCGGCATCGTCGGCGTTGATGCCCTCTTGGGTGGCCTCCACGCCGGGTCGCACTCCTCACTGTGGTGCGCAGTTGTGTCGCCGCGGACGGGTGCGGTGGCGATAGTTACTGCGGCTGATTGAACTCCTTCCGGCCACGGAACGGAATCGACCCCGCTGTGGTGGATTCAGCTGCGGTGCTTGGTCGTAGGCTGATGCTGCCTATCGAGCTGGTCCGGCAACGCATCCCACCGTGTTGGTGGTGATACATCCGCCGATCTGGATCCCGTGCACAACGTGTGCCGCCCGGCCGGTGAGAGGCAGGCATCATGACGCAGGATCCCTCGCACCATGACCGCGACGCGGTCGACCCCGGACCCGACGGTGGCGGGGAAAGTGCGGCATCGGCGGCATTGATCAGGGCGTTGGCGGCGCATCCGGAAGACATCGCCCGGCTGGTCGACGAACTCCACCGGCGGGTCACCGACGAGGACAGCCTGCTGGATCTGATGCACCGGACGTCGCGGGAGGCGGTCAGGATGATCACCGACGTGCATTGGGCCGGAGTCACCGCGCAGTTCGCCGGGGCTCCGTTCACTGCGGCGAATACCGACAGCCGGGTGCTGGTCGTCGACGAGGGACAGTACGGGCAGGGTGACGGACCCTGCCTGCAGTCGATGCGCACCGATCAGGTGGTCGTGATGACCGAAGAGCAGGTTGCCGACAGGTGGCCGCTGCTGGCCGCTGCGACCCGGGCTGCCGGGGTACACGCCTTCCACGCCGAACCGCTGCACGCCCGCGGTCAGGCTGCGGGATCGTTGAACCTGTACAGCGCAACACCTGGTGGTCTGCAGGATCCGGATCCGGACGTGCTCACCGTGCTGACCGAGTACCTCGACCGTGGATTGACCGACTACTCGGCCGCGCAACCCGGCGAGCCTGATGCCCATCGGCTGCAGACCAGCCTGCGCCGACGACACGTTGTCAACCAGGCCGTCGGTGCCCTGATGGCGGCGCACGGGGTCAGCGCCGCGGAAGGGATGCGGGCGCTGCAGGACCGGGCGGGCGACAACAGCCGGCTCGAGCAGGCCGCCCGTGACGTCATTGCCGAATACACCCGGCAACCGGGCGAGGAGAAGAGCGATCCGGTCTGAAGACGGTGCTCGAGCATCAGTCGCTGTGCGGTGATCCGTCGGAGCGGGCACGCAACACGTCCAACTCGGGTAGCTGACCGGTGCTGGTCAATTCCTCGGCGAGCTCGGCAAGCCGAACGTTGGTCGCCTGGGAGTAGCGGCGGAGCACGGCGAAGGCAGTGTCGGGGGTCAACTTGTATTGCGCCATCAACATGCCCTGTGCCTGCCCGATCAGATTCCGGGTATCGATCGCCCGCCACAGATCCTGGGTCTTCCTGGTGTAGGCGAGCACCACCGAGGCGTGCGCGGCAACGATTCTCGCCGCTTCCAGGTCGGTGTCGTCGTACACCCGCGGTCGTTCGGAGTACAGGTTCAAGGCGCCCAGCGCGGTGTCGGTGTACAGGTGCACCGCCAGCAGTCCGCCGATCCCGAGGTCGGCTGCTCTCGCAGTCCATCGCGGCCACCTGGCGTCGGCGGCCAGGTCCGGCACCTCGAAGACACCATTCGTCCACACCGCGTCGAGGCACGGTCCTTCGTCCTCCTCGTACTGCAGCATGTCGGCCTTGGTGATCCGGCCGTCGGATGACGCGACAGTCTCAACCGTCCGGCCCGGACCCAACATCGTGATGGACGCCTGATCGCAGGGCGCCGTACCGACCGCCATCGCGATCACCGCACGAAGGGACTCCTCCGGAGTCTTGCGGGCCGCCACCTTTCGCAGCGACTCAGCGAGAACAGCGGCCGATGCGGCCGATCCATCAGCACCGCGCGTCGATCCCACGACCGATCCCTTCCACCAAGCCGCCGGGTCGTCATCGACCCCCCACCATTCTCCCCCCTATCGGTCATGGCGAACTGCTACGACCAGCCGGAAGTTCGTTTCGCAGCACGAACATTCGGCCCGCGCAGCCGAATTTCAGCCGGGCAATGCCTCCTGTAGAGGCGCCGCGGAGCCGATGATCTCCCGGGCTCGTTTTCGGGCGGTCACCCGGAACCAGATCAGCACGGCCAGGCAGGAGATCAGCAGCGTGCCGATCCCGAAAATGGCGAAAGTCTCGGCGCTGCCGATGTTATCGACCAGCCACCCGAAGTTCTGACCGAAGAAACCGGTGATGAAGGTGAGCGGCAGGAAGACGGTCGAGAGTTTGGTGAGTTGCTCGATGGTGGTGTTCTGCAGCACGCCGATCTTGGTCTGCTCGACCGAGATGACCGCGATGTTGGCCTCGAGGACGGTAGTCAGCAGATCGCGTTGGGCGCCGACCTCCTCGTTCACGAGGGCCAGGGTGTCGTGCACATCGCGCAGGTAGGGCAGCAGATTCTCCGGAACGCTCCGCTCGAGCGTCGCGACGACGGCGAGCAGCGGATGCACGGCCCGATAGAAATTGGTCACCTCGCGTCGGAGAAAGTAGATGCGTTCGGTCGGCGCAACGGCCCCGGAGAAGACCGTCGACTCGAGTTGTTCGATGTCCCGCTCCACCTCGCCGATCACCGGTGCGTAGCCATCGACGACCTGGTCCAGGATGGCCCACACCACAGAGGTGCTGCCACTTTCCAACAACTCCGGTCGGCGTTCGAGTCGTTGACGGGCGCCACGCAGTTCGCTGGCAACACCCTGCCTGACCGTGATGACGAATTCAGGACCGAGGAAGATGCTGATCTCGCCGAAGTCGATTTCCTCCCGGCCGTCGTCGTAGCGGGCCGTCCGCAAGATGACCAACTGCACGTCGTCGTCGAACTGTTCGACTTTGGGTCGCAGGTGGAATTCCTGCGCGTCCTCGACCGCGAGATCGTGCAGCGCGAACTTCTCCTTGATCTCGGCCAGCTCAGCAGGTGTCGGTTCGTGGACGCCGAGCCAGACGAACGATCCGGGTTCGCGCGGCGCGGCGGCCTCTTCCAGGGTCATCGGTTCCGATGACCGGCGACGACCTCCTTGATACACAGCACAGTCGACGATCATTTCCGCTGACCTCCACAACCCGGGCAAACACCATGTCGGCCGTCATCCTGCGCCCGTCGGGGCGAGGACAGCCGTGCCCGGGGGTACCCCGCGGCAGGTCCGGGCAATCAGGCGGGGTCGCCGCTGGTCCGAACGTCCGCGCGGATGAAATCGACGGCTCGCGTCACATCCGCCACGTTCTCTCGATGTTTCTCCGCGCGAAGGACTTTGATCGGCACGGGGGACTTTGATCGGCACGGGGACTTTGATCGACAGGGGAGCGGCGCGGCGCTTGGAGGTGTGCGCGCGGACCGCTAAGTATCAAGCGGCGATGTCGCGACCGTGCACCGTGAGCGCCCAGATGACAAAGACATCGAGCGCGATGATGAGCAGGCTCCACATCGGGTAATAGGGCAGCCACATGAAGTTCAGCACGATGCTGACTGCCGCGACCGCGATTCCGATCAGGCGTGCCCATAGCAATCCCTGGAAGACGAAGAATCCCGCAACCGCGACGAGGGCGCCGACGACCAGGTGAATCCATCCCCAGGTGGTGAGATCGAATTCGAAAACCCATTTCTGCCCGACGACGTAGAAGTCGTCGTTGAACAGGGCGACCACCCCCTGTATCGCCTGGAGTACGCCGAGCATGATCATCATGATGCCGGCGAAGACGGTCAGGCCGACGGCGGTGTTGCTGGTCGGCGTCGGGGTGCCTGATGGTGGTGTGCTGGAACCGTTGGTGGCCCGCTGTGCTGATGCCATGGTGTCTCCTTGCAGGTTCGATGCACGCTCTACAGAGATCCTGCAATGCGTGCTGCCGAAGACATCATTCGATTGGTATGAACCGTCCACCCGCGCCTGCCGGGATCATTCGAAATGGGTGATCCGCCCCGTAGTGCCGAAGCGGACTCTTGCACACGAGAGCCGGCGGGGTGTGCTTCGCGTCGACGCTCGGGGAAGGAGTGTGGTGGGTGTGTCGATCGAGGTGCAGCCGACAGTGGACGGCTCCGAGGCTGACCTGGACCAGATCGTCGCCGAGGTCGTCGCGCACTTCCAGCGCGTGGGTGGGGCTTCCCCGGACCTGATGACGGTTCGGTCGCTGGTCGACGCGGAGTGGGCACGTCATCACGATGCGAAGGTGCGGGTGTTCTTGCCGGTGCTCGTTCGGCGGGCCGTGATCGGTCAGGTCGGCGTCGGCGAATGACGTGGACGCAGCGCGGGTCAGAGCAGGTGCAAGGCGCGCGCGGCATCGACAGCGTCACGTCGGGTGGTCACCCCGAGTTTGCGATAGATGGCCTGTTGGTGGGACTTGACCGTGTTGATGGTGACGAACAGATCGGACGCTATTTCAGCTGATTTCAGCATTGTCGGCAAATACCCGAGGACGGCACGTTCTCGCTCGGTCAGCGACTCGAGGGGTACCCGCTGATCGGTGACCGGGGTTTGGTCCGGAGCCTCGGGGGTGAGGCTGCGGGTGAACTCGAGATGCCGGGCGACCACGTGCCGGTGACGCGCCAACAGAGCCGACACCCGAGGTCCAGCTGTGAGGAATGGCCTGCTGCTGCCGACTTCCTGGGCGAGGTCAATGGCCTCGGTGAGCTCCGTGAGTGCCGCAGAGTCGCGATGCAGTCGGTCGGTCGCCACCGCCGCCAACACCCGACTCTCGATGACCGGTCCGCGATACGCCAGATTGTCGGACCGGATCAGCTCGAGCAACTCCAGAGCAACTGCGGGCTGGTCCATCATCAGTCGGGCCTTTGCCAGGACGATGACCTCCAGCGCGGAGGTGAAACAGTTGGTCGAGCTCCGATCGCCGATCAAGCTGACGGCAGCCTCGGGATCGGCGGCGATCAGATGAGCCTCCGCGCGTGCGACCGTGCACCAACGGGCCAGCATCAGTGGGAGTTCCCCTGCCTGAACCTGGATCGCGTCCAACTGCTGCAATGCGGCACCGGTACCCGCCGCGTCGCCACGTGCGGTGGCGACACCGATCGCGGCGAGGCCCAGGGCGACCCGGCAGGCAGCGTCGGAGCCGGTGCGACTGATCGTCAGACCGTCATCGACGGTCGCGGCGGCACTGTCGAGCCGGCCCTGTTCCAGTTCCGTCAAGGCGATTGCGGCATACAGCCCCAATGCCTGCGGTTCTCCGATCCAGCCGGAACGGTCGGCGATGTCCCGCGCGAGGCGGGCTCGACGATCGGCATCCGGAAGGCGGCCGTGAATCACGTCCAACAGTGCGAGGTGCGCATTGGCACTGAGTTCGGTCAGTCCCAGTCCCAACTCGTGACAGCGGTCACGCACCGACGAAAGGCTCGCTTCGGCCGAATCGAACTCCCCGCACCACAGCTGGCCGATCGCCAGGTTGGCAGCGGCAATGGCCCGATGCTGGCGCGCAGTCGGCAACTGCCGAGCCGCCGGCAGGTCGAGCACCCGAAGCAGGTGCTTCGCGGAATCGGTGGTCAACAGCGGGTCTCGGATCCGGGAATACGCCACCCGGAGCAGGCCGATGAGCGCTTCGGCCGGGTAGCGGTCATCGAGCGGGACGTCGGCCAGCAGTGCGTCGGCCGCGTCGGTCGACCTGATCATCGACCCGTAGTCGCGCCGGTGCAGATCTCTGACGGCGCAGGCGAGCAGCGTGCCGGTTGTCGGGTTGGTCAGTGCTCGTTCGGCAGCCGGTTCCAGCGCCGCCACCAGGGCGGGACCGCCCGAGGTCAACGCCAGCGGCCAGGCGGCATCGGTCAGCAGCCGACCGGTCTCGTCCCAATGCTGGCCCGCAGCGGCATGTCTGATCGCCTGGATCGGCTCGCCGTGCTCGGCAAACCACCGTGAGGCGCGCTGATGCAGGTACTGCACCGCGCCCGGTTCCTCCAGCGCCAACCGGTGCGCCAACAGGTCCCGCAGCATCGGATGCAGTCGGAACCACTCGGAACTACCCGCCAGGCCGACGAGCAGTGCGTTCCGGGCAGTGAGGCGTTCGAGGACGATCTGACCATCGCTTCGGCCAGTCAGCTCGTTCGCCAGGGCCCCACTGATCCGATCGGCGACGCTGACTGCCAGCAGGAAATCCCGATCTGCGGCGGGTAGCCGGTTGGTCACCTCCTCGATCAGATACTCGGCAACCAACCGATCCCGTCCGGTGAAGCCGTCGATGCCTCGGTCGACATCTTGTGGATCCAGACACATCATCGCCAGTTGCAGACCGGCGGCCCAGCCCTGGGTACGGTCGAGCAGCACCCCCAACTTCACCGGTGAGGGATGAAGACCGTTGCCGTGCAGGAGTTCGACGGCCTCATCGCGGGTGAAAGCCAGATCGTCGGCGCGGATGTCCGTCAGATCGCCGTTGATGCGCAATCGGTTCAGCCGCAGGGTCGGGTCGGAGCGGGTGAGGATCACCAGCCGCAACTGTGGTGGTTGGTGCTCGAGCAACTGACCGATCGATTCGAGGACCGCGCGGTCGTCCACCAGATGGAAATCGTCCAGAACCAGGCTGACCGTCTCGGGCAATTCGGCGAGTCCCGCTCTCACCTGCCGCGCCTCGCGGGGACCGAATCCGGCCGCCGGAGCAAAGTCCAGAAGCATGCTGCGGGCCGGCAGTGCGCCGGCAATCGTAAGGGCGCCCAGCACGTCGGACCAGAATGCCTGCGGATTGTTGTCGGACTCGTCGACCGACAACCAGGCCGCCCGCGCGGTCTCCGACCGGTGCGTCGCCCAGTAGGCCGCGCTGAGGGTCTTGCCGTAACCGGGGCCCGCGCTGACCAGGGTGACCGGACCCCGCGCGGCGGCAGTGAGGCGTTCCTCCAGGCGCGGTCGTGGCACAAAGCGGGGCGGGACAGCCGGAGGTGACGCGCGCAATCGCAGAAGACCGCTGAAGTGCGCACCCACGACAATCTCCCGCGATGACGGCGAACACGGCTAGACCGACGACACCACTTAGCGACGCGGTGATTCAAGATAGATCAGACACACACGACCATATACGGGTGTCGGGTCGTCGCGAGCCAGTCGTGCTCGCTACGTTGCATCGGGGTCTGCGAAAGGGATGAACGGCGATGACGAGCAGCAAAACGGATGTCTCTGTGCCTGACCCGGGACCGGATGCTGCGCCGCCGTATGCCCTGGACGCCGTCGATGTCGCGGCCGGGATGGGTTCGGATCCCGTGGCAGGTTTGACCGACGCCGATGCCGTGGCCCGACTGGCCCGGTACGGCCCGAATCAGATCACCGGTGAGAAGCCCCCGTCCGTCTTGACGGTCGCGCTCACCCAGTTACGGGACCCGATGAACATCATGCTGGTGGCGGTGACCGCGGTGAGTTTCGCGATCGGCCAGATCTCCACCGGAGTCATCGTCGGCCTGTTGATCCTGCTGAACGTGGTTCTCGGGTCACGTCAGGAGCTCAAGGCCAGAGCCAGCGTAGACGCGCTGTCGAATCTGCAGGTACCGCAGGCGAAGGTGGTTCGCGGCGGAAGCCTTGCCCTTGTGCCCGCCGTCGACGTCGTGCCCGGTGACCTGGTCCAGGTGGAGGCCGGTGACATCGTGCCGGCCGATGGCCGGATCGTCAGGTCGGCGACCCTGGAGGTCCAGGAGGCGGCGCTGACCGGAGAGAGCGCACCCGTACCGAAGGACACTGCCGCCATCGCCGCCGCCGAGGTCCCCCTCGGCGATCGCTCGAACATGTTGTTCCAGAACACATCTGTCACCCGGGGCACGGCATCGATGGTGGTCACCGGGACCGGCATGACCACCCAGATGGGGCAGATCGCCACGATGCTCACCTCGGTCACCCGGACCAGGTCGCCACTGCAGAAGGAACTGGACACCCTGACCCGCGTGTTGGGAATCATCGCCTGGACGGCTGTGGTGTTCATCGTGGTCGTCGGCCTGATCCGGGGGGTGCCGGCCGCGCAGCTGCTGCTGCTGGGTACGGCGATGGCGATCTCGGCAATCCCGACCGGCCTGCCCGCCTTCGTCTCCGGGATGTTGTCGTACGGGGCGAAGCAACTCGCGGCAGCCAAGGCCGTGGTGAAAAACCTGACCGATGTCGAGACCCTCGGTGCCACCAGCGCGATCAACACTGACAAGACCGGCACCCTGACGATGAATCAGATGATGGTGTCGACCATCTATTCCGGGGCCTCCTGGTTCAGCGTGGACGGTTCCGGCTACGGCAAGACCGGTGCCATCCGGTCGGTGGCGGGGAGTCCGGTGCCCGACTTCGGCCGGCTGGCATTGGGGCTGGTGCTGGCCAGTGACGCGACGGTTGCGGATGACGGGGCCGTGGTCGGTGATCCCACCGAGGCGGCCCTCGTGGTGTTGTCCGCCAAGCTGGGTGTCGATGCCGAGGAAACCCGGCGTGCCTATCCGCGGATCGCCGAGGTTCCATTCGATTCCGAGTACAAGTTCATGGCCACGTTTCACCGGGTGCCGGATGATCCGACCGGAAGGGTCATCGAGTTGGTCAAGGGTGGGCCGGACGTCGTGTTGGCCCGGTGCACCCTGTCGGGAGGGCCGTTGAGCGGTTCCCAGGTGCCGATCGAGGACGTCCGGTCCGGAATCGAGGCGGCGAACGCGCGAATGGGCGAGAAAGGTTTGCGGGTATTGGCTTTCGCCGCCCGATTGGTCGGGGACGACGAGATGCGGTCGATGACGGACGATCCGATGTCCCTGACCCACGACCTTGCCTTCGTCGGGATGGTGGGCATCATCGATCCGCTGCGGGCAGAGGCGAAGGCTGCTGTGGCCGTAGCACTGGCTGCCGGCATCGACGTGCGCATGATCACCGGCGACCACGCGGTCACCGCCAAGGCGATCGGCGAGACCCTCGGCCTCGGACCGGGGGCGATCAGCGGGGCCGAACTCCAGCAGATGTCCGACGACGAACTCAAACGTCGACTACCCGAACTGCATGTGTTCGGCCGGGTCTCGCCGGAGGACAAGCTGCGACTCGCCCGGGTGATGCAGAGCCAGGGACTGATCGTGGCGATGACCGGCGATGCCGTGAACGACGCCGCCGCGCTCAAGCAGGCCGACATCGGGGTCGCGATGGGCAGCGGCAGTGAGGTGACCAAGCAGGCCGCCCGGATGATCCTGACCGATGACAACTTCGGCACCCTCGTACATGCCGTCGAACTCGGACGCCGGGTGTACGCGAAGATCATTTCGTACGTCCGGTTCCAGATGACCCAGTTGCTGTCGCTGGTCATGCTTTTCATCGCGGCAACGGCTTTCAACATCAACCAGGGTGTGGCACTGACCCCCACGATGGTGTTGTTCCTGTTGTTCTTCGCCACGGCGGCCGGGGTTGTCGTCATCACCGTCGACCCGGGAGATCCGAACGTGATGGATCGGCCGCCACGGGACCCGAAGATCCCGATCACCAATCGGACGGCGATCGGGTTCTGGATCCTCTATGGCGCAGTACTTTTCCTGGCGGCGCTGGTGCCCCTGGTGGCAGGGCCGGACGCACCGAGCGTGGACCGGGCCAGCGCATCCATGACGATGACGTTCGTCGTCATGGGACTGGGCACCGTGTTCAACGCCCTGACCAACCGCCGCGACCCGACCAGCGGCCTGACCGCACCGATCCTGCAGGCGCTGGCCATCTCGTCGGTGCCGGTTGCGCTGATCATTCTGGCCACTCAGTTGCCCGGCCTGCAGGCGGGCCTGCTCACGACGTCGCTGACCGGATTGCAGTGGCTGGAATGTCTCGGGCTCGCGGTGGTGCTGCCGATCGTCATCGAACTCACCAAGTGGATCCGGCGGCGCCGGGCGCCGTCGGCCTCTGTCCTCGACGCACCACAAGTCGTGGCGCCCGATCGGGCCGCATCCGATGTCATCTCCTGAGCGCCGATCCGAGGTGGCGAGCGTGAGTCCGGTGCACCCTCTCATCCGGTTCGGGGGAGCCGGAGTCGCCCCGACCGTGACAGCGTTGACCGGAACGACGGGATGCGACGCTCGGGCGGAGGCGGATGACGGTCATGGAGTTCGAGATCCGGGTCTCCGGTGTGCTCCCGCGAGGTGTGCTGGACGAACTCGGCGACGTCCGGGTGGTGACGCAGTCCCTGGAGACGGTGTTGCAGGGCCCGGTACCGGATCAGGCGGCGCTCGTCGGCATCATCAACCGACTGCAGGGCCTCGGCATCGAACTGCGCGGCCTCCGGCAACTCGGCGCCGACGGGGTGGCAACGGGCGCGAAGCGGGCCGACCGCTGACCGGGAGTCACGGGATGTCGTCGTACGAGATCAGCGTCGCCGGCTCGATCGGTCCCGTCGTCGCCTCGATCTTTCCCGGCTTCGCCGTCCTCGCGGTTCGGCAACGAACCACCGTGATCAGCGGAACCACCGCGGACACCGATGGTCTGTTGGCCGTGTTGTCCCTGCTCGGTTCCCGTGGGTTCACCCCGATCGAGACAGTTGTCACACCGTCGGATTCCGCACGACGCAGCACCGAGACAGGGACGGATCTTGCCGATGACTGAGGAGGCCGGGGTCCCGGTCGAGCCACCGCTGAACCGCAGACTGGCGATTCTGCTGGCCATGGCGATGTTCGTCCTGGTGGTCGACACCTCGTTGATGAACGTGTCCATCGCCGCGGTGGTGCGTGATCTGGACACCACTGTCAGCGGCGTGCAGTCGGCCATCGCGCTGGAGGCATTGGTTTCTGCGGCGTTCATCCTGATCGGCAGCAAGGTCGGCGACCTGATCGGCCGCAAACGTGCCTACGTCCTCGGACTTCTCGGCTACGCGGTCGGAGCGGCGGCGATGACACTCGCCCAGGGCCTGACCGCGATCATCATCTTCTGGGCGGTGGTCGGCGGGCTGGGTGCCTCGATGCTCCTGCCGGCGATGCAGTCGCTGATCCATGGCAACTTCGAGGGCGCTGCGCAGAAGAAGGTGTACGCCCTGGTCGGCGCGGCGGCCGCCATCGCCGCCGCCGTCGGTCCGTTGTTGGGCGGGTTCATCACCACCTACCTGTCCTGGCGCGTCGGGTTCCTGCTCGAGGTGGTGGTGATCGCGGTCGTGCTGTCCGGCATCAGACTTGTCAAGGACGTGCCCTACACCGGCCCCAGAGAGGTCGACGTCGTCGGCGCCATCCTGTCCGTGCTGGGGATGGGCGGGATCGTCCTGGGCATTCTGGTGTGGCAGGAGGGTGGCGAAGCGGTCGGTGCGCTGCTGGTGGTCGGCGCCGTGGCAATGGCCGGGTTCGGATTCTGGCTGGTGCGCCGCAAGCGCCGCGGCAAGGCTGCGCTGATCGACCCCGACCTGTTCCACTCGAAGGTCTTCCGGCTCGGGATCACGGAGCAGATGCTGCAGCAGATCGCGTTGGGCGGAACCATGATCGCGCTGCCGATCTATCTGCAGATGGTCCTCGAGTACAACGCCATGCAGGCCGGCCTGTCGCTGGCGCCGCTCTCGTTGACGATGTTCGGCGTAGCGCTGCTCGCCGGGAAGCGGGCGGGCCGGCGTCGTCCGGCCGGCATCGTCCGGTGGGGGTTCCTCCTGTTGACCGCAGGTCTCGTGGTGCTGATTCCGATCGTGCCGCGGGCGGATTCCGGGTGGTATCTCCTGCTCCCGTTGGTGATCGCCGGATCCGGGTTGGGCCTGTTGGTCTCGCAGCTGAACAACTACACGCTGGCCCCGATCTCGGAGGAGAGGGTCAGCGAAGCCGCCGGAGTCAATTCGGCTGCCGGATCGTTCGGCCTGTCGTTCGGGTTGGCGTTCGCCGGGGCGATCATGCTGGCCACCCTGTCGATCGCGTTCACCAGCATGGCGTCGTCCAGCACGGTGCTGTCCGCCACCGAACAGCAACAGGTCGCGGTCGCGTTGGAGAACGACGCCGAGGTCAGCACGGCGCTGGAGGCGGCGATGCTGGTGAAGCTGATCGACAACGCGGCCAGCATGATCGCCCCGGCGAACGCCAACCCGAACGACAGCACGAACGACCCAGCGGCCGAATTGACACCCGCCGCCTCGCTGACCTTCTCCTCCGAGATCGGGGCGAGCGCGTAGTTGTTCAGCTGCGACACCAACAACCCCAATCCGGCCCCCGCGACCACCAGCGGCACCAGCAGCCACCACCCGGAATCCGCCCGCGGCACGACCGGAATCAACAGACCCAACCCGATCGTCAGGAGCAGGAAACCCCACCGGATGATGGCCGCTGGGCGGCGCTTCCCGGCCTTGTTGCCGGCCAGCAAC
>Ga0164306_10000440_pt1 | contig 16818 bp, 16 predicted proteins | sample Whisoiple_242_MG_FD_110213 | JGI IMG/M metagenome (GOLD analysis project Ga0164306, IMG submission 110213) | Soil microbial communities amended with fresh organic matter from upstate New York, USA - Whitman soil sample_242_MG | ecosystem: Environmental > Terrestrial > Soil > Unclassified >... | reverse complement strand
ACGATCAGCACGGTCTCCCGGCCCTGCGCGGCGATCTCGGCGGTCGCCTGACCCGCGTCCAACACCTGGTCGCCGATCTGTACCTGGGTGCCGGCCGGGAACTGCGGGAGCGCCGCCACCACCCGCCCGACGACCAGGTACGACAACGCGAGCAGCAGGGCGCCGATCAGCGCCAGCAACGCTGTCGAGAGCAGGGTGAGCCGCATCCGCAGACCCTGCCGCACCGGTGTCCGGGAGGCGCGGGATCCGTTCGGTCGCAACGTATTTCCCGCTCCGGGATCGAGGCCGGGATCGACCGGGGTCATGCAGTGGGGACCCGGTAACCGGCCCCGACGACGGTGTCGATCAGCCCCGGCTCGCCGAGTTTGCGGCGCAACGTCATCATCGTCACCCGCACCGTGGTGGTGAACGGATCGGCGTTCTCGTCCCACACCCGCTCGAGCAGATCCTCGCTGGACACCACGGTGCCGCGCGCTGCGAGCAGCACCTCCAGCACGCCGAACTCCTTGCGGGTCAACTCGATCGGCGCGCCGGCGCGGGTCACGGTGCGCTTGGCAGAGTCGAGCTCCAGGTCACCGGCGCGCAGCACCGGCGGGGCGGCGGGGGTGGCCCGCCGGCCCAGTGCGCGCACCCGGGCCACCAGTTCCGGGAAGGCGAACGGCTTGGACAGGTAGTCGTCCGCGCCGAGGGACAGCCCGTCGACCCGGTCGTCCACACCGGCGGACGCGGTCAACAGCAACACCCTGGTGATGTCGTTGGCGGCCACGATCTCGGCCAGCAGGTCGTCCCCGTGCATCTCCGGCAGATCCCGATCGAGGACGACGACGTCGTACCGGGTGAAGGTGGATTTCTGGTGTCCCTCCAGCCCGTCGTAGGCGACGTCCACCGCCATCCCCTCGGCGCGCAGCCCGCGCGCGATGGCGTCGGCCAGCCGCCGGGCGTCCTCCACCACCAACACGCGCATCGTCTCCCCCAACCGCCCGGTCAGCCCGCCGCGCCCGGATCCCGGTCGCCGGCCAACCGGCCCGCGCTCGGACCCACCGGATCATGGCTGCTGCGGGCGATCTCCTCGGTGATGCCGCGGGCCACCGCGCGCGCGGTCAACCCGAGGTCACTCAGCAGTTCGGCCCGTGGCGCCGGCTCCAGGAACCGCTGTGGCAGGGCGAGAACCTGGACCGGCAGACCGCTACCCGCCAGCACGTCGGTGATCGCCGCGCCGACCCCGCCGGACCGGCCGCCGTCCTCAACGGTGACCACCAGCCGGTGGTCCGCGGCCAACGCCCCGATTTCCGGCGGCACCGGCAATGCCCACCGCGGGTCCACCACGGTCACCCCGATGCCTTGTGCGGCAAGCAATCCGGCCGCCTCGACCGCGAGACCGCCGAACGCCCCGACGGCCACCAGCAGCACATCCCGGTCCTCACCGGCCGGCGGTTCGGCCAGGATGTCGACCCCGTGCGGGACGCGCCCAGCTGCCCCGTCGCGACCGGAGACCGCTGGCGGGACATGGGGTGTCAGGTGGAAGCGGCGAACCGCCGGCACCGCAGCAGGCGCCGCGCCCTTCGGGAACCGCAGCACCGTCGGGCCGTTGCTGACCTCGAGCGCCTCGGCCAGTTCCTCGGCCAGGGTGGCGGCGTCCCGTGGGGCGGCCATCCGCAGGCCCGGGACGATCGCCGCGAGCGACATGTCCCACATGCCATGGTGACTCGGCCCGTCCTCGCCGGTCACCCCGGCCCGGTCGAGCACCACGGTGACGCCGAGCCGGTGCAACGCGCAGTCCATCAGCAACTGGTCGAATGCCCGGTTGAGGAAGGTCGCGTAGACCGCGACAACCGGATGCATGCCGCCCATCGCCAGCCCGGCGGCCGAGGTCAGCGCATGCTGCTCGGCGATCCCGACATCGAAGACCCGACCCGGGAACGCCGTCGCGAACGGCACCAGGCCGGTCGGCCCGCACATCGCCGCGGTGATCGCCACCACATCGGGCCGTTCGGCGCCGGCCACCACCATCTCCCGACCGAAGACGTGGGTCCAAGTGTTGCTGGTCGCCGCCTTCGGCTTGCCGGTGATCGGGTCGAACGCGGGTGGCGAATGCATCTGCTCGGCGTCGTCGGATTCCGCGGGCGGGTAGCCCTGGCCTTTCTGCGTCACGCAGTGCACCAGCACCGGCCCACGGAAATCGCGAGCGCGGACCAGCGCCAGCTCGAGCGCCTCGACATCGTGCCCGTCGATCGGGCCCAGGTACTTCAGTCCGGGATCGGCGAACATCGTCTGCGGGATCAGCCAGTCCTTGACCGCCGACTTCGCGGCATGCAGCGCGGTGTAGAGCGGGCGGCCGACGACCGGCGCCTTCGGCAGGGTGTGCTTGACCCGACCGAGCATGCGTTCGTAGCCGGGACGCAGCCGCATCGCGGCCATCCGCTGCGCCATCCCGCCGGTGGTCGGCGCGTACGAGCGGCCGTTGTCGTTGAGCACGATCACCAGCGGTCGGTCCTTGGCGCCGGCGATGTTGTTGAGCGCCTCCCAGGCCATCCCGCCGGTCAGCGCGCCGTCACCGATCACCGCGACGACGGTGCGGTCACGTTCCTTGCGCAGCGCGAACGCCTTGGCCATGCCGTCCGCGTAGGAGAGCGACGTGGAGGCGTGCGAGTTCTCGATCCAGTCGTGCTCGGATTCGGCCCGGCTCGGGTAGCCGGAGAGTCCGTTCCTGGTCCGCAGCTTGTCGAACCGGTCAGCCCGGCCGGTGACGATCTTGTGCACGTAGGCCTGGTGACCGGTGTCGAACAGGATCGGGTCCCGCGGGGAGTCGAAGACCCGGTGCAGGGCGATCGTCAGCTCCACCACGCCCAGGTTGGGACCCAGATGCCCGCCACGCTTGGAGGTCTGCTCGACCAGGAACTCGCGGATCTCGGCCGCCAGAGCCGTCAACTCCGCGGGTGACATCCGCCGCAGGTCGGTCGGATCGGTGATCCGGCCGAGCGGGGTCGACGGGCCCTGCTGCGTCACAGATGCCTCCCGGCGCTCGTGCGCAGCGACCATTCGCGCTGCTCTGCCCGTGTGCCGCTGGTCTGTCGGTCCCGAAGGACCAAGCGATCACCCCGGCGGCACGGCGCGACCACACCGACCGACGTTACCGCCCCCGCGGGTGACTTGGTGTCGCGCCACCAGCAGCCGGCCCGGCAATCGGCCTGGCTCCCGGATGACCTGCGGCGGTGGGGTGAGGTCGCACGGCGACTACAGGACGTTCGAACTCCCGCCGGGTTGATCGCTTCCTGGGTAGCGTCTTCGCTCATGAGCGCACCGATCGATCCCCCTCCGACCCTGCGCCGGCCCGCGCGGCATGCCGTCGTCATCGGTCATCGCGGGGCCTCCGCCGACGTGCCGGAGAACACACTCCCGGCCTTCGCGGCGGCCTGGGAATCCGGCGCACCGTGGGTCGAGGCCGACACCCAACCGACTTCCGACGGAGTGCCGGTGATCCTGCACGACGACGACCTGGACCGCACCACGTCGGGCAGCGGACCGGTGCGACGGCACTCGTTCGCCGAGGTGTCGGGGCTCGACATCGTCGGCGGGTCGGGCTCCGGGGTGCCGTCGCTGGCGGCGCTGCTCTCACTGATGCCCACCGGCCGCGGGGTGCTGCTGGAGATCAAGGGCGACCACAGCCGCGCTGATGTCGCGGAGATCCTCCGGCAGTGCGAGCTGTCAGGACACGACGACCGGGTGTTCCTGCAATCGTTCGAGCATCCGGTGCTGGACCATCTGCAGGCGCTGGCGCCGGATCGGCCACGGGGCCTGCTGGTCGAATGCCTCGACGACGATCCGCTCGCCCGTTGCCGGGAGCTGGGGGTTGCCGCCTACAACCCGGCCTACCGGGACGTACTGCGGCGGCCGGAGGTGGTGAACGAGCTGCGGACGGCCGGTATCTCCGTCGCCGTGTGGACGTGCGACGACCCCGCCGGGTGGGCGGACCTCACCGACGCCGGGGTCGACGCGATCATCACCAACACCCCCGCCGAGCTCCTCGCGTGGCAGGCCTCCTGACACCCCAAAACCCGTGTTGATCAACCGGTCCGGCACCCTTGGCGGCAATCCAAGGGTGCCAACGTGGTTGATCAACACGGGTCTGAGAGGCGGGGAGATGCGGGGCCGGCGGGGTGCGATCGCGGGCGGACCGGCGGTGGACGGTCAGTCGCGAGTTACGCGGGTGCGGTGCTGGCGGCTGGCAACGGTGTAGGCGCAGGTCATCGACTCTGCGGCGGTGAGCACTGCGAGAACCCCGTCCAGGGAGCAACTCTCGGGCACGTCGACGGTGAGCATCGGCGGGGTCAGACCACTGGCGACCCGGGCACCCAGGGCGTCGAGGGTCCGGACGATCGGCGCCAGTTCGGCTTCCGAGGTGGCCATCACATGCACCGTGGAGTGCCCGCTGCGGCTGACGATGCCACCGCCGACGTAACCGATGCCGTCATGGCGTACCTGCACGATGTCCCCGCAGCTGACCTCGGTGACGAACCACGGGATCCCGCGGATCTCCGCCAGGTCATGGGCGATCAGCACGGCGTCAATCGTCTCGGCCGGGTAGGGCGGCCACTCCTCCTCGTCGACCAGCGGGAACAGCACGTCGACCACGGTCTCCGGGGCCGCCACCGGGCACGGCGAGGGTGCGACCAGCCGGGCGGGCGTCCCGGGCGTCCGGTCCGCAGACCGGACATCGATTGACATGGACATACAAAACTCCTCCGCCGGGCGCACCACAAGGTTTGATGACGGATTGAGGAGCAGCACCCCGGCGGGCAGATACATTCAGCGACAGCCCGAGAGCTGCGCCGAGCCGAGCGGTCAGTCGCGCAGGTAGCGGGCGACGCACTCGATGTGGTGGGTCTGCGGGAAGGCGTCGAAGGCCCGCAGGGTGTCCAGCCGGTACCCGGCCGCCGCCAACGCTGCCGTGTCCCGGCCGAGCGCGGCGGGGTCGCACGCGACGTAGACGATGACGGTCGGGTCGCGTTCGGCGATCGCCGCGCACAACGCGGGGCCGGCTCCGGTGCGCGGCGGGTCGAGGACGACGACGTCGACCGGCTCGGTCAGCTGTTCCAGGACGTGCTCGACCTTGCCGACCCGGACCTCGGCCTGCGGGTGATCGGCGAGATTCGTCGCCGCGAGTTCGCCCGCCCGTTCGTCCGATTCGACGGACACCACGGCGCCGTCCGGACCCACGACCCGGCACAGCACCTCGGCGAACAGCCCGACACCGCCGTAGAGGTCCCAGCCGGTCCGGCCGACCAGGTCGAAGCCGTCCAGGGCTTCGGCCACCGCGGACGCCAGCACGTCGGCGGCCTCGACGTGTGCTTGCCAGAACCCGTCCGCGGCCACCGCGAAGTCCCGGCCGATGGCCCGTTCGGTGATCACCGCCGTCGCCTCGGAGCGCGGCTTGGACGGCAGACCGATCCAGGTGGCGGTGGTGCCGCCGTCCGCGGCCCGGGTCAGGGCCACCTCCGGCAACGCCCCCTCGACCCGGTTCGCGCCCCGGCCGCCTGCCGGTCGGTGGCCCGCGCCGCGGGTCCGACGGGGCCGGACCGGTCCCCGGATGCCGGTGGGTACGTCGACGGCTTCGGCCAGTGCGGTCAGCTCCGGCACCGCGATCAGGCACGGCTCGGTCTGGTTCACGCCCTCGACCCGATGCGACCGGACGCCGCGCGGACCGATCCGGCCCGCCGGGTCCAGTGCCCAGCGAACCCTGGTCCGCCAGCCGAACCCGTTGCCCGGCAACGGTTCCACCATGACGTCAAGGTCGAGTCCGGCCAGCCGGCTGAGTTGCTCGGCGACGACCGCGGCCTTGAGCTTGCGTTGCAATGCGGCATCCGCGTGTTGGAAATCGCAGCCACCGCAGCCGCCGGGATGGAAGTGCGGGCACGGCGCCTCCACCCGACCGGCGTCGGCGCGCAGCACCCGGATCACCTCGCCGCGGCAGAACGAGCCACGCTTCGCCTCGGTGATCCGCACCGTCGCCCGCTCCCCCGGCAGGGCGAGCCGGACGAAGATCACCCGGCCGTCATACCTGGCCACGCAGTGGCCGCCGTGGGCGACCGGGCCGATATCGACCTCGACCTCGACGCCGGGAGCCAGTTCGTCACCGGTCAGCGTGCTCGTCATCGGGTCACCGCCTGGCCGGTCACTCTTCGTCCGGTCTGCCACGGGTCCAGCCCGGATCGGGCACGGCGCCCTCGTCGATCATCGTGCCGGGCATCCGGCCGCGGACCGAGGGCAACCGGTCCGCCCGTTGCCGGATCCGTTCCTCCAGCGCTTCGGAGGACGACAGCTGCCACGGCACGGAGGTCACCATGACGCCTGGGGTGAACAGCAGGCGGCCCTTGAGCCGGAGTGCGGATTGGTTGTGCAGCACGTGCTCCCACCAGTGCCCGACCACGTATTCGGGAATGAAGACGGTCACGATGTCTCTGGGCGAGTCCTTGCGGGTGCGCCGCACGTAGTCGAGCACCGGCTTGGTGATCTCCCGGAACGGCGAGTCAATCACCTTCAGCGCCACCGGGATCTGCCGGTCCTCCCATTCCCTGGCCAGGTCCGCGGTGTCCTCCGGGTCGACGTTGACGGTCACCGCCTCGAGCGAGTCGGGTCGGGTCGCGCGGGCGAACGCGAGCGCCCGCATGGTCGGCAGGTGCAACTTGGAGACCAGCACGATCGAGTGGACCCGGCTGGGCAGCACCAGGTCGTCCTCGTCGGCGGCGATCTCCCTGGCCACCCGGTCGTAGTGTTTCTTGATGGCGCGCATCGTGACGAAGATGATCACCATGGCCAGAATGGCGATCCAGGCACCCGCCAGGAATTTGGTGACCAGCACAATCGCCAGCACCACCGCGGTGAACGAGAACCCGATCGCGTTGATCGTCTGGCTGCGCCGCATCCGGCGCCGCGCCTGTGGGTCCCGCTCGGTGCGCAGCAGCTTGTTCCAGTGCTTGATCATGCCCAGCTGGGAGAACGTGAACGAGACGAACACCCCGACGATGTAGAGCTGGATCAACGCCGTGACGTCGGCCTGGAAGGCGATCACCAGGATCAACGCGATCCCCGCCAGGAAGACGATGCCGTTGGAGAACGCCAGCCGGTCACCGCGGGTGTGCAGCTGACGCGGCAGGAACCGGTCCTGCGCCAGGATCGAGCCGAGCACCGGGAAGCCGTTGAACGCGGTGTTGCAGGCCAGCACCAGGATCACGCCGGTAGTGAACGAGACGATGTAGAAGGCCAGCGGGAAGCCGGAGAACACCGTCTCGGCGATCTGTGCGATCAACGTCTTCTGGTAATAGCCCTCCGGCGCGCCGATCAGCTGGGTGGCGGGGTCGTCGGCGAACTGCACCCCGGTGTACATCGTCAGCGCGACCAGGCCCAGCATCATCGACACCGACAACGCGGCCATCAACGCCAATGTGGTGGCCGCGTTCCTGGACTTCGGTTTCTTGAAGGCCGGGACGCCGTTGGAGATGGCCTCCACCCCGGTCAGCGCGGCGGAGCCGGAGGAGAAACCCCGCAGCAGCAGGAAGACCAGGGCGAATCCGGAGAGCGCCGACTCGGCCTGCATGTGGAAGTCCGCGCTCTGCGCCTTCACGTCCGCGCCGATGATGAACTCGACGAGTCCGGTGATGATCATCACGAAGATGGAGATGATGAAGGCGTAGACCGGGATCGCGAACGCCGAGCCGGATTCCCGGATGCCCCGCAGATTCAGCGCGCTGACCAGCACGATGATCCCGACGGAGAACCACACCGGGTGGTCGCCGACCACCTGGACCGCCGACCCGATGTTCGCCACCCCGGCCGCGGTGGAGACCGCCACCGTGAGGATGTAGTCCACCAGCAGCGCGCTGGCCACCAGCAGTCCGTAGTTGGGTCCGAGGTTCTTGGTGACCACCTCGTAGTCCCCACCGCCGCTGGGGTAGGCGTGCACGTTCTGCCGGTACGACAGCACGACGACGACCATCACCAGGCACACCAGGCCGGCAAGCCACGGCGCGTAGGCATAGGCGGCAAGACCGGCGACGGAGAGCACCGCGAAGATCTCCTGCGGTGCGTACGCGACGCTGGACAGCGCGTCGGAGGCGAACACCGGCAGGGCGATGCGTTTGGGCAGCAGCGTGTGTGCCAGCCGGTCACTGCGGAACGGCCGGCCGACCAACAAACGCTTGGCGGCGGTGGTCAACTTGGACACAGAGCGGGAGCCTACGGTCCGTAGATCACATCAGATACCTTGGCGCACCGTTGGCCGCCCGCCCAGCACCTGTGCGACGGGCGAGGGGACCACGTTGTAGGTTGCTATCGCGAGAAGACGCTCGCGCAGCAGCTGCGTCCGACGAAGGTTTCCGGGGCCGTCAGACCCGCCAGCGAAGGGGCACGTGCGTGCACATCGTGATCATGGGCTGTGGCCGGGTCGGGTCGTCCCTGGCTCGCCAGCTCGGCCGGGCCGGTCACTCGGTGGCCGTGATCGATCGTGACCCGGCGTCGTTCCGCAGGCTCGGCGCGGATTTCCACGGTCAGCAGGTCACCGGCATGGGATTCGACCGGGACGTGCTGCTGGCGGCCAGGATCATGGAGGCGCACGCGTTCGCCGCGGTGTCCTCCGGCGACAACTCCAACATCATCGCCGCCCGGGTGGCCCGCGAGCAGTTCAACGTGGAGACCGTCGTCGCCCGGATCTATGACGCGAAACGCGCCCAGGTGTACGAGCGCCTCGGCATCCCCACCGTCGCCACCGTCCCGTGGACGACGGACCGGCTGCTGCGCGCGATCATCCCCGAGGGGTTGATCAGCGAGTGGCGTGATCCCTCCGGCACCGTGACCATCGTCAACCTGCCGTATCACCGGCACTGGATCGGCCGACCGTTGCGCGAGCTGGAATCCGGGGTCGGCATCCACACCGCGTTCGTGGTGCGCTTCGGGCGTGGTCTGCTGCCGTCGTCGGAAACCGTTGTGCAGGAAGGTGACCTGATCTACGCGTCGGTGCTCTCCAAGGACATCCACGACGTCGCCGACAAGGCCTCCGTCTCACCGGTGGACGGCCTCTGATGCGGATCGCTATTGCGGGTGCGGGCAGCGTCGGACGGTCGATCGCCGGGGAGCTCGTCGAGAATGGCCACCAGGTGATGCTGATCGACCGGGATCCGGAGGCGATCAAGCCGGGCCGCATCGAGGCCGCCGAGTGGGTGCTTGCCGATGCCTGCGAGGTCGCGCTGCTGGAGGACGCCGGCCTGCAGACCTGCGACGTGGTGATCGCCTGCACCGGAGACGACAAGGTCAACCTGGTGGTCTCGCTGCTCGCCAAGACGGAGTTCGCGGTCGGCCGGGTGGTCGGCCGGGTCAACGATCCGCGCAACGAGTGGCTGTTCACCGAGGCGTGGGGCGTGGATGTCGCGGTCTCCACACCGCGCATCCTGGCCGCCCTGGTCGAGGAGGCGGTGACCGTCGGCGACCTGGTCCGGCTTTTCACTCTGCGCCAGGGTCAGGTGAACCTGGTCGAGGTGACTCTTCCGCCGACCACCAGCATCGCCGGTCGCCCGGTCCGCGATCTGCAGCTACCGCGGGACGCCGCCCTGGTCACCATCCTGCGCGGCGGTCGGGTCATCGTGCCGCAGCCAGACGAACCGCTGGAACCCGGTGACGAACTGCTGTTCGTGGCGTCCACCGAGGTCGAGGACGAGGTCCGCGACGCCCTGCGCTGACCGCGCCCGGTGACCGGGATCAGTGCCCGCCCAGACCCACCCGGTCCCGCCAAAGCGGCGGCTCGATCCCGAGTTCGTGCAGCACATCCCTGGGTCGCGGGTTGGTCCGGACCTCGCCGTTCGGCAGCACCACGGTCGGCACCGTCTCGTCGCCGTTGTTCACCGAGCGAACGAAGGCGGCCGCTTGCGGGTCGTCGTAGATGTCCCGACGGTCGTAGTCAACGCCTGCGCCGTGTAATGCCCGCTCGAGCATCCGGCAGTACCCGCAGTAGTCCCGCCGGTACACGGTCAGTCGGTCTGTCATGGCCGGATCCTCGCATTCGCCGGCCCGACCGGCATTCTCGTCGGGCCGTGGTCGCGGGATGACGGAACGGTCAGCGTCCTTCGGATCGGCGATCCCGCCGCCACGATTCGGGGAGCTTGACCGCACTGCCGCCGGCGACGATCCACACCGAGACGGCGATCGCGATGATGAAGACCGGGTAGCCCATCAGCAGCCTGACCGCTGCCAACCAACCGACCTGGTCGGTGTCGTACAGGTAGTTCTGCACCAGGTACCTCGCGGCGAACACGACCACCCAGACGAACGTCGCCCAGTCGTAGCGCCGTACCAGTTTCCGGTCCGAACGCCAGCCCGTTCCCTTGCCGTTGATGCCCTCCCAGATCACCCCGATCAGCGGCCAGCGCACCAGGATGGACAGCAACAGGGCACCGCCGTAGAGCAGATAACTCCAGATACCGAGCAGGAAGTAGCCCTTGGCCGAGTCGGTCTTGTAGGCGATGAAAGCGGCGATCCCGACCCCGAACAACCCCGCGACCGCCTGGGTCACCGGGCGCTTGCGAGCGATCCGCATGATGGCGATCACCACCGCCGCGCCCAGTGCGGCCCCGATGCCCCAACCCAGCCCACCGATCGCGTTCGCGACGATGAAGACAACGACGGGCAGGCCGGAATCGACCATTCCCATCGGGCCGCCCATCTGCTGCCAGATGGTCGGCGGCCCGGGTTCGGGGGCGTCCTGCTGCTCTGCAGCGGTGCCATCTTGATGCTCCGCTACGGTGCCGTCCTTGCTGAGTTCGACCGGTGCTGTCGATCCAGCCGTCGGCTCGATCGACAGCGGCTTGGTCAATGACAGGTCGGAGGGCGGCGCCGAGTCAGGGCGCGAACCGTCGATGCGGGCCGATTCGGCGGCAGCCAGGTCCGACAAGTTGTCGGGAAGCAGTGAGGAAAGGTCCAGCCCGTTCTCGGCACGGCCGTGAGGCGGTGCACTCGCGGCATCGGTGACCGGGGGAACGCCACCCGGGGCGGCCGAGCCGCGCGGTGGATCTGCCGTCACGCGTGCGCCGGCAGCAGGTCGTAGTCGGGGTTGTAGATGACCTTCTGCCCGTCCCGGATCGCCACCCTGCCGCGGACCTTGACGGTGCGGCCGGGCTCGATACCGGGGATCGAACGGCGTCCGAGCCAGACCAGCTGGACGCCCTCGGTGCCGTCGTACAACTCGGCCACCAGCGTGGCCAGCGAGTCGGTCGGCCGGAGGTCGACGTACCGCAGCCGGCCCTGGAGCGTCACCCGGTCACCCTGGCAGCAGATCTGCGCCCGGATCGCCCCGGAGGCGTCCACCTCGCCGCTGAGCCGCAGGGCATCGACCTCGTCGTCATCACGGGTCAGGCGCTTGAGCCAGCCGGAAACCTTTCCGCCCATCACAGTCCTTCTTCCGGTCCACGCTCGGCACGCGCTCGTCGCTCTGCGGCAGCAGAACCGCCACATATTCCTGCCACCGAGGGTAGACCTTTACAGCGTCCTCAGAACCGCCGCTATATTCGGCGGCCGATAGCCGGGGCCCTTGAGCACCTTGCCGTCCGCCCGTCTGATCGGGCGACCGTCCGCGCCCAGCTTGGTCATATTCGAGGAATGGACCTCGTCGAGCACCGCGTCCAGGTCGATTCCATAGACATGCGCTGTGCCGTATGCCACATAAACAATGTCGGCCAAAGCATCCGCGACGCCCACCAGGTCGCCGGCCCTGGCCGCTTCGGCCAGTTCTCCTACCTCTTCCTCGATCAGCGCCAGCCGGAGTTCGACCTGATCGGCGCCGACGTCGACGGTCGGACTCTCCCGTACCGGCAGCCCGTAGGCGCGGTGGAAATCGCCCACCTGCACGCCGGCCCGACTCGGGCCGGCGCCGCCGGGGTTTGCCTGCTCAGGCACAGTCCACGCAGACCAGCCGGCCACCGTTGTCGGAGGACAGGCGGCTGCGGTGCTGGACCAGGAAGCAGACGGAACAGGTGAACTCGTCGGCCTGCTTCGGGATCACCTTGACGGTGAGTTCCTCGCCGGAAAGGTCAGCGCCGGGGAGTTCGAAACTCTCTGCGGTATCGCCCTCGTCGATGTCGACAACTGCCGACTGGGCCTCGTTGCGACGCGCCTTCAATTCCTCGAGGGAATCCTCGGACGGTTCGTCGGACTCGTTGCGGCGGGGGGCGTCGTAATCGGTAGCCATGGTCTTTTCCTCACTTCGAGTTCGCACTCGTATTCGACTGCATCATCTGGTTCTGCTCGTACGTCACTACTTGTTTCGTCACTGCTCGGTGCTGTGTCGTGCATCTGTGTCGTGCTTCTCGTCACCACGTTCTTCTGTTTGCTCCGGACGTAACGTCGAAGACCGCCGTTTTGTGCCCGCGACGACGGCGATCACACCGGGCGTCAACTGCCTGGTCCGGAACGCCGCGAACCCAGCTCGATCAGCGATCGACGGGGCGCCGTCATCAGTTCGGCGCGCGCAGAGTAGCCGACAAGCACTCGATGACGGAACCGGGGTGTCGATACCCGCGCGTCGCGGAGAAATCTCACTCTTCGTCGAGTGAAGATCACAGCGTGTCGTCATCCTGCGAGCGGTGGCCCGGCACCCGCTTGCGATTCGGCGGGCGAGCCGACGGCGTGCCTTTACCCTGGTCGAATGTCGCGACAGCCATGATGTCGCGGGTCGGGCGCTGCCCGCAGTGCGCCCCGTACCCATCCGGTCTTCCGTCACAGTCCCGGAACGGCCACTCCTGAAGGAGGTTGCTCAGCGGTGAGTCCTGACTCCGCTTCGGATCGCTATCGACGGCGTCGGTACTGGCCTGCCCTGACCGTGATCGTGGTGCTGCTCATCGGTGCCGCCGTCGTCTGGTTCCCGAGCCTGCGACCCAACCCGGAGAACAGCAGCGCGTGCAACGCCCCCGGACCGGCGCCGGTGACCACCGCGCCAACCACCCGCAGCGTGGCCGAGGACGCCTCCGCCGGTGACAGCGCCGCAGCAACGTCTGCGCCGGCATCCGATACCGCTGCCGCGACCACCTCCCAGATCCTGACCACCCTCGGCGGGTACACCGATCACGAGAGCCTGGCCGCTGTCCGGCCGGCGAACCCGTCGACCGTCCTGTTGCGGGTCTACAACTCCAGTTCGGTCCGCGGCCAGGCCAAGGCCGTCACCGACGAGCTCCGCGCGGCCGGATTCGAGTCCATCCTCGACGGCGCGAACGACCCGCTGTACCCGGCGGCCGATCTGCGCTGTGTGGCACAGATCCGGTTCGGCCAGGCCGGCGCCGCGGCCGCCCGAACGGTGCTGCTGGTCGCGCCGTGTGCCCAGCTGGTGGTGGACGGCCGGGTCGACGATTCGGTGGACCTGGCGCTCGGCGGCCGGTACATCTACGACTCGGTCAGTCAGCAGACCCGCGACGAGCTGAAGGCGATCAGCGATGCGGCCACCCCGCCGGCCGTGATCGAGGGTCAGACCGCCGCCGCCAAACCGCTGCCACCGATCCCGCCGCTGCCCCAGGCGGCCTGCGCGACCTGACCCGCCGCCCCGGCAGGTTCGTGGTGCACGGTCGGCGGGGCCGAAGCGGACACGCCGCGCCGAGCGGGCCGGGTGTCAGTACGATTTCCGCACGACGCCCGCCCAAGATCACCGAGCGGCGGGTTCACCAAACGGCGAGGAGCTCGGCGTGGCAATCGTGCAGCAGCCAGAGACGGCTTTCGGCATCGACATCGGCGGCACCGGGATCAAGGGCGGTGTGGTCGACCTTCGCGGCGGCGTCCTGATCGGTGACCGGTTCCGGTTGGACACCCCGCAGCCCTCGACACCGCAGGCGGTGGCCGAAACGGCCGGCAAGGTCGCCGCGAATTTCGACTATCAGGGCGCGTTCGGCGTCGCCTTTCCCGGCGTCGTCCTGCACGGCGTGGTGAAAACCGCGGCGAACGTGGACAAGGGCTGGATCGACACGTCCCTGCAAAACGCCATGGAACCCGAGCTGCCGGGCCCGGTGACGGTGTTGAACGACGCCGACGCAGCCGGTCTGGCCGAGGCCCGCTACGGCGCGGGACGCGGCCGGCGCGGCCTGGTCATCGTGGTCACCTTCGGAACCGGCATCGGGATCGCGTTGGTCAACGACGGGAAGCTGGTGCCGAACGCCGAGCTCGGCCACATCGAGCTGGACGGCCACGACGCGGAATCCAAGGCGGCGGCATCGGCAAGGGAACGGGACAGCCTGTCCTGGGAGCAGTGGGCAAAGCGGGCGTCGAAGTACCTGCGCACCATCGAGAACCTGCTGTGGCCGGAGCTGTTCATCCTGGGCGGCGGCATTTCCAAGAAGCCCGACAAGTGGGTGCCGATGCTGAAGAACCGGACCCCGCTGGTGGTGGCGCAGCTGATCAACAACGCCGGCATCGTGGGCGCCGCACTCGCGGCCAGCGAGGCCGGCGAGGACGAATCAGCCGCCGAGACCACCCAGACGCTCGTCCTGGACTGACGCCCGCGAGGTCCGATTTCGCGCCGGACTGTCACTCGTTCGGGACCGATTTGACGGTTGTCGTCCGTCATTCGGTCGTGGCCGACGGTGGTCGCCGTTACACTGGAGCAGTCGCTTTCCGGCAGGACCACGGTTCTCGAGGTCGGATCCACCGCGCCAGAACAGCTACGGCTGCCTTGCGGCGCGAAAAGGTACGGACTGCCGGTCCAGGCGGCTCGTTGACGCGAAAGGGCATCAGTGGCAGGCGCAGCACCCTCTCCCAGCTCGACCAAGACCCGACGGGCGGACCCCGCCGCGGGTCCGGTCGCCGACACCGCCGCAACACCTGGCGATGCGGTCGAAGACCTGGTTGTCCCGGACGAGGAATTCGTCGCGGGTGAAGAAGTAGAACTGATCGACGTCGACCAGGTCGTGGCCGAGGTCGCCGTCGACCCGGCCGCCGAGGTCATCGTGGTCGGCGCGATCGAGGTCGACGACGAAGAAGAGGACGAGGAGAACACTCCCGTCACCGCGGCCATCCCCGGCGCGGCTCCGGCCGCGAAGCCGGCGACGGAGTCCGAGGAATTCACCTGGGACGACGAGGAGGAGTCCGAGGCCCTCAAGCAGGCCCGCAAGGACGCCGAACTCACCGCCTCCGCCGACTCCGTCCGTGCTTATCTGAAGCAGATCGGCAAGGTCGCGCTGCTCAACGCCGAGGAGGAGGTCGACCTCGCCAAGCGGATCGAGGCCGGTCTCTACTCCTCCGAGCGGATGCGGCAGAGCGAGGAAGCCGGCGAGCGGCTGACCAACCAGATGCGCCGTGACCTGCGCTGGATCAAGCGTGACGGCGAGCGGGCGAAGAACCACCTGCTCGAGGCGAACCTGCGGCTGGTGGTCTCACTGGCCAAGCGGTACACCGGTCGCGGCATGGCTTTCCTTGATCTCATCCAGGAGGGCAACCTCGGCCTGATCCGGGCGGTCGAGAAGTTCGACTACACCAAGGGCTACAAGTTCTCCACCTATGCGACCTGGTGGATCCGGCAGGCGATCACCCGCGCGATGGCCGATCAGGCCCGCACCATCCGCATCCCGGTGCACATGGTCGAGGTGATCAACAAGCTGGGCCGCATCCAGCGTGAGCTGCTGCAGGACCTGGGTCGCGAGCCCACTCCCGAAGAGCTCGCCAAGGAAATGGACATCACCCCGGACAAGGTGCTGGAGATCCAGCAGTACGCCCGCGAACCCATCTCGTTGGACCAGACCATCGGCGACGAGGGCGATTCGCAGCTCGGTGACTTCATCGAGGACAGCGAGGCCGTCGTCGCGGTCGACGCCGTGTCGTTCACCCTGCTGCAGGACCAGTTGCAGGCGGTCCTGCAGACCCTGTCCGAGCGGGAGGCGGGTGTCGTCCGGTTGCGCTTCGGGCTCACCGACGGCCAGCCGCGCACGCTCGACGAGATCGGCCAGGTCTACGGGGTGACCCGGGAGCGGATCCGGCAGATCGAGTCGAAGACGATGTCCAAACTGCGTCATCCGTCGCGGTCGCAGGTCCTCCGCGACTATCTGGAGTAGACCCCGAAAGCACCCCGAACAACCTCGAACGCCCGGCCATCGTGCCGGGCGTTCGTCGTGTTCTCGCCGCCCGTCCCGGCCTGTACTCTCTTCGATGTGCCCGCCTCGGGCACACCCCAGGTTCACCACGAGGAAGCCGGTGCGATACCGGCGCTGACCCGCAACCGTGATCGTCGCGTCGTTCCATCGGACTGCGACGCAAGCCGGACACTCGCTGAACGTGGTGTAGCTCCCTCTGTCGAGGAATGCAGGGTGGGGCCCGGAGTGCCGCAGGGCGCACCGTGCCGATCCCCTGGTGCTGGAACGGAAACGCCCTGCGCACCAGGCGATCTCGCCGTTTCACCGGAGCCGACGGTGAACGGCCGGTGTGGTTGTCCTGATGCTCGATGGGCGCCGCGTTCGTTCCCCGGACGAAAAAGGTGCCTGTGAAGAACCGCCACGTTCCTGAACACCGCCGGACGCTCGCGACGGTTGCCGCGGGCCTGCTGCTCGTCGCGACGACGCTGCTGACCGGAGCGACACCGGCGGCCGCGGCGCCGCCGGCCACGGTCACCGGGCAGGCCTGCGCGCCGGGCACCGGTGTCACGGTGGCGGTGGACTTCGCCCCTGGCAGCGACGCGGTCGAGATCGGCTGCGCCGTCGGCACCCAGGCCACCATGGCCGCCGCCGGAGCCGCCGCCGGCTTCACCTTCGCCCCCACCACCGGGTTCCTGGCCACCATCAACGGCGTCGCACCCGCGGATCCCGCTGT
>Ga0164306_10000439_pt1 | contig 16831 bp, 15 predicted proteins | sample Whisoiple_242_MG_FD_110213 | JGI IMG/M metagenome (GOLD analysis project Ga0164306, IMG submission 110213) | Soil microbial communities amended with fresh organic matter from upstate New York, USA - Whitman soil sample_242_MG | ecosystem: Environmental > Terrestrial > Soil > Unclassified >... | reverse complement strand
GTCGGCCCCGTCGACGGCCGCGTTCGGGTCGCTGATCAGCTCGATAGCGCCGCCGGTCTCCGCTGCCCGCTTCTTGGCGTCCAGCAGGATGTCTGCGTTCGGGTCGAACCCGGCCGGTGACGAGATCCGTACCGTCATAGCGGCATTCGCCCCGCCGACCATCAGCGAGTGTGCCATGTTGTTGGCTCCGTCACCGAGATAGGTCAGGGTCAGTCCGGCCAGCCGGCCGCGGCGTTCCCGGATCGTCTGCAGGTCGGCGAGCACCTGGCAGGGGTGGAATTCGTCGGTCAGTGCGTTGATGACCGGGACACTCGAGGTGCTGGCCAGGGCGTTGATCCGGCGCTGGGCAAAGGTGCGGATGGCAACCGCGTCGACATACCGGGACAGCACCCGCGAGGTGTCCTCGATGGTCTCCTCCCGGCCCAACTGGGACATCCGTCCGTCCACGATCACCGGTTGACCGCCGAGCTGGGCGATGCCCACCTCGAACGAGAGCCTGGTCCGGGTGGAGTTCTTCTCGAAGATGACGGCGACGGACTTGCCGGTCAGCGGCCGGAAGCCGCTGCGGTCGGCCTTGAAGCGATCCGCCAGGTCCAGCACCGTTGCCAGTTCCGCCGGCGACAGGTCGTCATCGCGGAGAAAATGCCGCAGCGGTGAGGTCGGCGTCGGGCCGTCCGTCGTCACCAGGTCGGTCAGCGAAAGGGTGGTCATCACAGGGCCTTTCCGGTGGCGGCCGGCGGGTTCGCGGTCCGCAGGATGTCGGGCAGTGACTCGACGAACGAGTCGGCCTGCTCTGTGGTCAGGATCAACGGCGGGGCCAGCCGGAGCACCCCGGGTGCCGGCGCATTGATGATGAAGCCCGCCTCGCGGGCCGCGAGAGCAGCTGCCGGGGCAAGGTTCTCGGTCAGCACGATGCCCAGCAGCAGGCCGGTACCGCGTACGTGGTCGATCAGCGGATGGTCGAGATCCTCGACACCGGTGGCGATGTGCTTGCCCAGTGCGTCGACATGGTCGAGAAGATTGTCGGCGACGATGGTGTCGAGTACGGCCAACGCGGCCGCCGCGCAGACCGGATTCCCGGCGAAGGTCGAGCCGTGTTCGCCGGGCTGCAACAGGTGGGCGGCCGCGCCGATACCGACCGCAGCGCCGATCGGCAGGCCGCCGCCCAGACCCTTGGCCAGGGTGATCACATCGGGCACGATTCCGGACCGGCTGTGCGCCAGCCAGCTCCCCGTGCGTCCGATGCCGGTCTGCACCTCGTCGATCACCAGCAGCGTGCCGTGTTCGGCGGTGATCGCCCGGGCAGCGGCCAGGTAGCCGTCCGGCGCCGGTACCACCCCGGCCTCACCCAGGATCGGCTCCAGGAAAACCGCGGCCACGGTGTCGTCCACCGCCGCCTGCAGGGCCGGGATGTCGCCGTAGGGAACGAATTCCACGCCGGCCGGCATCGGCTCGAAGGGCACCCGCTTGGCCGGCTGGCCGGTCAGTGCCAGCGCGCCCATGGTGCGCCCGTGGAAGGCCCCTTCGCAGGCGATGATCCGCGGCCGACCGGTGCGCCGGGCCATCTTGAAGGCGGCCTCGTTGGCCTCGGCGCCGGAGTTGCAGAAGATGACCCGCCCGTTTTCCCGCGCACCGCAGATGTCCAGCAGCCGTTCCGCAAGGGTGAGCACCGTCGGATGGGTGAAGAAGTTCGACACGTGACCGAGGGTGGCGATCTGCTCGGAGACCGCCTTCACCACCGCCGGGTGGGCGTGGCCGAGAGCGTTGACCGCGATGCCGCCCAGCAGGTCGAGGTACTGCTTGCCGTCGGCATCGGTGACCACCGCGCCCTGGCCGCTGACCAGCTCCACCGGCGGCACGCCGAAATTGTCCATCAGGGCGTGCGACCAGCGCTGCGCTGCCAGTTGATTGTTGGACTTGTCCTGTACTGCAACACTTTCCGTTGTCGTCATGACGGGTTCTCCAGATTCGGGACGACCATGGTGCCGACCCCTTCGGTGGTGACGATCTCCAGCAGGACCGAATGCGGGATGCGACCGTCGATGACGTGGGCGGCGGCGACGCCGCCGCGCACCGCCCGCAGGCAGCCCTCCATCTTCGGCACCATCCCCGACTCCAGCCTCGGCAGCATCTCTTCCAGGGCATCAGCAGACACCCGGGACAGCAGCGACTGCCGGTCCGGCCAGTTCGCGTAGAGGCCCTCGACGTCGGTGAGCATCACCAGTTTGGTGGCGCCCAACGCGATTGCCAGTGCGGCCGCAGCGGTGTCGGCATTGACGTTGTGCACCACGCCGTCGGCATCGGGGGCGACGGTGGACACCACCGGGATCCGGCCGGCGTCCATCAGGTCGATGACCGCGTCCGGGTTCACATCGACAACATCGCCGACCAAACCGATGTCGGTGGCGACTCCGTCGACCAGCACCGTCCGGCGGGCCGCGGTGAACAGTCCCGCGTCCTCACCGGACATGCCGACGGCCAGCGGACCGTGCGAATTGATCAGCCCGACCAACTCCCGGCCGACCTGACCGACCAGCACCATCCGGACGACATCCATGGTGTCGGGGGTGGTCACCCGGAAACCACCCTTGAACTCTCCGGCCAGGCCGAGTCTGCTGAGCATGGCGCTGATCTGCGGACCGCCGCCGTGCACCACGACCGGCCGCAGCCCCACCGTGCGCAGATACACCATGTCGGCAGCGAAGGCTGCCTTGAGGGCGTCGTCGGTCATCGCGTTGCCGCCGTACTTGACCACCACGATCGACCCCGCGAACCGGCGCAGCCACGGCAGGGTTCCGGCCAGGATCGCGGCCCGCTCCCTGGCACCCTCCAGGTCGGACTGCCGCCGGGGCTCGACACGTGTGGCAGCGTGGCTGGTCTCGGACTGGTCGACGTCGGCCGCCGAGGTGTCCGTCATGTCGAGTACGCCGAGTTCTCGTGGACGTACGCATGCGAGAGGTCGTTCGTCAGGATGGTCGCCGTCTCGGTCCCGGCGTGCAGGTCGATGATCACGTGCGCGGCACGTCCGGTGAGGTCGACGCCGTCCCGATCCTCGCCGGTGGCGCCGCCGCGGCAGATCCAGACGCCGTTGATCGCAACGTCGATCGCGTCGGCGTCGAAGGCCACGTGTGTCCCGACGGTGCCGACGGCGGCGAGGATCCGACCCCAGTTCGCGTCCTGACCGAAGAAGGCGGTCTTCACCAGGTTGTTCCGGGCGACCGCCCGGCCCACCTCGACCGCATCGTCCTCGGTCACGGCGTGCACCACCTCGATCTCGATCTCCTTGGTGGAACCCTCCGCGTCGGCGAGCAACTGCCGCGCCAGGTCGGTACACACTCTGGTCACCGCGGCGCCGAGCAGTTCGGCGTCGGGCTCGATTCCCGCAGCACCGGAGGCGAGCAGCAGCACCGTGTCGTTGGTGGACATGGCGCCGTCCGAATCCAACCGGTCGAACGACACCCGGGTCGCCGCCCGGAGCGCAGCGTCCAGGACCGCGGAGTCGGCGACCGCGTCCGTGGTCAGCACCACCAGCATCGTGGCCAGACCGGGGGCCAACATGCCGGCACCCTTGGCCATCCCGCCGACGGTGATACCACCGACGCTCACCTGAGCCGTCTTGGGCACCGAATCGGTGGTCATGATCGCCGTCGCGGCATCCAGGCCGGCCGTGGGGCCGGCCGTCCGCACCGCCTCGTCGATGCCGGGCAGCAGGAGGTCCATCGGCAGCCGCAGGCCGATCAGCCCGGTCGACGCAACCGCCACCCGTGACGCCTCGATCTGCAGGAGTGCGGCCAGATGCTCTGCGGTGGCGACGGTGTCGACGTAGCCTTCGGCCCCGGTGCAGGCATTCGCGCCACCGGAGTTCAGCACGACCGCGTTCAGTTCCGCCCCCGGACCGTCCAGGATCTGTTCGCACCAGCGCACCGGCGCCGCCCTGACCCGGTTGCTGGTGAAGACGCCGGCCGCGGTGAACCGGGGGCCGTCGTTGATCACGACGGCGACGTCCGGCTGGCCGGACGATTTCAACCCGGCAGTCACCCCGGCGGCCCGGAATCCGGCGGCGGCCGTCACGCCGACATTGGTGTCGATCGGTGCTGTCACGGCGCCACTCCCACGGTCGACAGGCCCGTCGTCTCGGGCAGGCCAAGGGCGATGTTCAGGCACTGCACGGCGGCGCCGGCGGTGCCCTTGGTCAGGTTGTCCAGCGCGGCGATGACGACCACCCTGCCGGCGGCCCGGTCAACCGCGACCTGCAGCAGGACGGTGTTCGCGCCGAGCGTGGCCGCGGTTGTCGGCCACTGACCGGCTGGCAGCAGATGGACGAAAGGCTCGTCGGCATAAGCCTTCTGGTAGACATCCCGGACGTCGTCGACGTCGACATCCGGCTTGGCAGGTGCGCTGACGGTGGCCAGGATCCCTCGGGACATCGGCACCAACACGGGGGTGAACGACACGGTGACGGGCACGCCGGCCGCCGCAGTCAGGTTCTGCACCATCTCCGGGGTGTGCCGGTGGACGCCGCCGACCCCGTACGCCGATGCCGACCCCATGACTTCCGAGCCGAGCAGGTTGACCTTCGGCGATTTGCCCGCCCCAGACGTCCCGGACGCCGCGACCACGACGATGTCGGGTTCGACCAGATCGGCGGCCAACGCGGGCGCCATCGCCAATGAGGCCGTCGTCGGATAGCAGCCGGGCACGGCGACCCGCTTGGTGCCCTGCAGCGCGACCCGACCGTTCGGCAACTCCGGCATACCGTAGGGCCACGAACCCGGATGGGTGCCGCCGTAGAACTGTTCCCACGCAACCGGATCGGTGAGGCGATGGTCGGCTCCGCAGTCGATCACCAGGACGTCGGCGCCCAACTGAGCGGCCAGCTCGTGCGACTGACCGTGCGGCAGGGCGAGGAAGACGGCATCGTGCCCGGCGAGGGTCTCCGGCGTCGTCGGCTCGATCAGCCGGTCGGCGAGCGGCAGCAGATGCGGCTGATGCAGACCCAACCGCTCACCGGCGCTGCTGTGCGCCGTCAGGGCGCCGATGGTGATCTCGGGGTGGCCCAGGAGCAGGCGCAGCACCTCACCGCCGGCATAGCCACTGGCACCGGCCACCGCCACCCGGTAGGTCATCGCTTTGCCCTTCTCCTGCCAACCTGAACAGATCTCGGCTGGGACTATACAGATCACCGCATGACTATCCAACACGCCTCGACCGTCGACATGACGGACGATGGGATGTCACCAGAAGAGGTCCAGAACATGGAGGTGCATGTGAGCGACGAACAGGTCGTCCTGGCCAACGGGGTCGACATCTGTGTGGACACGTTCGGTGACCCCGACAACCCGACCGTCCTGCTGATCGCCGGGATGACGTCGTCGATGGACTGGTGGGAGCCCGAGTTCTGCCGGCGGCTCGCGGCGGCCGGTCGGTTCGTCATCCGCTACGACCATCGGGACACCGGACGCTCGGTGAGTGATCCGCCGGGGTCCCCTGGTTACAGCGCCGACGATCTGGTGGCTGATGCCGCAGGTGTGTTGGAGGCGCTGCAGTGTCCGAGCGCGCACGTCGTCGGGATCTCCATGGGCGGCGCGCTCGCGCAGGTCCTGGCACTTTCCCGACCCGAACTGGTCGATTCGCTGACCCTGATCTCGACGTCCGCCGGCGCCGGTGACGCCGACCTGCCGCCGATCTCACCCGAGCTGCGGGACAGCTTCGACAATCCCCCGCCGGAGCCCGACTTCACCGACCGCGATGCCGTCGTCGACTACATCGTGGAGTCCTGCCGGCCGTATGCCGCCCGATCGGTGCCGTTCGACGACGAGGCGATCCGGGTGGTCGCCGGCCGGGCTGTCGATCGCACCAGCAGCATCTCCTCCAGCCTGACCAATCACGGACTGGCGGAGGGCGGCGGATCCTGGCGTCACCGGTTGGGCGAGATCACCGCGCCGACGGTGGTCATCCACGGCGATGAGGACCCGCTGTTCCCGCTCCAGCACGGTGCGACTCTGGCCCGGGAGATCCACGGGGCGGCGCTGGTGACCTTGGCGCACACGGGTCACGAACTGCCGCAGAGGGTGTGGGACGACGTGCTGGCGGCGATCACCACCGTCAGCTCGCCGAACTGGCCACAACGCGCGGACCTGTTGGCCGCCAACGCGGTCGCCGCCGGCGAGCCGACCGCCTGGTTCGAACGGCTCTACGCCAGCGCGTTGCGCGGTCAGTCCGCGGTGCCGTGGGACAGGGACGCGGCGAACCCGCTGCTCACCGAGTGGACGGCAGCCAAGGGCGTGAACGGCGCGGGCCGGCGGGCCGTCGTCGTCGGCTGCGGCCTCGGGATGGAGGCCGAACACCTTGCGGCGCTGGGCTTCGACACCGTCGGCTTCGACATCAGCGACTCGGCCGTCAGCATCGCCCGCAGCCGGCATCCCGATTCGCCGGTGCACTACCGGCAAGCGGACGCGCTCGACCAGCCTGCCGAGTGGCGGCGCGCCTTCGACCTGGTGGTGGAGATCTACACCGTGCAGGCGCTGCCGCTCCGACTCCGAAGGGACATCGCCGCCGCTATCGGCGGATTGCTGGCGCCCGGCGGAACGCTGATCGCCATCCAGGCCGCACGGGAGAACATCGAGGAACCGGCGGACGGCCCGCCGTGGCCACTGCACCGCAGCGAAGTGGACGACTTCGCCGTGGACGGCGTGGAGACGGTGCGCATCGAGGCGGTACAGAGCCCTTCGGCGAGCTTCGGGCCTCATTGGCGAGCCGAGTTCACCCGGCCTGAGTGACCGGTGTCTGCTGTCGAAACTCCATTGCCTGGTCCGTCTGCACTGTCAACACCCCGTGGCCCATCCGACCGACGGAAGGAACTGAGGAATGTTCACCGAGATGTTCCCTATTCTGACCACCCGCGATCTGGATCGTTCGCTGACCTTCTACCGTGACCTGCTCGGCGGGACGGTGGAGTTCCAATTCCCCGACGACGGGCCCGCCGTCTACGTCGGGGTCAACATCGGCCGCAATCACATCGGCATCGGTTGGGCACCCGATTCCAGCGAAGACGCTGCTGCTCAACGTTTCTCGCTGTGGCTGTACACCGACGACTGCGATCAGGCCGTTGCAGACCTCAGCGCTGCCGGGGTTCCGGTGCTGTCGGAGCCGGAGGATCAGCCGTGGGGTGAGCGGGTCGCGCGGGTGACCGACCCCGACGGCAACGTGATGGTCATCGGCCAGCGGGCGGCCGCCGCTGGGAGCTGAGTGAGTCCGGGGCGCTCAGACGATGTCGATCAGCAGCGGCACCTGCTGCTCGGCCGCCGTCAACGAACCGTGCTGCCCGATCAACTTGAGCACCTGCGGCCTGGCCGTCCGGGAGTCGACCAGGGTGAACGGTCCGATCCCGGCCACGATCACGTCGCCGAACCTGGGTCGGACGGCTTCCCGGGTGGGACCGAACCAGCCCAGATCGATCGCCTGACGGCGCGTGCGGACCCAGGCCCGGTCACCGACCGCGTCGGTCAGCCGGTCCGCTACTGCGCCGACATCCTGCTCGGTGGCATCCGGTCGGCAGTAGAGCTGGGCGAACCGCCCCTCCCCACCGAGCACGGTGACGTCCTGACAGAGCCAAGGGGTGTCGGCCAGGTCCATCCGCTCGGTGTGCGGCACGTCGATCATCCCGTGGTCGGCGGTGATCAGCAGCAGCGTGCCGGGCGGCAGGGTGCGGGCCAACCGGGCCAGCTCCCGGTCGGTGCGGCGCAGCGTGCGCCGCCACTCGGGGGATCGCCAGCCGTGGACGTGCCCGGCTCCGTCGACGTCGCCCCAATAGAGGTAAGCGACGCCGGGACCGGGACGGGAAAGCGCGTCCACCGCGATCTCCACCCGGGAGTGCAGGCGTTTGGCGCCGACGAAGGAGCCACCGCGCAGCGCGGCGGTGGTCAGCCCGGATCCGGCGAATTCCGGGTTGCCGATCTGGGTGACGTGAACCCCGGCCGCCGCCAGTTCCTCGAACACGGTGGGAAACGGCTGCCATCGCAACGGATCCGTGGCCGGATCCCAGCGCAACTCGTTGAGCAGGACGCCGCGGTCAGGGTCCATCACCTCGTAGCCGGCCAGGCCGTGCTGACCGGGCGGCAGGCCGGTGCCGAACGATCCCAGCGAGGTGGCGGTGGTGCTCGGGCAGCCCGCGCTCAGCACCCGGCCGTCGGCGAGCAGGGACCCGAGGAAGGGCGCCTGGCGGGCCTCCTGCTCGAGCAGCTGATGACCGAGCCCGTCGATGAGCACCACGCACACCCGGGGGGCTGCCGGCAACTCGATCGCCGGTCGCCCGATGAGGATGCCCAGCGCTGCCGCGACTCCCGGCATCACGGCCCCGAGACTCGCCTCGTCGTACAACGGAACCATCGGCGCCGAAACGGCGGCCGACTGTCCGGGCGGGTCGGTCACCTCCGATGCGCGGCGGCGGTCATCGAGGAAAGCGCCTTGGCGAAGGCCACGCCGTCCTGCAGCGCGGTCTCACCCTCGGCGTCCGCACTGATCCGCAGGGACAGGTCGTCGGCGGTGATGCTGCCGGTCATCCCGTGGTCGGCCTCGCACTGCGGATCGCCACAGGTCGCCGGCTCCAGATCGATCCGGGAGACCGCGCCCCACCCGATGGTCAGGGTCAACTCCCGACCCAAGGTGCCCGGCCGGTACTTCTCCGGATTGGGCACCACGTGCGCAACCATCACCGACCGGACGGCGGACAGCGGCACCGACTCGCTGGTGGCGATGCCGTGGGCCTCGTCACCGTGTTCCTCGTCGCCGCCGTGGTCGTCGGCGTGGACGAAGATCAGCCGACCAGGGGTCAGCACCACCACCGAGAGGTGCCGGCGGATCGTGTCCAGGTCGAACGTCGTCTCGCCGTGCACCAGGTGCGCGAGCACCTCCTCGCCGGCCAGCGCGATGTCAAGGACGTCCGCGACCAGCGCCGGGTAGTAGCCCGACTTCTCGATCTTCCGGACCAGGTCGGTCGGTTGCTTCAGGGGCATGGGGACATGGTGGCACCCCGACGCGGCTCACCACGAACCGGAGCGGTGATGTGGACATCTGTCGTGGCAGGAAGATCACCGTCCGGGAAGAATCCGGGTCACCCGGCAACACCACTTCTTCCCGGGATGTGATCATCCGCCGCCGGTCGGTTTGCCCGTCAGCCGCGCAGGATTGCGCCCACCCGGTCGGCCGCCACCGCGACCGCCGCGTCCCGGACTCCGGTCGCATCGGCAGCGGTCAGCGTCCGGTCCGGGGCCCGGACAACCATCGCAAAGGCCAGCGACTTCCGTCCCTCGCCCACCTGGTCCCCGGTGTAGACGTCGAACAGCCGGACGGACTCCAGGAGCTCCCCGCCGCCGTCGTGCAGCGCATCGGTCACCGCGCCGGCCGGCACCCCAGCGTCGACGACCAGCGCCACGTCCAGATGCACCGGCGGGTAGGGGCTGATCACCGGTGCCACCGGTGGCCGGCGCTGCGGCAGGCCGTCCAGGTTGAGCTCGATCGCCGCCGTCCGCGGTGGCAGGCCCAGCCGTTCGATCACCGCAGGGGCCAGCTCGCCGGCGTACCCGATCGGCCAGTCCCCCACCCGGATGCTCGCGCAGCGTCCGGGATGCCACGGCGGCTGATCGGCGGGGACCACCCGGACGTCCACCCCGGCGACAGCAGCGACCCGGCGCGCGAATTCGATCGCATCCGCCCACCCCGCCGGCCGACCGCTGCCCCACCAACCAGGGTGTTCGGCGGATCCAGCCAGCACAATCGCCAGGTGGATGGGTTGGTTCGGCAGCGCGGCGTTGAGCAGGGCCAGCGTCGCGGCATCCGGTTTGCGGTCGACCGCGGGATCCGGTGGCTGCGGGGCGTTACTGCGGGGCAGGAACACCGACCCGATCTCGAACACCAGCAGGTCCCTGGTGCCGCGAGACAGATTGCGCAGCACGGTATCCAACAGACCCGGGAGCAGGGTGGTGCGCATCAGCGCGCGCTCGGCGTCGAGTGGATTGGCCAGTGCCACCGCCGCGCGGCGGATGTCGTCATCGGGTAGTCCGAGTCCATCCAACTCGCCGGTCCCGATGAACGGGAAGGACAGCACTTCGGTGAGCCCGGCCGAGGCCAGATCGTGCGCGATCAACCGCTCCCGACGCTGCCCCGCCGTGAGCCCGGTGCCGGCCGGGGCCTGCGGCAGCACGGACGGGATGGTGTCGAACCCCTCGAGCCGGGCCACTTCCTCGACCAGATCGGCGGGCCGGGTGAGATCGGGTCGCCAACTGGGCGGGACAACCGTCAATGCCCCAGGCGGACCGTCGGTAACCGAACAGCCGACCTGTTGCAGGCGACGGGCGATCACCGCCGGCTCGTACGGTCGGCCGGTGAGTCGCTGAGATTCGCCGAGCGGCAACTCGATGACGCTCTGCGGCAACGGGTTCCCGGCCACATCGGACCGGCCGACGATCATTCCGCCGCCGTACCGGACCAGCAGCTCGGCGGCCGCCTCTGCGGCAACCACCGCCACCCAGGGGTCGACAGCCCGTTCGAAGCGCCGCGAGGCCTCGCTCGGCAGCCGGTGGCGACGCGCGGTCCGGGCGATGACGGTCGGCTCCCAATAGGCGGCTTCGATGACCACTGTGGTTGTGCTGGAACTGATCTCGGTGGATTCACCGCCCATGACGCCGGCCAGCGAGATCACCCCGGATTCGTCGGCGACGACAAGATCGTCGGCGACCAGGGTGCGCTTCACGCCGTCCAGCGTCAGCAGGGTCTCGCTCTCGGCGGCGCGGCGGACCGTGATCGGGCCGGTCAACTTCCCGGCGTCGAAGGCGTGCAACGGCTGGCCCAGGTCGAGCATGACGTAGTTGGTGACATCGACCGCCAGCGAGATGGACCTGATTCCGGCCGCGGACAGCCTGCGGCGCAACCAGAACGGGCTGGGTGCTGCAGGATTGATGCCCGCCACCCGAACCGTCACGAACCGGCCGCAGCCGATCGGGTCGGCGATCGTCACCGGCCAGCCGGGTTCCGTCCGCGGCGGCACGGCGTGCGCGGCGGGGTCGGTGAACGGCTGGTCGAAGGCAGCCGCCATCTCCCGGGCGAGGCCGCGGATGGACAGCGCGTAACCCCGGTCCGGGGTGATCGCCAGCTCGACGACGGCGTCGTCGGAGCCGATCAGGCCCCGTGCATCGGTGCCGGGCGGTGCGATCGGGCCGATCACCAGGATGCCGTCGTGCTCGGTGCCGATCCCCAGTTCCCGGGTCGAGCAGATCATCCCGTCGGAGATCCGGCCATAGGTCTGGCGGGAGGCGATCGCGAAATCGCCGGGCAGCACCGCCCCCGGCAATGCCACCACCACGGTGTCGCCGACCACGAAGTTGGTGGCGCCGCAGATGATCCCGCGGGGTTCGTCGGTGCCGTCAGGACCGTTTCCGAGTCCGACGTCGACCGTGCAGAACCGGATCGGCTTCTTCAGCCCGGTGAGTTCCTCGATCGACAGGACGGTGCCCACCACGAGTCCACCCGTCGTGGGAGGGACGGTGCGCACCCCTTCGACCTCGAACCCGATGCGCAGCAACGCGTCGGTGACGTCGTCGGTGGACGTCCCGGGCGGCAGGGTGATCGCGCCGGCCAGCCATTCCAAAGAGAGATGCATGACTCAGACCTCCGATCCGAAGGCGGCGGTGAACCGGACATCGCCCTCGACCAGGTCCCGCATGTCGGGGATCTGGTTGCGGAACTGCAGGGTGCGCTCGATGCCCATCCCGAACGCGAAGCCGCTGTAGACCGTCGGGTCGAGGCCGCAGGACCGCAGCACGTTCGGATCGACCATGCCGCAGCCACCCCACTCCACCCAGCCTGCGCCGCCCTTCTTGTCCGGGAAGTAGACATCCATCTCGGCGGAGGGTTCGGTGAACGGGAAGAACGACGGGCGCAACCGGGTCCGCGACTCCGGGCCGAACATGGCCCTGGCGAAATGGTCGAGCGTTCCCTTGAGGTGGGCCATGGAGAGATGGCGGTCGATCGCCAGGCCTTCGACCTGGTGGAACACGGGGGTGTGGGTGGTGTCCAGTTCGTCGGTCCGGTAGACCCGGCCGGGACAGACCACATAGATCGGTGGTTCGCGATCCAGCATGGTGCGCACCTGAACCGGGGAGGTGTGCGTCCGCAGCACCAGCCCGGTTTCCAGGACGGTGCCTGGCTGCGGCGGGGTGTTCCCGCTGCTGCGGCGTCCTTCGGCGACGTAGAACGAGTCCTGCATGGCCCTTGCCGGATGATCCTTGGGGAAGTTCAGCGCATCGAAGTTGAACCACTCGGCTTCGAGTTCGGGGCCCTGCGCGACCTCCCATCCCATCGCGACGAACACGTCCTCGATCTGCGCCATCACGGTGGAGATCGGATGCCTCGCGCCGACCGGCTGCCGGTCGTAGGGCAGTGTGACGTCGACGGTTTCCTCGGCCAGGATCCGGGCGTCCCGCTCGGCGACCAGCACGCCCTCCCGGGCGGCGATCGCCTTGTTGACCTGGCCGCGGCTCTGCCCGATCAGCCGTCCCGCACCGGCCTTCTCGGCCTTCGGCAGATCGGCGATGGCCCGGTTCGCCAGGGCCAACGGGCTCCGGTCGCCGGCGTGGGCCAACCGTGCGGCCTTCAGCTCGTCAAGATTCTTGGCCGCAGCGATCGCGTCGAGGGCGGCGCTGGTCGCGGCCTGTAGCGCAGCGCCGTCGAGCGGATCGGGGTGGGTCGCGGCCGGGGACGCAGGGACGGCTGCGGAATCAGGGGTGGACATACGGACCTTCCGGGCGTGGGCGGTGCTGGTTCGGCGCCGGTGGTACCGATCGCCCGTCGAGCGTGGACAGATCGGCTCGGTTCCGCACCGTGGCCAGCAGGGAGTCTAGGCGTCCGGGCTCGATCGGCCCGTGACGCGGCGTCGGCGCCCGTCCCGGATCGTGCGACGAAGGTCAGCGGCACGTCCCGGGCACGGGCCCGGGAAATCGGCGCCGGTCGCCCCGGCCCGCCGGGAAGCCTTGCGTCGGGAGCATGCCGACAGTCTGCCAGCCCCCGGCAATCCGATGTACCGGTGCCGACCGGGTGCGGACGGCTGCGCGGATGAAGTCGGCGACTCCTGTCCCGCCCGTCCCCCCACGCCGACCTCAAAACTGGCACGATGATCAGCGCCGAGGATGATGATCGCCGCGGGGGTTGGCCGGACGAGGGCCCGGGCCTGCCTGGGTAGGGTCTGCGGACATGTCGTCCTTCTTCTCCCGGATCGGACAGGCGCTGCGCTCGGCGCTGTCGTCGACGCCCAAGGCTCCCCCGGCGCCGCGAACCGGTGTGAAGCCGGGGCCGGCCGCGAGACCCGGGCAACTGCCCGGCACCCCGCAGATGCCCTCCCCCGGCCAGTTGGGTCAGTCGGCGACCGTGGAGATCGACCCCCGCAAGATCGGTGCCGTCCGGATGACGTACTCGCCGTCCACCGACGGTGCTCCCGATCCGGGCGAGGTGGTCTGGACCTGGGTGCCGTTCGAGGAGCGGGACGGTCGCGGCAAGGATCGTCCGGTGCTGGTGGTGGCCGCCGAACGCAACGGCACCTACCTCGCCGTGCAGCTGACCTCGAAGCCGCACCAGGGCAACGCCGAGTTCGTGCCGATCGGATCCGGCAAGTGGGACGCTGCCGGACGACCGTCATGGGTGAACATCGACCGGGTGTTCCGGCTGCACCCGGGTGGGATGCGCCGGGAGACCGCCGGGTTGCCGGCCGCGTCGTTCGCCGCTGTGGAAGCCAGGCTCCGTCAGCGCTACGGCTGGCACTGACCTTCCGTCGACCTGCGTCAGCCTGTCGACATCCTCAGTCCGGCCGCCGGCTCAGTCGCTGACGACAGCGCCGCCGGCGCGCCGCTGAGCGCTCGCGGAGGCGTAGAGGCAGATCGCCGCCGCACTCGCCAGGTTCAGCGACTCCGCGCGACCGTAGATGGGCACCCGCACCGCCTCATCGGCACGCGCCAGCACCTCATCCGGCAGCCCGTGCGCCTCGGAACCGAACAACCATGCCGTCGGCAGGTCCAGGATCCTGTCGGCCGCCGCGGCGTCCAGATCCAGCTCCGCCCCACCCGTCGTGGCCAGCACGGACATCCCGGCGGCAGTGAGCTCGTCGAGCAGGGCAGCGGTGTCGGCTGCCCTTGCCACCGGCAGGTGGAACACGCTGCCGGCCGACGCCCGAATCGTCTTGGGGTTGAAGGCGTCCACGGAATCGCCGGCCAGGATCACTCCGGCCGCACCGGCCGCGTCGGCCAACCGGATCACCGTGCCGGCGTTGCCGGGATCGTTCGCCTCGACCAGCACGGCGACCAACGTCGGCGAATCGGCCAACACATCGGCAACGCTGACCTGTGGATGCAGGCAGCGCACCACCAGGCCCTGGGGGGTGACGGCGTCGGACAGCGCCGCAGCGGCCTTCTCGGTCACCTGGGTGACCTCGATCTTGGCCGCGAACGCGCTGCGCACCAGCGCCGTGTTCTTGGCGGCGGCCGCCTCGGTGACGAACAGCTCCAGCACCTCTCCCGGATGCTCCCGGGCGTAACCGATAGCCTCGGTCACCGCAGGGGCTCCCTCGGCCAGGAACTCCCCGGTCTCGGTGCGCCGGGAACGACGCAGCAACCGGTGCGCGGCAGCGATCCGCGGCGACCGCTCGGTCAGCACCGCCCCGTCGACCTCGTCGGCGACCGTCGTGGTGACGGCAGCAGAACGCCCGGCCGACGGGGAGTCGGCCGGGCGTCGACGACGGTCGGACTGCGGGCTCAGGCCGCGTCCTGCGACGAGTCGGAGGCGTTGCCGTCGGCGACCGACGGGACTGCCTCACGAGCGATCAGCACGAGCGCGGCGAACGCGGCCTCGTCCGACACCGCGAGCTCGGCGAGCACCTTGCGGTCGACCTCGACGCCGGCGACCTTCAGTCCCTGGACGAACCGGTTGTAGGTCATCCCGTGCGCGCGGGCGGCAGCGTTGATCCGGGTGATCCACAGCTTGCGGAAGTCGTTCTTGCGCTTGCGCCGGTCGTTGTAGGCGTAAGTGAGCGAGTGCAGACCCTGCTCCTTGGCCTTGCGGTACAGCCGTGACCGCTGGCCGCGGTAACCGCTGGCGCGCTCGAGGACGACACGGCGCTTCTTCTGGGCGTTGACCGCCCGTTTCACTCTTGCCACGGGACACCTGACTTTCTACTTCGTGACCCGGCGACCGCGATGTGGTGCGCGCTGCCGGGTTCGGGACTTTCGAGATGGGGACTGGGGAGGTCGCGCGGGCGGCGCCGCGGACCCTCGGGCTCAGATGCCGAGCAGCCGACGGATACGCGGGGCGTCGACCTTGGCAACTTCCTTGGCACCGTCGAGGCGACGGGTGCGGCTGGTCGGCTTGCTCTCCAGGTTGTGGCGCTTTCCCGATCCCGCATGGGTCAGGCGACCGGTTCCGGTGACCTTGATCCGCTTCTTCGTACCGGAGTGCGTCTTGTTCTTCGGCATGGCTTCTTCGCTCACATTCGCTGTCGTCGTGCTTGATCAGTGCTCTGGTGCTGCTCGTCGTGCTGCGCTGCTGAGGTGGTGCTCAAACGTCATGGCCCGGCGTCGGCGGGTCGTGCTCGTCTCCGTGCTCGTCCTGACCGCGGACAACTCGCCGGACCGATGCGTTCCGGGCGTTCGATGGGCACCATGCAGTGCGGCGAACCCGAAGGCTCACCGCAGCGCACCCCAGGAGGACCCGGTCAGGCCGTTTCCGCTGCCGGACCTGCCGGCTGCGGGTGACGCTGTCCAGGCTTCTTGTGCGGGGCCAGAACCATGATCATGTTGCGACCGTCCTGCTTGGGCGCACTTTCCACGAATCCCAGTTCGGCGACATCGGCGGAGAGCCGCTGCAGCAACCGGAACCCGAGCTCGGGACGGGACTGCTCCCGACCGCGGAACATGATGGTGACCTTGACCTTGTCCCCGGCGTTGAGGAACCGCACGACGTGACCCTTCTTGGTCTCGTAGTCGTGCGAGTCGATCTTCGGCCGGAGCTTCATTTCCTTGATGACCGTCAGGACCTGGTTGCGTCTGGCTTCCCGGGCCTTCTGCGCGCTCTCGTACTTGAACTTTCCGTAGTCCATGAGCTTGCAGACGGGTGGGCGGGCGTCCGGGGCGACCTCGACGAGATCGAGATCGGCCTCCTGCGCCAGTCGCAGGGCTTCGCCGATCGCAACAATGCCGATCTGCTCACCCTCGGCTCCGACGAGGCGAACCTCGGGAACGCGGATCCTGTCGTTAATGCGTGGCTCGACGCTGATTGAGTCCTCCTGGAAGACGGTTGATCTGGTGTTACTGCTGGTACTGCCGTTCGGGTCCGACTGCCGACGATCTCTCGATCAGAACGCCAAAAAGGGCCCTGCGTGCGAACACGCAGAGCCCTGGTCGTTCCGTCGCCCGCCCGGCGTGCGGGCATGCGCCATCGACGTCTCCATCGATGGACCGGTACCCGGCTGCCGTGAGGCTGCTCGGGTGGGAGTCGGGCTCCACTTGCTCCCCCACTTGCGCGGAGGCTGGTCGCACATGACAGCGTACAGGACGTGAGCACCTCTGACGGAACGTCGAACCAGCCGGACCCCGACGACGACGCGCGTGAGCTGGTGGACATCCCCGCGATCGAGGTGATCAGCCGCGCCGCCGTGCTGCTGATGAGCGCCGCGGCCGAGCAACTCGGCTTGGCCGCCGAGGATCCGGACCAGCCGCAGCATCGCGACCTGGATCAGGCCCGCACGTTGATCACTGCGCTCGCCGGGTTGGTCAAGGCGTCGGCACCCGATCTC
>Ga0164306_10000436_pt1 | contig 16877 bp, 12 predicted proteins | sample Whisoiple_242_MG_FD_110213 | JGI IMG/M metagenome (GOLD analysis project Ga0164306, IMG submission 110213) | Soil microbial communities amended with fresh organic matter from upstate New York, USA - Whitman soil sample_242_MG | ecosystem: Environmental > Terrestrial > Soil > Unclassified >... | reverse complement strand
GCGCGGGCGAGGCCGGCGCCCGCGGCGTCCGGGCCCGGGCGGCGCGCCGGTTCGGCGTCCGCCGGCACTACCGCGTCGCCCCGTGGACCGACCTGGTCGAGGTGCACTGGGGCCGGCGCGCCGAGGCGTACGTGACCCCGGTCGGCCCCGACCTGGTCGGCGTCGCCCTGCTCGGGCCGGCGCCGCTCGACGTCGACGCCGAGCTGGCCGCGATGCCCGCGCTCGCCGCACGGCTGGCCGGCGCGCCGGTCGACGCCGCCGACCGCGGCGCGGGTCCCCTCCGGCAGCGCACCCGCGCGCGGACCGCGGGGCGGGTGCTGCTGGTCGGCGACGCGTCGGGCTACGTGGACGCGCTCACCGGCGAGGGGCTGCGGCTCGGCTTCGCCCAGGCGGTCGCGGCGGTCGCGCACCTGGACGACCCCGCGGGCTACGAGCGCGCGTGGGCCGCCGCCACCCGGGACTACCGCCTGCTCACCTCGACGCTGGTCGCGGTGGCGACCTCCCCGCTGCGCGGCGCGCTGGTCCCGGCGGCGGTGCGCCTGCCCCCGGTGTTCGCCGGCGCGGTCGAGCGTCTGGCACGCTGACCGCCCGGTGCGCGGGCCCGCGGCCGCCCCGCGCGCGGGCTCGCGGCCCGCCCCGCGCGCGGGCTCGCGCGAGCTCGCCGGTCGCGCACCTCACGACCCCGCGGAGCCGGCGGGCTCGCGCGCAAGGAGCGCGCTGGCGGCGCGGCGCCCTACGCGCGGGTGGTCGCCTTGCGGTCGCGCTTGTCCGCGTAGAGGTCGGCGTCGGCGCGCGCCAGCAGGTCCCGCGGGGCGTCGCCCGGCTCGTGCACCGCCACGCCCGCGCTGCACGGCAGCGGGGTCCACGCGCACGCCAGCGCGGCCCACCGGCGCGCCGCCGCCTCGTCGTGCCCGGGCAGCACCGCGACGAACTCGTCGCCGCCGAGCCGCCCGACGAACCCCGCGCGGTCGAGCTCCGCGTGCCAGTGCGCGACCAGGTCGGCCATGAGGTCGTCGGCGCCCAGGTGCCCGTGCGTGTCGTTGACCTGCCGGAAGTCGTCGATGTCGAGCGCGACCACGCCCAGCGGCTCGCCGCGCCGGCGCGCGCGCACCAGGGCGGCGTCGAGCCGCTCGTAGAACGGCCCGCGGGTCAGCGCCCCCGTCAGGTGGTCGGTGCCGCCCGCCTGCCGCAGCCGGTGCCCCTGCCAGCCGAGCAGCACGCAGGACAGCACGCACAGCGTCGCCATGCTGACGATGTTGGTCGCGTGCACCGGGGCGACGGCCAGCCACGCGCCCACCGCGATGGTCGAGGCCGCGGCGGCCACCACGACCGCCGCGCGCCGGGTGTCCAGCACGTACGCGGCGAGCTGCCCCGCCAGGATCACGCCGAGCGCCAGGACGACCACGCCCTCGGTCGCGCGGCAGCTCGCGAGCACGCCCCCCGCCACGACGATGCCGGCGACCAGCACCACCTCGGTGCTGGTCGGGTGCGCGGGCAGGGTCACCGCGAGCACGGCCAGGACGGCGTACGCCGCGGCGGCGACCGCCCAGCGGGCCGTCGGCGTCTGCGGGTCGACGGGCGTGAGGCCGCCGACCGCCGTCAGGACCGAGACGACGAGCAGCGCCACGGCGAGCTGCGGACGCAGGTCCCCGTGCGGCGTCTGCTCCACCGTCGGCATGGCCCGATGGTCCCGTGTCCGCGTCCCGCGCGCGCCCGCGCGACCGGGTGAACTCGGTGACGTGCCAGGCGTCGCCCGGGCCCGCCGGCAAGCGCTCACCCGAACGGCGGCGGCCGCGCGCGGGCCGGCTTACCCGTTCGGCCGCGGGCGGTCTCGGCTACCGTCGCGCGGGTGACCGCCGCACCCCCGCCCGACGCCGCCGACCGCACCGCGACCGCCGACGACGGCACGCCGCTGCGCTGGCGCGAGGAGGGCGCCGGCAGCCCGGTCCTGCTGCTCCAGGGCCAGGCGACCGCGATGGCCGGCTGGGACCGCGTCGCGGCGGACCTCGCGACCGAGTTCCGCGTGCTGCGCACCGAGCAGCGCGGCGTCGCCGGCACCGCGCCCGGCCCGGGCGGCCGCGTCCCGGACGACCTGACGACCCGCGACCTGGCCCGGGACGTCCGCGCGGTGCTCGACGCGGCGGGCGTGGACCGGGCCCAGGTGGTCGGGCACTCGATGGGCGGCAAGATCGCCCAGTGGCTCGCCGTGGACGCGCCGGACCGGGTGGCGTCGCTGGTGCTGCTCGCGACGAGCGCCGGGGCCGGCGACGGGGTGCCGCGGGACGCGGAGGCGCACCGGCTGCTGCTCGGCGGCCGCGGCGGGGACGCCGCGGCGCGCACCCGGCTGTTCTTCGACGACGCCTGGGCCGCCGCGCACCCCGATGAGGTGCGGGCGTTCTTCGCGCTCGACGCCGGCCGGCCGACGCTGCGCGCGCTGTACCGGGCCAGCACGGAGCACGCCGCGCTCCCCGCCCTCGGGGCGGTCGTCGCCCCCACGGTCGTCGTGCACGGGACCGACGACCGGCTGGCGGCCCTCGCGTCCGCGGAGCGGCTGGCGGCGGCGGTGCCGGGCGCGCGGCTCATCGCCGTGGCCGGGGCGCGGCACGGGCTGCACCTGGACAGCGCGGAGGCCGCGGCGGCGGTGCGGGCGTTCCTGCGGGAGCACGCGGCGGGCTGACACGGGCCCGGGGCTGGCGCGCCGGACCGTCCAGGGCCTTGACTGGTCGCCCGGCCAGCCGCACCAGGGGGACGACATGACCAGCACCGACCGGCACGACCTGCGCGGGGCGCGCCTCGTCGAGGCCGACCTGCGCGGCGCCCGCCTGATCCGCGCCGACCTGTCGGGCGTCGTCATGCGCGGCGTCGAGATCGACGGCGGCGACATCGACGCACCCTGGCTGCTGGACGGCGGCTCGCTCCTGGTCAACGGGGTCGACGTCGCGCCGTACGTCGACGCCGAGCTGGACCGGCGGTTCCCCGGCCGGGCCCTGCGGCGCGCCGCGCACCCCGACGGCCTCCGGGCGGCCTGGGCCGCGGTCGAGGCGACCTGGGCGGCGACCCTCGCCCGCGTGGCCGCGCTGCCGCCGGGGACCGTGGACGTGCAGGTCGACGGCGAGTGGTCGTTCGCCCAGACGGTCCGGCACCTGGTCATGGCGACCGACACCTGGCTGCGCGGCGCCGTGCTCGGGGTCGAGCGCCCGTACCACCCGCTCGGCCAGCCGAACGAGGAGTACGCCCCCGACGGGCACGACCCCGCGGTGTTCGCGGCCGGCACCCCCGCGTGGGACGACGTGCTGGCCGTGCGCGCCGAGCGGGTCTCGATGGTCCGCGACTACCTGGCGGGCGTCACCGACCAGGACCTGGACGGGACCCGCCCGAACCCGTGGGCCCCCGAGCACCAGGAGACCGTGCTGTCCTGCCTGCACACGGTCCTCGAGGAGGAGTGGGAGCACCACCGGTACGCGGTCCGCGACCTCGACGCGCTCGCGGCCACCGCCTGACCCGGGCCCGCCCGACCCCGCCCGCCGGCCCCGCGCCGACCCCTCCACGGTGGAACGTCGTGACCGACACGCCGTCGGCGTGTCGGTCACCGCGTTCCAGTCAGCCCGGTCGGCGGGCGACCACGAGCCGGAACGCGTTCCGGAACCGGTACGAGCCGTCCGCGTGCCGGAACGGCGCCGCAGCCGCGACCACCACCGGTCCCCGGTCGGCGAGCCCCGCGGCGTCCTCGCCGAGCAGCAGCCCGCGCACCAGCGCGCCCGCGTCCGGCGCGGACCACGGCACGTCCACCAGCGCGACGTGCTCGACGGCCAGCCCGGCGCCGGCCAGCAGCGCGCGCACCGGCGCCTCCCGGCGCAGCGGCCCCTCGGGGCCGGGCTGCTCGCCGTCGTCCGCCGCCAGCGCCGCCTCGACCGCGTCGAGCTCGCACCGGTCCCGCTCCGCCCAGCCGCACACGGCGAGCAGCCCGCCGGGCGCCAGCACCCGCGCCGCCTCCGCCACCGCGGCCGCCGGGTCGTCCGCCAGGTGCAGCACGTTCACCGCCGCGACGACGTCGAACGCACCGTCCGGCCAGGGCAGGTCCTCGGCGTCCGCGACCCGGACGTCGGCCTCCGGGGCGCACCGCCGGGCACGCGCGGCCATCCCCGGCGCGACGTCGGCGCCCGCCGGGGTCGCGCCCCGGGCCGCCGCGGCCGCCAGCAGCTCGCCGGTGCCGCAGCCCACGTCCAGCAGGCGGGTCCCGGGGCCGGCGCCCACGGCGTCCAGCAGCGCCGCGCGCGCCGGGTCGGCGACGGCGCCCCAGGACGCGGCCCAGTCGTCGGCGAGGGCGGTCCAGGGGTCGTCGTCGGGCGCGGGGTCCGGGCCGGGGTCGTCGTGCACGGACCCAGTGTCGCCCGCCCGCGGCGTCCGCCCGCCCGCGTCCGCCCCGGCCCGGCCCGGCGTCAGCCCGCCCACACCCGCAGGTGGTCGAACCGCGCCGTCGCGCGCGGCGCCACCCCGTCCCAGCCGTGCGCGACCAGCCCGACCCGCAGGTCGGTGCCCGGCGGGAACGTCCACACGCCGCCGCCCACCCAGGTCGTCCCGTCGGTGCTGGTGAGCGCGCGCACCTCGTGCTCCCCCGCGTCGTCGGTGCGGTGCACGAGCCGGAGCCAGGTGGTGTCGCCCGGCGGGCCCACGATCGTCCCGCCGTAGGACAGCCGGCCCGCGTACGGCGTCTCGCGGCCGAACTCGGTCTGGCGGGTGTTCCAGATCGCGACGTGCGACAGCCGGGCGAACTCGTCGTCGCCCGCGTACGCGACGATCCCGGCCTGCTGGTAGTTCCGGACGTCGTCGGCGCCGAGGTCGACCTGCACGGCGGTCTCGGCGGTCCAGTCGCCGTCGGGGACGTCCCGGAGCAGCACGCCGGCGTCGTTCCCGGTGCCGGTCAGGTCGGCCTGCTCGACCGGCCAGACCAGGGCCCCGTCCGCGACGGTCACCTGCGGGGCGCGCACCGCGGTCCAGCCCGGCCCGAGGTCGCCGGCGGTGCCGCCCGGCGCCGCGTCGAACGTCACCTCGTCGACCAGCTCACCCGTCGACGGCAGCGGCTCGGTGTCCGTGACCGGCTGCGCGAGCGGCACCGCGCTCAGGTCGTCGACGTGCACGCCGGAGGTGCGCGCGACCGCGCCGGAGGCACCCGGCCGGAGGCGCTGCGGCAGGTCGAGCGTGACCACCGCGAGCGGGTCGCCGAGCCGGGCCTGGCTGACCTCGGCGCGGGCGAGCCGGCCCTCGACCTCGAGCGCGACCGCGTGCCAGGTGGACCAGTCGACCCCGGCGGGCAGCGGCACGGCGGCGCGCGCCGACCCGGACCGGAGGACGAGCTCGCCCGCCGCCGGGTCGAGGACCGCGCTCACCCCGCTGGGCGTCCGGGCGGCGCCGCGCAGCCCCGCCGGACCCGGCGCCGCCGCGGACCCGCCCGTCGAACCGCCGCGCCCGAGCCCGAACCCGGCGACCACGCCGCCGGACGCGCCCGGGTTCAGCCGCACGTCGGCCTCCACCCGGACCGGCCCGGGCAGCCGTGCGCGGGTGAGCAGTGCGCCCTCCCCGACCGACACCGCGTGCGCGCCGCCCTGCGGGTCGCCCTCGACCGTCCGCCAGGCGTCGCCGCGCCAGCGGGGGCCCATGCCGCCGTCGAACCCCGCGACCGCGGGCCCGCCCGCCGCCGGGGCGGGCTGCGCGTCGTCGGACGCGCCGCGGCCCGCCCGGACCACCGGCCAGCCGTCCACCCAGTCCAGCCGGTCCAGCAGCATCGGCCGCCGGTTGATGCCGTCGGTGCCGTCCAGGTAGGGCTGCTCGCGGTCGATCGCGTGGTAGACGATCCAGTCCCGCCCGGCGAGGTCGGTGACGACGGCGTTGTGGCCCGTCCCGACCCACGCGTTCCCGTTCGGCGCGAGGACCGGCGTGCCGCCGGCGCGGGACTGCAGCAGCGGGACGCCCTCGCGGTCGACGTACGGCCCGGTCAGCGACGTCGAGCGCCCGACCTGCACGGCGTAGCCCGTGGTCGGGCCCGCGCAGCAGTTCGCCGTCGACGCGAACAGGAACCAGTACTCCCCGCGCCGCACGACGTACGCGCCCTCGAACTTGTTGTCGACGGCGATCTGCACCGGGTCGCCGACCGCACGGGTGCCGGTGCCGTCCAGCGCGGTCACCCAGATCCCGCCGTAGTAGGAGCCGTAGACCAGGTGCTCCGTGCCGTCGGGCCCGAGGACGTGCGACGGGTCGTACGTCCACAGGAAGTCGTCGGGCGCGCCGCTGCCGCCGGGGCGGGGGTCCACGACCGGGGCGCCGGCGTCCGTCCACGGCCCCGTGGGGGTGGGCGCGGTGGCGACGCCGATCGCCGAGTCGCCCGCGCCGGGGGTCAGGGTGGTCTCGGTGACGACGTAGTAGAGCCGGTACGCGCCGTCGACGTACCGCACGTCCGGGGCCCACAGCGCGGCGGGGTGCGCGGGGTCGGTGTCGGCCCACGCGGGCAGGGTGTCCTCGGTGAACGCGTCGCCGACGTGCTCCCAGGTGACGAGGTCGGCGGACCGGGACACCGGCAGCAGGTGCCGGGCGCCCTCCCCGGAGCGCAGCGGGTCGGTGGTGCCGTAGGCGTACCACCAGCCGTCCTGGCCGCGGATCACCGCGGGGTCGGCGAACGTGTCGGCGAACCCGGCGCTGACGGGGTTGGTGGACGTGCCGGGGGCGCCGGTCGGGGCCGCGCCGCCACCCCCGGGGAACCGGGCGTCGCCCACCGGGACCTCGGGGAACGCGGCCGCGGGCAGCGTCGCGGGCGCGCGCGGCGTCGCGGGGGCGGGGGCCGCCGCGGCGGCGGGGGACGCGGCCGGCACCGACCCGCCCACCAGCGCGAGCGCGAGGGCCGCGACGGGGGCGGCGGCGCGCAGGCCGGCACCCCCCGGGGCGTGCCGGGGCCGAGGGGTGCGCTGCGCCATCGCAGGCTCCTGCCGTTCGTGGGTCCGGAGCACCCTTGTACGCCCGGCGACGCACAGCCGCCACTCAGACGGGCGATCCGCCGGCGCACGATGCCCGGTTCGCCGGACAGAGTGGGCCCCGCTCCCCTAGCGTCTCCGGTGTCCCGGGGCCGCCCCGCCCGCCCCGGCCCGCCGACGAAGGGTCCCGCCGTGGTCCGGGTGCTGCCCGTCCTGATCCAGCTCGCGCTGCTGGTCTACTGCCTGATCGACTGCATCCAGACGGACTCGGCGCTGGTGCGCAACCTGCCGAAGGCCGCGTGGGTGCTGCTCATCGTCTTCCTGCCGCTGGTCGGCGGGGTGGCGTGGCTGGTCGCCGGGCGGCCCGCTCGGGGCGCCGCCGCGCGGTCCGTGCCCTGGCCGAGCACCGCGACGGCGGGCTTCCCCGAGTACGAGCGCCCGCGCGTGACCGGGCCCGACGACGACCCGGAGTTCCTCGCCGGCCTGCGCGACTCCGACGAGCGGCACGAGCGGATGCTGCGCGACTGGGAGGCGGACCTGCGCGCCCGCGAGCAGGGCCTCCGCGACGGCGGACCGGCGGGCGACGACGGCACCCCGGAGCCGCGGCCCGGGTCCTGACCGGGCGACCACCACCCCCGCGGTGGAGCGTTCTGCCCGACACACCCCGGGCGTGTCCGGCAGAACGCTCCACCCGAGCCCACCCGAGCCCGCCCCGGCCGGGCGTCAGCGGCGCGAGGTCGCCCGCATCCGCCAGAGCAGCCAGAGGAAGTACGGGGTCCCGACCACGGCCGTGACCAGCCCCGCGGGCAGCTGCGCCGGCGCGATCGCCGCGCGCCCGACGACGTCCGCGACGCACACCAGGGCCGCCCCGAGCACGACGGTGAGCGGCAGCGTCCACCGGTGCCGCTTGCCGATCAGCATCCGCGCGGCGTGCGGCGCGACGAGGCCGACGAACACCACCGGCCCGATCGCGGCGGTCGCCGCGGCGGTCAGCAGCACGGCCACGCCCACGTGCAGCGACCGGGACCGCGGCAGGTCGACGCCGAGCACCCGGGGCGTCACGTCGTCCACCTGCACCAGGTCGAGGTCCCGGTGCGTGCGCGCGACGACGAGCACGCCGATCGCCAGCGCGACCGCCATCGGCACCAGCTGCGGCGTGCCGGCCCCGTACGTCGAGCCGCCGAGCCAGGTGATCGCCTTGGTCTGGTTCCACGGGTCGGTGCGCACCAGCAGCAGGGTCGTGACCGCGCTCGCCGCGGCGCCGGTGCCGAGGCCGACCAGCACCATCCGCCCGGACGACATGCCGGTCCCGGCCGTGGCGCCGAACACCAGCAGCCCCGCCAGGACCGCGCCGACCAGCGCGCCGGCGAACATCAGCGCGAACGACGGGGCGGTGGTGAGCACGATGACGACGACCGCGCCGAGCCCCGCGGCGTGCGAGACTCCCAGCACCCCGGGGTCGGCCAGCGGGTTGCGGGTGACGGTCTGCACCATCGCCCCCGCCAGGGCCAGGCACGCGCCCGCGAGCACGGCGGCCGCGACGCGCGGCACCCGGGAGTCGAGGATGATGTCCAGCCGCACGGACGCCTTGCCCGCGAGCCAGTTCGCCACGTCGCCGAGCAGCACCGTCGAGTCGCCGAGCAGCACGCCCGCGACGACGACGCCGACCAGCGCGAGCACGCCGGCGCCGAGCAGCACCGCGGGCGCGCGGCGGGCCAGGGCGCTGCCAGCGCGCAGCGTGACGAGGGTGTCCGGCTCGAGCGCGGCGCGCGCCCGGCGGGCCAGCACGACCAGGGCGACGGCGCCGATCAGGCTGGTGACGACGCCGGTCGGGACCGTGACGCCGGAGATCGGGCCGAACACGGCGCGCAGCGCGACGTCGGCGGTGAGCACGAGGGCCGTGCCGGCGACCGCGGCGGCAGGGATCAGCAGCCGGTGCCGGCCGAGCGGCCGGACCCAGGTGGCGAGCAGGCGCACGAGCAGCGGCGCGCACAGGCCGACGAACCCGATCGGGCCGGTGACCGTCACCGCGCAGGTCGCGAGCAGCACCGCGAGCAGCACGCCGACGAGCCGGGTCCGGGCGACGTCGATGCCGAGCGACCGCGCGGCGTCGTCGCCGAGGCCCAGCAGGTCGAGCCGGCGGCCGAGCAGCACCAGGCCCGCGAACGCGACGGCGACCACCGGCGCGACCGCGCGGACCGTGCCCATGCCGTTCTGTCCGAGCGAGCCCGCGCCCCAGGCGAACAGCCCCTGGGTCTCCCAGGGGAAGAGCACGAGCAGGGCCTGCGTCACCGACGACAGGCCGAGCGTGATGGCGGTGCCGGCGAGCACGAGGCGCACCGGCGAGGCGGCGGGGCCGCCGGACAGCCCGATGACGACGCCCGCCGCGGCGAGCCCGCCGGCGAACGCCACGACCACGCCGGGCAGCGCCCCGAGCGAGGCCCCGACCACCGCGGCCGCTGTGACCGCCAGGTGCGCGCCCGCGTTGACCGCCAGGGTGTCGGGCGCGGCGAGCGGGTTGCGGGCGACGCCCTGCAGCGCCGCGCCGGACGCGCCGAGCGCGCAGCCGACCAGCACCCCCGCGGCCAGCCGGGGCAGGCGCGAGGCCGTCACCACCGCGGCGGCCTGGTCCAGCCCGCCCTGCCCGGTGAGCGCCCGCCACAGCTCGCCCACCGTGACGTCGGCGGTGCCCTGGGTCAGGTGCCAGGCGGCGGCCGCGACCAGCCAGAGGACCAGCAGCCCGAGCGCGACGACCAGCCGGACGGGCCGGCGCCGCGCCGAGGGCTCGAGGCCCCCGGCGGCACCGCGCCCCCCGCCCGCCGGTCCGGCGCCGGGCGCGGCAGGGGGCGCGGCGGCGGCGACGGGGCCGGTGGCGGGGGGCGAGGTGGTCACGGTGTCCCTCAGGGGTGGGCGGTGCGGGTGCGGGTCACTCGGCGGTCAGCTGGGCGACCAGGTCGTCCGACCAGCCGGCCAGCGACTCCGGGCCGCCGTAGGCCCAGATCCCGACGCCGGCGCGGTAGACGTGGCCCTGCTGCACGAACGGCAGCGACTGCCACACCGGGTTGCCCGCGAGGACGGTCTCGACGACGTCGTCCTCGTCGTCGTTGCCCCAGTAGAGGAAGCGGGTCTCGGCCGGCAGCGCGGTCAGGCCCTCGACGTCGACGTAGGACAGGCCGTACCCGTCGTCGCCCGGGTCCTCCGTGGCGGAGCCGAGGCCCATCGCGACGGCGACGGCCTGGAACGCGGAGCGCGGGCCGTGCATGCGGACCGTGACGTTCGCGCCCTCGGCGTACGGCGAGGCGAACACGACGGGCGTGCCCGCCAGGCCGGCGTCGGCGATCTTCTGCGCGTTGTCGGCGATGTGCGCCTCGGTGTCCGCGACGATCTGCTCGGCCTCGTCCTCCGCGCCGACCAGGGTGGCCACGCTGCGGAACGTCTCCTCGACGTAGCCCAGCGGGTCGGACGCGTCGGCGCCGTCGAACAGCGCCACCGGCGCGATGCGCTCGAACTGCTCGAGCGCGCCCTCCGGGATCGACGACGTCACGCCGATGATCAGGTCCGGCTCCAGGCCGGCGACGGCCTCGACCGAGGGCTCGCCGCGGGTGCCGACGTCCTCGGGCTCGCCCTCGAGCGGCACGACGGTGCCGACCCAGGACGTGTAGCCCTCGACGTCCGCCGCGCCGACCGGGGTGACCCCGAGCGAGGTGAGCATCTCCGTCTGCATCCACTCCAGCGACACGACGCGGGTCGCGGGCGCGTCCAGCTCGACGGTCTCGCCGCGGTCGTCCGTGATCGAGACCGGGCCGCCGGCCGCGGCCGCGCTCGTGGCGTCGGTCGCCGGCTCGTCGGTGGTGCCGCAGGCCGCCAGCGCGGCCAGCGCGCCGACGGCGACGAGCGCCGTGAGCGTGCGTCGGGTGGTCATCGTTCCTCGTGTCTGCGCGGGAGGGGTGGGCGCCCGCGCGTCGCGCCCTGGGCCGCGGGGAGGCGCGGCGGGTGGTGGTCGGTGGTCGTGCTCGGGGGTGGTCGTGCTCCGGGGCGGTCGACCGCCGTCAGGCGCCGACCGGGGCGGGGTGCGGCGACCGGGCGGGTTCCGCGCGGCGGCCGTCGAGCCGCCGCAGCAGCAGCCGCGGCGCGTGCACGCTGACGTGCCCGGTCCCCGCGTCGGTGCGCACGACGATGTCGATGTCGTAGACCTCGCTGAGCAGTGCGGAGGTCATCGCGTCCTCGGGCGCGCCGTCGGCGACCACGCGGCCGCCGTGCAGCACCAGCACGCGGTCCGCCACGGCGGCGGCCTGCTCGAGGTCGTGCAGCACCACGCCGACCGCGACGCCGTGCACGTCGGCGAGCTCCCGGACGAGCTCGAGCACCTCGACCTGGTACCGCAGGTCCAGGTGGTTGGTCGGCTCGTCGAGCAGGAGCACGCCCGTGTCCTGGGCCAGCGCGGACGCGAACCAGACCCGCTGCACCTGGCCGCCCGACAGCGCGTCGACGTCGTCGCCCGCGAGGTCGGCGATCCCGGCGAGCGCCAGCGCGCGGTCCACCGCGGCCCGGCCCTCGGGGTCGGTGCCCCGCCAGCCCTGCCGGTGCGGGTGCCGGCCGAACTCGACCGCGTCCCGGACGGTGATGCCGGCGGGCGTGGGCCGGGACTGCGCCAGCAGCGTGACCCGCCGGGCGAAGTCGCGGGCGGACAGCGCGTGCGCGTCCCCGTCCTCGACCGTGACCCGGCCGGCGGACAGCCGCTGCAGGCGCGCCATGCCGCGCAGCAGGGTCGACTTGCCGGAGCCGTTCGGGCCGACCAGCGCGGTCACCCGGCCGGCGGCGAGCTCGACGCTCGCGCCGGTCACGACGGGGTCGCCGCCGTAGCCGATGCTGACGTCGGCGGCGGCCATCGCGGCGGGGTTCACGGGCACGAACCGGGACATTAGCGAAGGCTTACCTCAGAAGTCCATCCGCGTCCGGGTCGTGGCGCCGGCCGCGGGACGGCACCGGCCCGCCGGGCGGGGTCGCGGCGGCTCGCCTAGCGTGGCCGGGTCCGGTCCCCGACGCGCGGAGCGTGGTGCAGTGATGAACGGTCCCCGGCGGCACGACGTGCTCGTCATCGGCGGCGGCAACGCCGGCCTGTCGCTCGCCGGCCGGCTCCGGCGGGACGGCTGCCGCGACGTGGCGGTGGTCGAGCCGCGGTCGGTGCACCACTACCGCCCCCTGCTCTCCTACGTCGCCTCCGGCACCGCGACGCTCGCCGACCTGCGCCGGCCGCAGGACGAGGTGGTCCCGTCGGGCGTCCGGCGGTACGCGGGCACCGTGTCGTCCGTGGACCCGGCCCGGTCGGTGGTCGTGCTGGCCGACGGCACCGAGCTCGGCTACGGCGACCTCGCGGTGTGCCCCGGCTCCGAGGTCGACTGGGACGCGGTGCCCGGCTCGCGCGAGGCGGTGGCGACCGCGCACGCCGCGACGAGCTACCTGCCCGAGCAGGCCGAGAAGACCTGGACCATGCTGTCGTCGCTCCGCTCGGGCCGTGCCGTGTTCGCGATCTCCGACCGGCACGTGCCCTGCGCCCCCGTCGGCCTGAAGCCGCTGTTCGCGGCCGTCGACGTGTGGCGGCGCACCGGGGTCCTGGACGACGTCGAGGTCGAGCTGCTCGTCGAGGGGCCGCACCTGGTCCGGCACGCGGACGCCGACCGCCGGCTGCGGGCGGCGGCGGCCGGGTACGGCGTGCGGGTCCGGACCGGGACCACGGTGCGGTCGGTGGACGCCGAGGGGCGGACGCTGGCGCTCGACGGGCCGGAGGGCGCGTCGTCGCTGGCGTACGACGCGCTGTACCTCGCGCCGCCGCACCGGGCGTACGGCTGGATCGCGGAGAGCGGCCTGGCGGCCGAGGACAGCGAGGGCTTCGTGGCCGTCGACCCGGAGACCCTGCAGCACGTGGCGCACCCGCGGGTGTGGGGCCTCGGCGACGCCGCGACCGTCGGCACGCTGCCGTCGGGCGGGGCGCTGCGCAAGCAGGTGCCGGTCGTGGCGCACAACATCCAGGCGCGCCGCACCGGCCGCACGATGCACCGCTACGACGGCTACTCGGTCGCCCCCGTGACCACCTCGCGGCGCCGGCTGCTGCTCGCGGAGTTCGACCGCGACGGCCGCCCCGAGCCCTCGCTGCCCGTCGTGGACCTCGCGCGGCCGCGCCCGAGCCTGCTCGTGTTCGACCGGTACCTGGAGCCGCTGATCTACTGGCACAAGCTGATCCAGGGCCGCGTGTCCTGACACGCGCGGCGGGCTGGTGGCAGGGTGGGCGGCGTGCAGATCGACGACATCCCGGTCCGGACCCTCCGCGGCGAGGACACCACGTTCGGCGCGCTGACCGACGGGCGCGTGGCCCTCGTGGTCAACGTCGCGTCCCGGTGCGGCCTGGCGCCGCAGTACGAGCAGCTCGAGGCGCTGCACCGGTCGTACGGCGCGCGCGGGTTCACCGTCGTGGGCGTGCCGAGCAACCAGTTCCTGCAGGAGCTCGGCTCGTCCGACGCCATCGCCGAGTACTGCTCCGCCACCTGGGGCGCGACGTTCCCGATGCTGGAGAAGACGCCGGTGAACGGGCGGCACGCGCACCCGTTGTACCGGGCGCTGCACGAGGTCCCCGACGACGCGGGCAAGGCCGGGCGGATCACCTGGAACTTCGAGAAGTTCCTGGTCGCGCCGGACGGGCGGGCGCGGCGGTTCCGGCCGCGGGTGCTCCCGGACGCGCCGGAGGTCGTGGCCGCGATCGAGGAGCTGCTCCCGGAGCGCACGCCGGGCGCGTGACGCGCGGGCCGGCGACCGGCGCGCCCGCCGAGTTCGCCGGTTCCGCGGCCCAGGGCGCTGCGCAACCGGCGAACTCGCGCGCAACCGGCGAACTCGCGCCGGGTCAGCTGCCGGCCGACGCCGCGACCGTCGTCGCTGCCATCGCCGCGGTCATGGCCGCGGTGGACGCCGTGATCGCGTCCTGCACCGCCTTCGCGGCCCAGGCGCCCTCGGCGACGTCCTTGGCGCGGCGGCGGACGTCCCGGGCCGGCACTCCCCCGCGGTCCACGGCCGACGGCGCCGCCCCGACCGCGTGCAGCAGCGCGACCAGCGCCCCGGTGCGCGGGTCGGGGTCGAGCCCCTGCACCAGCACCGCCGTCAGCCGGGCGCGGACCTCGTCCTCGTGCCGGCCGTCGGCCTCGGGCCACCGGGTGCGCGGGAACAGCCCGAGCACCTTGTCGTCCTCGCGGCGCAGGATCCCGCGCTCGGCGAGCCTCGTGGCGAGGGCGTCCCGCGCGCCCTTGCCGAGCCGCGTCACCAGGTCGGAGGCCGCACGCTCCCGCTCGGCGACGCGCCGCAGCGCCTCGGCCAGGAGCGGGTCGGACACCGCGGCCCCCGGCGTCACGGCGACCTTCGCGCCGGACCACACGCTGGTCCGCTCCCGGACGTGCACGGCCTCGGCGAGCGCGAGCTCGACCAGCAGCGCACCGCCGAGCGCGACGTCGACGTAGCTCGACGTCGGGGTGCCCTTCGCGTCGTCCAGGAGCAGGAGCAGCAGGTCCTCGGCGATGAGCGTGGTCACGCGGGCGAGCCTAGCGAGGGGACGCCGGGCGCACGCGGCGGGCAGCCGACGCCGCCGCGGGCGCCCGGCCCGCACGGCCGGGACGGCCCCCACGCGAGGCGGCGGCCCGCACAGGTCCGCGCGCCCTCCACGCGCCCGGACGGACCCGCCCCCGCGCGCCGCCTCAGCCCGCCAGGTGCCCCCACCGCGCCGCGAGGTCCCGCCACGGCCCGACCGCCGCCACCGCGCCCTCCTCGAGCACGACGACCCGGTCCGCCCGCGCCAGCGCCGCCCGCTTCGACGTCGCGCCGACCACCGTCGTGCCGCGCTCCCGCAGGGCCGACCAGAGCTCGATCTCCGTGCTCGCGTCGAGCGCGCTGGACACGTCGTCGGCGAGCAGCAGCTCCGCGTCGGTCGCCAGGGCCCTGGCGAGCGCCAGGCGCTGCACCTGGCCGCCCGAGAGCCGCACGCCGCGGTGGCCGACGAGCGCGTCCGGCCCGCCCGCCTCGGCGACGTCCTCGGTCATCCGGGCGGCGTCGAGCGGGCCCGCCACGGCGCGCTCGTGGTCGAGCCGGACGTTCTCGGCGAACGTCCCGGACAGCACCCGCGGTACCTGGGCCACGTGCGCCACCCGGCCCGGCCGCAGGAACGCCTCGGCGTCCTCGACGTCGGCGCCGTTCCACCGGATCCGGCCGGTGTGCGCCATCAGCCCGGCGAGCGCCGACAGCAGGCTCGACTTGCCCGCGCCGACCCGACCGAGCAGCAGCACCAGCTCGCCGCGGCCGACCGTGAGGTCGACGCCCGCGACGCCGATCGTGCCGTCGTCGTGCACGGCGCCGACCCCGCGGAGCTCGAGGGTGTCGAGCCGGTCCCGCGCGTCCGGCCCGGGGAGCGGCGCGGTCCCGGCCGGCAGGTCGACCCCGGGCGTCTCGGCCACCAGGTCGGCGCCCGCGGCGAACGACGCGGTGGCGCGCTGCCAGGACCGGGTGCCGGGCGCCTCGGTGACGACCGCGCCCGCGACGACCCCGAACCAGTTGAACCCGGCGACGGCACCGGCGACCAGCAGCGTGCTCGCGAGGTCCCAGACCCCGGCGAGCAGCGCGCCCCAGGCCACGACCGCGCCGACCTGCACCATGATGATCGGCACGCCGTCGAGCACGGCCTGCACCCGGTGCTCGAACACCGCGGCCTCGACCCGGCCGCCGTCGACCCGCCGCAGGTGCGCGTGCACCTCCGGCGTCCGCGCCGCGAGCTTGACCGTCCGGGCCGCGTCGAGCGCGGACACGAGCGACCGACCGAAGCCCGCGCGCGCGGCGGCCGAGCGGGTGGCCGAGCGCCCCGCGACCCCGCGGCCGGCGAGCGCGCAGGCCGCGCTCACGACCAGCACCGCGAGCAGCACGCCGCCCGCGAGCAGCGACCAGCTCAGCACCGCCGTGACCGCCACCAGCACCAGGCCGTTGACGAGGTCGACCCACCGGTCGGCGTACTGCACGAACCGGTCCGCGTCGAGGGCGCGCGCGACGACCTCGCCCGGCGGGGTGCGGCGCAGCCGGTGCTGCCGGGTCTGCCCGACCAGCACCGACATCCGCACCCGGAGCAGCAGCTCGATCCACCACTTCGGGTACAGCCGGAACGCCAAGGAGCTGCACGGCGCCACGAGCAGCAGCGTCACGGCCAGCGCGACGACGAGGCCGGTGGTCGGCTCGCCCGCGCGCAGGCCCTCGACGGTGTGGCCCCACAGGTAGCCGGTGACGGCCCCCTGCGCGGCGAACAGGCTCGACAGCAGGAACAGCAGGCCGCCGAGCAGGCCCCACCGGGGCTTGACGACGAGCGCGTGCGCGATGCCCCGGGCCAGGCTGGGCCCGGTCCCGGGGTCGCGCAGCGCGGGCGGCGGGCCGGTGCGCCGGCGGGCGCCGACCTCAGCGCCGGTCCCGGCGGGACCCGCCAGGTCCGCGACCGCCTCGGTGGCCCGCGCCCCCGCCGCCCCCGCGCCGCCGGTCGCAGCGCCGACCGCGCCGGTCGCAGCGCCGACCCCGCCGGTCGCAGGGCCGACCCCGGAGCCCGTCGCGTCGACACCCTCGGCGTCGAGCGCGTCCGCGTGCCCCTCGACCCGGCTCGCCTCGAGCAGGGCACGGAACGGCCCGTCGGCCCGCGCGAGCACGGACCGGGGGCCCTGCTGCACGACGCGCCCGTGGTCCAGCACGACCACCTGGTCCGCCCGGTCGACGGTGCCGAGCCGATGCGCGACGAGGACGCCGGTCCGCCCGCCCAGCAGCCGCGCGGACGCCGCGACGACCCGGGCCTCGGTCAGCGGGTCCATCCGGGCGGTCGCCTCGTCGAGCACGACCACCTGCACGTCCCGG
>Ga0164306_10000435_pt1 | contig 16877 bp, 17 predicted proteins | sample Whisoiple_242_MG_FD_110213 | JGI IMG/M metagenome (GOLD analysis project Ga0164306, IMG submission 110213) | Soil microbial communities amended with fresh organic matter from upstate New York, USA - Whitman soil sample_242_MG | ecosystem: Environmental > Terrestrial > Soil > Unclassified >... | reverse complement strand
GTCTCGTGCACCTGGGCGTCGAGGTCCCCTGCCATCGCCGTCATGCCCCCCACGATCGGCGGTCCACCATTCATCACACCAGGGTCCTAAGGCCCCCACCTGGGGACCATAGACCCTGCCGCGACGCCGGGAGAGGCCTGCAAGCTGGCCATATGCGAGACACCATGGTCGATTCCGAAGTAATCGAACAAGCGCTGACACTGGCCTGCCGCGCGCCGTCGCTGCACAACAGCCAGCCCTGGCGTTGGGTACTCGAGGGCAACGTCGTCCACCTCTATGAGGACAAAGACCGCGTCCTGTACGCGACTGACCGCTCCGGCAGGGAGGCACTGCTTGGTTGCGGCGCCGTGCTCGACCACTTCCGGGTGGCGATGGCCGCCGCAGGATGGATAGCCAATGTCGATCGATTCCCCAACCCCAACAATCCCCTGCTGCTCGCGTCGGTCGACTTCACTCCGATCGAGTTCGTCACCGACGGCCATCGTCAGCGTGCGCAAGCAATACTTCTACGTCGCACTGACCGGTTGCCCTATGCCGAGCCACCGGACTGGAAACAGGTTGAGGTTCGGTTGAAAAGTGCCGTCTCGATTGACGGGGTGCGACTGGACGTCATCCCCGACGAATTTCGTCCGGAGCTGGCGGAAGCGTCTCAGTTCAGCGAACTCTGGCGCCTATACGACTCCTCATACCACTCCGAACTGTCGCGGTGGACAAACCCGTACGACACAAAACAGGGCATCCCGCCAAGCGCGTTGGTGTCTGCCGAGGAAAATGAACGAGTCGATATCGGACGCAACTTCCCCGTCATCGCGGCGTCCGACAGGCGCGTCGGCTTCGGTGACGACCACTCCAAGGTCGTCGTGTTGTCGACCTACAACAACGACCGACGCGACGTGCTTCGGTGCGGCGAGATGCTCTCTGCGCTGTTGCTCGAAGCGACAATGGCCGGCTTGGCAACATGCACGCTGACGCACATCACCGAACAACATGCCGGCAGGAACCTCGTCGCGGCGCTGATTGACCAGACCGTGACTCCGCAAGTCCTGGTGCGCGTCGGGCTTGCTCCAGACGTCGAAGATCTACCGCCCCTCACCCCCCGGCGGCCTCTTGACCAGGTTTTCCAGATCCGACCAAGAAATCACTGACACCTACGACTCGCAGGAGGCCGGCAATGCACGACCACTACGCACCCTCCCCGGCAGTCGTCGTCGGCGTCGACGGGTCACGATCCGCGGTCGGCGCAGCCCTCTGGGCAGTCGATGAGGCCGTCAGTCGAGATATCCCCTTGAGGCTGGTGTATGCCATCGATCCCGACAGCCACCCCGACGCTGATCCCGGGGATGCGGCACGCGCACTCGCAACGGCGGAAATCGCTGTCAGACAGGCGTTCATGGCGGTCGAGTCAACGGACAAGCCTGTCAAGATCGAGATCGAAATCCTCCAGAAGACCCCAACGCGCGCTTTGGTCGAATCCTCACGTTCGGCAGCATTGTTGTGCGTCGGCTCCCTCGGTCTGAAACACAGCGGCCAGGGCCGGATCGGTTCCACCGCAGCGGCATTGGCCACCGCATCGCATTGCCCGGTTGCTATCGTCCACGGGTTCGACTCGCACCGGGCACACCAGGGCTGGGTGGTCGCAGAACTAGATGGGTTCTCGACACTGGACGCAGTATTGCTGTGCGCCCTGGAGGAGGCGCGACTTCGCGAATTGCCACTGCGCGTGCTGACTACGTGGCACTCGCGGTACACCGACATTCATGCGCCCAACGCAGTCGCCGACGGCAACCGGCTGGCGAGGGCCCGGCTTGACCGCCGCTTGGACGAGTGGAGGAGACGCTACCCCGACCTCGACGTGGAGGCGGTCGCCGTCCACGGCAGCGCCTTGAACTACTTCGCGAGGGAGGCAGGCTCTATCAAACTGCTCGTGATAGGGCATGAACGCGCTGACGGGATCCGGGAGTTGGTCGGTCCCCCCGGCTATGCGACGCTGCACCAGGCCGGTTGTTCTGTGCTGGTCTGCCAATCGCGCAACGTATTGTGAGCTTTGCATCCGGCATGTCCCACGAGCGACGGAGGGCCCTCACATGGTGAAAGTCTTCCTCGTCGATGACCACGAGGTCGTCCGGCGTGGACTGATCGACCTACTGAGCGCCGACCCCGAGCTCGAGGTCGTCGGCGAGGCCGGGTCGGTATCTCAGGCTATGGCACGGATTCCGGCTCTTCAGCCCGACGTCGCAGTGCTCGATGTCCGGCTGCCGGACGGCAACGGCATAGAACTATGCCGAGATCTGCTGTCCCGGCTGCCGGATCTGCGTTGCCTGATGCTCACGTCGTTTACGTCGGACGAAGCCATGCTGGACGCGATATTGGCCGGCGCCAGCGGATACGTCGTCAAGGACATCAAGGGCATGGAACTGGCGCAGGCCATCAAAGAGGTAGGTGCGGGCCGTTCGCTTCTGGATAACAGGGCAGCCGCGGCGTTGATGGCCAAGCTTCGCGGAAATGTCGAAAAGTCCGACCCGCTCGCCGCACTGAGTGATCAGGAACGGACGCTGCTCGATCTACTCGGCGAGGGACTGACCAACAAGCAGATCGCGGCGAGGATGTTCCTCGCAGAGAAGACGGTCAAGAATTACGTCTCCCGCCTGCTGGCGAAACTCGGCATGGAGCGTCGCACCCAGGCGGCGGTGTTCGTGTCGAAGCTCGATCAGTCCCACCGCCGCTCGGACGACTGACGCCCGTCCGCCCAACGACCTCAGGACTGTCGAGCGACGATCACAGGCATGCGGGCCGATTGCGCTACAGCCGAACTGACCGACCCCAGCAGCATCCCAGCGAATCCACCTCGGCCATGGCTGCCGACAACCGTCAACTGCGCCGACTCTGACTGTTCGAGAAGCTGATGCCCGGGCCTGTCAGGTGAAACGACACGCCGCACGCTGACGTCGGGATAGCGCTCGTGCCACCCGGCGAGCCGTTCCGCCAGCGTCTCTTCGGCGTGCTTCTCGAGTTCGTCCCAACCCTCGGGAGGTAAATCGAAGGCCGAGAAGTCGCTCCAGGCGTGCACCGCGACAAGGTCAACGCCTCGGCGCGAGGCCTCCTCGAAGGCGATTGCCGTCGCCTGCTCGGAAGCCGGCGAACCATCGATACCGACCACCACGGGTGCCTTGGACGGATGCGGCATCATCGGATCCTCGTCGTGGATGATCGCGACCGGACAGTGGGCATGGTGAACGAGCCCCGAGCTGACAGAGCCAAGCAGCCGCCGCCCGATAGCTCCGAGCCCCCGGCAGCCCACCACGATCATGTCGGCGTCCTTGGACCGGTCGATCAGCGTGGGTAATACCGCGGCGCTGACCATCTCGGTGTCAATTCTTATTGAATTGGCCTCGATGGCGTCCTCCGCGGTGCTTCGCGCCGCGCGCAGCACACTCTGTCCGTGCTTCTCCAAACGCTCCGTGAGAGTCACCGGCATTGGGATGTCAGCGGCCACTATGGGTGAAGGACTGACGTAGAGGATGGTGAGCGGTAGATCACGCATTGATGCTTCTCGGGCCGCCCAGTCGACAGCGACTTTCGACGGCGGGGAACCATCGACGCCGACGAGTATGCCGGTATGTGTTGAGGTGGACATCTACTGACTCACTTTCGTTGCGAAGTACGAGAACTGATTGCCGGTCTGCGACGGCGGGAAGGCGTGTGGCTCATCACTGAGATTCCTTCCGGCCACCGCCCTCCAGAAGTCCCTGGAGCTCCAGTTCCCACCGTGTGAGTCGACTGCGGTCAAGCCACCACCGGATGGCGCATTGAGTCCCAGCGACTGCACTGAGCAACATGACCCAGCCAGTCAGAGCTAATGCCCACGCGTCAAGCGTCGCGCGGCTGGGAGGCGTCGATGGCCGCGCAGGCTGGCCACTGTCGTCGACCCAGATGCGCTGCTCATCGCCAATTTTCGCAAGACCGGGCCATTCCACGACGTCGAGGTGATCCTGACCGGAACGGTTCCACTTCGCCCGAACTGTGTACCAGACACCGTTGTAATCGGCTACTAGATTGCCCTCTTCGATCGCAGTAGCCGTCGTCAAGTGTCGATGCATCGCTTCGTCTGCATATGTCCGAGCGCGGCTGTCCTGCAATGACGTCCCGAAGGCACAGATGAATGGCGTTGCCACGGCCAGAATCAGGGCTGCCATCACATATGACCAGGCCTCTATCCGATCGGCGCTGCGCACCAGTGGACTGCCGCCGAGTACCCGGATCAACCAGCTGCGCCGAGCCTCGATCGTGAAGGTGTCCATAGCAATCTCCTGTAGCGACTACGCATGGCGATATTCAGTTCCATCGTGAGCTCGGCATATACCGGTCGATTAGGGCCCAAAGGCCCTGGGTGACGGGCACAGGTCATCCCGTACGCACCGCACGTGGGCGCCGCTGTGACTTTCGTCCCACCCGGATGAAACCAACGACCCTAAGCCGCGCCCGCCGACGGCAGTACGTTCAGATAACAGCGGCGCGTGCAGCTATCACCGGAGGACATCATGACGGTTCAAGTGACACCGCCGAACGCCGTTAGTATCGAGCAGGTATCCGCGATGGTCGAATTAGCCTGTCGCGCACCGTCGCTGCACAACAGCCAACCGTGGAAGTGGATTTTCGACGACGGAGTGTTACACCTGATCGCAGATCGCAAACGCGTTGGACATCACACAGACGTCACCGGCCAGGAGGTGCTTCTGTCATGTGGCGCAGCGCTAGACCACCTGGAGGTGGCGTCTGCGGCGGCGGGGTGGCATGTCACCATCGACAGATTCCCCGATCCACATGATCACAACCACGTGGCGTCTGCGACGTTCGAACCGCAGTCGAACGCTAACCCCCGACGTGCCCTGGGTGAGGCGATCATGCGCCGGCAAACAAACCGCTTGCCGCTCGCGCCGCCCGAGCCGTGGGCGGACCTGGAGCAGCAACTCCGGACAATTCTCGACGGCGACGCCGTGCACCTCGACGTAATCGACGATAGCGGGCGTCCTGCGCTCGCCGACGTGTCGCGGCGAACCGAGCAGCACCGTCGTGATGATGCTTCATACCAGTACGAATTGCTTTGGTGGACAGGTCATTCTCACGTAGGCGACGGGATCCCACAGAGTGCGTTACCCTCGTCCGCCGAGGCTCGACGCGTAGATGTTGCGCGTGCTTTTCCCGTCTACAGAGGCGGTGACCGCAGCTCTCAAGTCGATCGTGATCACTCGAAGGTACTTGTCTTGTCGACTTTCGACGATAGCCGCAAAAGCACACTGAAATGCGGTGAAGCGCTATCTCGCGTATTGCTGGAATGCACCGCAGCAGGGTTCGCGACTTGTCCCCTCACCCACATGATCGAGTGGCACGAAGGTCGCGAGGCAGTGCGCCGCCTCACCGGCCGCCGCGCCGAACCACAGGTGCTGGTCCGCGTTGGATGCGCTCTTGAGACCAGTGCCGCTACCCCTCGCACTCCGCGGCGTCCGCTGAGCGAAGTGCTGCAAATCCGTTGACTCCTGTCACGGTCCGCGCAAGGGCTTAAGTCCCCCTCCCCGGGGACCAACGCCACCATCAGCCCGCCTCCTGGGCGCATAGCGTGGTGACAGTCAACGCCCAGCGCGGAGCAAGCCCGAAAAGGATCCACGATGACCAACACGGCGAACATCCATCCGGTCGTAGTCGGCATCGATGGTTCGGAGGCGGCACTGGACGCCGCCCTCTGGGCGGTCGATGAGGCGGTCGGCCGAGACGTGCCACTGCGCCTGCTGCATGTAACGGGTATGCGCCGCCCACCTTTCGCGTCCGCCGAAGCGCTAGACCCGGAGATCGAATACGGCGAGACCTCGCTGCGCGATGCATCGTCGTTGGTCACAGCCGCCGGCAAGAATGTCAAGGTCGAAGCTGAGCTTCTTTGGGACTCAGTTGAAGACGCTCTGATTACCGAATCCATGTCCGCTTCGATGCTGTATGTCGGATCTGTAGGGATCGGATGGGTCGCAAAGCGGTTGCTGGGGTCCACCGCGGCCACGGTGGCTGAAAAAGCCCATTGTTCGGTCGTGGTAGTCAGATACAAGTCGGATATCGGGTCCGGCCACTCGAGCCAGTGGATCGTCGTGGGTGTCGACGAGCGACCCGACAACGAACTGGTGGTCGCTCGCGCCCTCGACGAAGCCCGCCTGCGGCATGCACCCGTGCTTGCTGTCGGCACGTGGCACAGTGAGCTCGGCGGATTGTCTTATGACTTGCTCGATGGCCGCGTTGAAAATTGGCGAGAGCGCTTTCCCGACTTGCACATCCGCGCGGTGTCCACTGGCGGGAGCCTCCCTCAATTCCTCGCCGGATACCGCGATGACGTCCTGCTCGCAGTGGTGGGCGCTGACGACGCCGACCAGCTCCCGCTGATCGTCGGGCCGCACGAGCGACCACTTCTCCCGCACGGCGAGTGCTCGGTGATGGTAGCGCGCTGATGCCAGTGCAAGGTGAGTTCCTTGTCGCCGCAAGACTTGTCGACGGCGCCGAGGCTACGCTGCGAACCCTTCACCCCGAAGACTATGACGCCGTCATCTCCCTGGCCCTCTACCTCAGCGCCGAGGAACGCTATCAGCGGTTCTTCACGGTCCACCCGACCTACATCGGAGAGTGGGTACTGTCACTGACTACGCCTGCGGACGGAATCGTGGCGCTCGGGGCCTTCGAATCAGGCGAGTTGATCGGCGTCGCCAACTATGCCGAGCTGAGCCGACCGGGTGAATGCGAGATCGCGGTCGTTGTCGCACACGAACAACACGAGCGGGGGGTTGGCACCGCCTTGTTGAAGGCACTCGGGCATATCGCAAGGGATGCCGGCCAGCATCGCTTCGTCGCCGACGTGCTTTTCGAAAACTATGCCATGCGACGGGTACTGCACGACGCCGGCTGGCCGATGACCCAGCACCGCGACGGGTCGGTGCTCAGCGTCGAAGTCGACATCGATGCCATCGAAGCCGCCACTCTCGTGAAGAAGTGACGTGCGCCGTGCGAGTTGGCGCCTAGCCGAAAGGCGAGCCGTCCAGCCAGGTCACGACGTCGCTCAACGGCCGGCGCGGCGTGGCGGGCAACGGGTCGGCATTGACCGGCGCCCAGCCAATACGCAGCAACATCTGTGGATATCCGTCGGCGCCGAACACGTCCTTCGCAACCTGGGTCCGGGTTTCCGCAATCTCGAGCGGCTCCGTGATCGGACAGCTGGCGAGCCCCGATGCCGTTGCAGTGAGCAGGACCATGCTGGTCGCCTCACCGGCGCGCAACCACGAAAGCTCGTCGTCACCAGCGGTGCCGAGGGCAACCACGACCGCATTGTCATCGGCTGCGGCGCCGTCCGGCGTCTGCGCCAGTCCCGGCCCGGCGAATGACCGTGCGGGCAGCGCGGCGTCCGTATCGGGTTCAGGAGTGCTGCGGGCCGGGACACCGGCAATGGAGGCATAGCGTCCACTCCAGGTGGATAGCTCGGTCAGGTACTCAAAGTCGGTGTTGTGAAGCCGCGCAGCCTCAACGATGAGGCGCCTCAGGCTGGTCAGCGCGTCAACTCGTCGAAGCATCACGCCGGCGCGTGCCGCTCGAGCGCCCATCATCGAGATGTCACCCTGTGGGACAGTCCACGACGTGTAGTGCCTGCGGTCGGTACGGCGCCGAGGGATCGCGGCAGCCAAAGCGATGTCCGCTTCGGAGGCCGGGGATCGGTGAAGCTCGATGACCGCCAGGTGATTCGGATCATCCGGATTGGGAAAGCGACGGACTTTGGACTGCCAACCCAGTGCGGCGAAGGCGACTTGGCAATGGTTCAGGGATGCCCCGCAGCTGAGCATCATGTCGCGGGCGTCCGGGTCGACGTGGGGCAGGTGTAGGTCTCGGTTGGCATAGAGATGGAGACTGTAGTTGCCTACCCGCCACAGCCACGGCTGTGAGTTATGAACCGACGGCGCTCGGGCCGCCAACATCATGGCCGACCGGACCGTCTCGACAGCGGGGAAATGAGCGCTCATTCGCCTACCTCTGAAGTAATTGCATGTTCTCTCAGAGTGCCTTACCCCGACCAAACTGGAGAGGGCCTAAAGACCCGGACCTGAGGGACTTCAGCAGTCGGCTCGTACGCACGATCAAATCACGTTGCCGCGACGTCGTCCTTAACGGTGGCAATGTCCGCACTTCGGGCCGAAAGTCCCTCACTGCGGGGCCTTTCGCCTGCAACCTGTGGCGTCTCGACCGGCTAGCGTCAAATCCACCGAATATACGAGGTGATGTGTGTGACCGAGCAGATACCGGATTTCGCCGTGGTCATGGATGCAGTCGGGCTGGCCTGCCGTGCTCCATCGCTTCACAACAGCCAACCGTGGCGGTGGGTCGCAGAAAGTTCGACCCTTCACCTCTATGCCGATCTCACGCGAGTGATGATCACGGCGGACCCCGAGGGCCGCCAGCTTTACCTGAGTTGCGGTGCAGCCCTTGATCACTTCGTGGTCGCGATGACCGCCGCGGGCTGGCACACGTCCGTAAAACGATTCCCCGACGCCCTCGACCCATACCACGTCGCGACAATGGAATTCCGGCGCGCGACAGAGGTGAGCGAGCACTCTCGCGCACGCGCAGCGGCCATCGACAGGCGGCGAACAGACCGGCGCCCGTTTGACCGCCCCGACGGTTGGCCGGAGGCCGAAACGCTGCTACGGGAGGCCGTCATCCCCTACCACGTCATGTTCGACATCGTGCTCGAAAGTGCACGGCCATCCCTGGCCCAAGCGTCCAAGCTCACCGAGGCGATCCGAGCGGACGATCCGTCCTACACCGCCGAATTGAATTGGTGGACCCCATCTGTCGCGAGTGACGAGGGTGTGCCCCGGACAGCGTTGATATCCGCCGCAGTATCCGACCGCGTTGATGTAAAGCGTCGCTTTCCCACCACACACGACTCTCGCGGAAGTGACGACCTCCGAGTAGACCGATCCAAGATCGTGGTGCTGTCCACCCATCGCGAAGACGCGCGACTGGACGTCCTGCATTGCGGCGAGGCGTTGTCCGCAGTCCTTCTCGATTGCACCGTGGCCGGCTTGGCGACCTGCACGCTCACCCACATGACCGAACTGGCACCGAGCCGAGAGATCATCCGCGGGCTGACCGGTCAGCGCGGCACACCACAGGTCCTGATCAGGATCGGACAGACATCTGTCGCAGATGAGGAGATCGTCGTCCCAACGCCGCGGAAACCTCTCGCCGACGTCTTCAAGGTTCGCCCGTCGGCCACAAGGAGTGATTGAGCCGTGAGCCTTTACCGCGACGTCTATCAAGCGAGTCTCGACGACCCCGCCGGCTTCTGGCGCGAAGCGGCCCGCGAGGTGAGTTGGACGCGAGCGCCACAGCAGATTCTGGACGCCAGCCGACCTCCGTTCTACCGGTGGTTTCCCGACGCCGAACTCAACACCTGCGCCAACGCCTTGGACCGTCATGTCGACGCGGGCCGCGGCGAGCAGCAGGCGCTGATCTACGACTCACCTGTCACTGGGACCAAACGCTCGTACACTTACACCGAATTGTTGGAAATCACTTCGCGATTCGCCGGTGTGCTGTGCGGGCTTGGGGTGTCCAAAGGCGACCGCGTGGTGATCTACATGCCGATGATCCCCGAAGCGGTCGTCGCGATGCTGGCGTGCGCCCGAATCGGTGCGGTGCACTCTGTCGTGTTCGGCGGGTTCGCACCGCACGAACTGGCAGCGCGTATCGATGACGCCCGACCAAAGGTGATCATCTCCGCCTCCTGCGGTATCGAGCCGAGCCGGATCGTCGAGTACAAGCCGATGCTTGACGCCGCGATAGAAGCCAGTGCGCACCCGCCGCGTCACTGCGTCATCGTTCAGCGAGACCAACAGCGATGTGATCTCGTCGATGGCCGGGACTTCGACTGGGATGACCTGGTTGCCGCCGCATCGCCTGCACCGCCAGTACCGGTGGCGGCCACGGATCCGCTCTACATCCTCTACACCTCGGGCACAACGGGAAAGCCCAAGGGCATCGTGCGTGACAACGGCGGTCATGCCGTTGCATTGATGTGGAGCATGCGCCACATCTACGGCATCGATCCGGGTGACACATTCTGGGCCGCTTCGGATGTCGGCTGGGTCGTCGGCCACTCCTACATCGTCTATGGACCGCTGCTGGTGGGAGCCACGACCGTTCTCTACGAGGGGAAGCCTGTCGGCACACCTGATCCCGGCGCATTCTGGAGGGTGATCGCCGAGCACCGCGTCAAGGTCTTGTTCACCGCTCCGACCGCGATCAGAGCGATCCGCAAGGAGGATCCCGACGGCGTCGCCCTTGGCGGTCATGACCTAGCGTGCCTTGAATCGCTCTTCTTTGCCGGTGAACGCCTCGATCCGGACACGTACCACTGGGCGACCGAGAAGTTGGGCGTCCCGGTGATCGATCACTGGTGGCAGACGGAGACCGGCTGGGCAATCGCGGCGAACCCGATGGGGATCGAACCGTTGCCGATCAAGCCGGGATCACCCTGTGTGCCGATGCCGGGCTACCGAGTAGCGATTCTGCACCCCGACGGCTCTGGCTGCGAACCCGGGGAGGAGGGCGCCATCTGCCTATCGCCACCGCTGCCGCCCGGCACGTTCCCGACACTGTGGAATGACGATGGCCGGTTTGAATCGTCGTACCTGTGTGAACATCCCGGTTATTACCTGACCGGAGACGGAGGCCACCTCGACGAGGACGGCTACCTGTTCGTGATGGGCAGGATCGATGATGTCATCAATGTGGCCGGCCACCGACTTTCCACAGGTCAGATGGAGGCCGTGCTCGCTTCGCACGCAGACGTGGCCGAATGTGCGGTAATCGGTGTCGCCGACGAAATCAAGGGGCAGGTTCCCCGAGGATTCGTCGTCCTGGCCGACGGTGTGACACCGGACGGCCTTGCCGATGAATTGGTCCAGCTCGTCCGTGACGAGATCGGCGCCGTCGCGTGTCTCAAGCAGGTGGACATCGTCTCTGCATTGCCGAAGACTCGCTCGGGCAAGATATTACGGAAGTCGATGCGCGCAATCGCCCACGGTCATGATGAGGAGCCGCCGTCGACCATCGAGGATCCCGACGTACTGCACGCGTTACGCCCAGTGCTACGTCGGTGATGAGTCGGTCCGCTCCGTGGGACGAAAGTCACTTGTGGTGGTGTCATTTGGCTCCCCCGCGACACCACGCGCGTTTTCTACCGTGGTGTCATGACCTATGTGATCGGATCCGCATGCGTTGACGTGATGGACAAAGCGTGTGTGCAGGAATGCCCGGCGGACTGCATCTACGAGGGCGCGCGTTCCCTGTACATCAATCCCGACGAGTGTGTTGACTGTGGCGCGTGCAGGTTGGTGTGCCACGTCGAGGCGATCGAATGGGAGACCGATCTGCCCCACGACGAGCGTTGGCACATCGACGACAACGCCGCGTTCTTCCAGACCGTGCTGCCTGGTCGCTCTGAACCGCTGGGTAATCCCGGTGGCGCGCAATCCGTTGGCCGGGTGGGTGTCGACACTCCGTTGGTGGCAGCGATGCCGGCGAACCCTGCGTCCGATCACTGAGCCTGATGCACTAATCGGATCCAACGGCCATCAGCGATGATTCCGTCGGTTTCGCGACGACTGACTCCATCGGTGTGCTGCCCAACAGTCGTCGGCTTCGGTTGAGAGTCAATGGAATCAAGTGCGCGGTCACCGTCGCGCTCGCGACCAGCCGAGCATAGACATCGGCCACAACACGCTCTACGTCGCTGCGGCTCCGGTCGGGGAACCTGGCGCACAGAGCCGACACAACAGCTCCAAGCTCGTCACGGACCATGGGTCCTTTGTCAGTGGTCATGGCTAGATCCTGCGTCGGGCTGCGATTATGTCACTACGGCCCAAAGGCCCTGGATCCAAGGGCAAGTGTCACTATGACACGTCGGCGTGCCGATCGGACGGGGCGGCTCAACTCGCGGCGCTCGGCAGTCACCACCGCGGATGCCAGAGGTTCTACAACATCGGGACTTTCGCCCCTTCCCCCGTCTGCGTGCAGAGAGCACGGTGTCCCTATGGAGACTTTGTCGATGTTAGATGCCGGCTTTCTCGAAGCCGAGGATTCCGACCGGCACGTCAGCCTCGCGATCGGTTCCGTGTCGGTCTTGGAAGGGCCGATTCCCGACAACGACGCCTTTGTGTCGGGCCTGGCCGAGCGAGTGCTTGCCGTGCCGCGATTTCGGCAGGTGCTGCGCACACATGCGCTGGATCTCGAGGCGCCGGACTGGGTCGATGCTGAGAACTTCGACATCTCCCACCACGTTCATCGAGTGGCGCTTCCACACCCAGGTGACGATGCGGCACTGTTCCGGCTGACCGCCGACTTGATGGAACACCGACTCGATCGGGAGCGTCCGTTGTGGGAGTGCTGGATCGTGGAGGGCCTGCCAGACAACCAATGGGCAATGATCATGAAATTGCATCACTGCATCGCCGACGGAATCGCGACGATGCACATGCTCGCCGGCCTGAGTGACGGCGGGGACGGCGACACCTACGCAACGGCGATCCGGGCGGCGAAGGCTCCGGCAGAACGCACGCTCCGGTTGCCACAGCTAAGCGTCGATCCGCGGCAGTGGGTCGGAGGGATGTGGCACACGTCAACGGCTTTGGTCGACGGCGCGAGACGCGCCCTGGGGGGAACGGTCGAGATCCTCGGTGGCTTGTTACGTCCCGCATCGACGTCGTTGGTGGGCCCTGTCACGGCGTCGCGCCGCTATGCGGCTGCCGAGGTGTCGCTGGACGAGGTGGGGCTGGTGTGCCGCGCATTCGATGTGACGATCAACGATGTCGCGTTGGCAGCAATCACTGATGCCTTCCGCAACCTGCTGCTCGGCCGTGGTGAGAAACCGCAACGAGATTCGCTGCGCACACTGGTTCCCGTGTCGGTGCGCGCCAACGGTGACGTCGGCAAGGTTGACAACCGGGTGTCACTGATGCTGCCGTACCTTCCGGTCGAGAAGTCAAACCCCGAGGACCAACTGCGAGCAGTGCACAGCCGACTGACACGGGCGAAAGGCAGCGGACAGCGGCAGGCGGGGCAGATTTTGATCTCGGCGGCGAATATCATTCCGTTTCCGTTAACCGCGTGGGCCGTCCGCGTGGCGACCCGGTTGCCACAAAGGGGTGTCGTCACCGTGGCGACGAACGTACCGGGCCCACGAAATGAAATGCATGTCATGGGACGAAAGGTGTTGCGTATGTTCCCGATTCCGCCGATCGCCCTCGGGCTTCGGACAGGTATCGCAATCGTGAGCTACACCGACAAGCTGGTATTCGGCATCACCGGCGACTACGACACCGCACCCGACATCGATGTGATCGCCCGCGGTATCGAACGAGCAGTGGCCAATCTCGCCGCGCTACCCACGCCGGCCTAATAGGCGACTGTTCATGACTCGCGCGACTGCGGACACCGAAACTGTCGCCAAGGCGATCAGGTTGGCGTGTAGAGCGCCGTCGCTACACAACAGTCAGCCGTGGCGGTGGATCGTGGGCGAGGGAGTGGTCGACCTATTCGTCGATCACGAACGAATCCTACGCTCGGCCGACAGATCGGGCCGCGAAGCGTTGATCAGCTGCGGCGCTGCCCTCAGTCATTTCCGGATCGCGATGGCCGCCGCAGGATGGAAAGCCAACGCCGACACCTTTCCCACCCCGGCCGAACGCGACCATCTCGCTTCGCTCGACTTCAGCCCAGCTGAATATGTCACCGCCGTCGAGCGTGACCGTGCCGAGGCGATACTGAAGCGACGAACCGATCGGCTCCCCTTTTATGCGCCCACCCACTGGGAGGTGATCGAGCCCTGGTTGCGCAACGTCGCTGACGATATGACGGTCTCACTCGACCTGCTGCCAGACGATGCGCGACCGGCACTGGCAGCTGCGTCCGGGCTTACGGAGTCCGTCAGGGGGTGCGACGCGTACTACGACGACGAAATGCGGTGGTGGACGGACGCTTTTCGCGGCTACCAGGGTGTGCCGCCCAGTGCGCTGGTATCTGGTGCGGAGCGCGAAAGGGTCGGCTTCAACCGCACATTCCCCGCCACTCAATGCGGGGATCGCCGCCCAGACATCCCCACGGACGAAGCGAAGGTACTCGTGTTGTCGACGCCCGAATACACCCGAGCCGACGCGCTCAACTGCGGCGAGGCGCTTTCCGGCGTCCTGATCGAGTGCACCATGGCTGGACTGGCCACCTGCACCGTGTCGCATATCACCGAGTTGAAGAAAAGCCGCGCGGTCATCCAAGAGCTCACTGGAAGCCGAGCCCTCCCGCAGCTCTTGGTTCGCGTGGGCAACGCGCCGGTGGCCGAGAACATCCCCGCACCGACACCGCGCCTCCCATTGAGCGCAGTGATGCAGATGAAGCTTCACGAAGGCAGGAGCGCCAGATGTCCCCAACCGTAACCAGATCCGGCATATTGGTTGGTGTCGACGGCTCAGCCGAATCCGACGCCGCGATCCGCTGGGCAACTCATGAAGCGGTGATGCGCCGTGCGCCAATGACTTTGATGCATGTCGTCCCGCCTGTAGCCGCGAGCTGGCCCACCGGGCCCATTTACGCCGACATCGCCCAATGGCAAGGGGACAACGCGCGGCACGTCCTCGAGCAAGCGCTCAAGACGCTACAGGCCACGGTCGCCGAGGCACTGCTCCCCGATGTGCACACCGAGACAGTGAGCTCGAGCGTGGTGTCGACATTGGTCCGCGCATCCGAGCACAAGCAGATGATCGTCGTCGGTAGCCGCGGGTCCGGTGCGCTCGGACGACTTTTGCTGGGTTCGGTGAGTACCGGACTGGTACACCATGCGAGATGCCCGGTGGCGATCATTCGTCCTGAGCCCGAATCCCCAGACGGTGATGCCCCCGTCCTGCTGGGCATCGACGGGTCGCCGGCCTCCGAAACGGCGACGGCGCTGGCCTTCGACGAGGCATCCCGCCGCGGGGTAGATCTGGTGGCTTTGCACGCATGGAGCGACGTCGCAGTATTCCCGATTCTGGGAATGGACTGGCACGAGTACGAGAGCCAGGGACATGAGATCCTGAGCGAGCGGCTCGCCGGCTGGCAGGAGCAGTACCCAGAGGTCGATGTGCATCGACGCCTTGTCTGCGATCAGCCGGCCCGCTGGCTCACCCGTGAGTCTCAGTACGCCCAACTCGTGGTGGTCGGCAGTCGGGGACGTGGCGGATTCGCAAGCACATGGTTGGGTTCGGTCGGCAGCGCCGTGGCACAGTCCGCCAACGTACCCGTACTCGTGGTACGCGCATGATCGTCACGCTGACTATGAACCCGGCGCTCGACATCACAACGAGCGCTGATCACGTCCGCCCGACCGACAAGATTCGTTGCCGCGCCGCCCGTTACGATGCAGGCGGCGGTGGCATCAATGTGGCCCGGGTCGCGTCTGTTCTCGGCGCTTCCGTTTCTGCGGTGTTCCCCGTGGGCGGACCAACCGGCGATCTGCTGACCGAGCTCGTCGGCGACGACGACGTTCCGTATCGCCGCGTGGCGATTTCCCTTCCGACTCGGGAGAGTTTCACCGTTGACGAAGAGAGCAGCGGGCAGCAGTACCGCTTCGTCCTTCCCGGCCCGCATCTGACACCGGCCGAACAGGCGAAGTGCCTTGACGAACTTCAGTACGCGGCAAGGTCAGCCGAGATCGTGGTGGCAAGCGGCAGCCTTCCGCCCGGCGTTCCATCCGACTTCTACCAGCGAGTTGCCGACATCTGTCGAGAGCTTGGGGTGCCGCTGGTGTTGGACACCTCAGGCGGTGGCCTTGCGCACATCACGTCCGGGGTGTTCCTCCTCAAGCCCAGCGTCCGAGAGCTACGAGAATGCTTCGGTCGCGAACTTGCCACCGAATCAGAACAATTGGCCGCCGCGCACGAGCTCATCGACTCTGGCATCAGTCAGGCGGTTGTCGTGTCCCTGGGCTCGAAGGGCGCACTACTGGCTACCCCGCACGGCAGCCAACGTTTCTCAGCGGCTTCGGTGAAAGTCGTCAGCGGCGTCGGCGCGGGTGACGCCATGGTTGCGGCGATCACGGTCGGCGTGACACGGGGATGGTCGCTAAGCAAGTCGGTGCGGTTCGGGGTTGCTACCGGCGCGGCTATGCTCATGACCCCAGGTACCGCGCCTTGCCGTCGCGAGGATGCGGAACGGATCTTCGACCTTGCGCCGGAGCCAGAGGATATCGTCAGTTAGGGAAAACCGTTTGCGAGACAGGCGGTTCGCGATACAGCGCGGCACCGGCCGTGATCCCCGCGCCTGCGGCAACGACCATCGCACGAGCTCCCACCGGTAGAGGCGTAAGCGCCTGCTGCATTGCCGCGGCAAGCGAGGCGGTATGCATCTTCTCGTCGTCGGCGACGACGAGGCGTTCGAGAGGTACATCCAGCTGCCGCGCCAGTGCGGCACGATATCTGTGTCGTGCGGGCGCCGCGATGATCACATCGATATCGGACAGCGCCAGCCCGGAGTCACTCAGGCACTCACGGGCCGCTTGCGCTGCGGTAGCAGCGAGCCGCTCGTCGAGATTCGATGACTCCTCAAATCGCAACACATTGCGTCCGTCGGATCCGACTGTCGCTCGAAAGTCGTCACCGCCGGCGGGATCGTTGACCCATCTGATTCGACCCAAGCCGTAGTCATCATCGGTCCACCTGCACAGCAGCGCCGCACCGACGGGCGAGAACGGGAAATGTTCGCTCATCCCGCGACCGGGATCGGCGTCGCTGGCGGTGATGAGCGCACACCTGATCGTGTGCGAGCTC
>Ga0164306_10000432_pt1 | contig 16939 bp, 12 predicted proteins | sample Whisoiple_242_MG_FD_110213 | JGI IMG/M metagenome (GOLD analysis project Ga0164306, IMG submission 110213) | Soil microbial communities amended with fresh organic matter from upstate New York, USA - Whitman soil sample_242_MG | ecosystem: Environmental > Terrestrial > Soil > Unclassified >... | reverse complement strand
TCAGCGGGGTCGCCCTGGTGAATATAGGTTTCCCCCTCTTTTAAATGCAATTCCTGCGACTGGCTGATGAACCAGTCGATCTGATCATCCGGCAGATCAGCGAACACGGGCACGTGAAGCAGTTCTGATTTTTCAACCATGGCTTATACCTTGCTCAAATACTGGTGGATGAACTGCACCGCCACCGAGCCTTCGCCCACGCCGGAAGCCACGCGCTTGACCGAGCCGTGCCGGACATCGCCCACGGCAAACAGGCCGGGTATGTTGGTTTCCAGCAGGAACGGGTCTCTATCCAGGGCCCATCCTTTGGGGCGCTTGCCGTTCCATATCAGGTCCGGCCCGGTCAGGATAAAGCCACGGTCGTCGCGTTCCACAACGTCGCCCAGCCAGTCCGTCCGCGGCAATGCGCCGATGAAAATGAACATGGAGCTTGCCGGCACGCGCTCGATCTTGCCGGTATCGGAGCAGAGCACGGAGACTTCTTCCAGATGGGTTTCGCCGTGAACTTCGGCAACGCTGGCGTGCTTCCAGAGTTGAATGTTCGGCGTCTGCTGGATCTGGTCGATGAGGTACTGTGACATGGTGCTGGCCAGCGAGCTGCCGCGCACCAGAATCACCACGCGCTCCGCGTACCTGGAAAAATTCATCGCCGCCTGGCCAGCGGAATTGGCGCCGCCCACCACGTACACCGTTTCGCCTTTGCAGGACAAAGCTTCAGTGGAGCCGCCGCCGTAATACACGCCCGCGCCTTGTAGCCGGTCGATGCCCGGCGCATCCAGCCGCCGCCACTGCACGCCTGTGGCGATCATCAAGGCGTGACAGGAAATCTCATTGCCGTCTTTCAACTTGATGATCCGGTAGGAGCCTTCCGTTCGCACACCCACGGCCTCTTGCGGTGAGAGGATTTCCACGCCAAAACGCTGCGCCTGGACGACGGCGCGCCGCGCCAGGTCGCCACCGCTCAGGCCGTTGGGGAAGCCCAGATAGTTTTCAATGCGTGAACTCATCCCGGCCTGGCCGCCGGGCGCATCGCATTCCACGATCACAGTATGCAGGCCTTCCGACGCTCCATAGACAGCGGCTGCAAGTCCCGCCGGCCCGCCACCGATGATGGCCAGGTCATAAAAGCTGGTTTGCGCCCGGGTACGCAGCCCCACTTTTTGCGCCACGTCGGCCGGAACACTCTCCAGCAGCTTTGTCCCGTCCGGGAAGAGCACCACGGGAAGGCTTGCCGCTTCCGGCCCCAGAGCTTCCAGCAGGCGCTTGGTTTCCTGATCGTTGGCGGAAGCCTCCACGTCAATCCACTGGTAAGGAACATGATTGCGCGCAAGAAAGTCCCGCAGCTCGTACGAGCGCGGCGACCAGCGCGTGCCCAGCACACGGATGCCCTGAAATGCCGGACGGTAAGAAGCCTGCCAATCATCGAGCAGGTCATCCAGTTGTGGATACAGATACTGCTCGGGCGGGTCCCAGGGTTTCAGAAAGAAATAATTGATGTTGACCTGGTTGATGGCGCTGATGGCCGCGTTGGTATCAGCATAAGCGGTGAGCAAAGCGCGCTTGGCATCCGGGTAAATTTGCATGGCTTCCTGCAGAAAGCCGACGCCATCCATTTTGGGCATGCGCTGGTCAGCCAGCAGCAGGGCCACACTGTCATTGCGGACTTTGAGCTGCTTCAACAGGTCAAGCGCTTTTTCCGGAGCGTCACTGGCCAGCACGCGATAGTCATGACCGTAATGCGAGCGCAGATCGCGCTCAATGGCCCGCAACACATCAGAATCGTCATCCACACTCAGCAAAATCGGTTTCGCCATAACGTCCTACATTTCAAGCCAGGGGAATGTTTTCACGGAAAATGAAAGAGTATTGGATGCCGCGAGCTGTAATTGGTCGCATAACACGGGACCTTAGGCAAAGGGCGCGATGCGACTGCGCAGCTTCGCTGGCCGGCTCACTTTGTTTCCGGCAGCGTGTACTCAAATTCATAGGAATGTTTGCCGTCGGCGGCGATCTTGATGATCAACTTTCCAGTGAGTCCTGCAAGTTGTCCGGTACCGGAATCCGGCACCACTTCGATCGAGAGTTGAGGCGCGCCGCGAGTCATCAGACCGGTGTGATGCAGGATAAAGGTACCGCTTCGGCCCTTCAGCGTCCCGTTGAATTTTTCAATCGCCACATAAACCCCTGAGGTCTTGGGGTCGCCGGCGGCCAGCATCTGGCCCTTGCTGGTTCCTTCCAGATCGCCGTGGAACTGCTTGTCAAATGTCATACGGCTAAGCGCCGGGTCGCCCTTGTCATCGGTCTGCGGCGTCAGCTTTACCTCGAACGTTCCGGTTGCATGGTTCATGGCAGGATCCTTCTGGAAAGCAGCTGCCAAAGGATGTGTCGACGCCCACGAGATGGCAATTACACTCAGCAGGGTGATTGCTCCGAAGCGGCCCGTGGCTTTTGCGATCAAGCGGACAGTATTTTTCACCCCAGCATTCTAGCGCAATGGACGGCGAGTCATGCCTGCGGCCGCTTGAACACCAGACATTTTGACGTGAATGAATGCACCGGCTCACTGCGCTGATTCAATGTTGTGCTGCGCACTTTGACGATGGCCTGGTTTGGCTTGGAACGTGAAGGCAGGATTTCGAGGATCTCGCTTTCCACGTGCAGCGTATCACCCGGACGGGTCGGTTTGGGCCACGCAAGTTCGCCACCCAGGCCGATAATGCCGTTGCCCAGCGGCAAGCCTCCATCCACTAAAAGCCGCATGGCGATGGCGGCGGTATGCCATCCGCTGGCGGCCAGCCCCCCAAATACGCTGGCTCTCGCGGCCGTTTCATCCAGGTGGAAGGGCTGCGGATCAAACTCCCGGGCAAAGCTCCTGATCTTTTCTTCAGTCACGTGAAACGTGCCGGAGGTGAATTTCTGGCCGAGAGAAAGATCTTCGAGGTAAAGCCCGGGTTTATCTTGGGTTGAATGTGCCACTCGTTGCTCCAGAACCATTGGTTAAAAATTCAGACCCACTTTCCAAGGCAATTTGATGTTTCATTGCCGCAATCGGACTCTTGCCTCCACTGACATTCCCGGCCGCAGGCGATGATCGTCATTTTGGCCAGGCTCCAGCACAATGCGCACCGGAACGCGCTGCACAACTTTTACATAGTTGCCGCTGGCATTCTCCGGTGGCAACAGGCTGAAGCGCGAACCGGTGGCGCCGCCGAGGGAATCGATGTGGCCGCGATAGTCGCGCCCGGAAGCGTCGGCGCGGAAGGTCACGCTCTCGCCGGACTTCATCTTCTGCAGCTGTGTTTCTTTGAAATTGGCGGTGACCCAGATGTCGTCGACGGGAATGATGGTCAGCAACTGCTGGCCCGGCTGCACGCGCTGGCCGGCTTCCACGGTCTTGCGCCCGATGATCCCGCTTACCGGCGCGATGATCTTTGTATAGCCAAGGTTGAGCTGCGCCGTAGTAAGCTGCGCCCGGGCGCGCGCGGCTTCTGAAATCGCCGCAGCGGCCCTGGCGCGCGATGAGGCAATTTGTTGCGGCGCCGAACCGGCCGAGAGAAGATCGGCTTTGCGCTCGGCCAGCCTGCTCTGCGCCTGGGCAATGCGCTTTTGTGCGGCAAGCGTTTCCGCTCGTCCGGCGGTCACGGCTTCACGATCAGTGCTTGCTTCGGTGGCAACGCGATCATATTCCGATTGCGAGATCTCATGCTTGGCCAGCAGCTTTTCGTAGCGCTGGCGGTCCGCCTCGGCACGTTTGAAGTTGGCTTCCGCGCCGGCCAAGCGCGCCTGCGCCGCCTGCAATGATGCCTGCTCTGATGCGACCGAGTCTTCGGCTTCGCTCACAGCGGCATGCGCCAGGTCCAGGCGTCCGGTGCTGCCGGAAGAGGTCACCGCGATATCTTTTTCTGCGGCAACTGAACCCGCCTGCAGCCGGTCATACTCGGCCTGGGCGCGGTCGCGCTCCGCCTGAAAGTCGGCGGGATCAATTTCTGCCAACACCGTTCCTGCCTGCACAAAGTGGCTGTCCTCGACATCAGGATTGACGCGCAGAATTGTCCCGCTAATGCGCGCGCTGATGGGGGTCAGGTGGCCATCCACCTGCGCGTCGTCCGTGGATTCATAAGAAGAGAAGTACATCCAGCCGGCTGTGCCCGTCACGAGCACGACCAGCAGCGCAGCAAGAAATAGAACCTTACGATAGCGCTTAACCGTAACGAGCAGCGACAGCCGCGCAACGGGTTCAATGGCGGCTGTGGAATTATGATCTGCGGCATGACCATCGGCGGAATGCAGCTCCTCCTGCTCCTGTGGGACAAGTTCGGGATGCGGTGGTTGGAGTTGAGTAGCCATTTTAATTTCCTCCTAGATACCGGTTCACGTCTTTTTGTGCCGAGCCCAGCGCGCGCAGCAGCGTGAGCTTGGCCAGGTTATGCGCAAATAAACTGGAAATGTAGTTTTCATTGGCGGCTGCCACGTCCTGCTGCGCTTCTATCACTTCCAGGTTGTTGGTAACGCCGTTCTGGAAACGGTCGCGCGCCTGCTCCAGCGTGCGCTGCGCAAGCTGGCTGTTTTTCTCCGCGACCTTTACCGCGCTGTCCGCGGCAAGAAGATCAGTGAAAGCATTGCGGACCTCATAGTCCACGCGGCCCACCAGGTCCGCGTATTCCGATTGCCGGCGATCAAGCTGCGCGGATGCATCCTGAATGTCTGAGCGAATCCGGCCACCGGTGAAGATGGGAAGCGAAATTGTGGCCACAAGGGAATAGGTTGAGTCGGACCGAGCCAGATTGGTTCCAATGCTGCCGTAATAACCGTTCACGCTGAAACCCGGCGCGCGTTCCAGTTGCGCAGCGCGCTTGCTGAGCTGCGTGGCCGTGGCAGTGGACTGTGCCGATTTGATGTCTGCACGGTCGCCGCGAGCCTGCACCAGCGACGACTTGAGATCACCGCCAGTCCATGGCTGATAAGCGGCTTTGCTGGTGGTCGTAAACTCCTGGCCATTGGGTAGCCCGATCAGGCGCGCCAGAGTGAGCTTGTCTTTGTCGAAATTCGCGGCGGCCACCGTGAGACGCTGTTCGCTGGTCTGCCGCTGTACAGTGGCGCGGAAGCCGTCAATCTCCGCGGCCAGTCCCGAGCTGACGCGATTGAGCGCCTGAGCTTCAAGTTCTCGCGCCGATTCCAGTTCAGCCTTGGCCGTTTCCACACGTGCTTCGCTCGACTCCACCTGAAGATAAGCCGTGCCCACGGCCAATGCCACGACGTTGCCCGCATCTTCAAGCTGCAGCCGTTGCGCTTCGGCCGTCTGTTTTGCGGCGCGATACCTGTACAAAGAATCCAGGTTCAAACCGTTATCGGAAAACGCGACGTAGCCCTCTTGATAGCCGAACTGGCCGCTCGATGCCGGCAGTCCGGGGATTTTCAGTCCGATGGCAACGCGGTTCAGATCGTCAAGATTTTGGCGAAGCAGTGCGGACACGCTGGGAACCATGGCAGAAAGCGAGCGCAGCCGCTGCGCCTGCGCCTGCCGCAATGAGACCTGGTTTTCAATCACGCCCAGGTTGTAGCGCAGCCCGCGCGTGATGGCATCCGGTAAAGAAAGGGCGACCGGCTCAGGAGACAACGTTCCGGTGGGTACGCTGCCGAGAAATGGATTCTGTTGCTGTCCGGCCAGTGAACTCGGCGTGGTGCTGTTGGCCGCGGGATTGATCGTGCGCGGCGTGGCGATGCTGCCTAGCTCGAATGAAGCCGAATTCTGCTGGGCGAGGGCGCCGGGCGCCAGTGCAGCAAGCCCGATGAGAATCACGATATGAATGCCTTTCAATTTTCGCTCCAGTCGTTTCATAAGTCTTTAGTGAGCTCCCGCGGACCCTGCGCTGCGATATGGCTTGGTCAGTAGCGCCAGAAGAAGTGTGCCCAGCGCCACCCAGCCGAGAACATAGAAGCAGTCCAAGGAGCCGAGAAATGCCGCCTGTTGATTGGCCAGCCCGGAAACCAGTCCGTAGGCTTTTTGCGAAGCGTCGGCCGCGCTTGAGCCGGCGCTGTTCAGGTACTGCGTAACGCTCTCCAGCCTCTGGCTGAAAACAGGATTTTCCGGCGTGAGATGCTGCACCAGCACGCTGTGATGGAACTGTGTGCGGCGCTCCAGCATGGTGGTCATAAAGGCAACGCCAAAACTTCCTCCCAGATTGCGAAAGAGGTTGGTAATGCTGGAGGCCTTGTTGTTTTTATTGATGGGAAGATAGGAATAAGCCAGCGAACTTACCGGCACAAAGAAGAACCCCAATCCAACGCCTTGCAGCGCACGCGCCAGAGCGTATGCGCGATAGTCAGAGCCCAGGTCGAGCGAGGCAAAGCGCCACATGGCCAGTCCGACGAAGATCGAGCCCAGAAGTATCAGCTTCTTCGCGCCGGTCTTCGGAATCAGTCGAACCACGACCGGGGCCATCAATACAATCACGAAAGCGCCGGGGCCGAGCACCAGGCCCGCGTCGGTGGCCGAGTAGCCATAGAGGGATTGCAATACCTGGGGAATCAGCACCGTGCTGCCGAACAAGACAAAAAAGAAGCCGAAGTAGAGCGCATTGGCCAGGGCGAAATTGCGCTCCTTGAAGAGCTGGATTTCGACCACAGGGTCGTGATGGCGCCACTCGTAAATTACCGCCGCAATGAGAGCGGTTACGGCCACGCTCAGGAAGATCACGATGAAGTGGCTTTCCAGCCAGTCTTCACGCTGGCCTTTGTCTAATACGATTTCCAGCGCGCCAAAGCCCAGCGCGATAAGCGAAATGCCAAGGTAGTCGATCTTCAGTTTTCCGCCGCTCCGCGCTGCTTTTACTTCCTCAACAAACTGCGGCGGATCGGAAACGAGTCTATTGGTGAGAATTAAGCTAACCAGTCCGATGGGCACGTTGATAAAAAAGACCCAGCGCCAGGAGAAATGGTCGGTGATCCAGCCGCCCAGCGGCGGACCCACCGCGGGTGCGGTCACAATGGCCATGCTGTAAAGCGCAAAAGCGGCGGCGCGTTTCGCCCCCGGAAACGTGTCAACCAGGATTGCCTGCTCCACGGGGGCCAGGCCGCCTCCGCCCACGCCCTGAAGGATGCGGAAGAAGACCAGCAAGCCAAGGCTGGGCGCGATGCCGCACAAAAAACTGCTGGCTACAAAAAGGGCCACGCACGCCATGTAATAGTTCTTACGGCCAAAGACGCGGCTCAGCCATGCGCTCATCGGCAGCACAACGGCATTGGCCACCAAGTAACTGGTAAGCACCCAGGTGCTTTCGTCGTAACTTACGGCCAAGCCGCCGGCGATGTGAGGAAGGGAAACGTTGGCGATGCTGGTATCCAGCAGCTCCATGAAGGTGGCCAGGGTAACGGTGATGGCCACAAGCCAGGGATTTACCGCCGGTCTGGCCACAGCTTCCTCTGCGGAAGTGCTTAGCGGTCTCGATAAGGCTTGCGTGCTCACCGATCAACTCCCTTGTATACGCCGTAAACCTGCGTTGTTTAAAGATGCGTACACCGTACACTCCGACGCAAAAAAATATAACTTATTCGAATTCCCGGGTTGCCATGGCGATGGTCTCGTCTTTCATGCGCTCGGGATCTTTCCATGGATAGCACTGGCTGGTGGTGATGAGCAGGCTGGCCAAACCGTGCATGGCCACGCGGATAATCTGCGCCGCCATCTCAACATCCACATCCAGACCCTTCTCCGCGGCACACTCGCGCACCCCGGCGCGCAGGCGATCCATGGCGCGCTGCCCGATAGCGACCTTACGCTGCGCCACGGGCCCTGGAGGCATCACGGTCATGAAAGTTACTTTGTACTGATTAGGATGACTAATGTGGAAGTCGACAATAGTGCGCATACAGCGGCGCAAACGCTCTAGCGCCGTTCCTGGCCCCAGCCGCGTCTCGTCCAGAAGCTGGATCATCCTGCTGAAAGTCTCTTCACAGATGGAGAGCAGCAGCTCTTCCTTATTTTCATAATGGCGGTAAATGGCCATGGGCGAACAGCCGATCTCCGATCCGATGCGCCGCATGGAAACACTCTCATAACCTTCGCGGGCAAAGAGATCGCGCGCCGTGTCGCGAATCTGGTCGCGCAAGGGCGTATGCGGTCGACGAACTTTGGTTCGTCTTATGGCTGCGGGGCGTTTGTGGACCAGAGGCAATTTATATCTCCATCCGCATGTTTACACTGTATACATAGATTGTCAAGGACCAAATGAGTGCCGTCCACCGCTGTGGATGCCGCAGCAGACATTTCCAGAAAGATCACGCGCACTGAGCTAGCGAATCAGCATAAAACGAAGGCGACCTATTCCATTCCCGCCCATTCGATCGCGTTGAAGAGCATTTGAAACGTCCCTTCTGTCTGGGCGCGGTGCTGCACGCGGAACCCGAACATGACGATCTTGCCTTTGCCGCGGGTAAAGCTCACGACGGCTGCCTTACGCTCCAGGCGTTCAGTGCCGTGAGCGTAGCCGGAGATGAGCATGTCTTTCGCATCGTCCGGATACCACGCGATGACGGAGCGTTCCGTGTCAGTGCCGGGCGAGGTGGTCTGGAAGGCGAGAGGCGCATCAACGAAAGCAGCGACTTCCCGGGGCATACCAAAGCCGACAGGATGTTGCCCGTCGACGTAAACGCGCAGAAGCGATCCGGGAATGTTAAAGTCAGCCGCTGAAGCTGGACCTGCACCCGCGCCGCGGCCCGCTGCGCCGGAAACGGCATTGCGCACCGGAAGATTGAACTCTTCGCCAAAGACGAGTTCTGAGGAGTGAGCGAGCGTGATCAGCGTTCCGCCCTTGTCAACAAAGTCCCTGAGCGCTCGCACGCCTTCCTTGGCGATGCCGCCTGAATATTCCGGAGGAAAGTCTTCAAAGTAACCTTCACGGCCCTGGCGGCCTTCCGTGATAATTTCACGGCTTGTATCGGGAAGGATAACAACATCAAACGCGGCGTTGAGATTGCCGGCCCGGACCTGCTTGTTTTCAATGTTCTTGATATTGAAACCGTATTGCTCAAGTACGAAGCGGGTCCAACCTTCGTCCATGGAGGCGACGTAAGGTTTATAGAGCGCAACGCGGACTGCTTTGAGCGGTGATGATCCTTTGGGAAGGTCAGGAATGGCGGCAAGAGCAAGGTGCAGCTTCTCCGCGTTGGCCGCGAGCTGAGCATGGGCGGCGAAGATCCATTGCGGCGGCTGGCCGCTGGAGTGTTGCAGGAAAACCTGGCCGCCGGCCTTCTGCATGGCATTCACCAGCGCGAACACGTTGTTCTGACGGTCGGCGATGGAATGGTAACCGCCTTTGCCGGTGAGTCCGGCTTCCGGCCACACAACGGTTTTAATCACTTTGGCTGACTGCTGATCGGCAGCGGAGAGTTTTGTCTTTTCCGCTTTTACGCCCATCATGAGCGGAAGAGACCAGGCAGCAACGTCATAAGGCTCAAGAATGCCACTGCCGGGTGCGGGCCGGACTTCAGGATAGCGCTGGATACCGAGCATCTCATCGACAAAGCGCCCATAGGGCTGGGAGGCGGGCAGCAGAAAAGTTTTCCCGTCTTTCGAGAGCAGCACTTCCGCGCCGTGCTCAAGCATGAGCGCAGCCAGCCGGGAGGCGACAACGGGATCGCGCTGGTCGTCCAGAGGAATTCGCCAGTATTCAGCCGGATCGGCCGAGTGGACCGCCTCTTCAGCCATGCTGGCCACGCCGCGCAGAAGTTCGCGGCGATATTTGCTCATGGTTTCAAGAGCAGCGTCAGAGACAAGAAGCTCGTAGTCCATGATGTCGCGCAGGCGCCAGGAGCCGCCGGGCCAGGGATTGGGAAAGTTGATCTGCTGCTGATAGTTGATCAGGCCCTTGGTCCCGCCCTGAAGTTCCGTGGGAGAAATCTGCATGGGCGTGGCGATGCGTGCCGAGGCAACCTCAGTAAGCACGCCGTACATATTCTTCCACCAGCCGGTGTTGCGCGTGCCGCCGGGCCAGTAGGCGTCAAAAGAATAGTTATAGATCACGCCGGATTTGCCGGCTTCTTCCAGCCGCCAGCCCATGGCGGCGCCCACAAGATTGTTGCCTCGATGTACAAGTGGGTTGACGAGCCTGGCAACAGGATCAGCGTTGGGTGGAATGTAAATGCGCGGGCCGTAGTAGCCCATCTGGTGCTCGTCAAGCCAGAACTGCGGGAACCATTCGTGATAGACGGCCTGGTTCACGTTTTTGGTTTCAATCTGGGTGAGCATGTACCAGTCGCGATTGTCGTCATGCCCGACATAGTGATGGTAGAGATACGGCATTGCGCCGCCTTCATATTTGGTGCCGAGATATTTGCGATACCACTCGGTCACCATGGTTTCACCATCTGGATTGAGCGAAGGCACCAGCAGAATGATGACGTCATTGAGACGGCGCAGCGTTTCAGGATCGGCGGCTGTGGCGAGTTTGTGGGCCCACTCCATGGCCATCTGACTGGAGCCAATCTCAGTGGAGTGAATGTTGCACGTGAGTAGAAAGATGGCTTTGCCTTCACCGGCGAGGGCATCAATTTGATCTTTTGACAGGCCGCGCGGATCAGCCAGCTTGCGGGCGATCTCTTGATATTTGGCTTTGTTGCGCAGATTTTCCGGGGTGGAGATCACGGCCATGAACATCTCTTCGCCCAGCGTGGTCTTGCCCAGTACCTGGATTTGCACGCGATCTGAAGCCGCACTGAGCGCCTTGAAGTACGCGGAAATCTGACGATAGTCGGCGAGTTTGCGGTCCGCGCCAACTTCAAAGCCCAGAACTTCAGAGGGCGTGGGGACGTGCGAGCTCTTCTGCGCGGCAACAGGCATGACGTTGGCAAGGAGAAGCAAGGCGAGGGAGAAGGCGGCGCGTTTCTGCTTATGCATGGTCGGTCTCTAATTTGGGAATGGAGAAGCGTAACAGTATAGAGCAAAGAAGCAGCCGCTAGCTGCTAGCTTCTAGCTGTTGTGTACCAGGACAAGACGTGCTTTACAGGAGGCAGCTCATGCGAGGCGTGGCTCGGTGAAGGGGCTTCGAATGTAGAGAATCGGAACGAGAAATGGCAAAGAAAAGAGTCCCTGCGGTCAGGGACTCTCCGTGGCTCGGAATCGAAGAAACTAATTGCTAATTGCCAGTTGCTAATTGCTGGGTTCAGTGCGGACGCTGGCCGCCCATCATGCTGGCATCGAACTTGCGGTAGCCGGCGGGGACTTTGAAAAGCGAGGCGTCCTGCGCGCCTTCTTTAATGTTGGTGAAGTCGCTGGTGATCTGGCCATCGGTCATGCGGATGGGAAAATGGAGTTTCTGGTCGATCCAGAGAGTCTCTTTGCGGCCGCTTTTTTCGGTGACTTCCCATTTGTCGCAACTACGGCCGTTGACGGTCTCAGTGCCGAGCTTTTTGCAGGTAGCACCCTGATCTTTGCTGAAAGTGCAGGGATCGCCTTTGAAGTCCTGCCACTGGGTCTGGCGTTGCGTCATGGGATTGTTGGCATTGGTGGGAAACTCCATGTACATCTGCTGGTCAGGCATGAGCATGTAGGCCATCTTGGCATCTCCGTCCATGATCATGCTCATCTTGCCGCCGAAGGGGCCTGCGGCCTGGCGCTGGCCGGTGTCGGTCATGTCCATGCGGACCTTGGGCACAGAAAAGAAGAATTTGCCCTTCATGCTGGCGTTGCCGTTTGCGGACGTGGTGCTGAAGTCGGCGGAAAAGGGTTGCGGCATCTGATAGGCAAATGCAGCGGGAACGGCCAGGAACGCCACAATACACACTGCAAGCCGTGCGAAGAGATTCTGCTTCACGATTCGATTTCTCCTTGGAGATGGATTCGGGCTAGGTTTATGACAACAAAAAGAGACCAATTAAGCAACAATCGTTCGTAACCGCGCCCAAAACAAAGACGACGCCCTTGTGGGGCGCCGTCTTCTTAGCGGGGAGGGCAGGACAGCTTATTGGTTCACGGGAATCTTGATGATCTTTTTCTGAATCGCATACGTTACTAACTGGGCCTTGTTGTGAATATCCAGCTTGCGCATCAGGTTGAACTTGTGGGCTTCCACGGTTTTCACGCTCAGCCCAAGGATCACCGCTATTTCCTTCACGGAGTTTCCTTCCGCCAGCAGCTTCAGTATTTCCCGTTCCCGGGGCGTGAGCGTGGAAATCCTTGGCCGCATCCTGGTATCGCGGACGCGCGATCTAAAATCCTCCACCAGTTTGCCCAGCACTTGCGAGCTCAAATATTTCCCGCCTTTATAGACGTCCTTCACCGCGGTCAGCAGCTGCGGCGCTGGCGTATCCTTCAGCACGTAGCCTGAGGCGCCAACTTCCAGGCACTGGACGAGGTAGTCTTCGTCTTCATACATGGTAAGGAAGAGGATCTTCGTTTCTATACGGTTTTTCTTGATCTGCCGCGCCGACTCAAACGACGACAGTCCCGGCATTCCGATATCCATCAGCACGATGTCCGGACGCAACTCGCGTGCTTTCTCCACGGCTTCTCCGCCGTCCGCGGCTTCACCCACGACTTCAAAATCGCTTTCACTTTCCAGCAGCCGGCGTACGCCCTGGCGGAACAGCGTGTGGTCATCTACGAGTAAACATTTGATTTTCGGCATGGGGGAGTGTCCTTTTTTTTAATTCGGTCTTTGCACTGCATGTGCCGCATGCGCCAGCGGACGCTCAACAACCTGCGTTTCGCCCGCGGGCACACTGATCTCAATCCGCGTACCGTTCCCTTTGGCCGAGATCACGCGTGAGGTCCCGCCCAACATTGCTATTCTTTCTTTGATTCCGGCCAGTCCAAAAGAGTGGTCGCGAGAGTTGCTGCTGCGCGACTGAATTCCGACTCCATCGTCTTCCACCACCACTTGCACCAGCTCGTCCGCGCGCGCGACCTGCACCGTGACGTTCTTTGCCTGGGCATGTTTGGCCACGTTGTGCAGCGCTTCCTGCACCACTCGATAAATCGCCTGTTCGGTCCCTGACGCCAATCTGCCCACGTCCTCTGCAATCAGCACGCGCGCTTTCACGCCCGTATTGCGCGCAAAATCTTTCGCTTCTTTTCGGATCGCCGCCACCAGTCCCAGCTCCTGCAGCACCAGCGGGGAAAGCTTGCCGATGATCCTGCGAATGCCTTCAATCGTGCGGTCCACCACTTCCACCGTCTCGTGGATCTTCCCGCGCACGCCCTTCGTGGTATTTCCCGTCTCCATCATGCCCAGGTACAGCCGGATCACCATCAGCGCCTGGCCGGTTTCGTCATGCAGCTCGCGGCTGATGCGTTTGCGCTCTTCTTCCTGCACGCGCAACAAATGTCCTGAAAGCTCGGCGATCCTCTGTTCGCGTTCGCGCAGCGCGCCGGTCATGCGGGCGCGCTCAATCGCCAGCGCCGTGCGGTCGGCGATGGCGCGCATCAACTCGCGTTCCGTCGGCAGCCATTCATAAGGTTTGGGAAAACCAATCACCATCACGCCAATGGTTTCGCCGTCGGCTTTCAGCGGCACGCCCCAGAGCGATTTCGCTTTCATGCGGATCATCGGCCGCAGCACGCCGGTTTCTCCGTTGGTGTCCAGGATCATTCCCGGCTCGCCGCTCTGTGCGATCTTTCCGGAAAAGCCGCTGCCCATCTCGACCTTGAAGTCTTCCGGCACTTTCGCGTCCATGCCCACGGAAGAGGAGATCCGCAGCGCGCCGGTTTCGCCGTCGCACAAAAGAATGATGCCCAGTGACGCCGAAAAAGTCTGCGTCGTAATGTCCAGCACTTTTTCCAGCAACGCGCTCAGGTCGGCCGACGCCAGTTCCGCATCCAGCAAATGCAGCAGCGCGGAAGATTCCAGCGTCTTGGAATCAAAATACGCGCCGGAGATGATCACGAAAGAAACGGAAGAGAGCATTTCCAGAGCGGCTTTGGCTTCGGCTTCGCGCTCGGGGAAAAGTCCCGCTATATAAGGTTCGCAGCAGGATTGATAGAGTTCCAGCGCCCGCGCCACGGCGCGCGTATCCACCTGCAGCTTGGAAAGCCGCGTGCCAAAGTACTGTAGATTTTCCTGGAACCCCGGGTAATCGTTGTGGCAGAAATAAGAGCATCCCGCGGCCAGGGTCAGGCGTTCGACTGCGGCTAAGGTGCGTCCGTCAAAGCCGAACTCCGCGGCCAGTTGCTCGCGCCACTTGTTTGTGATGTCGGGAAAATAAGGTTCTAGCGCTCGCGCAACTTCGGCGATTAACTCTCGGGACGATTCCTTGAACGGCGGTACAGCAGTCACTGGCACTTCCTGAGCTTTGTATTGACGAGGTGGCCGTTCCCCGGTCATTTTACCGCTAAGTAACCCGGAAAAAACCCTTATCTCTAAGGTATTTTACGCCGCTTCGAACTCATTGTGAACTAAATAGTTAGTATTTCTCTTGCCAGCAGGTAAACCCCTTATGCACATAGGGTTTAGACCTTAGATGCCGTGGGGCCCGTGCGGCACAGCCGCTCTAGGCCGGTACAAACCCAAATAATCCAAGGAAATCGTGGACCGCAGGCGCCCTCGCCTGCGAACGAACTAGGGAATCGTGGACCGCAGGCGCCCTCGCCTGCGAACGAATAAGGTTTTGTGGCACAGGCACTCCTGCCTGTGCGCGTGTTGCTATCCCGATCACGGTGGATTACCCGATCCGATCCGCACCCATTCCCCGCAAATCCGCGGTACGCCCTCCTACCATCGTTCTGATCAGCGTCATCAGCGTTAATCAGCGGTAAGGTTTTGCCTTTTCAGATCACGGCGATCCCGGCGATTAAACCACCACCGCCTGCTGCTTCCCCGCTCGTTCCAACTCGATCGCCTGTTTGAAGTACGCCATGGAAAGCTTCAGCCCCGCTTCCAGGTCGATCTTCGGCTCCCAGCCCAGCAGTCGCTTCGCCTTGCTGATGTCCGGACGCCGCTGTTTGGGATCGTCCTGCGGCAGCGGTTTGTAGGCAATCGGGCTATTCGATCCCGTGACCTTCAGGACAACCTTCGCGCACTCCAGGATCGTGAACTCCACCGGGTTTCCAATGTTCACCGGATCGTGCTCGCCGCTGCGCGAGAGTTTCAGTATCCCGTCCACCTCGTCGCTCACGTAGCAGAAGCTGCGCGTCTGCTTGCCGTCGCCGTAAACCGTAAGCGGTTCGGCCCGCAGCGCCTGCTTCATAAAGTTGGAAATCACCCGGCCGTCGTTCAGTTGCAGCCGCGGCCCATAAGTATTGAAGATGCGCAGGATGCGCGTGTCCACCTTGTGATAGCGGTGGTAGGCCATGGTCACCGCCTCGGCAAATCGCTTCGATTCGTCATAGACTGAGCGCGGCCCAATTGGGTTCACATGGCCCCAGTAGGTTTCTTTCTGCGGATGCTCCAGCGGATCGCCATAGCACTCTGAAGTCGAAGCCACCATGTACTTTGCGCCGTACTTCTTTGCCACTTCCAGCGAGTGGATCGATCCCAGCGAGCCCACCTTCAGCGTCTCAATCCCATGCTCCATGTAATCCACCGGGCTGGCCGGCGACGCGAAATGAAAAACATAATCCACCCGGCCCAGGTCAAAGGGTTCGTTCACGTCCCGCTGGACAAACTCGAAGCGCGATTCGTTCTTCAGGTGCTCAATATTGCGCAGGCTGCCGGTCAGCAGGTTGTCCACGCAGACAACGTCGTTGCCCTCCGCCAGCAGCGCATCGCACAAGTGCGATCCCACAAACCCCGCCCCGCCCGTCACCAATACCCGCATAAAAGTTTTTCCTTCATTCGATATTCAGCTTTCTCGTACCAATATCAAACTTATCCCCTGTCATCCTGAGCGATGCGCGAAGGAGCAAAGCGACAGAGCGTGAGTCGAAAGACCCCGAGAATTTGTCGTCTGCCTATACCGCGTCAGGGAGTTCTCACATAACTCTCGTATCACCCGCAAAAAAATTTTCCTTTAGGCCTGCGTCAAAACAATACAAAATTCAAAGGGCTTTAGCCCCCAGCCCCCACCATTCTACCGCTGTCCCGCTCCCGCACTGTTCATCGCCGCATTGCCGCCGCAGTGGCCGATGCTCCGCTCCACGTCGGTGCCTTCTTCATAATCGTTCCACGTCTCCACCAGCAGATAGGGCGCCGCATTCTCCGATCCATAATATTTGCGGAAGACCCGCAGCACGTCTTCAAACGTCTTGCCGCATCGATACGCAATGTGACGGTTCCGGCTCCATGACGCCTTGCTGTCGTCAAAACCCGGCCACACCGCGCCTACGGCAATCTTGTCGGGATGGTGCTGCTGCATGTTGCGGTAAAAATAATTCAGGTAATCTTCGCCGTAGTTGCTGCCATCGCGCGCCCAGCCGTCTTTGCCCGGCTGCACCCAGGCGTAATATCCGTCAAACGCGTCCGGATACTTGTCGCTCATGTCTTTATAGATCAACACCGGAGGATCGGGCCACGACCTGGTCACCTGGCGTATCCGGTTCCAGTCAGTGTTTGAATCCTTGGGAAAGATAAAGATCACCGGGCGCCCGTTATAACGCAGGTAGGCATTGCGCGCCTCGCCCGCCTGCGGGCTGATATAGCGATCATAAAGATATTGCAGGTCCACGATCACCGCGTCCGTGTCATACCCAGGATGGTCCACCGCTTCGTCGTATTGCGCCGCCACTTTAAAGCCCGGACCGGCATTGGCCGCCTGCTGCATCAGGGCGAAAGCCTGGTCTTCAAACTCTTTGCGCGGCCCGTACCAGTTCACCACAAAGCCGCTGATGTTCAGCTCTTTGGCCTTGGCAATCTGCTGCCGCAACACGTTGGGATCATGGCAGGAATATCCCACATCAATGTGGGCTTTCTGCCCGAACCACGGCTGATATATCGCCAGCAGCCTGGGGCTGCCTTCCGGAGCGCGTCCCTGCGCCGCGAGCGATTCGCGCGGATTGACTTTCGCCGCG
>Ga0164306_10000431_pt1 | contig 16957 bp, 16 predicted proteins | sample Whisoiple_242_MG_FD_110213 | JGI IMG/M metagenome (GOLD analysis project Ga0164306, IMG submission 110213) | Soil microbial communities amended with fresh organic matter from upstate New York, USA - Whitman soil sample_242_MG | ecosystem: Environmental > Terrestrial > Soil > Unclassified >... | reverse complement strand
GTCAGCATCCCGCCGAACCGGTCGCCGATGTTCGCGAGGTCCGCGACCTTCGACTTCAGGCCCGCGCGCAGGTCGGCGGGCAGCGGCATCGGCCAGAACGCCTCGCCCGCGGCGCCGGCCGCGTCCACGACCTCGGTGCGGGTGGAGTCGTCGCCCATGACGGCGGAGACGCGCGGGCCGAGCGCCACGAGCTGCGCGCCGGTGAGCGTCGCGATGTCGAGCACGACGTCGGGCTTCTCCTCGACCGCGGCGACCAGGCCGTCGGCCATGACGAGCCGGCCCTCGGCGTCGGTGTTGAGCACCTCGACGGTCTTGCCGCCGCGGATGGTCAGCACGTCGGACGGGCGCTGCGCGGTGCCGGACGGCATGTTCTCGGCGAGGCACAGCCAGCCGGTGACGGCGACGGGGAGCTCGAGCCGGGCGGCGGCGAGCACGGTGTGCAGCACGGCGGCGGCGCCGGCCATGTCGGACTTCATCGCGTCCATGCCCGCGGCGGGCTTGATCGAGATGCCGCCGGAGTCGAACGTGATGCCCTTGCCGACCAGCGCGACCTTGGCGGCCGGGCGGGACGGGGAGTAGGACACCTTGACCAGGCGCGGCGGGCGCGCGGAGCCCTGGCCGACGCCGAGCAGGCCGCCGTAGCCGCCGGCGGCGAGCGCCTTCTCGTCCAGGACGGTGACCTTGACGCCCTTGGCGCCGGTGTCCTTGACCGCGGCCTTGGCGGCGTCGGCGAACGCGGCGGGGTAGAGGTCGTTCGGGGCGGCGTTCACCAGGTCGCGCACGCCGTGCACGGCGGCGGCCAGCACCTCCGCACGGGCGAGGGCCCTCGTCGCCGACTTGTCGCGGGCGCGGGGGGTGAGCACGGTGATCTCGGCGGCCGGGGCCTTCGCGTCGCCGCCCGAGCGGTACCGGGTGTAGGCGTAGGCGCCGAACAGCGCGCCCTCCGCGACCGCGGCGACCTGCTCCGCGTCCTCGGCCGGCAGCGCGACGGCGACCGACGCGACGCCGGTCAGCTCACGCAGTGCGGCGCCGGCGGCGCGGCGCAGCGTCTCGGCGTCCGGGGCGACCTCGTCGAGCGGCCCGACGCCGGTCAGCACGACCGTCCTCGCGGCGAGCGCGCCCGCGGCGGGGAGCCGCCGGACCTCGTCGACGGCGCCGGTGATGCCGAGCGCGCCGGCGAGGCCGGTCACCTGCTCGACGGTCTCGGCGGGCAGCCAGTCGGCGCCCACGACCCGGGGGCCGGCGGGGCTGCTGGCGACCGCGACGACGAGCGCGTCGGCGGTCTGGCGGGCGGGGTTCGCGGAGGTCAGCGTCACTCGGGGCACCCGCCGATGCTATCGCCGCCGCCGGGTACCGTGGGGCCCCGTGACCCCGCCCCTGCTCTACGCCGTCGCCGCGGCCGCCCTCGCGCTGGCCGCGTGGGCCCTGGTGTTCGCGGTCCGGGACCGCGCCGTCGTGCTCCGGCAGCTGTGGGGCGCGGCGGTCGTCGAGGGGCTGCTGGTGGTCCAGGCCGTCGTCGCGGGCGTGCGCCAGGCGACCGGCACCGTGCCTGACGAGCCGGTGGTGTTCTGGGGCTACGTCGTGACCCAGCTCATCCTGCTGCCCGCGGCCGCGCTGTGGGCGTTCGCCGAGCGCACCCGGTGGTCGTCGGTGGTGCTGCTGATCGCGGCGGTGGCGGTCGCGTTCCTGCAGCTGCGGCTCGACCAGACCTGGGCCGGCGCGTGACGGCAGCACCCGCGCCCGGGGCTCCGGAGAGCACCGCCTCCGGCCCCGGCCGCGTCCTGGTGGCGATCTACGGCGTCTTCGCCCTCGCGGCGACGGCCCGCGCGGGCTACCAGCTCGTCGCGAAGTTCGACGAGGCGCCGCTGGCGTACCTGCTGTCCGCCCTCGCGGCCCTCGTCTACGTCGTCGCCACGATCGCCCTCGCGACCGACCGCCGCGGGCTCGCCTGGGCCGCCGTCGGGGTGGAGCTCGTCGGGGTGCTGGCGGTCGGCACCCTGTCGGTCGTCGACGCCGGCGACCTGCCCGACCAGACGGTGTGGTCGGTGTACGGCCAGGGGTACGGCTACGTCCCGCTGGTGCTGCCGTTCCTCGGCGTCGCGTGGCTCTGGCACACCCGGTCCCGGCCGTCCGCCTCCGCGGACCAGTAGGTTGGCCGTTGTGTACGGCCTCCTCTTCCGCCAGGTCTTCGCCCGCATCGACCCGGAGCAGGCGCACCACCTGGCGTTCCGCGCCATCCGCGTCGCCTCCCGCGTCCCCGTCCTGAACGGCGCGCTGCGCGCCGCCCTCACCCCGCCGCCGTCCGGCGCGGTCCGGGTGCTCGGGCGCACGTTCCCGTCGCCCTTCGGGCTCGCCGCGGGCTTCGACAAGAACGCCGTCGGCGTCCCGGGGCTGACGATGCTCGGCTTCGGGTTCGTCGAGATCGGCACGGTCACCGCGCACGCGCAGCCCGGCAACGAGGCCCCGCGGCTGTGGCGCGTGCTCGACCGGCGCGGCCTGCGCAACCGGATGGGCTTCAACAACGAGGGCGCGGCGGCGGTGGCCGAGCGGCTGCGCCGGCTGCGCTCGACCGCCTCGGGCCGCGCGCTCGTCGTCGGCGTGAACATCGGCAAGACCAAGGTCACCGCGCCCGAGGACGCCGCCGACGACTACGCCACCAGCGCGGGCCTGCTCGCGCCGTACGCCGACTACCTGGTGGTCAACGTGTCGTCGCCGAACACGCCCGGCCTGCGCGACCTGCAGTCGGTGGACGCGCTGCGCCCGATCCTGCAGGCGGCCCGCGCCGCCGCGGACGAGTCGGCCGCCGCGGCGGGCCGGCCCCGGGTGCCGCTGCTGGTCAAGATCGCCCCCGACCTGGCGGACGCCGACGTCGACGCCGTGGCGGACCTGGTCACCGAGCTCGGCCTCGACGGCGTGGTCGCCGTGAACACCACGATCGCGCACGACCTCGGCCCCGGCGGCCTGTCGGGGCCGCCCCTGCTCGACCGCGGCCTCGTCGTCGTCGCCCGGCTGCGGCACCGGCTCGGCGCGGACCGGGTGGTGATCGGCGTCGGCGGCATCACCACCGCGGCGGACGCGCGCGCCTACCTGGCCGCGGGCGCCGACCTGGTGCAGGGCTACACCGGCTTCATCTACGAGGGCCCGTTCTGGGCGTCCCGGATCGGCCGGGCCCTCGCCCGCGACGCCGCGGCCCGCGCGACCGCCCCGGCGGGTGCCGCGTGACCGCCCTGCACCCGCAGTGGGCGTGGGAGCTCGCGGGCGCGTCCGGCGAGGTGCTCGACCGCCCGCTGTCGCCCGTGTTCGGCACCCGGTACGACGCCGAGGAGTGGCTCGGCGCGCACTGGCGCACGCTGCGGGACCAGGGCGCGCGCACGGCGGTGCTGCGGAACGACGGCGCGCTCGTGCCGCCGGCGTACGACCTCGGGGCCGTGCCGGAGCAGATGACGGCGCGGCCGCGGGACTGACGGCGCGACCCGGGTCGGGTGGGCGCGCCGGGTCCGGTGCGGTGATCCCGCGCGGGCTCAGCCGACGGGTCGGAACCCGAGCGAGTCGTAGAGCGCGCGGGCGCCGGGTGCCGCGTCGTCGACTCGGAGGCCCAGGCCGGTCCGGCACCCCGACAGCGCCGCCTGGACGAGCGACCGGCCGATGCCGCGCCGCCGCATCCCGGGCACGATGAACAGGTCCGTGACGAAGGGACCGCGCGGCACGTCCGGCCAGGGGGCGTCCGTCACCGTGATGACGGCACCGACGATCTGCCCCTCCGCGCGCGCGGCGACGCACCCGGCGGTGAGCCAGCGGCCGTACTCGCCGCGCCAGGCCGCGAGGACGTCGGCGGCCGCCCCGGCCGGGGGCATCTCGTCCGGCGTGCCCCGGTAGGCGCGCCAGTAGGCGTGCCCCACCTCCGCGAGGTCGGGCTCGCCGATCGGCCGGAGGTCGATCCCGGGTGGCGGGACGGGCGACGCGTGGCCGGCCGGCTCCGAGACCATCAGGGTGTTCGCCACGCCCGCACCGTACGGTCGCCCCCGCGGCGGGTCCACCCGTTATCCGGCCGCCGCGGTGCCCGCGCCGCGCGCTCAGACCAGTCCCGGCACCGCCGCGGCGGTGCCGGCGCCGACCGCCCCCGCGTCCGCGCGCCCCGGCGCGCCGAGCGCCGCCCACGCCAGTGCCAGCCCGTCGACCGCCCGGCGCAGCTCGTCGGGCTCGACGGTGAACGGCAGCCGCAGCCGGTCCTCGAGCCCGCCGTCCACCCCGAACGCCGGGCCGGGCGCCACCCGCACGCCGTGCGCCAGGGCGAGCGCGCTCAGCGCCGACGACACCGGCGCCCCGAGGTCGACCCACAGCGCCTGGCCGCCCCGCGGGACCGCGAACCGCCACCCGGGCAGCCGCTCCGCGAGCAGCGCGACCAGCAGGTCCCGGCCCGCGCGCAGCCGGTCCCGGCGCTCGGCCAGGGGCGCCTCGCCGAGCCGCAGCAGCTCCACGGCGACCAGCTGGTCCAGCACCGCCGTGCCGAGGTCCGCGCTCCGTCGCGCCAGGGCCAGCCGGGCCACGAGGTCCGCCGGCCCGCGCAGCCAGCCGACCCGCAGCCCGCCCCAGTGGCTCTTGGACATCGACCCGATGGCGACCACCCGCGGCGCGTGGCCGTCGCCGGCGAACGGCTCCGGCGCCGGGCCGTCGAGCGTGAGGTCGGTCAGCACCTCGTCGCCCGCCACGACGGTGCCGGTCCGCCGCGCGAGGGCCCGCACCCGCTCCCGTGCGGCGCCGTCCAGCGTCGCCCCGGTGGGGTTGTGGTGGTCCGGGATCAGGTAGACCAGCCGCGGGGCGACCTGCCGCACCGTCGACTCCAGGAGGTCCAGGTCGGTCCCGTCCCGCCCGGTCGGCACCGGCACCGGCCGCGCGCCGACCGACCGCGCCGCGTCGATGGCGTGCGGGTAGGTGGGCTGCTCGACGACGACCCGGTCGCCCGGGCCGGCGTGCGTCCGCATGAGCAGCGCGATGGCGTGCTGGGCGCCGGTCGTGACCAGCACCTGGTCCGGGGTCGTCGGCGTGCCGCGGGCGGTGTACCGGTCGGCGATCGCCGCGCGGAGCACGTCCAGGCCGAGCGGCGCGTAGCCGTGGCCGGCGTGCCGGGGCAGCGCGTCGACCGCGCGCCGGGCCGCGTCGTGCAGCTCGCGCGGCGCGGGGCACGCCGCGATCGTCAGGTCCACGACCCCGTCCGTCGCGAGCGGCCGGTGCAGGGGGAGCGCGGCGCCGCCGCGGGCGCGGTCGCCGGGCAGCGCGGTCACGGTGCCGGATCCCTGGCGGCTCACCAGGTACCCCTCGTCGCGCAGCAGCCCGTACGCTCCCGAGGTCGTCGTGCGGGACACCCCGAGCACGTCGGCCAGCTCCCGCTCCCCGGGTACGCGGGTGGCGAGCGGCAGGTCGCCGGCGAGGATCGCGCGGCGGACGGCGTCGGCGAGCGCGGCGTACGCGGGGCCGGGGCGCCGCCAGCTCCCGAGCACGGCGGACAGCCCGGTGCCGCCGATCCGGCGGTCGGACACGAGGAGCGTGGACATGAGGCCACTCTTGCGGAAGTGGCTATCGAAGGGAAGGCCGGTCGGCGCCGATGATGAGTCCGTGACCGCGAAGCCCGATGCCACCGCCGCGACGGTGGCCGCCCCCGACCCCGCGCCCGCCGGCGCCGCCCCGCGCCGCCCGGCCCACGCCGGACGCCGCGCGACCCAGCTCGTCGGCGGCCTCGTCCTGTACGCCGCCTCGATCGCCCTGCTCGTGCACACCGGGCTCGGCAACATGCCCTGGGACGTGCTGAGCCAGGGCGTGTCCCGGCAGGTCGGCTGGTCGCTCGGCACGGTGACGATCGTGCTCAGCGTGCTGATCCTCGGGGCGTGGTGGCCGCTGCGGCAGCGGCCCGGCATCGGCACGGTCGCGAACGTGGTGCTGATCGGCGTCCTGATCGACCCGTTCCTCGCGCTGCTCGACCTGCTGCCGGACGCGCTGCCCCTGGCCGCCCGGGTCGGGATGGTGCTGGCGGGCATCGTGCTCAACGGGCTCGCCTCGGCGCTGTACATCGGCGCCCGCCTCGGCCCGGGCCCGCGCGACGGGCTGATGACCGGCCTGGTCGCCCGCACGGGCTGGCCGGTCGGGCCGGTGCGGATCGCCATCGAGGTGACCGTGGTCGCCGTCGGCTGGGCGCTGGGCGGGACGCTCGGGTTCGCGACGCTGGCCTACGCGCTCGGCATCGGGCCGCTGATCCACTGGCTGCTGCCGCGGCTGACGGTCCCGGTGCCGCCCGCGGTCGCCGCCGCGGAGCCGGCCGAGCCGGGGGAGGGCCGCTAGGGCCGCGCTCCCGGAGACGACCGCAGGGCCGGCACCCCCGAGGGGGAGCCGGCCCTGCGGTCGTGCGGGGACGTCAGCGCGAGGCGGGCGAGTTCTTCGCCGTCTCCGCCGGGTCCGCGATCACGGCGTCGCCGAGGATCTCGTCGATCCGCGTCATCAGCTCGGCCGGGATCTCGACCCCGGAGGCCTTGACGTTCTCGGTGACCTGCTCGGGGCGCGAGGCCCCGATGATCGCCGCGGCGACGTTCGTGTTCTGCAGCACCCAGGCCACCGCGAGCTGCGCGAGCGACAGCCCGAGCTCGTTCGCGACCGGGGTGAGGTCCTGCACGCGCTCGAGCACGTTCGGCTGGTCCAGGAAGCGCTTGATGGTGTTCGCGCCGCCCTTCTCGTCCGTCGCGCGCGAGCCCTCGGGCAGCGGCTGGCCCGGCTTGTACTTGCCGGTGAGCACGCCCTGGGCCACGGGGGACCAGACGATCTGGGACACGCCCAGCTCCTCGGACGCCGGGACGACCTCGGGCTCGATGACCCGCCACAGCGCGGAGTACTGCGGCTGGTTCGAGACCAGCTGGAAGCCGAGCTCCTTCGACAGCGCGTGGCCCGCGCGGATCTGGTCCGCGGTCCACTCGGAGACGCCGATGTAGAGCGCCTTGCCGGAGCGGACGACGTCGGCGAACGCCTGCATCGTCTCCTCGAGCGGCGTCGCGTGGTCGTAGCGGTGCGCCTGGTACAGGTCGACGTAGTCGGTCTGCAGGCGCTGCAGGGAGCCGTCGATCGACTCCATGATGTGCTTGCGGGACAGGCCGGTGTCGTTCGGGCCCTTGGGGCCGGTCGGCCAGTAGACCTTCGTGAAGATCTCCAGCGACTGCCGGCGCTCGCCCTTGAGGGCCTCGCCGAGCACCTCCTCGGCGACCGTGTTCGCGTAGACGTCCGCGGTGTCGAAGGAGCTGATGCCGGCGTCGAGCGCGGCGCGGACGCAGGCGGTCGCGGCGTCGTTCTCGACCTGCGAGCCGTGCGTCAGCCAGTTGCCGTAGGTGATCTCGGAGATCTTGAGGCCGGAGCGGCCCAGGTGGCGGTAGTTGACCATGCCACCACCCTAGGACGGTCTAGGGGCGCCGGCTCACTCGGGGTAGTCGCCGTGCTTGACCTGCGGCTTCGGCAGCCGGGCGCGGCGGATCTGGAACACCCGGGTGACGGCGTACATCATCAGCCCGCGCTGCTGGCCGGCGTCGCCGAACTTGGCGGTGAGCTTCTTGCGGAGCTTGCGCCACATGATGATCACGTCGACGACCATGCCGATGATGAACAGGTAGAGGACGACCAGGCCCAGGAACGCGAGCTCCGGGCTGACCGACGTCAGCAGCATGTTGAGCAGCAGCATGACGATCGCGACCGGCAGGAACAGCTCGCCGAGGCTCCACCGGGCGTCGACGTACTGCCGGATGTACCGGCGCACGGGTCCCTTGTCCTTGGCGGGCATGTACCGCTCGTCGCCGGTCTGCATCGCGCTGTACTGCTTGTCGCGCTCGGCGCGCTGGGCGGCGCGCGCGTCCTTGGCCGCGGCCTTGCGGTCCTGGGGCACGAGCGGCCGGCGGTTGGCGGCCTCGGCCGTCTTCCGCCTGGGGGTGGGGCGGCCCTTCCCGGCCTCGATCAGGCCCGGGGTCTCCTCGACGAGACCCGGGGTGGCCTGCTCCGCGGGGGAGGTGCTGTCCTTGCTGCGTCCGAACACCCCTCCAGGGTAGTCGAGTAGCGTGGCGATCCGTGACAGAGCCCACCGCCACCCCCGCTGCCTCCCCGTCCGCCGTCGCCGACCTGCGGGCCCGCGTCGCCGCCGCCTTCCCGGGCGTCCGCGCGGACCTTGAGGCCCTCGTCCGCGTGCCGAGCGTCTCGAACGCGGACTTCGACCAGGCGCACGTCGCCGCCAGCGCCGACCACGTCGCCCGCCTGCTCGGCGAGGCCGGCCTGCCCGAGGTGCAGATCCTCTCGGTCGAGCGCCCCGACGGCACCCCCGGCGCCCCCGCGGTCGTCGCCCGCCGCCCGGCCCCGGCCGGCGCGCCCACCGTGCTCCTCTACGCGCACCACGACGTGCAGCCCCCGGGCGCCCGCGAGGACTGGGACACCGAGCCGTTCGAGCCGACCGAGCGCGACGGCCGGCTGTTCGGCCGCGGCGCGGCGGACGACAAGGCCGGCGTCGTGGCGCACCTCGGCGCGCTGCGGGTGCTCGGCGAGGACCTGGGGGTCGGCGTCACGGTGTTCGTCGAGGGCGAGGAGGAGGTCGGGTCGCCGTCCTTCACCCGGTTCCTGCACACGTACGCCGACCTGCTGCGCGCCGACGTCATCGTGGTCGCCGACTCGTCGAACTGGAAGGTCGGCGTCCCCGGCCTGACCACGTCGCTGCGCGGCCTGGTGGACCTCGAGGTCGAGGTCGCCGTGCTGGACCACGCGGTGCACTCGGGCATGTTCGGCGGCCCGGTGCTGGACGCCGTCACCCTGCTGTCCCGGCTGATCGCCACGCTGCACGACGACGCGGGCGACGTCGCGGTCGAGGGCCTGGTCACGGCCGCTGACCCGACCGTCGACTACGACGAGGCCGCGTTCCGCGCCGACGCGAGCGTGCTCGACGGCGTGACCCTGGCCGGCACCGGCCCGCTCACCGCGCGGCTGTGGACCCGTCCGACGATCGCGGTGATCGGCCTGGACGCGCCGCGCGTCGCCACCGCGTCGAACACCATCGCGCCGAAGGCCACCGCCAAGCTGTCGATGCGCATCGCGCCCGGGCAGGACCCGGCGGCGGCGCTGGCGGCCCTGCGCGCGCACCTCGAGGGCCACGCGCCGTTCGGCGCCCGGGTCACGGTCCGCGACGGCGAGCTGGGCAAGCCGTTCCAGGCGCCGGCCGACTCCGCCGCGATGCAGGCCGCGCGCGCCGCGTTCGCGGACGCCTGGGGGACCGAGCCGGTCGACATCGGCATCGGCGGGTCGATCCCGTTCATCGCCGACCTGCTCGAGGTGTACCCCGACGCGGCGATCCTGGTGACCGGCGTCGAGGACCCGGACTCGCGGGCGCACGGCGCGAACGAGTCGGTGCACCTGGGCGAGCTGGAGCGCGTGGTGCTCGCCGAGGCCCTGCTGCTGGCGCGCCTGGCGGTCTGACGGCCGGGGTCGGGCCCCGAGTGGAAGGTTGTGACCGACACGCCGCCGGCGTGTCGGTCACAACCTTCCACTGTCAGGTGGATCGCCGGCTACGGGCCGTCCGTGCGCCCGAGTCTCGTCAGACCGGCGGGGCCGGGTCGTACTGGATGCCCCGGCGCACGGCCCGGGCGGCGTCCGGCGACTCCAGCCGCGCCACCAGGTGCAGCGCCATGTCGATCCCGGCGGACACGCCCGCGCTCGTCACGACGTCGCCGTCGTCCACGAACCGCGCCTCGGTGTCGACCAGCACGCTCGGGTCCAGCTCGGCCAGCTCGTCGACCGCGGCCCAGTGCGTCGTCGCCGGCCGCCCGGCCAGCAGGCCGGCCGCGGCGTAGACCAGCGCGCCGGTGCACACGGACGTCAGCAGCGCGGTCTCCCGGCGCAGGTCCCGGACCCACGCCAGGTGCTCCGCGTCCCGGGCCAGCGCGCGGGTGCCGCGGCCGCCCGGGTGCACCAGGACGTGCAGCGGACCCACGTCGTCCCGCGAGGCGTCCGGCACCAGCCGCAGCCCCTTCGCGCACCGCACGCCCGACCCGTCGGCCGAGAACGTCACGACCTCGGGCCGCAGCGCGGAGTGCGCCGCCCACGCGGCCAGGACGTCGAACGGCCCGACCACGTCGAGCTCCTCGGCGTCGTCGAACACGACGATCCCGACCCGTAGCGGGTTCCCGGTGCCCACGAGCGTCCCCTTCCCTCGGGCTGACCCGCCCGGCCGGGCGGGCCCGACCCCCAGGGTGTCAGTACCCCGGCAGGGCCAGCATCTGGTCGAGCGCGACCCGCGCCCAGTGCGCGTCGTCCGCGTCGACGACGATGCGGTTCGGCACCCGCCCGGCGACCAGCGACTCCATCGCCCACACCAGGTGCGGCAGGTCGATCCGGTTCATGGTGGAGCAGAAGCAGACCGTCGAGTCGAGGTACGAGATCTGCTTGTCCGGGTGCGCCTTCGCGAGCCGGCGGACCAGGTTGAGCTCGGTGCCGATGGCCCACGCGGACCCCGCGGGGGCCGCGTCGAGGGCCTTGATGATGTACTCCGTCGACCCGACCATGTCGGCGCCCGTCACGACCTCGTGCTTGCACTCGGGGTGCACCAGCACGGTGACGTCGGGCACCGCCGCGCGGACGTCGACCAGGTTCTGCGCGCTGAACCGGCCGTGCACCGAGCAGTGCCCGCGCCACAGGATCATCCGCGCGTCCCTGAGCTGCTGGGCGGTGAGGCCGCCGTTCGGCTTGCGCGGGTCGAACACCACGCACGCGTCCAGCGGGAGGCCGAGCTCCAGCACCGCCGTGTTCCGGCCGAGGTGCTGGTCCGGCATGAACAGCACCTTGCCGGTGCCGTCGACGCCGCCGACCTGGTCGAAGGCCCAGCGCAGCGCGACGTGCGCGTTCGACGACGTGCAGACGGTGCCGCCGTGCCGGCCGGTGAACGCCTTGATGGCGGCCGTCGAGTTCATGTAGGTCACCGGGACGGTGTCCGCGGCGACGCCGGCCTCGACCAGCACGTCCCAGGCGTCCTCGACCTGGTCGATCGCGGCCATGTCGGCCATCGAGCAGCCGGCCGCCATGTCGGGCAGCACGACCTGCTGGGCGTCGGACGTGAGGATGTCGGCGGACTCGGCCATGAAGTGCACCCCGCAGAACAGGATGAACTCGGCGTCGGGTCGGGCCGCGGCCTCGCGGGCGAGCTTGAACGAGTCGCCGGTGACGTCGGCGAAGTCGATGACCTCGTCGCGCTGGTAGTGGTGGCCGAGCACGAAGGCCCGGTCGCCGAGCGCGGCCCGGGCGGTGCGGGCGCGCTCCACCAGGTCGGGGTCGGAGGCGGCGGGCAGGGCGCCGACGCACTCGACGCCGCGCTCCGACGCGAGGTCGCGGCCCTGGCCGAGCAGCAGCAGCGCGGAGGACGCGGGCTCGGCGAACGTGGTCCCGGGGGCGAGGAGAGTCACGCGCAGGATCATCCCACAGCGCTCCGGGGCGCTGACCAGGACCGGGGTGGGTGGGGCGGGGCGTCGTCGTGCGAGGATCGCGCCGTGCACGTCCTCGTCGCCCCCGGCCGGTTCGACGCGCGCCCGGGCGACGGCCCCGGGCCCGGCCCCGGCGGCGCCCCGGGGTCCGCCGCCTCCGCGGTGCGGGGCGTCGCGGGCCCGTCCGTCGCCGCGGGCGCCGACCCGTGGCCGGTGCTGACCGCCGACGAGGCGGTCGCGGCGCTGTCCGCCGGCTGGCGGGAGGCGGCGCCCGCCGACACGCTGATCCCGCTGCCGCTGTCCGACGGCGGCGCGGGGCTGGTCGACGCGGTGCGCGCGGCGCGGGGCGGCGAGCTGCTGTCCGTCACGACGACCGACGCGCACGGGGCGGTCGTCCCGGGGGCGGTGCTGGTCGTGGCCGAGCCCGGGGGCGGCCGGACCGCGTACGTCGACGGGGCGCTGGCGCTGGGCGCGGCCGACCCCGGGGCGGCGCCGGTGGGCGCGACGACCTCGGCCGGGCTCGGCACGCTGCTGGCGGCGGCGCTGGACACCGGCGCCGGACGGGTCGTGGTCGGCCTGGGCGGGCGGCGGACCGTGGCGCACGACGCGGGCGCGGGGCTGCTGGCGGCGCTGGGCGCGGCGCCGGCCGCCGCGGCGCGCGGGCTGGACGCGGCCGCCGGGCTGGGTGCGGGCGACCTCGGCGCGCTCGGGGAGCTGCGCGCGGCGCTGCGCGGGCGGGACCTGGTGGCGCTGCACGCGCACGACCTGCCGCTGCTCGGGCTCGGCGGGGTGTCCGCGGACCTGGCCGAGGCCGGGCGGGTGCCCGCGGAGGCCGCGCAGGACGTGGAGCGCGCCGCGGCGGGGTTCGTGCGGGCGGCGGGGGAGGCTGCGGCGCTGGCCGCCGACGGCGGGCGGCGGGACCTGCTGGGCGGGAGCGCGGGTGCGGGGGGTGTGCTGGGCGGCGGTGCGGCGGGTGGCGGTGCGGCGGCCGGCGGTGCGGCGGGTGGCGGTGCCGGTGCCGGCGGGCGGGCGCCGGGGTCGCGCGCGGCGCTCGCCCCGGGGTCCGGCGCGGGCGGCGGGGCGGCGTTCGCGCTCGGGCTGCTCGGGGCGCGCCTCGTCGACGGGGCGTCCTGGGTCGCCGACGCGGTCGACCTGGCGGGCCGGGCCGCGGAGGCGGACCTGGTGCTGACCGGCACGGCCGTCCTGGACGGGACGGCGCTGGAGCACGGCGTCGTCGGGGCGGTGGCCCGCGCCGCGCTGCCGCTGGGCGTGCCCGCGATCGCGGTGGCGGCGCAGCTGCGCACCGGCCGCCGCGACTGGGGTGCCGCGGGCCTCGCGGCGGGGTTCGGGGTCGTCGAGCACCCGGCGGACGAGGACGCCTGGCGGCGCGACCCGGCCGGCGCCCTGCGCGCGCGGCTGCCGCGCATCGCGCGTACCTGGTCGCGCTGACGCGGCGCCGCCGGGGCGCTGCGGCGCCGCGGTGCCGTCGCGCTGCCGTCGACTGCATACGAAACGGGTCGAGTGCCTATCCCGCGGATAGGCACTCGACCCGTTTGGTGTGCACTCGGCCCGGTGGGGGGCGCGCTCGGCGCGGGCAGCGGCCCGGGGTGGGGCGCGGGCGGCACGCCACGCTGCGTGCAGGTCCTGTGCGCGTCCCGGGGCCTGCGGCCCGCGCGGGCGTAGTGTGGGAACAGATCACGCGGGAGCCCGGTTGTGCTCGACGTGACCGTCCCGCGGCACGCGCACGGGCGCGCGCCCGCGACCGATCCGAGACACCGTCAGGAGACACCATGAGCGAGACCACCGAGACCGCGACGCACGGCGTCCAGCTCACCGACATCGCGGCCGGCAAGGTGCGCAGCCTGCTCGAGCAGGAGGGGCGCGACGACCTGCGCCTGCGCATCGCGGTGCAGCCGGGCGGCTGCTCGGGCCTCATCTACCAGCTCTACTTCGACGAGCGCGTGCTCGACGGCGACGCGCTGGTCGACTTCGACGGCGTCGAGGTCGTCGTGGACCGGATGAGCGTCCCGTACCTCGAGGGCGCGACCATCGACTTCGCGGACACCATCGAGAAGCAGGGCTTCACGATCGACAACCCGAACGCGGGCTCGTCCTGCGCCTGCGGCGGCTCGTTCAGCTGACCCGCACCGCCTGACGCCCCGAGGGCCCCGGACCGCACGGTCCGGGGCCCTCGTGCGTCCCCGGGGCCGGCACGCCCCCCGCCCGCCGGGCGTCAGAGGTCCGTCAGGCCCGCGTCCCGCCGGATCGCCGCCACCACGCCCGGCAGCGCGGCGCAGAACCGGTCCACGTCCGCCGCCGTCGTGCCCGCGGGCAGCGACACCCGCACGTTCCCCTGGGTCAGCGCGCCCATCGCGGCGAGCACGTGGCTCGGCTCGTCGGTCGCGGACGTGCACGCGGACCCCGACGCCACGGCGAACCCGGCCCGGTCCAGCGCCGTGACGACCGCCTCGCCGTCGACGTACAGGCAGGAGAACGTCAGCACGTGCGGCAGCCGGCCGTCCGCGGGTCCGGCGACGTCGACCTCCGACACCTCCGCCGCCACCCGGGCGCGCACCCGGTCGACCAGGGCGTGCCGCGGGTCGGGGCCCGCGGCGACCCAGGCCGCGGCGGCCTGCAGCGCGACGGCGGCGGCCAGCGCGGCGGGCACGGACACGCCGCCGGGGAACCACCGGTCTTCGTCGCCGGCGCCGGCGGGCGGCACGGGGGAGCGGCGCACCCCGGCGCGCGTGACCAGGACGGCCACGCCGGGCAGCGCGCCGACGTCGCCGGGGTCGAGCGTCAGCACGTCCCAGTCCGGGCCGACGGGCGCGTGCCCGAACGAGGAGCCGGCGTCGACCAGCAGCGGCACCCCGGCGGCCCGCGCGGCGGCGTGCGCCCCGGCGACCGGCTGCAGCGTGCCGACCTCGCCGTTCGCGTGCTGCACCGCCGCCAGCGCCACCCCCGGGCGCGCCACGGCGTCGGCGAACGCGGCGAGGTCGAGCCGGCCGTCGCGGTCCACCGGCGCCGGGACGAGGGACCCGGCCGCCTCCGCCGCGTCCAGCACGGCCCGCCGCTCGACCGCCGAGGCCAGCACCGCGGACCCGACGCGCCGCCGCCCCCGCGCGACCGTGACGACCGCGCCGTGCAGCGCCGCCGTGTGCGACGGCGCGAGGTCGACCTCCTCGGTCCGCGCGCCGACGAGCGCCGCCACCGCCTCCCGCGCCCCGTCGAGCAGCGCGCGGGCGCGCCGCCCCTCGGAGTGCAGCCGGCGCGGGTCGGCCCAGCCCTCGTCGAGCGCGGCGAGGAACGCCTCCCGCGCGGCGGGCAGCACGGGCGCGCGGCCGCCGGCGTCGAGGACGACGCGGCGGGCGGCGGGGGAGTCGGTCACCCGGGCACGCTACCGGCCGGCCCGGCGCGCCCCGGCCGGCCCGGCGAACCCCGGCCCCGCGCACCCCGGCCGGGTCCGAGGACGCGCAGGCGCCGCACAGGCCGGTCCGGGACGTGATCCAGATGACACTGCGTCACAAACTGGCGTCCGCGGGCGATTCCAGGGCCGCGGCGGGCCGACCAGCGCGCTAGGCTGCACGGGATCGAGGACATAGGTCCTAGGTGACTTCCCTGTCGGGCGACGCGATGCGGTGTCGTGCACGACGGGGACCGACGTGGAAGGCCCCCGGTGCGCTCGCAGACCCCCCGCCGCCCCTGGCGGACCCGACTGGCCGTCGCGGGCGCCGCGACGACCGTCGCCCTGGCGCTCGCCGGATGCTCGCCCGAGACCCAGCGCGGCTGGCTGCCCGGCGACTCCGACAACGAGATCACGAACCAGACCGGACGGATCACCGACCTCTGGGTCGGCTCCTGGGTGGCCGCCCTGCTGGTCGGCATCCTGACCTGGGGACTGATCCTCTGGTGCGTCACGGTCTACCGGAAGCGCAAGGACGACGACCAGCTCCCCGTGCAGCTCCGGTACCACGTGCCGCTGGAGATCATGTACGTGATCCTGCCGATCATCATGGTCGGCGTGCTGTTCTACTACACGGCGCGCGACATGACCGAGATCCAGGACACCTCCGCGGAGCCCGACATGACCGTGCAGGTCATCGGCAAGCAGTGGAGCTGGGACTTCAACTACGTCGACGACGACGTGTACGACACCGGCCAGCACGCGCAGGAGGTCGGCGCGACCGGCGTCCTGGCGGACCAGCCGACGCTGTACCTGCCCGTGGGCGAGCGAGTCGAGTTCGTCCTCGACTCCCGCGACGTCATCCACTCGTTCTGGGTGCCGGCCTTCCTCTACAAGCAGGACATGATCCCGGGGCGCACCAACACGTTCCAGGTCGTCCCGCAGGTCGAGGGCGAGTACGTCGGCAAGTGCGCCGAGCTCTGCGGCGAGGAGCACTCGTCGATGCTGTTCAACGTGAAGGTCGTGTCGCGCGAGGAGTACGACGCGCACATCGAGGAGCTGCGGGACGCCGGCCAGGACGGCCAGCTGGGCCTGGACTACAGCCGCCTGCAGGACGTCCGCGTCACCGGTGAGGGTGGCAGCGACGCCGAGGGCGAAGAGGGAGCGAACTGATGGCCGCCACCGTCGAGGTCGTGCCGGGGCTCGCCCCCCGCCGCCAGACCCTGGGCCGCACGATCGTCAAGTGGGTCACGTCGACCGACCACAAGACGATCGGCTACATGTACCTGATCACCGCGTTCGTGTGGTTCGCGATCGGCGGCATCATGGCGCTGCTGATCCGCGCCGAGCTGTTCGAGCCCGGCATCCAGATCGTGCAGAGCAAGGAGCAGTACAACCAGCTCTTCACGATGCACGGCACGATCATGCTGCTGCTGTTCGCGACGCCGCTGTTCGCGGCCTTCGCGAACATCATCATGCCGCTGCAGATCGGCGCCCCCGACGTCGCGTTCCCGCGGCTCAACGCGTTCTCGTACTGGCTGTACCTGTTCGGCGGCCTGATCGCCGCGGGCGGCTTCCTGACCCCGCAGGGCGCGGCGTCGTTCGGCTGGTTCGCCTACGCGCCGCTGTCGAACTCCGTGTACTCGCCGGGCGCCGGCGGCGACCTGTGGGTGTTCGGCCTCGCGCTGACCGGTTTCGGCACGATCCTCGGAGCGGTCAACTTCATCACCACGATCGTCACGATGCGCGCCCCGGGCATGACCATGTTCCGGATGCCGATCTTCACCTGGAACACGCTCGTCACGAGCCTGCTGGTGCTGATGGCGTTCCCGCCGCTGGCCGCCGCGCTGTTCGCGCTGGGTGCCGACCGCCGCCTCGGCGCGCAGGTCTTCAACCCCGAGAACGGCGGCGCCATCCTCTGGCAGCACCTGTTCTGGTTCTTCGGGCACCCCGAGGTCTACATCATCGCCCTGCCGTTCTTCGGCATCGCGACCGAGATCCTCCCGGTGTTCAGCCGCAAGCCGGTGTTCGGCTACAAGGGCCTCGTCTACGCGACGATCGCGATCGCGGCCCTGTC
>Ga0164306_10000430_pt1 | contig 16969 bp, 11 predicted proteins | sample Whisoiple_242_MG_FD_110213 | JGI IMG/M metagenome (GOLD analysis project Ga0164306, IMG submission 110213) | Soil microbial communities amended with fresh organic matter from upstate New York, USA - Whitman soil sample_242_MG | ecosystem: Environmental > Terrestrial > Soil > Unclassified >... | reverse complement strand
TTTTACCCATCTGTTCACGGCGACATTGGCATAAATCCAAAAACAAAGGGACCTTCTCATGTCAACTCTTGGATTCATCGAATACGAAAAGGCCAGCCCGGAAGTGCGGGCCGTGTATGACGACATCATGGCCACGCGCAAGACCGACAAGGTCACAAACTTCTGGAAAGCCCTGGCCCATGATCCTGCGCGCCTGAAGCGGACCTGGGAAGACACGAAAGAGATCATGGCGGGCGGGACGCTGGATCCGCTGGTGAAGGAGCTGATCTACGTGGCCGTGAGCGTGAGCAACCAGTGCGACTACTGCATTGCCGCGCACACCGCCGCCGCGCGCAAAAAAGGCATGACCGATGCCATCTTCAACGAAATGCTCGCCGTGGTGGGCCTGGCAAACTCCAACAACCGGCTCGTCGCGGGACTTCAGGTTGAGGTGGACGAGCAATTCAAGGCGATCGGCTGAAGGCGCAGCCGGACCATAGGGACCCGGAGGAGCATGAACGATTTCTGCCGGAAACATGATCTCAGCATTCCCGTAATATTAGCGCCGATGGGTGGAGACCCATCGACAGCCGAGCTTGCGGCGGCAGTTTCTAACGCGGGCGGGCTGGGGTCGCTGGCCGCTGCGTATTCCAATCCTGAACGAATTGCGAAGGACATTGCCAGAATCCGCGAACTCACGACGCGGCCGTTTGCCGTCAACCTGTTTTCTCCGCAGGCACAGCGACCGCTGAGTGGCGATACCGGAACCGTGGCGGAATTTCTTCGGCCATACCACGAACGGCTTGGCTTGAAAGCGCCTGAGCTGCCACAAAAGCCGATCGAAAACTTCGATGACCAGCTTGAGGCCGTATGCAAGGCGACTCCGCCAATCGTGAGCTTTACCTTCGGCCTGCTGCCGCAGAAGGCCACAGAGCGTCTCAAGGCACACGGTGCTTATCTGATAGGCACGGCTACAACCGTGGAAGAGGCCCAACAACTGGAGCAGGCCGGCGTGGATGCCATTGTGGCCCAGGGGAGCGAAGCCGGCGCGCATCGCGGCACGTTTGCTGTGCCTGCGGAAGAAGCTCTGATCGGCACTGTAGCTCTGGTACCGCAGATCAAGGACGCGACAAAGATTCCGGTGATTGCATCCGGCGGAATCATGGATGGACGCGGCATTGTTGCTGCGCTGGCCTTGGGAGCAAGCGCCGTACAGATGGGCACCGCGTTTCTTGTGTGCAAAGAAGCCGGGACGAGCGCTACGTACCGCGAGGCGCTGGCTAAAGCCCGTGAAGACCAGACGACGGTCACGCGCGCCTTTTCCGGTCGCATGGCCCGCGGCCTGCGCAACGAATTTATTGAGCGATGGAATGCTGCCGGACTCACTCATTTGTCTTATCCATGGCAAAACGCGTTTACACAGCCGATGCGCCGCGCGGCCGCCGCAGCAAAGCAGTCAGGTCTGCTCTCTTTGTGGGCGGGCCAGGGTGTAAGGATGCTGCGCGAACGCACGGCCGGGCAGTTGATGACTGAATTGAAGGCCGAAATCGAACAAGCATGGCAGAGCCTGAAAGACCAGCTCGAATAGCGCGCTTTCTGCGCGAAGCCCCCGCCTATCGGCAAACAGATGTAGCGGCCTGCTTACGAGGGCTAGCACCGATGTAATTTGCTGCGGAGCGGCGCGGCAGCTATTCTTCAACTTGTCCACCAGCCCTCTCGGCAAGCGCACAATGAAGCAGCAAGTAACTACCAGGCGAACGTTCGGTTTTGCGGCGCGCCTGCTTTTCGCATTTTTTCTGCTCTTCACCTCTTTTTACTCCTTACTCGCCTACGTTCCGGAAACCTACATCGCTTTCATCCAGGCCCCTTTTCTAACCTGGGTCCCATTGCTCATCCGCATCCATCCTTATGTTTATACGGCGCTGGCTACTGCCGTCGGCCTTTCGCTGTGGATGGAGCGGGGCGATGACCGCGTTTCACGACGGATGGTGCTCGAGTTCATTGGCGCGGCATTGCTGGTATCGATCTATCTATTTCTTGTGCGGCCTTTCAGCGGCTTGCGCAATGATTCGCACAGCTTTGTGCTGGCACTGGCAGCCATATTTCCGATCCTGTGGATCGGGGCCATTGATTGCCGCACGTATTGGCGCAAGAGAGATTGGAACACGGAAGCCGCGCCTTACTTCAGCATCTCTCTTTTGTCCCTGGCGGCGCTGGCAATTTCGATCGTCTATCCTTCGGCCGCTTACCTGCGATACCGGTTCGGGGGAATGCCGCTCCCGCCGCTGCACGGCGTCGACTTTCTGGTATGGGCGGGTTCGGTGGTGGCGCATGTGCTTTTCTTCGCTTTCATTGTCGGACTGCTGGCCTTTTGCGAATCAATGGCATGGCGGACCCATCACCGCCTGAAAGTCAGGTTTGCTCTATTCACCTCCGTTGCGTGTATAGCAATTGCCGTGGTCTTTGAACGTGTTGCTTTCGGAGCGATCCCATTTCACGGGACTGAGTCCATGTTTTACTCCTCCTGGTTCGGGCTTGCTATCGCTCTGTTCGGCGGAGGCCTGGCGCTGCGCTTGGCAACGCAGCCCGCTGTGCAGCTCCGGTCCAATCCTCGGCGTCGTCAGGTTGAAAGCGCGTTGCTCGCGACTGTCTTGATCGTGGCGGCGTCTGTTGTGCCGGCGATCATCGGGGTGATCGACTGGAATTCGGTCCTGGAAAGGACATGGGTGCTGGCATTCTGGGCGGCCACGTTATGCAGTCTGCTCTGGATAATGCCGCGCCCAAAACGTCCGCTGCAACCTGTTGCCGGGATCTTATTGCCCGTTCTTGCCTATGGAGCTTACACATTCGCATTCCAATCTCAAGTTTGGGCCTCGCCCAAATCAAGCTTCAGTGACGCTGTCAACATCCACAGTTCGTATGATGTCTCTTACACTCTGGTTCGTGATCTGCTAGCCACGGAACACAAGTATCCTTGCGACGAAGACTGCCGTTATTTTCACCAGCAGACGAACATTCCTCCAGCCATGCCGCCGCGCGCGCCCGAACTGGACCTGGTAGACAATCTCACGCCCGCAACCGGCACGCGCCCAAACATTTTTATGTTTGTGGTCGACAGCCTGCGGCAGGACTTCGTCACGCCCTACAATCCGGCAGTGGACAACACGCCGGAGATCGCGGCCTTCGCCAAAGACAGCCTGGTCTTCCGCAATGCGTTCACCCGCTATGCCGGCACCACGCTCTCAGAGCCTTCCATATGGGCTGGAGCCATGCTGCTGCACACCCACTATGTGCAGCCGTTTAGCCGCATCAACAATCTTGAAAAACTTGCGGCCGTTGACGGTTATCAATCGTTTGTTACCGTCGATAGCACTCTGCGTGTGCTGCTGGACCGCGAGCATGATGTTGTCCGGCTGGATGAGCAAGCCGCGCAATGGACCGATGTTGATCTTTGCTCGACCATCAATGACGCTGAAGCAAAAATCTCACGGCGCAATGACCCGGCGCGGCCTGTCTTTCTCTTCACCCAGCCGCAGAACGTGCATCTTTTGACCGTGTACAAGCGCCATGCCGAACTAATCCATACCAAAGAGGCCATCACCCACGCCTATGCTGAAGAGCTGCGGCGCATGGACGGCTGTTTCGGCGGATTCATGAGGTTCCTGAAAAGCAACGGCCTCTATGAGAACAGCATGATCGTGCTCACCGCCGACCACGGAGAATTTGGACACGACTCGCACGCCACCTCAGTGGAGCCCGACATCATGCGGGTCCCGCTGATCATGCATGTGCCCAAAAAGATACGCGACAGCTATTCCTACGACACATCGAAATTAATTTTCACAACGGACATAACGCCCACAATTTATTACCTGCTGGGACATCGGCCGATTCGCAATGATGAAGTCCTGGGTCGCCCGATGATCACCGAAAGCCGCGAGGAATCGCAGCCTTACGACCGCCCCGCATATTTGCTGGCCTCCAGTTACGCGCCCAATTACGGAATGATCGACCGCCAGGGGCGAACATTCTTCTCCTTCGACGATGGCAAGCATACGCAATTTCTTTACGACCTTGCGTCCGATCCGCACGGCAATCGCAATCTGCTGACGCCGCAGGCAGCCACGCAGGAAGACCAGGCCATTCACAGCCATATCGCGCAGATCTCAAAGGCTTACAATTTCCATTACCAGCCGGCAACGTTTCTGGGATGGCTGATGAACTAGAGCGCAGTTCCAGGATTGTTGTGTCTCGCACCCAGTGGAAGAGCGGCCCTCTTAGCCCTGGTGTAAAAAAAAATTCTCAGGCTACACCAACTTTATAGCGATTCCAAAGTTGCTGTATCCCGGGGCGGGGTGGAGTAGGCATTTATGCCTGCGGTAAAGCGGCATAGAAAATACCGGCTTCAGCCACTGCGGTAAAATTCTCGGGATACACCAACTCTGGAACTGCCATAGAATCCCTATAGCTGATCGCCTCTTTGCAGATCGTTGCGCCACAGGAACAGCGGGTGGTAAGTTCTCGCTTATTCCGACCGGGGGTGTTCTCCGCGACTCCATGGCCAAAAAACGCAGCCGTGCCCTTCGCGCTTTATCGATTCGCGAAGGGCCACGCTCCAATGAACAAGGCTTACGTTTTTTAGGCGCGGGCGGACGCGCCTGGGCTGGCATTACAGGGCCGCTTTAGTCGCGGTCGGGGCGGGAATCGCGGTCTTTGCGGATTTTTTTCTTGGCCCGTTTGCGCGCCAGGGCCTGCTTCACGCGCTTCTTCTCGCCCGGCTTCAGGTAATACGAGTGGCGCTTTACTTCCTTGATGATGTCTTCCGTCTGGACTTTACGTTTAAACCGGCGCAGCGCGTTTTCCAGCGGCTCGCCTTCCTGCAATCGGACTTCTGCCAAGCTATTTCCTCCGTGCCAAGTAAGTTGGCGCTTAATTGGTGCTCTTAAGAGGATACATCACTCCACGCCAAAATGCCGATTCCGGGACCGCCGGCCTGGAAAATATTGCCTTCCCTGGCTTTCACCAGATGTTCTGATCTTCTGACCTTGGCTGTTCTCCGTGCCTCCGTGGTAGGTTTTGCTTTTCCGATCAGTGTCATCTGTGTCAATCAGTGGTGAGTTTTTGGCCTTCCGATCACGGGCGATGACGCGCGATGACGGCGACCCCGGCGATACCCCTACCCCCTCCCGGTTCATCCCATTGCATCCCAGGTCATCCCAGATTGGCGTAGACTTTGGCCACAGGGGTACCGATTGGCGTAGGCGCGATCACTCGATCTCCTGTGCCGACCCTCCTGTGCCCTGCCCCTGGGCCTCATCTAGGATTCCAAAGGATTTAACCCAGGTCATCCCAAGTCATCCCAGATTGGCGCAGGGTTGAGAGGTTTCCGATCACCCGATGTCCCGATCACCAGATCCCCCGATCAGGCGCGCTCTGCGCGCCCGCGTTCCTCTGTGCCCCTCTGTGGTAGACGGGTTTGGGGGTTAGGTTTGGCTAATTGCCAGTTACCATTTGCTGGCTGCTAAATTGTCAAAGATCCAACTACCTTCCCAGCCCTGGGGCGGTGCTAGAGGGTAGGGTATTTCTCGTTCAAAATCAAGCGCGAAATAGGACATCTTGACAAACCGCTCCTCCAGAACCGTTTGGTTTTCGCACACATTTTTTCAATCTCTGCCATCGACGAACACGGCAGGATTGTATAAACGTCAATAATTGCGCGATAAGTCTCCCGGAGTTGAAACTTGCGACGCAAGTTCCCTCTTAGTTCGAGTTCGGCTGAGAGATCGTCCCCGTATACGTTCCTTGTGCGGTACCCGCGCACAGGTCAAACTGCGTCGCGATTGTCCCGTTCCCCGTGGCGTTGGCGAACGCGCCGGCCCCGCCGGTGACGGTATAAATTCCCGTGGAAGTGACCACACACTTGTCGGCCCCGCCGCCCTTACTCCCAAAGGTTCCACTGACGGAAAAGAATATGCTGTCCTTCCCGTTGGCCCCGACGATGACTGCGGTGCTGCCAAAATTCCCCTGATTGTCCTGGAGGCGCGTCAACGGCCCCGTGAAGTTTCCCAGGTGCGTCGCGCTGCCTGAAGTGTCGAAGTTCACCTGGGTCAGCCCGCCGGGCAGCTTCGTCACGCCCGTGATTACTGCCGTAGCAGTGGCGGTGAACGACACCTGCGCCGTGGCAGCGGCGGCCACAGTGTTGGCTTTCTTGGTTTGAGCCAGCGTGGCGCTGGCCCCAAAGACAATGACAAACAGCGCGAGCGTAACTAGGCTAATCGTTTCGGCAAAAAACAGCTTCGATAATTTCCGGGTAAGTAATGTCATAGAGTAATTTCCTTTCTGCAGCGTGCTACACGATTTCTCCAGCTAAACCATCACATCGCTTTAGCTTTCCACTTTAGCGGATGATAGGTACTCATAACGCGAGGCCTGCAAGGTGCGAGTCGCACGTGACGGGTAATTTTTCACAGACTCTACTCCCGCCGTCTGGTCGCGTCAATTAGAATTGCATCCTCTTATCCGGTTCATGTGAGTTCTCTAATTTAAGTTCTTCGGACAGCCGATTTTTGTCAAAAAATTCTGCGCGGCACTGGCCGGCTCCACCGTTCTTGGCCGATAGCACGCCAGTGACACGCCCCCTTGTCAATCTTGGATTTTTGTAAATTCTTGAGGTGTTATGTGAGATTGCGGCTTGCGGTACTTAGAATCGCCGCAACCCCCTAGCCCGCCAGGTATAAGCCGGCTGATTGATAAGAAAGAGGAATAAAGATGCGTTTACTGCCGGTAGCAACCCTTCTGCTGCTGTTGGGGCCTCTCTGCAAGGGTCAACAGAATCGAGCACATAAAAGCGATACTCAAGCCCAGACAGTGGCGGCAGTGGATGCCGCTTACTTAATCGATCCTCTCCAGCCCATTCAAGCTGCTATTCAAAGCAAAGAGGACGAACAATTTGAGGCGCGCCGGCAGAATTTCAAATCTGGGCGTGAACTGTTACTGGACAAGAGAGTGCCCTTTGAGCCGGAGGAACTGCTGCACATACAATGGTCAAAAGCGCTGAAAGATGCTCTCGATGCGATGCCGGAGATGCACCAGTCGCGATATGAAACTGCTCCCCTCAAAGGCGCGTATATGGCGGATACCTTATATCTGCCCGAGAAAGTCCAAGTTACTGGACACACCGTGATAGTGGCGAATTACATAGTGTTTGAGGGAAAGGCGCCCATTATAAAAGGCCCCTACGATATCAGCATCATTCCCTCAAAACCGATCACTGTATTAGGCACGAGTATAGAAGAAGCATTGGGTCGGAAAGGCGTCTTGATAGATGTGCGTATGGGAGGTAGACGCAACCTGCCATCTTTTGCCTTAATTCAGGATTTGAAAGTAAAGCCCGCGCATATAACGATAGATACAAGTGGCCCGATACCGCGAACAGACAGAAAGCCTGCTCACAAATCCGAAGTGAATCTCACGGTTGCTTCGTGGAATGGATTACTGTCCGGTTTCTTTCAAAATCAGAACACCAGTGGTTCGGCTGGCACTATAGGTATAGCTGGCACGCCTGGCGGCTCTGGTGCGAACGGCATTAGCGAGCCGAAATCAGCAAATGGGGATTGCAGCAACCCTGCGGCAGGTAGTAATAACGGTTCGCGTGGCGCCGATGGAACGGGCGGAAAAGCGGGCGGGAATGGAGGAATCGGCGGGCAGGGCGGCATTGGCGGAAATGCCGGTAACATAGTAACGACTATTAGAGACGGAGATCTAACCCAATATGATTTCAAAGCCGATGGAGGGCCGGGAGGTCAGGGCGGAGAGGGCGGTGCTGGAGGCTTTGGAGGAACCGGTGGACAGGGCGGAAGTGGCGGCGATGGGGTTGCGTGTGGGTGTAGTGTAGGGCGGGGTGGAGATGCGGGGCACGGAGCCAATGGCGGCAGCGGCGGAGCTGGGGCTGACGGCGGTCAGGGCGGTACAGGAGGAAACGGCGGGACGATTACAGTGTCGCTACCGGCAGGAAGTCCCGGAGCAACTACTTCAAATTCAGGAGGAGCTGGGGGATTAGGCGGCAGCGGAGGAGTAGGGGGTGGCGGCGGGCTTGCCGGTGCCGCAGGGCAACCAGGCGTTGGAGCTACGGCGTGCAGTCAAACTGGATCAACGGGAAGCATAAATTTCGGAGGGTCGGCAGGTTCGACTGGAGCTTCCGGCAATGCAGGAGCAAATGGCGTCTCAGGTCAGCCCGGCCCGCAACCTACGATAAGCCCTAGATCTGCACCGCCACCGCCGCCACCACCGCCACCTGGCACATGCACTCCAACGGGAGGCGGCAGCAGGTTCGGAACCAACCAGACAGGCGACGATACCGATTGCAGTCCTATCATTATCGATTTATCGGGCAACGGGTTCTCTCTGACCAGCGCCGCCAACGGGGTGATGTTCGATATTGGCGCTACAGGCAGGCCGCTGAAAATCTCGTGGACGGCGCCCGGCGCGGCCAATGCTTTTCTGGTGCTTGATCGAAATGGCAACGGTGTGATCGATAACGGAACTGAGCTATTCGGCAATATCACGCCCCAGCCCGCGTCGGCCCATCCGAACGGCTTCCTGGCGCTGGCCCAATATGACGCGAACGGGGACGGTGTGATCGACGCCAGTGATCCTGTCTATTCCCAGTTGCGTCTCTGGATCGATGCAAACCATGACGGCATTTCACAGCCTGAAGAACTGCATACCCTTCCCGAAATGGGTGTGGTTTCAATCAGCCTGGATTATTCGCTGTCAATGCGGACCGATGAATTTGGAAACGTCTTCAGGTATAAAGCAAAAGTGAATGCGGGGCAGCCTGGGGCGTCCGACGTGGGTAAGAAGGCGTATGACGTGTTCTTCGTCAGCCAGTAGTAAGCTTCTTTTCATCCGTCTGCCTGAAGGTTTTCAGGTCGCGGGCTGGAACAGGTCTTCTTAGGGTTGCGGTAGGCATTAGTAGAAATCGGCTTCAGCCGCTGCGGTAACGCGCGCTTAATCGGAAATTTCGGTGATCTCAACCGGTCCCATGGAGCGGTATATCTCCCGCCATGCCTCGCTGCGTGCCTCTATCGTGTCCGGGACCCCATACGCCGCCAGGAACTCCGCCATGTCCACATACAAGGCTCCGCCACGGCCGGAATAAAACCCGGGAGAGATGCGGTCGAGTTGGTCTTTCTTGCCGGCCACGGGCTGCGGCCTCCTCCCCGGCTTTGCTGCATGCTAAAGCGGCCTTCGGCGATGGATGATTTGCCGCTCCAAATGACGCCTGAAGGTATTAACAATAATCTATTGACACTCGTAGGTATCCATTGTAACATTGGCGCAATTGACCTCACTACTAACGTTTGAGCGCACTGTACCACCGAGGAAAAGCGCTCCATAACCCGGGGCCGTTTCCGCTACCGGCCCCGGCCTTTCCAAACTGCACCGGTCCATCCAGCTTTGCAGGATGTGGTCTCTACTATGGGACTCTGCTGACCTTCAAAGTTTCCCGGCACTGTCGTACCGGCCGTGGAATTGTAACGTCCCGCCGGCGCAAGGGGCGGCCCGATAATAGCGCGACGTTTCCGAAGCGCGACGTTTCCGAAGCGCGCCTGGGCCGCTGAATGCCGCTGATTACTTCCATCGCCCTGGGCCGGCGCCGGCTCGCAAAGCTGCAAGCCGCTATCATCTTTGCCAGGCACACGGCCTCAGCCTTCTCACTTCCTCGGCTCGCGGACCAGCTGCTGCTGGAGCGCGGACGCCTTCGACAGGTCGTCCTGGCCTGCCAGTACCATCATCACCGTTGAGCCATCGATGGCGGTCTGCAGATTCAGGAAGTGATAGCTCGTCGTGTGATTGCGCCCCTTGAAGGTGATGAATCCCCCGCTCAGCTCGACCACGCCCACGTCCTTGTCTTGCACCGGCCGATTGTTCCATATGCCGCCCATGTCGTAGGTATAAGTGCCATCGCTTTTGATGTAATAGGAGGAGCGGTAAGCAGTGTTGCTGCTGCCCGCGTAGGCGCCGTTGTATCTGTCGTAATACGTCTTACTGAAGGCCGAGCCCATTTGCCACTCGCCGGGCAGGTCAGCCATGGTGAGCGTGTTGCGGATGGGCGAGGCCTTGAGCGGCGCCACGCGCACGCTGCCCACCACCGCCTCCACAATGTGGTTCAGCGCGTCCAGCACCTGGCGGTTGGGCGTGAGCACCATCACCGGTATCACTGCCTTGCCGGTTTCCAGCGTGTAAAGCCTGGCGTACATCTGGCCGCTGCCACTGTTGGCGTCATAGTACTTGCCGGGATATCCAAGGACCTTATTGCTGATGCTGTACGGATCGTAGCCTGGCATGGAGTTCCGGAAATCGTTCACCGGCAGGACAACGCTCCGCCAGGCGTTCTTGAAGTCGGCATTCTGGTCGCCGGTAGTGGGCCGCTGCGGGTGCACCGTGATAATCCAGAAATTCTGGTCTTGTTTCAGCAGCATGAGGCCGCCGTCTGCCGACGCCTGGTACGTCCAGCCTTCAGGCACGGCAAACGACACGTCGCCCACGGTCTGCACCTGCGCGAACGCGGGCGCAACGATAATCAACAGCAATGCACAAAGGGCCCAACGACGCATAGGTCAGTCCTCCTGAATCGTGTAAGCAGTGTGAACCCGGGGCTGGGGTAGAAAGTTGCGTCCGGAAGTATAGCAGGATCGCCTGCTCCGCCGGCATTATCTTCCAGACTCAACTTTCAATTCCTGTCCGATCACCAAATTCTTCTCCGTGTCTCTGTGTCTCCGTGGTGAGGTTTTCGCTTTTCCGATTTACGGGCGATTCCGCGCGATTTCGGCGGTCCCTCCCCCCTCCTTTGACGGAGCGCCTAATTCCGCCTCGCTTCAGGTTTGAGATAACGATCGAAGAAGTCATTTTCGCGCTGCCAGAAGTCTGTCATCGCTGCCCCTTCGAACCCATGGCGCTGGCCTTCATAGCGAAGTAAGGTCACATCTTTGCCGAGATATCGCAGTCCTTGATACATCTCGATCATGCCTTGCAGAAAGTAAACATCTTTGTCGCCGATAGCCAAAAGCATTGGCGTAGTCACGTTTGGTAAGCGGTAAACGGCCGACATTTTCGTCCAGCCTTCCAGATCAGTCCATGGCGTACTTTCTTTGCCGTACCATTGCACCGCCGCTGCAGGAAAACCTCCGTCCGCAGGGAAGAAAAATTGAGAAAGCCAATCGGGAGCCACGGCTGCGATCGATACGGCGCACTTAAAGCGAGGAGTAGCCGTCACCAGATAGTCAGCAACTCCGCCGCCATTGCTGAAGCCAGTCAGCCCCATGCGATCCGGATCCACGATTCCTCTGCGTATCAACTCATCGACTCCCGACATGATGTCATCGACCATTACCGCCCAGCCGTCCGGTCCTTTCACGGCCTGCATGAATGCTTCATTCTTGACGACCGTCTGCCATACGTGCGGTGCGCGAATCACGGGGAAGAACACGGCATAGCCACGGGATGCGAAAGCCTGGTTTCCACCCATCTCGAAGCCATAAAACGTATGTAATTCCTGCCCAATTGCGGGATAGCAATCGACAATCAGCGGATACTTATGCCCTTCCTGGTAGCCGGCCGGCTTGATCAGCACGCCTTCCAGTTGATCGCCGCGAGAATTTTTCCACCGCACCAGCTCTTGCTCGCCAATGGCCCATTCTTTCATCTGGGGATTAGCGTCAGCCACCAGAGCGGGTGAAGTTGAATTGCCGTCAATCATTTCGATTAGGCCCCAGTTCCGTTCGTCCGCCTTTTCCCAAACCAGAACTCCAGTCCGTGACATTGACATAGTCTCCTCATTAATCATTCCTCCAGGCGAGACTATGGGTGTCGAATGGAGATCGCCGATGTCAATCTTGGCTAGACCATCCTCGCGGTTGACCACGATGGAGCGGCTGTCAGGAGTCCACACAAAGTGGAAAAAGCTCTGTTCTAAAGTCTTGGGCCCCCCAAATTGTTCCGTCAGATTCTTTGCAGTGCCGGTTCCGTTAGCAGGGATTACATAGAAGTGCCGCGTGCCAGTCAGGCTTTCAGCTCCTGCATATGCGATCCACTTCCCATCCGGCGACCACGACGGCAGGCGTTTTATGCCATCGCCAACAGTTACGGCACGCTTGGTTTTGGAATCAACTCTGAACACGTACAAGTTTGTTCTTTTGAAATCGGTCCAGTTCATGGAGCCCTCGGTCGAGGCGCACACTATGGATTTCCCATCGGGCGACCATTGCGGATTGAAGTAGTTGTCGTTTCCGCGCGTCAGTTGTTCAACTTTTCCAGTGTTAACGTCGGCAATGAATATCTGGCCTGTTTTCCAGTTGTCAACTCTTGCGCTGGGATCTCGTTCGTTCCCTTCCGATGCGGCGAACACCCCGTGCATCGTCCATGCGTCTGGAGTTGTAGAGGTGAGTATCAAAGGCAATCCCTGTTTGGGGTCCGCTCCAGGAGCTGTCTGCTTGGCTGCAGGTGCCTTACCCGGCTGAACTCCTTCCTTAGCGGTCAACGATGTGAAAACCAATTTGGTTCCATCTGGTGACCAGGAAAACCAGAGAGGATCGAACCCCCATGCATCAAAAAACGTGTATTGGCTGATTTGGATGCCGTCGCCCAGATGCGTAATCTGGCGCGATTTACCAGTCCTGACATCTACCACCCAAAGCTGCCGGTTTCTCAGGCTCGGTGTGTAGTAAGCAAGGTGCTCGCCATCTGGGGACCAATGGGGAAGCAGACCCCGCCCGATCTGCCGGGGGGTGCTGTTAGGTCGGGCGTCCACGACCCATAGATTGCTTTCCGGAACCCCGGCGTCAGCCGCATTTCCCCACGTGGTGTAGACAATGCGGCGACCATCGGGGGAGATCTGAAGGTAGTAAATGGAATTATGACTCAAGCTGTGCAGATCTTGCAGAGTTATCGGCCGCGGTTCTTTGGCAATTGAAAGGCAAGATGCGGCAGCTACCGCAACCAGCGTCAAATACTTCAAAAACGTCAGGGACTTACTCGGCGTCATTGTCGGTCTCCTTTGATCGAAAGCCTGGAATAGCGAGAATATACAGGAGAGTTAATGCTGAAGGGGCGAATACTCTTCACTCCATCTTCCTTAGGAGCGGGCGTTCCCAGTGTGTGAACCGCCCTTCTTTTTGTTGGCACGTTTTGTTGCACCTGAACGGCAGCTTTCACTCAGCGCGCGGGAGCGGCACTTGGATTGCTCTTAAATCCAGAACAGCCCCTGGTAGCAAGGAGTTTTTATGTTTGTAAGTCGCCTCTGGAGGCTGCTGACGATTCTCTGTCTGCTGTCCGGCGCGGGCTGGGCGCAACTCACTTATAAAACTACTTCAGACACCAATTTTTCCGGCAATCCTGATGGGCTGGCGGTGGCCGATATCAACCGCGATGGGCTGCCTGACGTCGCCGTTATCGCTGACTCGACTCTTTCTGTGATGTTCAATCACGGCGGAGGCGCCTTTGGCTCGCCGCACAACACGGCGCTGCCGGCGGGATCGGGCTCCCTGCAAATGCTGGCCGCCGACATGAATAATGACGGCAAGATCGACTTAGTCATCGCCCAGGAACAGCCCATGCAGGTCCTGGTGCTGCTCGGCAACGGCGACGGCACATTCCGCGCGCCGCTGGTGCTCTCACTGGTGAATCAGCCGCACGGAATCGCGCTCGGCGACTTTAACCGCGACGGCAAAATCGACCTGGCCGTGGAAGAATGCCAGACCAATACCAGCAACTGCGATGTCGCGATCTTCCTGGGCAACGGCACCGGCACGTTCACGCCGGGTAGTATCCTGCCGACAGCCGGCGCCGCGGCGCTCAGTCATACCATGGTGGCCGCCGATCTGAATAAGGACGGCAAGATCGACCTGGCCGCGGCCAACCTGGGCGGATCCAGCACGGCGCCGACCGCCAACTTCCAGGTCTTCTTCGGCAACGGCGATGGCACCTTCCGCACTCCGGTCACCGTCGCAGTGCCATTTACGATTCCCGCAAATTCCGCCGCTATGCCACCCACTATTGTGGCCGGCGACTTTACCGGCAACGCCGCGCCCAGCATCGGGATAGAGACGGGCACTATCTGCGGCGGCTCGGCTTGCGGCCAGGCGGAGATGAACATCTTCATCAATAATGGCGCGGGTGGTTTTACCTTGAAGCAGACCTTCTCTACCTCCAGCAATGAAGGCCCCGACGCCTGGGTGGCGGCCGATCTGAACAATGACCGCAAGATTGACCTGATCCGTTTCAGCGGAAATATCCGGACTGGTGGCGTCCAGACCTGGCTGAATAACGGAAGCGGCTTCTTTACCGCGGTTTCCAATTCGTTCGCCGGCTTGGAGGCCGCGCACCTCGATATACGCGACATCGACCTGGATGGCCGGCACGACCTCATCAGCGACGCCGGTGGTCTCGGGATGAGCGGCGCAATCATGGCGCTCAATTCCAATGGCACGGTAAATTGCCCGCCGCCGCCTTCGGGCGCAATCCATGCCAAGCTCTGCACCCCCGGCAGCACCACCAGTTCCACCACGTTCACCGTGAAAGCCTCCGGCAACTCGCCGGTCGGGATCCAAAGGCTGGAGCTGTGGGTCGATGGTACGAAACGGGCGCAGATTCTCAACGATCAGTTGCTCACAACGCTCACGTTGAGCGCGGGCACACACACAATAACCATCGTGGCTGTGGACCGGTACATCGGGATCTCCAAGACCACGCGCACGGTGAACGTACAGTGAGGTAAGACGGCACACGTCGCTAATAAAAAAAGCGCACCCACTTTCAAGGGTGCGCGGTGCCCCATCCTTTCGCGCTCTTTGCGAAAGGGTGGGATATAACATACTTCTTCTTCTAAAGAAGCGCACCCTCACAAGGTGCGCTTCTTTGTTTAAGTTAACGAATTAATCGCCGTTCTGGTCAGACCCGGGCTCGGCCGCATGCATCACGCGGAACGAGCTGCCTCCGTTGGACCAGATCAGCACCATCGCGTCCTTGCCGCTGGGAACGTTCCCCAGTTCGCGCTTTACGTCTTCCATGGTCTGCACCTGGTGCCGATTCACCTCCAGGATCACGTCACCCCGGGAGATGCCGGCGTTGTCCGCCGGGCTTCCGGGCTGGACGTTGGTGACCACCACGCCCTTCACGTCGGAAGGCAGTTGCAGCTGTTCGCGGAGATCGGCGTTCAGGTTTTCCAGTCCCACGCCCCAGCGCGCCTTGCCGCGCGATTCGCCGTAGTTGGATGCGGTCTCGTCCGATTTCTTGTTGATCCCTTCCAGCGTCACCGGAAGATTCAGGCTCTTGCCGTCGCGCACCACGCCCAGCGTCACCTTGCTCCCCGGACGCTGCGCGCTGATGGCGGCCTGGAGCTGGCCTGAGTTCTCCATCTTCTTGCCGTTGAGCTCGGTGATCACGTCGCCCACTTTCAATCCTGCCTTGGCTCCGGGCGAATCAGCTTCCACCTGGCTGACCAGGGCTCCGCTGGCGTTATCCAGATGGAAGAACGCAGCATTTTCCGGCGTCACGTCATTGATGCCCACGCCGATTCGCGCGTGCTCAATCTTGCCGTCTTTCAGCAGCGTGTCCACCACGGGGCGCGCGATCTGCGTAGGAATGGCAAAGCCCATTCCGGCGAAGCTGCCCGAAGGCGAGATCAGAAACGTGTTGATGCCGATGACTTCACCGTGTGCATTCACCAGCGGCCCGCCGGAATTTCCCGGATTGATGGCCGCATCCGTCTGGATAAATTCGCCCGGCTTGCGCGCATCGTCGCTGTAAGGATTGGGACGGTTCAGCGCGCTCACGATGCCGCGCGTCACGGTAAAGCGGAAGTTGAAGGGATTGCCGAACGCCAGCACGGTCTGTCCCGGCTTCAGCGTAGTTGAGTCGCCCCAGGGAAGGCTGGCGAAGCCGCTGCCGTTGATCTTGATCACGGCCAGGTCGGTCATGGGATCGGCGCCAATCAGCTTTGCCGGCAGAACGCGACGGTCGTTCAGCGTCACGCGAATGTCGGTAGCTCCTTCAATCACGTGATTGTTGGTAACAATGTAGCCATCGGGCGAAATGATGATGCCGCTGCCCAGGCCGTGTTCATAGCGCGGGCCCGGACGGCCCTGCTGTCCGCGCGGTCCTTGCGGTCCGAAACCGAACGGGCCAAAGAACCGCTGGATGTCGTCCTGGTCAAAACCGGAAACCTGCTGCTGCTTGGCGCGCGAGGTCACGGTCACGTTCACCACCGCCGGCGTTACGTGGGCCGCCAGGGTTTCCATCGCGTGGTCCAGCGCCGTAAGCGCGCTTACGCTGTTGTCGTCGAGTGCCGCGGCCGCGGGCGCAACGCTGGCAGCGCTCGCAGGCGCGGGTTTAAGAAATTCATAACTCCCGAAAGAGGCCGCCAGCGCAAGCATCAGCGCTGCTGCCAACGTCCTGCCTTTCAGGTACTTTTTCCATTGCTGTATTTGAGTTTTCATTTTGCTGCTTTCTCCGTGTATTTTTTTGATTGCCGAATATCGCTACAACTAGTTATTTAGTTTTAAAAGCCCAGTGTTTGTCATCGCCGGCGCTGGCCGGGCTGAAAAAATTGTTTAGATCTTTCGGGGTTTTTCCGCGGGCTTGCTCTGTGGCCGCACGCTGATCTGCACCACGTGCATCTGCCAGCTCTGTTCCTGGCCGGATGCGCTCCGCTGGGTCACCACCAGAAACAGCTCTTCGCGCACAGTGACGTAATTTTCCTGCTTCGGCGCTTGATAGCTTGCTATCACGACCGGCTGCGTTTTCCTGGGGGCTGGCGCTGTTCGCTCGCTCTTGATGGCTGGCATCCTGCGCTCAATCTTGCCGCGGGCTGGGAGACCCAGCTTCGCTTTCACCGGCGCCAGGGCGACGTCCGCTCCCTCGCTCCGCAGGCTTGCCTGCACCGCGCGGGCTGCGTGGCTCTCGCTGCTCGCTTGCGCTGCCTGCAACTGCG
>Ga0164306_10000428_pt1 | contig 16984 bp, 17 predicted proteins | sample Whisoiple_242_MG_FD_110213 | JGI IMG/M metagenome (GOLD analysis project Ga0164306, IMG submission 110213) | Soil microbial communities amended with fresh organic matter from upstate New York, USA - Whitman soil sample_242_MG | ecosystem: Environmental > Terrestrial > Soil > Unclassified >... | reverse complement strand
TCGGGGGCGGTGATCGAGGAGGGCACGCCGAAGAAGGAGCGAAACCACATGCTGGCTCCGTCGAGCAATAACACAGGTGCTGCCACGGTCACCGACAGTAGCGTGAGGTATGGCCTTCGTCGTGAACCGAATCGACCACGTCGTGCTCAACTGCCGCGATGTCGACACCACCACCGACTGGTACGTGCGGGTGCTCGGGATGGAGCGCGAGGTGTTCGGCGAAGGCCGGGTGGCGTTGCGGTTCGGGAACCAGAAGATCAACGTGCGGCCCACCGGAGCACCGAACTGGGAGACGGGCGCGGTCGATGCGCCGGGCTCGCTCGACCTGTGCTTCATCGCGGAGATGAGTCCAGACGACGTCGGCGCGCACCTGCGGTCGTGCGGAGTGACCATCACCGAAGGCCCCGTCCCCAAGACCGGTGCCCTCGGCCCGATGACATCGCACTACTGCCGCGACCCGGACGGCAACCTGATCGAGGTCGCCAGCTATTCGAGCCCGGATTAGCCTGAGTGCCATGACAGCGGGCCGGTTCAGCACCGACGTGTATGCGCAGCGACTCCAGGGCGCGGCGGTGGCCGCAGCCGACGCCGGGTTGGCCGGCTTGGTCATCACGCCCGGATACGACCTGCGCTACCTGATCGGGTCCCGGGCCCAGACGTTCGAGCGGTTGACCGCGCTGGTGCTGCCCGCGTCCGGCGAGCCGGCGATCGTGGTGCCGCGGATGGAACTGGCCTCGCTGAAGGAGTCTGCGGCCACCGAGCTCGGTATCACGGTGCACGACTGGGTGGATGGCGACGACCCCTACGGAATGGTGGCCGATGTGCTCGGGGGCGCCCCGGCGGGTGTTGCCGTCACCGACGCGATGCCCGCGCTGCACCTGCTGCCGTTGGCCGAAGTGCTCGGCGTTGTTCCGGTGCTCGCCACCGAGGTGTTGCGTCGACTGCGGATGATCAAGGACGGCGCCGAGATCGACGCGCTGCGCAAGGCGGGTGCCGCCATCGACCGGGTGCACGCCAGGGTGCCGGATTTCCTTGTGCCGGGGCGGACCGAGGCCGACGTGGCCGCCGACATTGCCGAAGCGATTGTTGCCGAGGGTCATTCGGAGGTGGCGTTCATCATCGTCGGGTCGGGCCCGCACGGTGCCGATCCGCACCACGAGTGCTCCGACCGTGAGCTTCGGCCGGGCGACATCGTGGTGGTCGACATCGGCGGCCCTTACGAGCCCGGGTACAACTCGGACTCGACCAGGACCTACAGCATCGGTGAGCCGAGCCCGGAAGTGGCGCAGCGGTATTCGGTGCTGCAACGGGCGCAGCGGGCCGCAGTCGATGCGGTGCGTCCTGGGATCACCGCCGAACAGCTCGACGCGGTGGCGCGCGACGTGCTCGCCGAAGCGGGTCTGGCCGAGGCGTTCGTGCACCGCACCGGCCACGGCATCGGACTCTCGGTGCACGAGGAGCCCTACATCGTGGCGGGCAACGATCTGCCGTTGGCGGAGGGCATGGCGTTCTCCGTGGAGCCGGGCATCTACTTTCCCGGTCAGTGGGGCGCGCGCATCGAGGACATCGTCATCGTCACCGCCGACGGCGCCGAGCCGGTCAACAGTCGCCCGCATGAGCTGATCGTGGTGCGGACCTAGGCGCAGGGGTTGCCATGGCGTGCCCGTTCTGCGGCTCCGACGTCGGCAAAACCGACGTGTGCCCGAACTGCGGCGCGCTGAAGGGCGCTGGCGCCAAGACGGAATGGCGACCGGACCCCACCGCGCGGCATGAGGGCCGCTACTACGTGGCAGGCCGGCCCACCAGCCGGGTGCGCGACGGAAGATCCGAAGCGACAGATGTCGAGGGCGGCAAGATGCTGCCGGCGTATCTCGACACGCAGCCGAGAAGCAGGACGAGCATCCGGTCGACGTGGATGGGTACGGGTGCCGCCACAGCAGTGTTCGTCGTGCTGGCGGCGGTTGTCTGGGCCACTCTGCTGCACCGACATGACGCGGGCTCGCCCGACGCGCAGTACCTGTCGTCACTCAAGGACTCCGGGCTCACCGCGGGCTTCAACTCCGATGCCAATGCGGTGGCCCATGGCAGGCAGGTCTGCAGACAACTCGAAGACGGCGGGCCGCAGCAGGGAGTGGCCGCGGACAAGTTCGCCGTCGACGCCTTCTGCCCGAGGTTTTCCGAAGGTTTCCACATACTCGAAACGGCGAACGCGTCAGGAACTTTCGTGTTGATCGACACGTCGAAGGAATACGTCAGCTCGATCGAGTCGGCTGGGGACAAATGCCACGGCGTGCACGGCTACTCCGACATCGGCAGCGGCACACAAGTGATGGTCAAGAACGGTAAGGGCGAGATTCTCGCGTCTGTGCCACTCGGTGAGGGCCACGGCGACGATGCCAATTGCAGGTTCGCGTTCACGTTCCCGATCACCGAGGGGGAGGACCGCTACGTGTTGTCCGTCGGTCATCGCGGCGAGTTCAGCTACAGCTTCGAACAGCTGCAGCGAGGCGGTATCGAGATTCACCTCGGTGAGTAGCGCCGCTCTACCTAGGGACCGTCGCCGTCGTCGTCGCCAATCTCACTGTGTTCGTCGGGGATGAGATAGCGCTCGGGGTGGTGGTAGTTGTTGACGCGGGCTTGCCCCGTATCGAGGTTGGGCGGCGGAATCCATTGTGTGCGGCCGTCTTTGCGTTTGCGGGTGGTCCAGCCGGTCTTTTCGATGAATTCGTTGTCGACCGGGCAGGCCAACGACATCGTGGTGATGTCGGTGGGGGCATCGGCGGCTGCCCAGCCGCCATCATGGTGGGCTTCACACCAGTAGCCCGGAGCGGTGCAGCCCGGCCGCGTGCAGCCGCGGTCGCGGGCGTAGAGCACAATCCGCTGTCCAGGGGAGGCGAATCGTTTGGCTCGGCCGAGATAAAGCGGCACCTCGGTGTGATCGTCAAAGATGACGAGGTAGTGGTGGGCCGCCGAAGCTTGCCGGATCACCTCCGACATCGGCAGCAGGCTGCCACCGCCGGTGACTGCGTGCCCGGTGCCGGATTCCAGCTCTTTGAGCGTGGTGGAGATGACCATCGTGACGGGTAAGCCTTTGTGGCTCCCCAGTTGCCCTGATGACAGCATCGCGCGGCACATCGCTTTGAGGGCGTCGTGGTTGCGTTGCCCTTTCGTGCGCAGGTCGGCGCTGGCATTCTCGGCCGGCGGTTCGCCGTCGATGCACGGGTTTTCGTCGTCGGGGTTGCACATCCCAGGGGCGGCGCTCTTGGCCGATACCGCGTCCCATAGGGCGCGGGCTTCGGGGTCGAGGAGGCCACGGACTTCGCTCATCCCGTCGCTTTGTTGCTTGCCGATGCGGAAATAGCGCCGCCGGGCCCGGTCGGCATCCGACAGTTCGCCGTCCTGGTCGAGCAGCATTGCCAGCCGGTTGGCGGCAGCGCGCGTTTCTTCGGGCGGCAGTCCGCACGCCAGCTGGGCCAGATCGGATTCGGCGGCCTCACGGGTGTGGAAATCGACGAAGCCGGGCAGTTTGGCGAAGAACTGCCGGATGATCTTCACATGCTCGGGGCCGATCTGGCCGTGCAGCTGGGCAGCGGCGGTGTTCGACAGCACCGGCGCCAGCGGTTCGCCGGTCATCGCCGTTCGCGGCCCCAAATCCTCGGCCTCATGGATACGCCGATTGGATTCGGTCCGGGAGATTCGCAACAACGTCGACAGTGCCGATGCCAGCGACGGCTCGCCCAACTCCTCGGCGGGGACCCGCGAAAGCGCGGTGACCAGCCGGTGCCTCATCGCCGGCAATCGACGCTCTAGGCACTCCCACGCATGTGCCGCCGCCGTGAGCTCACCGGTCGACCCGTCCAGCGGTTCGGACAACAGGTCATCGAACGCCTCGCCCACTGCGGCGATGCGCTTAACGACCTGCTCTGAACTCATGCTTCGAACACTAGTTCGAGTGACAGACAAAATGCGCCGCGCTTGTGACCAGTGAAACCAAAGAGGCAGAAGTGAATTCGGGGTTTAGTCGCCACCGCGGTCGAGGAGTTCCGAAGAGCCGAGGACCCGCTCAGATTCGCACCTCGATCAAGACCCGCCGCGGACTTATCCGCGGGGTCCGCGTGCGGTTGCACATTTACGCGGCCGTCACGAAACCTGCATTGGCCTGCCTAAACGTTGTCGGCTGTGGAACCATGACGCATCTGTGCGGCGGCTGAAGGAGAGCTCGTATGGCTGACCAAAAATTGCCGACGTCTGCTGAACAAGCCGAAACGGTGACGCCGGACGCGATTATGCAACTCGGTGTCGCATTCTGGGGCTCCAAGACGCTCCTGAGCGCCGTCGAGCTGAAGGTATTCCAGCTGCTGTGCGAAACAGGGCCGCAAGGCTGCGACGAACTGCGGCACCGCCTAGGCCTGCATCCCCGCAGTGCACAGGATTTCCTCGACGCGTTGTTGGCGCTGGGCATGCTCGAGCGTGACGAGGAGGGCCGATACTCCAACACGGCGGCCACCGAGCTCTTCCTCGACCCGGCCAAGCCTTCGTATATCGGTGGCCTACTCGAGATGGCCAACTCTCGGCTGTACCGATTCTGGGGCTCGCTTACCGAAGCACTCCGCACCGGCGAGCCGCAGAGCGAGGCGAAGACCGGAGACGACTTCTTCGCCACGCTGTATGCAGATCCTGAAAAGCTTGCACAATTCGCGGGCGCCATGAGCGGCCTCAGCAGCGCCGCGGGACAAGCGATCGCGGCCAAGTTCCCGTGGAAGGATTACAAGAGCTTCGTTGATATCGGTTGCGCGCAGGGTGCACTGCCCGTCGCGGTTGCGAGTGCGCATGAACACCTGGTCGGAGGTGGGTTCGACCTGCCGCCGATCAGGCCGGTGTTCGACGCATATACACACCGACACGGCCTCGCCAACCGCCTCACCTTCAACCCGGGGGACTTCTTCGCCGACCCACTGCCGGGCGCCGACGTTCTGATCATGGGCCACATCTTGCACGATTGGGACTTGGAGCAGAAGCGCCTACTTCTGCGAAAGGCATACGATGCATTGCCGGAAGGCGGCGCACTGATCGTCTATGAGGCGATCATCGATGATGACCGGCGGCACAACGTTTTTGGGCTCTTGATGAGCCTCAACATGTTGATCGAGGGGCTGGGCTTCGACTTCACGGGTAAAGACTGTTGCACCTGGATGGCCGAAACGGGCTTCCAGAACAGCTACGTCGAGCACCTCGTTGGACCCGATTCGATGGTCGTCGGCTTCAAATAGATCGGAGAGCGTCTGCGGGAGGGAGTCGGAGGTTTAGTCGCCGCTGCGGTCGAGGAGTTCCGACGAGCCGAGGACCCGCTCAATTCGCACCTCGATCACCACCCGTCTGGGGTTAACCCGCGGTGTCCGGTAGCGCTGGGCGTAGCGCAGTTCGGCGTCGCGGACCGCCTCGGGGTCGGTGTTGACCATGGCGCGACCCTCCAGTGAAAGCCATCGCGCACCGTCGACCTGGCTGAGCACGGCGACGCCTCGGTGCTCGGCATTGACCGCCTTCTGCGAGCCGCCACTGGTGATGACCCTGGCGATGTGCGTCTTCGGATCGAACGTGAATCCGACCGCGACGACGTGAGGAGAGTTGTCGGAGCGCAACGTCGTCAACATCGCGAGATGACGCTCGGTCAGGAACGCCAGCGCGTCGTTGGTCAGCCGTGTCGTTGCGTTTGCCATCGGCTCCCAAACTAGCGCAGGACATAATCACAGCCGTGGATGACACGAGCCGGGGACCCGTCGTGATTTTCGGTGGCCGCAGCGAGATCGGGATGGAACTCGCGCAACTGCTGGCGCCGGGCGCGACTGTCGTGCTCGCTGCCCGCAGCCCCGACCGGTTGTCCGAGCAGGTCGGGATGCTCGAGAAGGCCGGCGCGGCCGAGGTCGATGTGCGTGAGTTCGACGCCGACGAGTTGACCTCGCACGCCCCGCTGGTGGCCTCGATCACGGCCGACCACGGCCCGATCGGCACCGCGGTGCTGGCATTCGGGGTGCTCGGCGACCAGGCCCGCGCGGAGAGGAACCCGGCGCACGCCGCGGAGGTGCTGCACACCGACTTCGTTGCCCAGGCCAACCTGCTGACCGTGTTGGCCGACACGATGAAGCAAGCGGGCACGGGGGCGATCGTCGTGTTCTCGTCGGTCGCAGGCGTGCGGGTGCGTCGCGCCAACTACGTCTACGGCTCGGCGAAGGCGGGGCTGGACGGGTTCTGCAGCGGCCTCTCCGACGCGCTGCACGGGACCGGCGTCCGGCTGCTGCTCGTGCGGCCCGGATTCGTGATCGGGCGGATGACCGAAGGGATGAAACCGGCGCCGATGTCTAGCACGCCACCGCAGGTTGCCGCCGCCACGGCACGGGCACTGGCCAAAGGCCGTCGGACCGTGTGGATTCCGTGGACGCTGCGGCCGTTCTTCGTCGCGATGCGGCTGCTGCCGCAGTGGATATGGCGGAGGATGCCCAGGTGATCATCGTTATCGGTATCGGGGCCGACGGAATGGCCGGGCTGGCGCCGGCTTCACTGACCGAGTTGCGCAGGGCCACAATCATCTACGGTTCACAACGTCAGCTCGATCTGCTCGACGGAAGCGTCGCCGCGGTCAAGCGGCCGTGGCCGTCACCGATGCTGCCCGCGCTGCGCACCATTCTGGAGGACTCCGGAAGCGACGTTCACGTGGTCGCCAGCGGCGATCCGCTCCTGCACGGTGTGGGCGGCAGCCTCATCCGGCTGTACGGCGCCGAGCAGGTGGCCGTGTTGCCGCATGTGTCGTCGGTGACGCTGGCGTGCTCGCGGGTCGGGTGGGCGGTGCAGGACACCGAGGTGATCTCTCTCGTCACGGCCGAACCGCAAGCCGCAGTGCGGCAGGGCGGGCAGGCCGTGGTGATGTCCCGCGACGGCTCAACACCGGCCGAGTTGGCGAGGCTGCTCAGCCGCACCGGGCGTGGTGATTCGGAGATCACGGTGCTCGAGCAACTCGGCGGTCCCGCGGAACGGCGTCGGTCCTCGACGGCGGCGGAGTGGGCGGCACGGCCGCCCGGCGACGTCGATGACCTCAACGTCATCGCGGTTCGCTATCTGCCCGACGGGCGGCGGTTCGCAGTGCTGCCCGACGACGCATTCGCCCACGACGGGCAGATCACCAAACAATCGGTGCGCGCGGTGACCATGGCCGCCCTCGCGCCTCGACCCGGCGAGTATCTCTGGGACGTCGGAGCGGGCTCGGGCAGCATTGCGATCGAGTGGTGCCGCAGCGGTATGGGTTGCCGGGCAGTGGCATTCGAGCGCGACGAAACGCGTCGTACCCGCATCATCGACAACGCGATGGCATTCGGCGTCAGGGTCGAGGTGCATTTCGACGCCCCGGAAGCCTTCGATTTCGTGCCACCGCCGTCGGCGATCTTTGTCGGAGGCGGGCTCACCCAGCCGGGCTTGCTCGAAGCGTGTTACGAGCGGTTGTCGACGGGAAAGAGGCTGGTGGCCAACGCCGTCACCGCTGAATCGGAAGCCCTTCTCGCGCAGTGGTATTCGCAGAAAGGCGGCGAACTGCGCCGCTATCAGCATTACCTCGGGGAGCCGCTCGGCAAGTTCACCGGCTGGCGTCCGGCGATGCCCGTCACGCAGTGGGTGGTCACCAAGGAATGACCGTCTACTTCATCGGCGCTGGACCAGGTGCCGCGGACCTGATCACCGTGCGGGGACACCGGCTGCTGAGCAGTTGCCCCGTCTGCCTCTACGCGGGCTCGATCATGCCCGACGACCTTTTGAGGTTGTGCCCGCCGGGCACGAGGGTGGTCGACACCGGCCCGCTGACACTCGACCAGATCATCGACGAGATCGCCGCCGCCGATGCGGCCGGTTTGGATGTCGCGCGCCTGCATTCGGGCGACCCGTCGCTGTACAGCGCGCTGGCCGAGCAGTGCAGACGCCTCGACGATCGCGGTGTGGAGTACGAAATCGTCCCGGGCGTACCCGCATTCGCGGCCGCTGCGGCGGTTCTGGGGCGCGAGCTGACCGTACCCGGCGTCGCGCAGACCGTGACCTTGACGCGGGTCGCGACGCTGTCGACGGCGATGCCGCCCGGTGAGGACATCGAGACATTGTCGGCATCCGGCGGGACGCTGGTGCTGCACCTGGCGGCCGCCCAGGTCGACAGCCTCGTTCCGCAGTTGCTTGCCGGCGGCTACCGCGCCGAAACACCCTGTGCGGTGGTGGCATTCGCCAGCTGGCCGCAACAGGTGGTGCTGCGGTGCACGCTGGCCGAGCTGGCCGACCAGATGCATGCGGCCGAGGTCACCAGGACGGCTGTGATCATCGTCGGCGATGTGCTCGCCGCCGAGGGCTTTGCGGACAGCTACCTGTACTCGTCGGGCAGAGTGCGGCGGGAGCACCACTGATGCGTGTGCTGCTCCTCGGCGGCACGGCAGAGGCGCGACTGCTCGCCGCGCGACTGCATCCCGCCGTCGACGTGATCAGCTCGCTGGCGGGGCGGGTGCCCGATCCCGCCCTGCCGGTCGGCGAGGTCCGCATCGGCGGGTTCGGTGGTGCAGACGGGCTGCGGCGATGGCTGGCCGACTCGAATGTCGATGCCGTCGTCGACGCCACCCATCCGTTCGCCGCGACGATCACCGCCACCGCCGCCGAGGTGTGCGCCAACCTGCAGATCCCGCATCTTCTGCTTGCACGCCCCGCTTGGCCGCCCGGCGACGCCATCCTCGCCGAGTCCGACAGGGGTGCCGCGAAGGCAGTGCAGGACAACGGATTCACGCGGGTGTTCCTGACCACCGGCCGGTCCGGTGTCAAGGCGTTCGCAGACATCGATGCGTGGTTTTTGATCCGCGCCGTCACCGCGCCGGACCCGCGGACGCTGCCGCGTCGCCATGTTCTCCTGCTGTCACGCGGACCGTACCGCTACGACGACGAGCACACGCTGCTGGTCGCGCATCGCATCGACTGTCTGGTGACGAAGAACAGCGGCGGTGAGATGACCCGACCGAAGCTGGACGCCGCGGCGGCACTCGGTGTCTCGGTGGTGATGGTGGACCGGCCTGCGCTGCCCGTAGGAGTGAACACGGTGTCCACCGTCGACGACGCCGTGGACTGGCTCAGTTCGCTTGGTAGGACGTGATCAGCTCGAGCGTGTCCAGCTCGCGGATCGCCCGGCAGCCGCGGCTCAACATCGCCATCATCATGTCGTCGCCGCGTTCGGTCGTCGATGCAAACGCGGTGCCGAGGGCCACCAGCAGCGGCACTTGCACGAGACCGAGCCGGTAGTCGCGCCAGCAGGTGTCGAGGTCATAGCCGGTGACGTCGAACCCGAGTAGCGTTCGGTGATACCGCTCGACGAGCTCGCGTTCCATTTTCGATCGCACCGAGGGTTCCAGGCTGGTCCCGGTGAAGTAGGCGAGATCGCGCCCGGGCAATCCGATTCCGACTGTCTGCCAATCGACGATCGTGATACGAGTCCGATCGGGATCGAACAGCATGTTGTCGAGACGGTAGTCGCCGTGCATCAGGGCATACCGCTTGGGCTCGGCCTTCAACCACGGAGTCACCAGAGACATTGCGGCGACAAGGGTTTCCTGATCCTCCGGAGCGATCTTCGCGCCGAGGCGGTCGATCACGATGTCGGCCGCCATGCGAGATATGTCGCCGAGTCCCTTGGCGGCGTCGTCGTCGCCCGGCTTCGGCATCACGACGGCAGGCAGATCCATCCACGCGGGATCGCACCAACTGGGGCCGTGCAGGCCTGCGAGCGCCTCGACCGCAAGGGTCGCCTCTTGCCTGCTGCATCCTGCGATCTGATCGCCCTGCACCGCGGGCGCCATATCGGCGAGGATGAGGACGAAATCGGCGCCGTCGTCGGAGATCTCGGAGTAGAAGCACGGCGGCACGGGGATGCTCATGCGGTCGGCCACCCGTGCGTAGTACTCGACCTCGGACCGGTAGCCGAGCGCCACGCGCTCGCGAACGGCGTCGTCCTGGGCGGACAACTTCACTGCGAATGTGGCGGGCAGATCGCTGTCGGCCGCGTAGGCCGCGCGCACCCGGTAGGTGGCTCCAGTCTGGCCGGTGCCGATCGCGGTGACGTCGACGTCGGCCACGTCGGCGCCCAGTACGGACCCGAGCCACGCCGGCGTTACATCGTCAGGTCCACGTGGAATGGTCATTGCTGCGGCGACAGTATCAAAGCGTCGGGTAGCGGCGCGGTGTGAACACCCGATCGTCGTACCACTGGGTCTGCGACGATCCGACGATCAGCAGACACCGCATATCGACCTGGGCCGGGTCGAGGTCGGCCAGCCGCACCACCTTCACTTCTTCGCGCGGACCGGACACATCCCTGCCGATCACCACGGGGGTGCCCGGATCGCGGTGCTCGAGCAGGAGATCTCGCATCGCGCCGACCTGCCAGGTGCGCGTCTTGGACGCGGGGTTGTAGATCGCCAGCACGAGATCGGATTGTGCTGCAGCGGTGAGCCGTTCGGTGATCACGTGCCACGGCTTGAGCCGATCGGATAGCGAGATCACCGCGTAATCGTGGCCGAGTGGCGCCCCGACCCGACTCGCGACGGCCTGCGCAGCGGTCATCGCCGGAATCACCCGGACCGTCACGCCAGGCCACTGCTTGGCCTCTTCCAGCACAGCCGTTGCCATTGCGAAGACGCCTGGGTCGCCGGACGACACGACGGCGACGGCGCGGCCCTCCTCGGCGAGCGAGCACGCCAGCCGGGCGCGTGCCGGTTCATCGGTGTTGTCGCTGGGATGCGTATGTTGTCCGTCGCGCGGCCGGATGCGATCCAGGTACGGGCCGTACCCGATCAGGTCGGTCGCCGCGGCGAGTTCGCGGTGGCTCTGTGGTGTCATCCAATCGATGTCGCCCGGCCCGAGACCGACGACGGCGACGCTGCCCGCGGGAGCCTGCCTGGCAGGGGCGCCCGGCAGCATGGCGAGCGAGAAGTACGGCACCTTGTCGCCATCGACATCGGCTGCGGGCAGCACCCGTTGCTGCGGCGTGCTCGCGCGCTCCACGTAGTACGCCTCGTCGAGCCGACCAGCAGATGAAAGCGCTTCTCGCACAGCGGGATAAGATCTACCCAGTTTCAGAATCACTGCGGCGTCGGTGTCTGCCAACCTGCGCTTGATCTCGTCGACGGGCAGGGTGCCCGGGATTATCGTCAGGACCTCGTCGCCCTGGACGAGGGGAGTGCCGGTGGCCGCAGATGCCGCACTGACCGAGGTCACTCCCGGCACGATCACAGCGTCGAAGCGCTCGGTCAGCCGGGTGTGCATGTGCATGTACGAGCTGTAGAACAGCGGATCGCCCTCGGCGAGCAGCGCGACATCTCGGCCCGCGTCCAGATGGACGGCGATGCGGTCGGCGGCCTCGCGGTAGAAATCCTCCATCGCACCGGCATATCCGCCGGCATGTTCGGTGGTCTCGGTGGTGACCGGGTACACCAGGTGCTCCTCGATTTGGTCACCGCGCAGATAGGGCTCGGCGATGCCGCGCGCGATGCTTCGTCCGTGCCTGGCGCTGTGATAGGCGATGACGTCGGCTTCCGCGATCACCCTGGCGGCCTTGACCGTCACCAGTTCGGGGTCGCCGGGCCCAAGCCCGACGCCCCACAGAGTTCCCCTTCGCGTCTCGTCGGCGTTCATCATTCGGCGCCACTGGCGATCGCGTTGACGGCGGCGGCGGCCAGCGCACTACCGCCGCGCCGGCCGGTGACCACGAGGTAGGACATGCCGCGCGGTCGGTCGATGAGCTCTTGCTTCGACTGAGCCGACCCGACGAAACCGACCGGGCCGCCGAGCACGGCAGCCGGAGTCGGTGCGCCGTCGTCGACGAGTTCCAGTAACCGAAACAGTGCGGTCGGTGCGTTGCCGATGGCCAGCACCGCACCGCCCAGCCGGTCGGCCCACAACTGCACGCCTGCGGCGGAGCGGGTGGTGCCCATGTCGGCAGCCACGTCGGCGGCCCTGGCATCGGCGACCAGCGACACGACCTCGTTGTCGGCGGGCAGCCGTGACCGGGTGATCCCTGCCGCCACCATCGAGGAATCGCACAGCACCGGCGCACCCGCGGCGAGTGCGGCATGCGCCTTGGCGACCACGTCTTCGCTGTATTCGATGTGGTCGGCGATGTCGATCTGACCGCAGGTATGGATCAACCGCACGACCACGCGGCCGACGTCGTCGGGGAATCGGGAAAGATCGGCCTCCGCTCGGATCGTCGCGAACGACTGCCGATAAATCTCGGCGGCGTCACGGGTGTAGTCGAGCACCCGCTCACCCTACGGGGACGCCGTGCGCAGCACGTATCCGTCTCCGGTGGCGATCAGCACCTCGGCTGCCGCTGGGCTGCCGCAGGCTCGTTCGCATCCCACGAAATGCCGGTGAGCCGTGCTGTGGTCGCCGACGGCGCGGGCCGCGTCCGCACGGACATCGGCCACGGAGTGTTCGCACCCCGGGCTGCCCGTGCAGGCGCTCACATCCAGCCACGGAGAACCCTCGTCGAACACCAGGCCGAACGGAGCGAGCACGCGGAGCGCGGTGTCTGCGACGCCCTCGTCGAGGTCGCAGACCAGCACCGAGCGCCACGGCGTGACGACCATCGGGGCGTCGATGGCCGCCAGGTATTCGGCGACGCGCGCCTGCAGCACACCCAGCGGTGCGCCCGCACCGAGCGCAATCCGGCCGTCGTCCTGGCCGATCCAGCCGACCGGCGGCCGGTTGGCAGGAGGCCAGGTCGCGCCGGGCTCGGCGGACCGGGCAAGGCCGTCGATCAGTGCGGAGGGGTCCGCAAGCTCTGCCACGCGCCACGCGTCGCCCCGAGTCTCCAGGAAGCGCTGCGCGATCGAGACCAGCGCGGGCACGACGTCCGCCGGGGTGAATCGAACGCCCGTGTCGCGGCCGGCCAGCAGGAGGGCGACCGAGTCACCGGTCACGTGCACCCCCGCGTCCGCGGCAAGGCCGGCCACGTCACCGCGGCCGTCGTCGACGCTGAACCAGAACCGGCCCGGCAGCGCGGCGAGGTCGGGCGCGGCGCAGATCGCGGTGTCGAGCCGCCGCACCCACTCCCGCACGTCGGCGCTGCCGCCCACCCGACCCGAGAAAGGGGAGGCGACGATGTTGCGCACCCGCTCGTGCGTCGGCGACGGCAGCAGTCCCGCACTGGCGACCGCGTCGGCGACCGCGGTGGCTGCCGCGTCATCGCGGATGCCGCGGATCTGGATGTTGCCCCGCGAGGTCAACTCCATCGCCGGGGAGCCGAACCGGTTGGCCGCATGCGCCAGCGCCTCCAGCTGATGCGGCTCAATCATCCCGCCGGGCAGCCGGACACGAGCGAGCGCGCCGTCGGCTGCCGAGTGCATCTGCAGGGCGCCTGGGCATTCGTCCTGGTCACGGGTCCGAGCCATCACGTTTACGGTACGCGTAGCCACGATGAGGAGAAATTGGAGTAGTGGACTACGCGTGTGCCAACAAGCCGGCGATTCTAGTTTTCAGGCATCAGGGAGCCCGCGGCAGTAGAGCACGGGACGTTGAGGCGGTTGGAGTACGGAAATGACCACGTTGGACATCAAGGCTGGCACGACGAACCAGACACCGAGAATCGAAAGCACGCCGGCGCCGATCGTCGAGAAGTCCACCGACACGGCTGCGCTGATCACCGAACAGCAGGTGCTCTTCGCGTCGGCGGCGGCACTGGCACCCGCAGTTGCGCCTGCGCGCCATCGAAACGTCGCCCACGAGTTGGCCATGTCGGTGCGCGCGCTGTTCACGCGGCCCGAGAAGGTGCGAGCACCACGGCACCACGCGCAGCGGTTCAGTTATCTGGAGCAGTCCGCCATGTCGCGGGCAATGGATCGGCTCTAGTCGCGCTGACCCCTCAGCTGGCCAGCGGTATCGGATCCACCACATCTGAGTAGTGCGAGGCGTCGCCCGCGACCACGCGGCTGGTCTTGCCGTCGACAGCCACCGGGATGTCGCCGGCGAGCGTCACCCGGTTGAGCATGCGGAACTGGTCGTCGTAGTCTGCGACGGCATAGTGCTGGGTGGCGCGGTTGTCCCAGATCGCCAGATCGCCTGGCTGCCAGTCCCAGCGAACGGTGTTCTCCAGCTTGGTGATTCGGGACTGCAGCAGGTTGAACAGCGTGGCGGACTCGTCGGAACCGAGCCCGACGAACCGCTTGACGAAATGGCCGAGCAGCAGCACGCGCCTTCCGGTTTCGGGGTGGATGCGCACCACCGGGTGCTCTGTCTCGTAGTAGTCGGAGACGAACTCGTCGCGGTACTGGCGTTCCTGCGCGGTCGCGGCTTCTCGAGGCGAGGCGTAGTCGTACTGGTTGGTGTGCACAGCCCAGAGGTTCTCTGCCAGAACGCGAAGGGGTGCGGGCAGTTGGTCGTAGGCCGCCTCGGTCGAGGCCCAGGTCGTCGTGCCGCCGTAAGGGGGCAGCGTGACGGCGCGCAGCAGCGAGGCCTTGGGAATCCGGTCGACGAACGTGACATCGGTGTGCCAGCTGTTGGCCTTGTCGTAGCGCGAATCGATGGGCAGCAGACGGGCTCCGCGCGACGTCACCGTCGGGTGCGCAGTTGTCGGCGTGCCCAGCCTGCGCGCGAACGCCAGCTGACCGTCATCGTCGAGGTCGTGCTGTCCGCGGAAGAAGATCACCTTGTGCTCCAGCAGCGCCGTGTTGATCTGCGCTGCGGTGGAACTGTCGAGGTGTCCAGCAAGGCGGATGCCGTCGATACGCGCACCGATGTTGGCTCCGAGTTTGACCACGTGCATCCGCCAAAGCTGGACCCTGACGCCGTCGCGCGCCAGGGTTCTACGCAGCGGGAGCAGAAACCCGATGTGACGGTTGTCACATGGCTGACCTGGTAGTTCCGTCGACCACACGCTGGTGGTTACTCGCCGGTTTCGTCGTACGGTTCTCGCAGTTACACGTGTGTGTAACAACGAACGGAAGGACCAACGATGTTCTCCTTGATCGTTTTCGGTGCTGTTCTCGTCGTCCTGGCCGCCGCGACCGGACTGCCGTATCCGCAGACCTGGCACGGCCGCTTCGGTGACTGACCACCGCCTGCGCTAAGAATGGTGGGTGCAAGCGCCCACCATTCTTTTGCTGTCGACGTCCGACACCGACCTGATCACCGCCCGTGCCAGCGGAGCGCAGTTCCGGTGGGCCAACCCGTCGCGGCTCGTCGACGGTGAGCTGAACGAGCAACTCGACGGCGCCGACCTCGTCGTGGTGCGAATCCTCGGCGGCTACCGGTCCTGGCAGGACGGCATCGACACCGTTGTCGGAAGCGGCGTGCCGACGGTGGTGGTCAGTGGCGAGCAGGCACCTGACGCAGACCTGATGAGCTATTCGACCGTCCCGGCCGGCGTGGCCCTGCAGGCGCACGTGTATCTCGCCCAGGGCGGCGTGGTGAACCTTCACCAGCTGCACGCATTCCTGTGCGACACCGTGCTGATGACCGGGTTCGGTTTCGCGCCCCCCGCGGCAGTCCCGAATTGGGGTGTCCTGCAACGTCATTCGATGAGCCACGACGGGCCGACGATCGCGGTGCTCTTTTACCGGGCGCAGCAGCTGGCGGGCAACACCGCTTATGTCGAAGCGCTCTGCAGCGCAATCGAAGAGGCGGGAGGGCGCGCACTACCGGTGTACTGCGCCTCGCTGCGCACCGCCGAGCCAGACATGCTCCAGTTGCTGAAATCGGCCGACGCGATGGTGACCACCGTGCTGGCCGCGGGCGGGGCGGTTCCCGCCACCGTCACAGCGGGTGGCAGCGACGACGCCTGGAATGTGGCGCACCTTGCCGCGCTGGATATTCCGATACTGCAGGGTCTGTGCCTGACCAGCTCGCGGTCACAATGGCACGACGACGACGACGGTATGAGCCCGCTCGACGTCGCAACCCAGGTGGCGGTGCCGGAGTTCGACGGCCGCATCATCACTGTCCCGTTCTCCTTCAAGGAAATTGACGACGAGGGATTGATCGCCTACGTCGCCGACCCCGAACGCTGTGCCAGGGTGGCTGGCCTCGCGGTGCGCCATGCGCGACTGCGCTCCGTCGCACCGCAGGACAAGCGCGTCGCGGTGGTGTTCTCGGCATACCCGACCAAACACGCCCGGATCGGCAACGCCGTCGGGCTGGACACCCCGGCGAGTGCGGTCGCGCTGTTGCGCGCCATGCGCGACGCAGGCTACCGGATAGGTGACGTCCCCGGCGTCGACGCACAGGACGGCGACGCATTGATCCACGCGCTGATCGAGCGCGGTGGTCAGGACCCGGACTGGCTCACCGAGGAACACCTGACGGGCAATCCGATTCGACTGTCTGCCAAGGACTACCGCACGTGGTTCGCGACGTTGCCCGCCGAGCTTACCGAGGGTGTCGAGAAGCATTGGGGGCCGCCGCCGGGTGAGCTGTTCGTCGACCGCACGACTGATCCCGACGGCGAGATCGTCATAGCCGCAATGCGGGAAGACAACGTCGTCCTGATGGTGCAGCCGCCGCGGGGTTTCGGGGAGAACCCCGTTGCGATCTACCACGACCCAGACCTGCCGCCGAGCCATCACTATCTGGCGGCGTACCACTGGCTGGACAGTGGTTTCCGTGCCGACGCGGTCGTGCATCTCGGCAAGCACGGCAACCTGGAGTGGCTGCCGGGCAAGACGCTCGGCATGTCCGCGGCGTGCGGGTCCGACGCGGCTCTCGGCAGCCTTCCGCTGATCTACCCGTTCCTCGTCAACGATCCCGGCGAGGGCACCCAGGCCAAGCGGCGCGCGCACGCCACGCTGGTCGACCACCTCATCCCGCCGATGGCGCGCGCCGAAAGTTACGGGGACATAGCGCGGTTGGAGCAGCTGCTCGACGAGCACGCCAACATCGCCGCGCTCGACCCCGGCAAGCTGCCCGCGATCCGCCAGCAGATCTGGAC